>Ga0316203_1000998_pt1 | contig 23758 bp, 17 predicted proteins | sample 6monrhotite_MG_FD_204940 | JGI IMG/M metagenome (GOLD analysis project Ga0316203, IMG submission 204940) | Microbial mat bacterial communities from mineral coupon in-situ incubated in ocean water Damariscotta River, Maine, United States -... | ecosystem: Environmental > Aquatic > Marine >... | reverse complement strand
CGTGAGCCATCAAAGATGTCGGTCAAAAGAAAACGCCTCAAAGCCGCCCTGAACAGAACATACCGCGAAAAATTACTCGCTTGTTAACGTTTTATGATTTTGCCCTGTGGCCACCGGCTTGAACACTTTACCCGCATCAGTTAGAACGACCGGGTGGCAGCTTCGGTCGAATAGATCAGCCCCGACCCAGGTTTCCAACGCCTTTATGCGACGGCTAAATGCCGGTTGGGAAACACAGCGCTGTTCAGAAGAGACACGAAAATTTCCAGTATTGGATAGGCAAAGGAAATCTTCCAGCCACTTAAGGTCCATTAAAGCTGTCCTCTAATTGGAAAAACAGGTTGCGATTTGGTGTGATTGGAAACATCCAATGAACTCCGGCGTGCAAATTGAACGGACATTTTTAAGGTGTTACCGGAATTGCTATGAGATATGGCGAGATTTATTCCCCGCATTTGACGCTTATACCGATGTTTGTGGGTGAAAGCGAGCGCGTCACAATTTCTACCGGCGCTTCATAAGCCGCCGGGACGACACCAGGGCACGCCAGAGCGACAAGAGGCAGCAGTTAACCAGGATTAACCGAAAATGATGTTGGTAACGATCAAGAATGTCGTGTTTGAAACCTAAAAATTTGATCAACAGTTTTGACCGGTGGCTGAACGATTCCCATCTTTGGATCTCGACATGGCCCAGCTTTGGGTCTCAACATGGAAAATGGCTGACGATAAAAAGATAAGAATAGGCATTCACGTGCAAAAGCGTTTTGGGAATTGGCGGGGATTAATCACTGCTGTTCTTGCCATTACACTCCTTACGCTTAATTTCTCGATCGCAAGTTTTGCGTCTGAGCACGGCCGCAGCCAGGATTTGGCCGAAGCCATTTCAATTGGCCTTGATGGCAACACCGAAGACGAGCCCCATTTGTACTGCGACGCGCCGGCGTGTGAGAGTGTTTCCTGTCTTGTCGATATATCGGCCTCGGGCCCGTTGTTGTTCGTGGCATTTAAGGGGCAGCTTTTTTTGTTAACGCCAATGATCGGCGTATAAACAAAACACAGCCCCCCCTTTTTCGACCGCCAAGAACGGCGCGTTAAACCAGTGCACGTCGGTATATTCGGCCAGACGCACCGGACACGTTTGCCCACATTGCGATTCCCTAAGAAACTGATTAAACAAATAGTCGGCGTCGGCGCCATACACCAACAGCGCAGAGTGAAGACGCAGAGCTCCTGCTGATGAGGCCTTAATATGATTATGAAAGAACACGCCAAAGCCATCGCCATTTCAATTTGTTCGGCCACTATTGCCCTCGGCGCAACCCCAAGCTGGGCCGCAGGTTCGCATGGCCATGGCGGCACAGCCGCTATTGGTGGCCCTGGCACGGCGGCTAAAACGACCCGGACAATTGAAATCAAAATGGTTGATAGTGCCTACGCACCAAAAAAAATCTCGGTCAAGGAAGGAGAAACGGTTCGTTTTATTGTCCGCAATGAAGGCGAACTCGTCCATGAGTTTAATATTGGTACGACCGCCATGCACCGAGCCCATCAAGATGAAATGATGAAGATGATGGAAAGCGGCGCGTTGGAGGCGGACATGATCGGCCAAAAAATGAAAAATATGGGTTTGGGCGCGGCTAATTCAATGACCCACGATGACCCTAACAGTATTTTGCTGGCTCCTGGAAAAACTGGTGAGGTCGTGTGGACGTTCGCCAAAACCAGCAATATTGAGTTTGCCTGTAATGTGCCCGGTCATTACGAATACGGTATGAGGGGTGAAATCCATTTTGATGGGCCTAAAAAAACCAGCCCCTGACGTAACAGGAGCCGCCGCAGGCCCGGTGCTGGTCGATGATGACGTCGCCGAGATGATCGTTAATCGGCTTATCGATAACGCTGCTGTCGCCATGGCGTCATTAACCCGGCCTCCGGTTGCGACTGCGCCAAGGCATATTCTGAGGGTTTGTTAAAGGTTAACGCTTCCGTGGGCGGCGTTCAATTCGGTCACTGGGGCCTCAGCTTTTAGAGCGTCCGAAATCGCCGTCGACAAGGCTGCTGCTGCTGGAGAGAGGGACTGGTCGCGCAACCTGATCGTCCCGATATGGCGGGTGATTTGCGGATTTTTAACGGTCAGCAAACTACACTGCCCCCGCCCGGCACCACGAAGGGCGATTCCGGGAAGCACCCCGACGCCGACGCCTGCTTCCGCCATTGCGATAAGGGTTTGATGATGCAGCATTTCATAGGCGGGTTCCAACGTCAGCTCCCTTGCGGCAAAGGCCGTTTCGAGGCGCCGTCGGGTTTCCGATAGGCGCGGCATGACAAGCAATGTCTGGCGGGCCAGCTCGTCAATACAAATAGTGCTGCGTCCGGAAAGTTGGTGATCTCGGGCAACAATGGCCGTCATATTGTCTGTCAGCAGATGGTTAAAGATGAATTCACCGGGTTGCCGATCAATTGGACCGACACCGAAATCAGCGGCGTGCGTTCTTACCGCTTCTAGGATGTCATCGGCATAAGCCTCGACCATATCGATGACGATGTTGGGGTGGCGACGGTGAAACTCAACCAGAATTTCGGGCAGCAGAGAGGCGGCAAAGCTGGGGGCGATTGACAATGTGACGCGCCCGCGTTGCAAGGCTGACTCGTCATGAAAACGACGAACGGTTTCCGCCAGACTGACCAATGTTCGCCCCGCCTGAACGTGTAATTTCTGACCTGCGTCAGTCAGACGTACGGACCGGGTCGTGCGGTGAAACAACGACGCCCCCAACTGCCCCTCCAGCATTTTGACATGGGTTGTGACGGCAGATTGTGACAGGTTTAGGCGTTCTGCGGCCCGCCGGAATCCACCGGTCTCTGCGACGGCAATAAAGGCTTCCAACTGTTTGATGGTGATGGTTAATGTATTCATTGATCTATAAAATAGATTAATTGAGCATATATTTCTATTAGATTAATCATGGTCGGTGTGATCTATTTCCGGCATAGCTTATTCTATGCCGACCATACTGGTTGATGAGCCGATGTGCGCCGCAGTGGGCGCGGTCGATCATCCATGGAGATCAAATTATGACAAGTATAACAAATGCGTTGGCGTCTTTTGCCGCAGAACTCTCTTTTGAGGGGATGCCGAACGACGTTCAAAAGCGGACAAAACAATTGATTTTGGACATGACGGGCGTTGCCCTACGCTCGCGCTATGATGCCGAATCGACCCCATCCGTGATTGCGGCTGTAGAAAAACTCGGACTTGCCGGTGGGCCGTGCAGCGTGATTGGTGATGCGAAGGGGTATTGCGCGCCGGCGGCGGCCCTGATTAACGGCACGCTTGCTCATTCCCTTGATTTTGATGACACCCATGCGCCAGGTTCCATTCATCCAAGTGCGCCGATCGTGCCAGCAGCATTTGCCGCCGCAGAAATGGTTGCTGCCTCTGGTAAAGATATTATTGCTGCGGTCGTTGCCGGTTACGAAATTCAGATTCGTCTGAGCCTCGCCCTCGGTCCGACGGATCATTATGACCGAGGGTTTCACCCAACCGCAACCTGCGGAATTTTTGGTGCGGCAGCAGCAGCCGGCGCGATCTTTGGTCACGATAGCGATACCATCGCCAGCGCGTTTGGTGTCGCACTTAGTCAAGCGGCTGGATCGATGCAGTTTCTTCATCAAGGCGGCTGGACAAAACGCTCTCATGTTGGGCAAGCGGCGATGAATGGTTTGATCGCGGCAACGTTGGCAGGCGAAGGTTTTCGAGGCGCGATTGAGCCGTTTGAAGGAAAGGCCGGTTTCCTCAACGCCTATGCGCCAAACCCCGATCACAGTAAGGCAACCGCTGATCTTGGGCGACGCTGGGAAACTTTGTCAATTGCCGTCAAACCCTATCCGTCATGTCGCTATAGTCATGCACCACTGGATGCCGTTCGGCACCTGATGACAAAACATGACATTTCAGCAGATGAAATTCAGTCCGCCCGCATCGGTGTGTCGCAAACAGCCTGGAATATCATCGGCGGACCGGAAGAGTTGAAACACAACCCGGAAAGTGTCGTTGACGGTCAGTTCTCCATGCCGTTCTGCGCCGCCGTTGTCATGCGTGAAGGTAATATGGTTTGGGATGATTATGCGCGACACATCACCAACCCGGAAACGTTGTCCCTTTGTCGCAAAGTGACGACGATTGTTGATGAGCGCGCCGAAGCAGCCTTTCCGGACAACATGGCGGGGTCCGTGGAACTCATCACCGCACGGGGTGCGTTTGAAGGTTTTGTCGAGGTACCCAAAGGAGAGCCCAGTAATTTTGTTACGGATCAAGAACTGCGCGCCAAGTTTGACGGATTGGTCAGCCCCCATTTATCGGCGGCGCAAACGGATGCTTTGGCGTCAGGCCTGTTGGCCCTAGACGACGTGATAAATATCGGCGACCTGCTTGCCCAAACCAAACCGAGCGAACCCTTTGCAATGGCGGGGGAATAGCTGTGGTTGCTGAAGCGAAGCCAGTCGGTCCTCATCGGTACCGGGAATCATTCGGGCGCTATCTGGAAGATTTCACCATCGGCGATGTTTACGAACATCGCCCGGGTCGAACCATCACTGAGACTGACAATACTTGGTTCACACTGTTGACCATGAACCAGCACCCGCTGCATTTCGACGCTGAATACGCAGCAAAAAGTGAATTTGGCAAACCTTTGGTTAATTCCTGTCTGGTCCTTTCGATTGTCGCTGGGATGAGTATTTCTGACGTCAGCCAGAAAGCGATTGCCAATCTTGGTTGGGATAAAGTCAAGATGCCAGCCCCGGTTTTTAATGGCGATACCCTTTATGCGGAAAGTCTGGTGCTGGCTATTCGTGAAAGCAAGTCACGACCAACCCAAGGTATTGTCAGCGTAAAAACCACGGGGAAAAAAGTGGATGGAACAGAAATCATCACGTTCGAGCGGGCGATGTTGATCCCCAAACGCGGCCACGCGGTCGATGACAAGGTGAATTATTGACGTGTTGCGCGGGCTAGGCCGCTTGCGTGGCTCTTCGATTTTCGACAACCGACTGATGTTTCCGATTAATTTTTAGTAGGTGAGTTGAGGCGATGCCTGAAACGAATTATCCGGCTAATATTTCAACCAATGAAGAAGAAGCCTTGATCCTGGATGCGGTTGATCATTTTCTTGAACGAGACGTGAAACCCTACGCTCGTGCGTTAGAGGCTGACGACACCTATCCTGGTGACATTGCTGATAAACTTGCTGAACTGGGACTTTTTGGGGCAACCATAGCGCCGGAATTTGGTGGGCTGGGATTGTCGGCTGCAACCTATTCGAAAATTGTCGAGCGGGTCTCTGCGGTATGGATGTCGGTCTCCGGTATTTTTAACTCCCATTTGATCATGGCGGCGGCGGTTGAACGGTTTGGGTCAGAAGAAATGAAGACGCACTACCTGCCAAAATTGGCTGCCGGAGACCTGCGCGGCGGTGTGGCCTTGACCGAACCCGATTGCGGGACGGACCTTCAAGCCATTCGAACCAAAGCCCATCGCGATGGTGATGAATACGTGATTAATGGTGCTAAAATGTGGATTACCAATTCACTGGAAGGCAATATTCTGGCGGTTCTGGTGAAAACCGATAGTTCTGCTGAGCCAGCGCATAAAGGCATGAGCCTATTGCTGGCGGAGACATGCCATGGATATGAGGCCAGCAAACTCAACAAACTCGGTTACAAGGGCATCGATACGGCCGGGCTTCAATTTGATGATGTTCGGGTGCCCAGCGCAAATTTGATCGGAGGTGAGGAAGGCAGGGGGTTGCAGCAAATCTTGTCAGGACTGGAATTAGGGCGAATTAACGTCGCGGCGCGCGGAGTTGGTCTTGCCCGCGCCTGCCTAGAAGAAAGTCTAGCTTACGCGCAAACGCGCAAAACGTTTGGCAAACCGATTTCCCAACATCAATCTATTCAGATTAAGTTGGCCGATATGGCGACACGGGTCGAGGCGGCAAGATTATTGGTTGAGCAAGCCGCGCGAGCCTATGACAGCGGCCAACGCTGCGACTTGGAAGCTGGCATGGCCAAACTGTTTGCCACCGAAGCCGCCGTTGAAAATTCACTTGAGGCGATGCGTATTCACGGTGCCTCTGGGTATTCAAAGGAATATAATATCGAACGTTATTACCGCGATGCACCTTTGCTGGCGATTGGTGAAGGGACCAATGAATTACAACGTCTGATCATCGCCCGCCAGCTCGTTGAGCGGAATCCAGTATGACTTTGCCGTTGGATGGTCTGCGAATTCTCGCTGTTGAGCAATATGGCGCAGGACCGTTTGGAACATTGTTTCTGGCTGATCAGGGTGCCGAGGTCATTAAAATAGAAAATCCCAACATGGGTGGTGATTTCGCTCGCGATGTTGGACCCTATTTTTTTACGCCGGAAGATTCAGAATTTTTCCACGCCTATAATCGCAATAAAAAAAGCTTAACGTTAGACCTCAGCACCGACAGCGGTATGTCGGTCTTTCATGATTTGGTGAAGACGGCAGACGCGGTGGCAGCCAATTTACGTGGGGATGTCCCCGATAAATTAGGGCTTTCTTTTGACGTGCTTAAGAACGTCAATCCAAAGATCGTCTGTGCTCATTTGTCGGCTTACGGTCGTGATGGCCCCAGAGCGGCATGGCCGGGATTTGACTATCTGATGCAGGCCGAGGCCGGGTACTTTTCTCTGACCGGTGAGGCCGACGGCCCACCAACGCGGTTTGGGTTGTCAGTTGTTGATCAGATGACCGGCCTTGGATTGGCCTATGCCGTATTGGCCGGGATCATGGGGGCCCGGACGAGCGGAATAGGCCGCGATATGGATGTCAGCCTGTTTGACATGGCCTTAGCCAATACGGCCTATCCAGCGATCTGGTATTTGAACGAGGGACACGTTCAGGGCCGCATGGCGCGGTCTGGCCATCCAGTGCTTAGTCCCTGTCAGCTGTATACGACGCAAGATGGCTGGATTTACATAATGTGTAATAAAGAAAAATTCTGGCCGGCTCTTTGTCAGGCACTCGGGCGCGATGACTGGGCGTTGGACCGCCGGTTTGCAAAATTTCCGGACCGTGCGGAAAACCGTGACGTGCTTCAAGGCATGCTTGATCAGAAATTGTCAGAAAAAACAACGGCACAATGGCTTGCTCTGTTCGCCGGCAAGGTTCCCTCATCGCCGGTCAATGATATTAAGCAAGCGCTTGAGACCCCCTTTGTCGTCGACAGTGATCGCCTGCAAAAGGTCAAACTAGAAGGTTATGGGGACTATACGATGCTAAATTCGCCGGTCAAATGTTCCGGCGACGCGACGCCAGCACGCCCGGCCCCTAAACTTGGCGCCGATACGATCGAATTGTTGACCGACATTGGTTATGACGCGGATCGTATCAAGCAGCTAAAAAATGAGAAAATCATATAAAAAGCCCAAAGCCTCGGTCTTCTGATCAACGTAGCGCCTTGTCATTTTTCGAAACAATTTGACACACTTGCGACCTATAAATCCGATGAGAAGCCTGATATGGTCTAGGATGACCTGTGGTGTTTAAGGGGCGCACTAAATTCGGTTGTTTGGGTGTCAGGTTTCGAAAAATTCACAAGTGATGTAGATCCCTCTGCGTGAGAAAGAAGACACGAGAACGAGGTTTTACGACGTGAAATTGAGATCTTTATTGTTTGTGGTGCTGTTAGCGGCAGCCATTATTCCAACCTTATTGTTTGAAGCTGTCCCGCATTCTGGCGCCTATGAAAAAGAGCTCGCGGATGTCTCCGAACGCCATTTGCTGATCGCCCGCAATATTGGTTTGGCGCTCACTCGGTATGATCATGATGTGAAGGCGGCGTTCAAGACGCTGGTCTCCAATATGGTTGAAGGGAACCGGCTTACGGATACTCAAGAACTCTTGACGGGCTTGAATTTTCGCCATATCTGCATCGCCTCGACAATGGATTCGACGATAAAGTTCGCCATAAACGAAGAAGTGGCGCCGTGTCCGGAAAGAGTTCCGGAGGCAAGGTTTAAGTATTTTCTCGAAATTGGAACAACGGAGAAAGCCGTATTTTCATCCGTTTTGCCGGGCCCCCATGGCGGCCCGGTATTGTATTTGGTGTGGATTACCGGAGAGAACCTCGCCGTCGGTGCGATCTCCACCGACTATATTGTCGGGCTTGGAAAATCGGTTAGCTTCGGCAAGCGCGGGCACGCAGCGATTGTCGACCACAAGGGAAAGGTGCTGGCCCATCCTCTGCCAAATTGGCGGACAGAGATGAAGGATTTATCCAAAGTTTCAGCCGTCAAACGAATGCTGAATAAAGAATCGGGTGTCGAGACTTTTTATTCTCCGGCGTTAAAGGATGACATGATTGCTGGTTTCACATGGGTAAAGGGGCCTGACTGGGGGGTGATGATCCCGCAGCCGGTGTCTGAATTAAAGTTGCGGGCAAAAGAAAGTCAACAGCATGCCATTGGGGGTGTTTTCAGTGGTATACTGCTTGCGGCTCTGTTGAGTTGGTTATTGGCCGGGTATTTGATAAAGCCGGTTGTCAATGTCGTCGAGACGGCGCGGAAATTCATCGCTGGAGATCAGGATGCCCGGGTGCCGCTGAGCAATTCCATGCTACCACGTGAGTTGGCCGACTTGATCAATACCATAAATTCCTTGGCGGACGCCGTCGGTCAGGGAAACCTCAGGCTTCGCACAGCGTTGGTCACGGCCGAACATGCAAATAAGTCGAAGTCGATATTTTTGGCCCATATGAGCCATGAATTACGAACACCTCTGAATGCCGTGATCGGCTTTTCATCGATTCTTGCCAACGAAATGTTCGGTGTGCACGCCAACGTCAAGTATGCCGAATACTCCAACGACGTCTTGCGCTCAAGTGAACACCTGCTGGAGGTCATCAACGATATCCTGGACATTTCCAGAATTGAAGCCGGAGAAATGGACCTTGAAGAAGAAAACACGGACATCGCCGAACAGGCAGGCCTGTGTTTCAGGATGGTTGAGGAGCGCGCTAAAAGAAAAGGCGTCGAATTGGTAAGCCGTATTGAAAATGGTCTTCCGCCTCTTCGTTCTGACAAACGCCACATCAAACAAATTCTGCTCAATCTGATGGCTAATGCTGTGAAATTCACCATGAACGGCGGAATTGTAACGCTTGTTGCGGGAACTCAGAAGGACGGTGGACTGTCTATCCAGATTATTGATACAGGCGTTGGCATCGCGCCGGAAAATATCGCCAAAGTGTTGGAGCCGTTTGGTCAAATACGCGACAGCCAAGATCTAACTCATGAAGGCACCGGCCTTGGCTTAACCATCTCGCGACGGTTGATGGAACTCCATGACGGAATGTTATCAATCGAAAGTGAAGTCGGAAAGGGGACGTCGGTAACCTTGAAATTTCCCCCGGCTCGTACAATTCGCTCGATCTGAAGGTTTTGTCCCGACTGAGAAAAACGCTTCTAGACGATTCCCCGAAACCGCGTCAGGAAACACATCAAGCGCGCGGCCGTTGGTAGGGTTAAGCGAGAAGGGAGGTCATTAAAACCATGACGTTGAGTGTTCTGATCATTCACAATCCAGTGGCTGGCCGTCGATCGCAAACCCGCGTTACCCGGTTGTTCGAACGCCTTTCTGAGCGAGGGATTGAGGTCAACGTTAAACCCACATCACGGCGTGGTGACGCCCGGGAAACGGCGCGCTTAGTTGGCGACGTGGATGTCATCGTTGCTGCAGGCGGTGATGGCACAGTCAATGAAGTGATTGATGGCCTTGCCGCGCGGGACGGAAACCTATCGTGTCCGGCGGTGGCATTTTTACCGCTCGGGACGTCTAATGTTTTGGCTTGGGAACTGGCTTTGCCCAAAGACCCTGACGAATTGGCACGCCTGATCACTGCCAATACAAGGCTAATGGTCCATCCGGGAATCGCCAATGGTCGAAGGTTTATCCTGATGGCCAGCACTGGCCTCGATGCCCGCGCAGTCGCTGCAGTTAAGCCGACAATCAAACGAGTGATTGGTGCTGGCGCCTATGTGGTAGCGGCCTTCACAGCCCTTCGCCAGCCTGCCCCGTTATATCGGGTTAATGTTGATGGACGGGATTTTGAAGCGCGGACCGTTATTGTTACAAGGGCCCGCTGTTATGGTGGGGCTTTTATGCTGGCTCCAAATGCCGGACTAGAGACGGCAGCGTTTCAGGTCGTCATGATGCCGTCCTATGGGATTTTCTCAGCGTTAAAATACGGTCTGGCGCTGGCCTTGGGCCGCTTGCATCGGCTGGCTGACGTCACTGTGATGCCCGGGATGACGGTCGAGATCGCCGGACCGAGTGGGGATCCAGTGCAAATTGATGGCGATATCGCGACCGGGTTGCCGCTATCGCTGTCCGTCGATAAGCGAGCAATTCCCTTTATCGTCGCAAAATGAGTTTTGGCGGGTGTCGCGAATATGAACACCGCGACTGAATTCTTCACATAGGCACACTTTCATTATTGGGACGCCCCATTTACTTCGTCTCATGCGTCCCCATCAGCAGAAAGCGCGGGCGTTGTCAGCGCTGTGCCAGATGCAGATAGCGGTGACACACCGGCGTTAAGCAAACCCTTCAGCAATGCTTCGTTGACGGCGTAGCGAGTTTGAAAATAGTGCATGCTTGGAACCCAAAACCGCAAGCCAACAATAATGCCGCCATAAGTGAAGTCGTGAATGCCGACCTGCGGATTTGGGTCAGTGACAACAGCATCGGTTTCCATCAGAACTTTCCGTAGCGCACTGATGGTGTGTTCCGTGTTTTCAGAAAAATGTATGGCGATCCGTGTTTCGACAATGCGGTTGCCTCTTGAGTTGACGATCACTTCGCCGACGATTTCTTTGTTGGGAATGGTAATGCGTTCGCGGTCCTCACCGATCAGTTCGGTGGCTGCCAGCTTGATTTCGTCGACCGTACCGCTAAATTTATTGACCGTAATGGTATCGCCGACGGCAAATGGGCGGCTGAGAATGATCGATAACCCGGCGCCATAGTTAGACAGCGGCCCTTGCAACGCCATCGTCGCCCCGAAGGCCGTCGCCCCGGCCAATGCGATCAGAGGGGCGATGGAAATGCCGAAGTTGCCGAGAGTAATAACGGCAACGAATGCAACAATAGCCACCTTGACGGCGTTGCCGAAGAAGCGAGCGAGGGTTTGATCCAAGTTGCGCGCCTCGGCGAACCCGACGACCTTGCGGCCGGTCCATGCGGCGATTTTCAGGCCAACGAATAGAAAGACCAGCGCGCCAATTAATTGAAAACCGTACTGGACGGCAAACTCCAGCAAGGTGTCGATCAGCTTGCTTGCTGTTTCCAACTTCCCTTGCATCGCATCACCAACCATTGTTGTCGCGGTCTCCGCCATCGCCTAACCCCCCCGCTACCCCCAACACCCCTGCGACCCGAAGGTCACTGGGTGACGTCACGTTTATTTTCCAACGTGGCCTCGAACAGTGAACGGACCGCCGCCAGGGCGCGATCAAGAAATTCCAATTCTTTCGCTTTTTTGTCGTCACTCATACGCTTTTTCTCGGCTTGCCGCTCGTCATAGGTGACGGTCGGTGGGCGAATTGCCTCTGTGCTTGAGGTGCACAGCAATCTGTCACCGTCCAGGCTGCAAACGGAAATTTCACCAGTGCTTTTATTCAGTCGCCAGATCTTGTCGGCCGTTGCTTTCATGATCTGGAAATTTCCGTCTTCCGACGCGGTGGCGGATGCGGGAGAAAGCCCCTGCCATAGCAGTCCCGAAAGAAGCAACGATATGACCAAACGTTTCATTCTTATGTCCTCGTGTTTTACTGGATACCGAAAAATCATCAATTGTGATGGGCGCTGACGAACCCAATACAAATTGCGTTTCCTGACCGTACCGCGAACCTTCCGGTGTGTCTGCATTTTTTTGATAGTTCGCGGAACCAGCGGTTTTGTACAGATTTGCCAATTCGAGCGTTGAAGTGGCCCTGTAAAATTACCTAATTGGACCTAGATTTTTTTGTGAATTTCAGGTAACGTTTCTGGCAAAGCAATATAAAATTTTATTGAAGTTTTGGGAAAGCGTTCCACCGTGTCCCCAAACTACGGGATGCGTAGAATTCATAAAATTTAAGCGGTGCACTTAAAGAATTTGGTCTTTCTGGAACGGTGAATCGGTCTGTCGTTATCGGCAAACTGCGTTACGGGTACTAGGAACACATAAGTTTTGAGTAATCGTATCCAACATATTTATTTAAACGATTTTGAGACGGGGATGATGCCGCGCGGGTAATCATCGTTCTCGGTGATTTCGGCTGCGTTCTCGTCGGCATTTATAAGGAAGCAAAAGGTCAAGTGACGGATTGACGTTAAGGCCTGCTTTGGGGGGACCGCCCTTGAAGCAGGACGGTTTTATGGGAAAATTGGGGAGAAATCATCATGTCTAAGAAGTCCAAAGGTAAGTTCAAAAAGGGTAACGACACGGTTCAAGGCGGCAGCGATGACAGTGATGATGATGGCCCTGCGGCAGCCGCAAGCCAATCCAGTTCCCACGGTGGCGAAGGCGGTGAAGGGGGCTCTTCGAGCGGACTTCGATTAAAGGGCACGCAAGGTGATGATATTCTAATCGGCGGTGATGGCGACGACCGTATAGACGGCAAGGGTGGCAACGATGTCCTTGTCGGCGGTGCAGGCGCTGACCGCATCAAAGGTGGTGCCGGTGATGACCAGATTTCCGGCGGGGCTGGCGATGACCGACTAGACGGCGGTGAAGGGGCTGACCAGATTTCCGGTGGTGCCGGTAATGACCGTATTAAAGGTGGTGCCGGTGACGATGTCATTTCCGGTGGCGACGGTAACGATCAAATTGATGGCGGCGAAGGGGCTGACCAGATTTCCGGTGGTGCTGGTGATGACCGCATCAAAGGTGGCTCTGGCGATGACGTGATCTTCGGTGGCGATGGTAACGATCAGATTGATGGCGGCGAAGGGGCCGATCAGATTTCCGGTGGTGCCGGTGATGACCGCATCAAAGGCGGCTCAGGTGATGACGTCATCTCCGGTGGTGATGGCAACGACCGCATTGATGGCGGCGAAGGCAACGACACGATTGACGGTGGCGCCGGTGATGATCGCATCGACGGAGATTCCGGCAATGATTTGATCTTCGGTGGTGACGGCAACGATCAGCTTGAAGGTGGTTCTGGCGATGATGTGATTTCCGGCGGTGCTGGCAATGATTCAGCTGAAGGCGGCGAAGGCGCTGATGTATTGTCTGGAGGAACCGGTAATGACGTCATCGACGGCGGCGAAGGTGCCGATACCGGCCTTTACACCATGCAAGACAACCTGACATCGACGGATGCCTACGAAGGCGGCGAAGGCGTCGATACCCTGCAACTCAATCTGACTTATGGAGAGGCCCTGGACACGGCGATTGCCGCTGATGTTGCTGGTTTTGAGCAGTACGTTGCCGACAATGCTGACCCAAGTGCTGGCGGCGAGGGCGGCGAGGGCGGCGAGGGCGGTGGATATCAGTTCTCGACCATGGGCCTGACGGCGTCGAATTGGGAGAACGTTGACATCAACCTGATCAATACGGGGCCGAATGCCAATGCCGACACGAGCGGAACGGACGAAGACAATTATGTTGTCATTGACGTTCTCGCCAATGATACGGACATCGATCACCTTGATGTTTTGACCGTTGATGTGGTGTCGGTGGCGACGGGAGGCGGTAGCGCCAGTATTGTCAACAATCAGGTGGTTTATGACCCGGGTCAGGATTACCAGTATCTGGCCGTCGGTGAAACGGCGGTTGTTGCTTTGTCCTATACGATTTCCGATATCGCGGGCGCGACGTCGACCTCAACGGTGACGATCACTGTCACCGGGACCAACGACGCGCCAATCGCCGTTGCTGATACGGGCACGACCGACGAGAACGCGGCGATTACCGTGAACGTTCTTGCCAACGACACCGACGTTGATCTCAGCGATACCCATACGGTTGACGCTGTTTCGGTTGCCGCAGGTCAAGGCACGGTGGCGATTGTCGCCAACCAAGTTGAGTGGACCCCTGGCACCGACTTCGATTATTTGGCGGTCGGTGAAACGGCAACGGTTGTTGTCGATTACACCATGTCGGACAACCACGGCGCGGCATCAAGCTCGACATTAACATTGACGGTCACCGGCTCCAACGATGGCCCAGTTGCCAATTTTGATACGGGCACAACTGACGAAAACGCAGCGATTACCGTGAACGTTCTTGCCAACGACACCGACGTTGATCTCAGCGATACCCATACGGTTGATGCTGTTTCGGTTGCCGCAGGTCAAGGCACGGTGGCGATTGTCGCCAACCAAGTTGAATGGACCCCAGGCACCGACTTTGATTATCTGGCGGTCGGCGAAACGGCAACGGTTGTTGTAGATTACACCATGTCGGACAACCACGGCGCGGCATCAAGCTCGACCTTAACATTGACGGTTACCGGTGCCAACGACGCGCCAGTGGCTGAAGATGATACGATTGGTGGCAATGCTGGTGGTGGCGGTTCCGGCCAAATCAACGTTGCCGTGGTTTACGAGACTAGCGGCGGTACATCTGCCGTGGTCAATCAGCTTAATGATAGCACGGCGTTTAATTTTAATGCCCAGGCTGTTTATTATACCAACGCCGACAGTGCGGCGGAACTGGCGCAATATGATGCCGTTGTGCATGCAGGCAATTATCATAACAGCATGTCGAGCGCTTATTGGTCGGCGCTGAGGGGCTATGTACAGTCGGGGCAGGGCGGTGTTACCACGACCGGTTGGCATCAATATACCCTGTCCTATTATCTTAACGGCAACGCTGACGCCGACTACGTGACGCCCATCGCACCGAGTTCCTACGCCTATAGTTATGGGACAACGACGATCACCCAGGCCCACCCGGTGACCGATGGTATTGGCGTCTTGCCCTTTAGCGGCAGTTATGTCGAAGGCGCCACGGCAATTGATGCCGGGGTGGACGTATTGGGAACGCTGAATTCCTATGGTGGCGCACCATCGATCGTCGCGCGCGAGATCAGTGGTGAGGGAAGTGTGCTTTATCTGGGCGCATTGTATACGGAAAGTACCTACTCTTATAATACATCTCCTTTGCGGTCTGGCGCATGGGACCAGTTACTTGAGCAGGGTGTCGCCTGGACTGCCGGTGGTGGAAATGCGGCAACCGATGAAGATACATCTTTGACAATCCTCGCAGGTGACCTTCTGGCGAATGATAGCGATGTCGATGCCAGTGACATTCTGACCATCAGTGCGGTGTCGGCGACCTCAACCCTGGGGGCGGCCGTGACCTTGGTGGGCGGGAATGTGGTCTACGATCCGTCTGCAGCAGGACAATTGCAGGCCCTGGCCGTCGGCGAGACGGCGACCGACACCTTCACCTATACGATCAGCGACGGTCATGGTGGATCCGATACGGCGATGGTGACTCTGACAGTTGCCGGAACAAACGACGGTCCGGTGGCGGTTGCCGATAGCGGCACGACCGACGAGAACGTGGCGATTACCGTGAACGTTCTGGCCAACGACACCGACGTTGACCTTAGTGACACCCACACGGTAGACGCTGTTTCGGTTGCCGTCGGTCAAGGCACGGTGGCGATTGTCGCCAACCAAGTTGAATGGACCCCAGGCACCGACTTCGATTATCTGGCGGTTGGTGAAACGGCAACGGTTGTTGTCGATTACACCATGTCGGATAATCACAGTGCGGCATCAAGCTCGACATTAACATTGACGATCACCGGCTCTAACGATGGCCCAGTCGCCAATTTTGATACGGGCACGACTGACGAAAACGCAACGATTACCGTGAACGTTTTGGTCAACGACACCGACGTTGATCTCAGTGACACCCACACGGTTGACGCTGTTTCTATTGCCGCCGGTCAAGGCACGGTGGCGATTGTCGCCAACCAAGTTGAGTGGACACCGGGCACTGACTTTGATTATTTGGCGGTTGGAGAAACGGCAACGGTAGTTGTCGATTACACCATGTCGGATAACCACAGTGCGGCGTCTTCGTCGACCCTGACCCTGACGGTGACGGGTTCCAACGACGGCCCAGTGGCGGTTGCCGATAGTGGCACGACAAGCGAGAACGTGGCGATTACCGTGAACGTTCTGGTCAACGACACCGACGTTGATCTCAGTGACACCCACACGGTTGACGCAGTTTCTGTTGCCGCCGGTCAAGGCACGGTGGCGATTGTCGCCAACCAAGTTGAGTGGACACCGGGCACTGACTTTGATTATCTGGCAGTCGGTGAAACGGCAACGGTTGTTGTCGATTACACCATGTCGGATAACCACAGTGCGGCGTCTTCGTCGACCCTGACCCTGACGGTGACGGGTTCCAACGATGCCCCTGTGGCGACGACGATTACGGGTACGACGACCGAAGACGCCGGCACCAACGGCGTCAGCTCGGTCCTGTTTGTCGACGATGATCGAGGTCTCAACGGACAGGGAACCTGGTTGTCACATCTTAGTAGCCAAGGCTACAACGTTGATTATGAAGCGATCTCGAGCAACGGAAACCCGCTCAGCAATCTCGGCAATTATGACATGGTCATCTGGTCTGTGGGCGATCAAGCCTACAGCAATCTGACGTCGCAGAATGTCGGTACGTTGAGCACTTATCTCAACGGCGGTGGCAATCTGTTGTACGCTGGCGGACACAATCTCTATTCGGAAGGTGCGGCTTCCAGTTTCATCCAGAGCTACCTTGGGCTTTCCGATTTCAACAGCAATATGCCGTACACCGGCAGTTCGGCCGCGACCGGTGTTACCGGTGCCACGTCCTTTCAGAATTGGTCCGGCGGCTACTACGGCGGCACGATGATGAGCGCGTTCAACGCCTCTGCGTCGACGGCGACGTCATTGATGCACCTGAATAGCTGGTATCGTTCCGGCGATATGGTTGCGATCAATGATACCGGAAATTACAAGGCCGGCACCTGGGGCTTCGACATCAACCAGTTGGGCAGCGCCTATCAGGCCGATGTCCTGGCAGCGACGATGGAACAGTTCGGGGTCCCCGTCTTCGAAGCCGACCTGTTATCGACGGCCAGCGATGTCGATACCAGTGATGTTCTTAGTGTTAACTCGGTCACGCAGACGAGCGGACAAAACGCGACGTTCACCCTGAACGGTTCCGACTTCTCGTTAGATGCCGGACAGTTCGAGAATTTAGCCGAGGGCGAGACGGAAGTCCTGGTGTTCTCCTACAACGTCAACGACGGAACCGTTGATGTGCAAAACACCCTGACGGTCACGGTCTCCGGCTCAAATGATGGTCCTGCTGCGGTTGCCGATAGTGCCACGACCGGCGAAAACGTCGCGATCACGATTGATGTTCTGGCTAATGATACTGACGTTGATGTTTCTGATACCCATACGGTTGACGCTGTTTCTGTTGCTGCCGGTCAAGGTGCGGTGGCGATTGTTGCCAACCAAGTTGAATGGACACCGGGCACCGACTTTGATTATCTCGCGGTTGGTGAAACGGCCACGGTTGTTGTTGGCTACACCATGTCAGACAACCACGGTGCGGCGTCCTCGTCGACCCTAACCCTGACGGTTACCGGTGCCAACGATGGCCCGGTTGCGGTCGCTGATCAGGTTTATACCAATATTTCGTCAGGCTTTGGCAGCTCGGCGACGGTGATCACCGAAGTCGAGGGCAATAATTCCATTGCCACGGCGCAGATGATTGCCCGATCAGACTTCGGCGTGACGCCCAGTGTTGACGTTGCCGATGCCACTGATCCTCGGGTTTTGATCGACGGAGTGTTGAGTGCGACCGGTGACTACGACTACTTTGGCTTCGAATTGCGGGCCGGTGAAACGGTCACGCTTGATGTTGACCGGGGTATGAACGTTGGCAATGCGGTCGATACGTATATGTACCTGTACAACAGTGCCGGTGGGTACATAACCAGCAATGACGACGCTTCGACATCGTATGGCGGTGGCGGGTCAGTCCATCATTACGACTCCTTCATCACCTATACGGCGTCGACCACGGGAACCTATTACACTTACCTGCGGCCTTACTCATCCCACTACGGCGGGGGTGATTACGAGCTGCAGATCAGTATTGACAGCACCAATGCTGGAATAGCCGCCGGGATCGCGGAAACGGCATTGCTGGCCAATGATAGCGATGTTGACGCCAGCGATGTTCTGAATATCGTAAGCGTGTCTGCTGCCAATAATGGCAGTGCGACACTGAGCGGTGATCGGGTATTGTGGCAACCGGACCCGACTGGTTTTGGCAACTCGGCGACGGTGATTACCGAAGTCGAGGGCAATAATTCTATTGCTACGGCGCAGATGATTGCCCGGTCAGACTTCGGCGTGACCCCCAGTGTTGACGTCGCCGATGCCACCGATGCGCGGGTGATGATCGACGGCGTGTTGAGTGCGACCAGTGACTATGACTACTTTGGCTTCGAATTGCGGGCCGGTGAAACGGTCACGCTTGATGTTGACCGGGGCATGAACGTTGGCAATGCTGTCGATACGTATATGTACCTGTACAACAGTGCCGGTGGGTACATAACCAGCAATGACGACGCTTCGACATCGTATGGCGGTGGTGGGTCAGTCCATCATTACGACTCCTTCATCACTTATACGGCGTCGACCACGGGAACCTATTACACTTACCTGCGGCCTTACTCATCCCACTACGGCGGGGGTGATTACGAGTTGCAGATTAGTATTGATAGCACCAATGCGAGCTCCGGGTCGTTTACCTATCAGGCCAGTGACGGTCACGGTGGATTTACCAGTGCCAGCGCTACGGTTCACAATATAGCGGGGACGACGATTTCCGGCTCCAGCGGTAATGATATCCTGGTTGGCGGTGTCACCAACGATCTTCTGGTCGGCAATGGCGATGATATCTTCGTCTTCAATAATGGTGGTGGCAATGACCAGGTCTCCGGCTTTACGGCGGGCGCAAACACGGCGGATCGATTGGATGTTTCTGATTTCAATTTCGCCAACTCGACCTCCGTCATCGCCCAAGCTGCGCAGGTCGGTGCAGATACGGTGATCAATCTGGATGGCAACGATAGCGTCACCCTTCTCGGGGTTAACGTTGTCGATCTGCATCAGGATGATTTCCTGCTCTGATCCGTCAGCGGACGTATGGATTACACGGCTCGCCCGGTCCGGGATTGCTCTCGGACCGGGCGAACTTTATGATGAGTTATGCTCTAGGGTAAACAACATGAAAATTGCCGCCAGCCCGTTGCTTAAAGAAACACTATCGGCCTGTATGCGGACGTTTATCGCTGTCGCCGTGTTTGGCTTGTGCATCAATTTGCTGATGCTGACCGCGCCACTTTATATGTTGCAAGTCTTTGACAGGGTCATTACCAGTCGAAACACAGATACGCTGGTGATGCTGATGATCGTCGCGGGTGTGGCGCTGCTCACATTGGCGCTGCTAGAGGCGGTGCGCTCTTTCACGTTGGTGCGTATCAGCACCTGGTTGGACCGCAAGCTTGGCGGTGTGACCCTGACGGGCAGTATCGTCGCGACCTTAACCAGCGGTAAGGATCCGAGTGTTCAATCGCTGCGTGACCTCAATACGTTCCGGACTTTTCTTTCTGGACCCAGCGTATTTCCGATCATGGACGCGCCATTTGCGCCAATCTTCTTGTCCGTCATGTTTATGCTGCATCCGATCCTTGGGGTCATTTCGCTGATCGGCGCAATCGTTTTATTTTCTCTGGCCCTGGCTAATGAATTCGCAACACGTAATCTTTTGATGCAGGCAGGCGGGCGTTCCCAGGTGGCAATGAATCAGGCTGAAGCGGCGGCGCGCAATGCCGATGTTATCGAAGCCATGGGCATGATGCCGCAGTTGATCGCAAGATGGAATGCAAGGAACGCCGAAGCCCTGGCGTTGCAGGCCAGAGCAAGTGACCGTAGCGGCATTATTTCGTCAACGTCGAAATTTGTTCGTTTCTGTCTTCAGATCGGCGTCATGAGCGCCGGTGCATGGTTGGTCATTAAGGGGGAGTTGACGGCGGGATCGATGATTGCCGGGTCGATTATTATGGGCCGGGCGTTGGCACCAGTGGAACAGGCCATCGGCTCGTGGAAGGCGCTTTTATCAGCCCGAGCCGCCTATGGTCGGCTGAAAAAACAACTGAACGAAACGCCTCCGCGTGGCGACGCCATGCCGCTTCCCGCACCGGCAGGAAAAATAGAAGTCGAAGGCGTCGCCTATGTTCACGGCGTGGCGTCAGATCCAATTTTCAGGGGTGTCAGTTTCACCCTTAACCCGGGTGAGTCGCTGGGAATTATCGGCCCGACGGCGACAGGTAAAACAACGTTAGCCAAGCTACTGGTGGGTAACTATGTGCCGTGGTCAGGAACCGTACGGTTGGACGCCATGGATGTATTTGCGTGGGAGGCCGATGATCGCGGGCAACATATCGGTTATCTTCCTCAGGATGTGGAGCTGTTTGCCGGAAGCATTCAAGACAACATCGCCCGAATGGGCGGAGCTGACCCTGAGGCCGTGATTAAAGCGGCCAAGCGGGCGGGTGTGCATGAAATGGTGCTGAGGATGGAGAACGGATACGATACGGAAATCGGAGAAGGGGGGGGCGGCCTTGTCGGGAGGTCAGCGTCAACGGATCGCACTTGCCCGTGCCCTTTATGGAGACCCCCGGTTTCTGGTTTTGGACGAACCCAACGCCAATTTGGACGGAGAGGGCGAGGCGGCGCTGATCAATGTGATAAAAACCCTAAAAGAAGAGTGCCGAACGGTGGTTGTCATCGCCCATCGCCCCAGTGTTTTACGCTTTATCGATAAGATCTTGGTGTTGCGTGGCGGCACCGTCGAAGCCTTTGGTCCGCGCGATGAGGTCATGAGCAAAATGCAGCAAGACAGGTCGCCGATACCGGCAACATCTGACGCCTCAAAAGTAATCGACGCTGAGCCAATTCCGTCGGCGATCCCGGCAACGCCTCCTCATGCGACCGACCCCACCCGTCAGGTAACGCGCGGCACCGTTGAGGTCTCTCAATCTGATACGGGTCAGCAATCGGGTGCAGCGACCGAAACGAAATTTCGTCCGACCATGAACATTCAATCAAAAAAGCGGCAGTCACCCAGCCCTCAACAAACAAAGGCACGGCCTGAACCCCCTTTTGTTGAAACGTCGGATGAGGGACAGGTAACTTCCAAGTCGGCTTGCGGCACCATTAACAATAACGCAAAGAAAGCACCGGCAACCACATCGAAAAAAAAATCTAACGCCAAAAAACGACGGGCGACATCAGCAGACACAAAAGGTGCGGTATAATCAATGGTGGACACCCTTCCATCGGACCAACGAATTCAAGCCACGGCGGCGAAAGGTCAATTGTCTGACGCGCCAACTGTGGCGGCACCCGAAGGCCGCCCGACGCCAGACGTGCCACCGTCAATGGGTGTCGGCCTGCCCTTAGCGATGGGGTTTAGTGTTGTCATTGCGTTTTTCGGGCTGTTTATCGGTTGGGCGTCCCTGGCCCCTTTGGGTAGCGCAGCGATCGCGTCCGGCACAGTCGGCGTCGAAAGTAACCGTAAGACCATTCAGCATCTCGAAGGCGGTATTGTTGCGGAAATCTTGGTCCATGACGGGGATAAAGTCACGGCCGGCCAGCTGCTGGTGCTGTTGGACGCGACCCAGGCCAAGGCATCGTTGGAACTGCTCCGTGGGCGATGGATTGCCGCATCAGCACGCGAGGCGAGGTTGATTGCCGAACGAGACGAAAGGGATCAAATCACCTATCCGGCAGCCCTTCGTGCCATGCGAGATGCGACCAACGTCGCCCAAACGTTAAAGGGGCAAGAGCATATTTTTCAGGCGCGGCGTCAATCAAAAGAGGGGCAGGTCGCTATCCTCAGGCAGCGGATTGCCCAGTACAATGAGGAAATCAAAGGGCTTAACGGTCAGATCAAGGCGGAAAAACGACAAATCCAGTTGATCGCCGACGAGATTACGGATATTTCGGGGTTGGTTAAGAAAGGCTTGGCGCAACGACCAAGGTTGCGAACCCTCCAACGGGATTCAGCTGAGCTTGAAGGCAGCAGCAGCCGGAACGTGGCAAAAATAGCCCAGGTGCGCCAGTCGATTGCCGAGGCTAATTTACAGATTATTGAGTTGACGACCACCGTGCTGAACGAGGTCGTCCAAGAACTTCGTGATGTTCAATCGGAAATATTTGAGTTGGTTGAACAGCGGCGTTCGGCCGCCCATATCCTCCAACGAACCGACGTCCGCGCGCCAATAGATGGCACGATCGTCAACCTTCAGGTTCACACGACAGGCGGGGTGATTGCCCCCGGTGCGCCTATTCTGGATATTGTCCCGGCCAACGAACGTCTGATCATCGAGGCCCGTGTTGACCCCGGCGACATTGACGTTGTTCACATTGGATTGCCCGCGCAGGTTCGTTTTCCAGCATTTAGCCAGCGGAGCACAGCACCGGTGGACGGCCGGGTCATACGTGTTTCCGCCGACAGCTTGACAGACGAGCGCACCGGAACGCCCTATTATCTTGCCCGTGTCGCCATTGAAGATGACCTCGTGACAAAGCTTAAGGGGGCTGAACTTTATCCCGGAATGCTGGCCGAAGTCTTGATTTCCACTGGTGAGCGCACCGCACTTGATTATTTTATGAAACCAATCACCGTCAGCCTCAATCGCGCCTTCCGGGAGGACTGATCGACGTGCGGGTAGCGGTGATTGTTGTCGTGAGCGTTGCTGTTTTGATGAGTGTTCGCGCCACCGCCTATGCCGCCGACCTTATTCATCTTCCTGGGATTAAAGGGCAAGATGATCGACAACTCATTCGAACCACTGACTACCCATGGAGCACCATTGGCCGGGTGAATAGGACAACGGGTGGGTTTTGTACGGGCACGGTTATCGGCCCGCGAACCGTCCTGACGGCAGCTCATTGTTTGTGGAATAAACGGACCCGAAATTGGTTGCCACCCAGCGCGCTGCACTTTGTTGCCGGATATCAAAAAGGGGACTATGTCGTCGCCTCCCGCGTTGCCTCTATAACGGTCAATAACGACTTTAGGTACCTTAAAAAGCCGGGGATTGCTGATTTGGCTAACGATTGGGCCACCCTGACCTTAACCAAGGATATCGAAACGCAAACCGGCTCCCTATCCCTTTCGCGGACACCTCTATCGGTGACCCTATCCGGCAATGAGAAACTGATTCAGGCTGGGTATAGCCAGGACAAACCCCATATCCTGTCCGCCCATGACGGTTGCCAAGTCCGGAGAACGGAAGCCGGTGGGCGGGTGTTCGTCCATAATTGTGATGCGGTGAAGGGGGACTCAGGATCACCTCTGATCGTCAGGCAGGTCGGCCGTTCCACCTATCGGTTGGTGGGAATTCATGTGGCGACCCGTGTGCTGGAGACGGGATCGGATCAAGGGATCGCCGTCTCCAGCATCGGTATGAAAGGCCTTTAAGTTTGATGTATTTTCTGATCTAGCTGAATAGCTCTAGCCTGAAAGATTCATAAAAAGTTACCGCTAAACCCTTATATTCCGTTATGATTCAATTGCTTAAGCTGCATCACACGGGAGGATTTAGCGGTGACAGATTGTACCTCATTGAGTTTTGATTTT
>Ga0316203_1000996_pt1 | contig 23848 bp, 26 predicted proteins | sample 6monrhotite_MG_FD_204940 | JGI IMG/M metagenome (GOLD analysis project Ga0316203, IMG submission 204940) | Microbial mat bacterial communities from mineral coupon in-situ incubated in ocean water Damariscotta River, Maine, United States -... | ecosystem: Environmental > Aquatic > Marine >... | reverse complement strand
ATAATTCCTGTTGAACCCTTTGATTATTCTTCTCATTAATTATATAGATATACTAGATCCCCCTATCTAAGGTGAGAAGAATAATTTTATTAAAATTATACTTCTAAATGCCCTAAATCCACTTCATTTTTTAATATAAGTCCCGATCCTCCGTTTAATTGTATTGGTAATGATCTACCCTTCATAATTTGTTTAACTTCTAATTTATACCGCTTCGGGATCTCTTCAAATAAACAGCTCATTACTAACGTATCATATTTATCGTAAATATTATTAACAGTATTTTTATCTAGCTCTTCAATATCCATACCTTCTATTTGGTGTGCTAATCCCAAAAAACTATTAGATAGTTGTTTAAATAACTCGCATTTTTCCGCTACTTTTAAATTTGATTGATAACTTATTAATAACACAGATACACCATTAACTACAACATTCGGTATTTTCATATTACCCTTGTTATCGTCAAAACTATTTAATACTAACATCACAGATGATGTTAAAATTAAAGGAATTTGAAACGCAGTTTTAACAATACTCCAATAATGGGTAGCACGAGTACATAGCAAAGTCATAGCTTCGCATTTTTGCAGTAATTCTACCGATCTTTTTGTATTATTATCCATTTTATTTTAATTAACAGTTAAAAAAGTTAAAGGGCGATTCTTTTTTAACAGGGTCTGGTTCAGGTTGTTTTTCTATTTCATTTAATTTTACAGGTTTTACTATTTTTTTAACCTCACTTTTCTTTTTACGATTATCAATTATTTCTTCTTCAATTTCATCATCACTGTTATCTTCATAAATTATTTTTTTAACAATCTTTTTTTTAGGTCGTCGCCTGATCTCGGTCTCATAAATTACGTCAGGTTGATCATCAGGCATTTCTAAGGTCAGCGTATTTACAGGTTCTTTAATTTTCTTAGGTTTTACTTTTTTAACAGGATCTTCAACAACAACATTATCTTCAACAACATTATCTTCAACAACTTTTTCTTGTTCTTCAACTGGATCTGGATTAATATCTGGTTCTATTATATCTTCTGTCTTCTTTTTTCTACCACGTTTTACTACCGGTTTCGCTTCATCACGAACTATTTTTTTTTTAGCTTTAGCTTCTCTAGCTAATTTTAACAACTCGCATCTCTGTTCCTTTGTCATTGTCATAATTATATAGTTTCTATTATAATTATATAAAAAAAAAATTAATATTTACTTAATCATTATTTTGAACTTCTTCTTTAACTTCTTCTTTAGGTTCTTCTTTATTCTTATCATAGTAATATTCTGCAGGATATGATAAGGGGTGGCGGAACGTAGATCCATCGCTTAATTCTATGATATCATCGTAGAATTTATCTGCGGGTGTTTCAATTACACCGGCATTCGCCATTTCTTTGTGTATTTTCTTCATATCATTAATTTCATCTGCACTATAACCACTATCATAACCTCTTAATTGATTTATAGTAATTTTTGCTGATAGATCTAATAAAAATCTTTCATTTTCAGATAATTTTTTCCCTATTAATGTTTCTCCACGAGATAACAAATCATCGTAAATTGCTTTATCTTCATCTGAGTAGTGTTCAGGATATATAATCTTTGGCATTTTTTAATATATTCTATTTATATAGTAAAGATATTTTAAAAATGAAAATTAAAACGATTAAATCATTAACAGATAAAATCCGTAAGCATACTAAGTATGAACCTCCCCACCCCCGTAATGCAGACTTACCACCAACCTATAATATTATTTTATCAGCCTCACCAAAAGGAGGTGGAAAAACTTATAATACGATTCAATTATTAACTAATTATGAAGATTCAGGATTTATAGCACAAGATGGAACAGATGTAAAAATGCGGACTATATGGGTAAGTGGTGGAACTTCAAGATCTAAACAAAATAGCATTTTAGATACTTTAAAAACTTTACACGATGATGATAGAATTGATTTAGAAGACGATGTAGATAGTTATATGAAAATATTATATCAAGATATTAAAGAAGAAAGAGATCAAATAGAAGCTTATAATATTTATCGTAAAATTTATGATAAATATATTAAATCTAAAAATTTATCTAATTTATCTATGGAAGAATTAACATTATTAAAATGGAAAGAATTTATTGATCCAAAAATAGATCCCGACGCTCCTAGAGATAATGATAATAATTTATTATATAATCCGCGTATGGTGTTTTTAGTATTAGATGATATGATCGGAAGTGATGGTTATGGAACCGCTAGAAAAAATTTTATAAATCGTTTATCAGTTAAATCTAGACACGAAAGCGATGAATTAGTTGGTTTAAATCTTATATTTATTACACAATCTTTCAAAGCTGTTCCCGCTTTAATTCGCAAACAAACTGATATTTTTGTTCTTTTAAAATCTGCGTCTAGACAGTATATTATTGATGCAATTTCGGAAGAAGTAGGATCACATTTTAGTAAAGAAGAAATTATGAAATATTATGATCAAATTATGAAAATACCATATGGATCTTTAATTTTAAGTATTCATAAAAAAGAAAAAGATCAAAATCGGGTTAGAATAGGATGGACACAAAGTATTGAAAGAGATTCAAAATATCTTATATAATAATTAGAAAATGATACAATATAATTTCTATATTGATAAAAATAAAGATAACAAATATAATAATTATATTGATGTTAAATTAGATCATCCTATTATCTGCCAAAGCGATGAATACCTCAAAATAAAATTACTAGATGTGCAATATATGAATAATATGTATAATATATCATCATATTTACAAAATAATATTATCAAGCTGGTTCGAAGACCATATATTTATTTGGATACAACTGAAATGAGTATATTTACAGATATCTATTTTGATATTGAAACATATAATGGAACAACAACATTAAGTTATGATACCACCAATAATATACAATTCATTACAGGAACAAATTATAAGATACATTACAAAGATGACCAGATAGTAGATGGTGTTGATGAGTTTGATAATGTTTTCGCTGGTAATTCACAACAAGAATTATCATTTAACGAGTTTGAAAATTATATTATAGTTGAAAAGCTGAATACGAATAATACTGATTTTTTGCGTCAAGTATCTTTTGGTATGAAAAAGACAACTGCAAGCACTTTAACTGATGATGTAACATTTAGATTAAAAGTAGAAGGTAGTTTTGATAATGTAATTTATATCACCATACCAATAATGACTGCTGATGACGAATTAATTACATTTACCGCTGCATCTGCCCTAAATGATATTATTACAAAGTTTAGAATTGATTTAGTTAATCGTGTCAATTACAAGTATTATAAGTTTAGTATTGATGGTTCCCTCACGAATACATCAATATTACTTAATAGTTTTGTTTTAAACACATTAAAATTATTTAGTTGGACTGCAGTTCCATATACTATTGGTGCGGATGTTACAACAGATTTAGTTATACCTGATGGATTTTATAAATCTAGTAGCTACGTAGCAAAAATAAAAGAGTTAATCACCCCGTATAGTATGAATATAACATTGGACAGTCTTACAAATAAAGTAAGTATAACTCATAGTTTAGTTGATAACATCAAATATCCATATACCGATCCGAACGGAAGAATAGTATTAAAATTACCATCACATAATACACGGGATAATATTGGTATAAATAACGAGACGAATACGTTAGTAGTTAATACGCCATTAATAGGTGATACTAATATTGATTTAGTTAATTATAAAAAAGTAATTATAGCAACCGATTTAGATTTTACAAATAAGACTCACAATGATTTAATAAGAGGTAATGATGATGCAACAGGAGTTGGTAATATTCTTTTATGGATTGATAATGACGAGGCTCCTTTTACGTGTATTAAATATAAAAATTATGAAGATAGTTCATATCGTATTGAAAACAAAACTATTAATAATATTTTATTTACTATATATAATGAAAAATCTCAAAAATTAGATTTAGATAATATGTTAATCCATTTTGAGATTCAAAAATTTAGATTAAAATAAAATCTTGCTAATAATTAGTAAAGAATGGCTTTTATGTTGCCGATGGCAGAAGAATTAGTTTTAGGTGGTGCTGAAGAATTAGGAGCTGGTAATATAGTGCAGGGTGCAGAAACTGCAATGACGCAATTTAAAAATGAAATAGTCAAAGGTGGGATATTCGGCACTGCAGAGGGTGCTTTATTTGGTCTTGGAGAATCAGTTTATAATAATATTAAAGATGATCTTGGTTTAAATGATCATCAAAAAAAAATAAAAGCAAAGCAAAATAGCCCTATCAAAAAAGGACGTAAAATGAAAAGAATTTAATTTATTTTTTCATAATCATATTCTTCTATTATGATATTAAAATATAAATCTATGTTATGAGTCGCTTTTGTTAATCCGCTTCCATCTTCTTTTTTAATACTTAAATATAATTGATTTATATCTTGTTCAGGTAATGTCAATGTTGAATTATTTAAATGAAAACCTTTATTAGCATCTATCATTACATCTGCTATTGTTGGTGTTGCATTTTTATCACAATTAAAATAATAAGAATGATTATATTTCACATTTCCTAATTTTATTACATATGTATGTTCAATATAATCATTTGTTCCACTTGTTGATGATCCAGATATTGAATTTACTTTTAAATGACATATATTACCTCTTACTTGTATAACAGGTAAATTATTAAATGTAAATTGGGTTCTATTTGAATTTATAGTTGCATTTTTTGTATCTAACCAAATTGATTTTACTCTTTTAATCATTATATTTTATATTAGATGATTATAAAAAAAATAATTATACTTTTACAATATTTAATTTATGACTATGTTCTGCGGGTGATTCAAAAATATTTGATTTTTTACGCCATTTTTCAATCTTTTCAGTAATACTATTATCACGATGATTTGGTGTAGTTTGATTTGCAGGGTGAGAATGCATACTACCTTGTGATGAATGGTGAATATGTTTATTCGTTTCGTGTTCTTCAAAATATGTTATTCCTTTTGAGGTAGGATTAAAATTTTGAAGATTATTTAAATCCATTGTAACAGAATGATGATGTATTTTATAATGATGAGGAATTTGAGATGGAATATCTCCCTCTTGTCTAAAATAATTATCAGTGTGATTTTCTTTTATCATTAAATTAGCATCATTTTTTCTAAATTGAATATTATAATTATCTTGTTTTGTTGCATCTATTCTTCCTGTAGGATCTGGTTCCACGAAAACATTTAATCCAAACATTCTTATCTAATTAATAAGATTATTATTTTTTTTATTCTACAGAAATCGCTCTTCCAGCCTTTACGTGTAATACTTTTGACATTTTTGCCACGATCACAGGTGTAACACTTAAAGTATTAGAACTACCAGTGAAAGTGGCAGTCCAATTTACAGCTGCAGAAGATCCCGCACTTGATAAGCCACTGATATAAAATTGGTCTTTGTCAATAAGTTCAAGAGATTGCATACATACTGCATAATATTTTAGATAATGTTTTATCGACACCACTGCGCTATGGAATCCATTTGCTGATGTATCCACCCCTTCATATCCTAATGCGCACAGATTATTTTGAAATACTTCATATGGGTTTAATGGACTATAATTTAAAGCTTTATTATTAATACTGAATTGAGAGGTAGCCAGATGTTGAAGGCATCTTTGCATAGCAAGTGTTGAAAAGAAACCATCACCATATACATTTTCAGATGCTGTTGTAGAAGCATTATCACTATAAGCTACGGGATCAGATAAATATTTATATAAATTAGCAACAACAGTCTCAGTTGCACCAGTTCCTAAACTACCATAACAAACGAGTGGTTTTGGCACTGATTGTGGTAGAAGTGCAGTTCCATAAACATAATCTATTGAACCAGCCGACAGGTAAGTTGTTACATTGATTCCAGAGTTTTTAGTGGCATTAGCAAAACGAGTTACAGTGTAATCATTGAAACCAATTTTAAGATCTTTATCACCAATCGATCTATAATATGTATCATCTGAGAAACTGAGGGCCTCACAAGTCATATAGATATCGCTTACTGAATAAGTATCAGCGGCGGTGTAAGTGGTAGCAGAAGCTTCCGCTGTACCGCCTAAAACTTCGTAATTATTTGCCCATTCTATAGATATGGTTATCTCCCCCGTGCGATCTGTACTACATATACGAGTAGATGCACTGCCAAATAAACCTATCCAGTTATTAATACAAAATTGTTCATTTGAAAGATGAGCAGTTCCAGCCAACATCGTTGAGGAAGCAGTGATTGCAGTTTGATCTGATGAACCTACGCCTTCTGAATAACGGATACTATTATCTAGGAACTCACCAGCGATACCTTTTGTTTTATCTTTATTTGTGTGGTCCATAGCAATATTATATAGTAAGTTATAATCTTGAATTATTTGAACTGAAACATTATTCATAGAAATAGACATACGTTTTATAAAAGTAGATGAATATCTACTAGGGACAGTTACATTTGTTCCTTTTGTTGTTACTTTAAACCATAGAGCCAAGGAATCAAGATTAAGTAATCCACCGATAGGAAGACGGATATTAGTGAGCTGTTGAGGTTCTGCATCTAAACGATCCGCAGTGATCTTAATTAAATTCTTAGAGAAGGCTCCTTGGAGTTTGCTCAGATTATAAAAAAATGTGGCGGGATAAGATCCAGGAATATTTTCATACATTTTTAGTTCTTATATTATACTAAGAAAAAAAATAATAATTATTAAAAATAGAATATATATGTCTTGGTATAATAATAAAGATACTAGTTTTATAGATGCAACTCAAACATTTACAGGTGGAGGTGGATCAATTGAAGTTATTGGTGGTAATGTAGATATTGAAATTAACGATCTAATTGAATTGAAATTAGACCATTTAGAAAATGAATATGACGCAACTAATCCAACTTTATCTTTAAATCTATATTTAAAGAATGAAAATTTTAATGGAGAAATAAGATTTTATACCGAAGATGCAGTTAATAATAACGATGTTTCAAATGATAAACTTACATATAACACCAAGATAGGAACTGATGGCAAATTGTATATTTATTATACGTATAATCCATTAGTTAGTTTATTTATAACATCTGGTTGGACTGATGTAATAAATTATATAGTAGCAAACAAACAAGGAATTAATAATAATACAGCATCAATTGCAGTTTCAGCCGGTTTTATAACAACATTACAAAGTGAAGTAAGCGTATTACAAACCACATTAGGAACGACAGTTGCTAATGTAGGAACTAATACTGAAAGAATTATAAAATTAGAAATAAAAACAAAAATTAATACACCGCAAATCGCACGAAGATCTCAAAATTCTTTGACAGAAGCGATGGAAAGTGCTACTGATGAAATGGTAGATCAATTTGAAGAAAGTATTTTTCAGGTTAATAATTTTACATCATTATTTCAATTTTTAAAAACTAAAACTGGTATGGTGACTTCATTTGCAACTCTTGTCAGCGTAGGTGGTGTTATAAGTGGTGGATTAGGAATATTAGGTTTTATAATTGATAAATTCACGAAAGATAGTTCAACAAGAGATTTTGAAATGTTGCTAAACACTTTTGATGCATTGGAAAGTAATACAGATAAAAACACTCTTGACAAAGTATATAAAACAGGATTAAGTATTGATCCAACCACCAATACTGGGGGATTAACCGATGGTTTATATGAAGTAGATATACAAAATAGTGCTAAACTTGAAATAGAGGTGATAAGTGGAATAGCAAGTATAAGTAACATACTACAAACTGGTAGTGGATTTTCACAAGGAGACACAATAACTATTGCGAAATCATCAATAGGAGGTTCAACTGGTAATTTAATTATAAATGTTAATCAAGTGTTTAGTTTAACCCAAATAGTAGATTTAGAGCTTGAAGCTGTTGTGACAAAAATAAAAGATACTGATACAAGAAATCGCAGGAGACAATTAATACCGGATAAAGATGAGTTCGGCAATGGTTTTAATATAACCCAAACTTTTACAACAGAACCGACAGGCGAATCATTATCACAATTAGATATTAGTTTAAAAATAGATACATCGCAATTTTCTTACGACGCAACTGGTAATCTTCAAATTAATAATTACGGAACTATACCAGTAAATGCAGCACAATTCCAATATACCAGCGGTAATTTAGAATTAATAAACTATAATCAAATAGGACAAAATGCTACGGACATATCAACAATCCAAAGCGATATATCAACGATACAAACCGATATAACAACGATACAAGGAGACCAAGCACTTCAAAATACTAATATTACAAATAATTATAATAATATTTTTTCAATCCTGAATACACAAATACCATCACTCCAAAATAATATCACCACTAATCTAAATAACATTACAACTAATACAACTGATATTGCAACGATTAATACGACCATATCAGCACTACCAACACAAGGTAATTTAACCGAAATTTATCAATTGATTTTAAATGATGGTGAAACCCCAAGCACTACCACAACGAAGCAAGTAAATATAGGGTTTAATAAAAATGAGTTTGATAGCATTGTTTTTGATTTAATAATGGGAGCAGTAAAAGTTTCTGCCTCCGTAGATACACCATTTACAATAGCAGATTTTAGTAATTACTTCTTTGGTTTATATCCAAATATGCGACGCTTGAACTATCACGATGCAATAACACTAGTTAAACAAGAAAGCACAAAATATTACAATGATACTAACTGGAATGTTGGCGGTTTAGTAACACGAGGAGCATTTTACTTTAAAAATGAAAAAACAGGCGAAATATATGATTTAAACAAAAGATTTGAATATTTAGGTTTTCACCGATTTAGAACAAATGTAGCAGGGGAAAATACTTATATAATTAGAACAGCATTAGAATATGACGAACAACAAGATGTGCCTCCTTTTGCTTTACTAAAAGCATATCAAGTAGATTTAAATAAGTTATCATTTTACCTACGAGATGGTAGGTTTTACTTTTCACATCTTTGTAAATATGAATTAGATTATTGGGGTATTAATTTCACTCGTAATATTTTAAATGATTTTTTAGCTCCTGGTGCTACTTATACAAATGCCACAGCTACTTATGGTAATTATGAAGCATATAAAAGAATTTTTGTAGTATCACAACCAAATAATGAAGATATATTTTATAAAATTGAAGATGCTTATTATCCATTATCACAAACTATATTAGATAGTTTAATTGATACTAACACTAATAACAATCCACACTTTATGGGAATGCTACAAAATTATGACGGGACTACATATTATCATGATCCATTTGGAACTATAAATACATTCATAGCATCAACAAATACATTAATACACATTGGCAGAATTGAAATAGAGTATAAAATAATGAGATGGGAAGCATTCAATAGCACTTGGTTTGATGATATACCAAATACACAAGCAAAAGTTGCTAATTTATGGGAAGAATTAGTATTTGAATTTTACGATAGTTATACTGATGCTACACCATCGCAAACAGTTTTATTAGATACTCGGCAAATATATACCACGGCAACTAATACAATAATTATAGATTTTGATAAATCGCCCGATCTATATTCTTATTTACATAAGAAGTGGAAAATTAGACCAAGATTTAATTCGGCATATACAGGATACCCACAAACTGCTACAAATACTACTTATAAATTAACTGCTAATCAACGCTCGGCATTTATAGTAAAAGTTAAATTAGTTCCTTATGTATTCAAAACATTACAACGAGAACAAATAGAAGAATTTACAGATGGAACACAACATAATTTAAGTGCTTTTGATTATAATAAAATATATTTTTATGCTCAACTAAATAATAATAGTGCTACACCATTTAATGATATCTTTTATAAACTAAATGATAATTTAGATGCGAATAAATATCAAATAACAATTCCACAAACATTTTACACGTCACAATTAAGCGATTTAACAGACCTACCACCGAATGTAAATCAACTTGAAACAAATAGCTTTAACTTTTTAACAGATGATTTTTTCGTATCTACCACTCAACAGACCATTACATTAGATAATAATATATTAATAATTGGTGACGAAGATATAAATGTAGATCAATATCAAACTCATTTTAATTGGAGATTTTTACAATCAACTGATACGCCTTTAACTGAAACTAATTTAAATGATTACGATTATTTAAAAACATATAATTATTACCACCAGACTGCAAAATGCGATAGGTTTTTTAGTTGTAAAGAATTTTACGCCGATATGATCGATTTTAAAAATATTCAAATTGGTGGATCTCTCGCTTACGAAGAAATGGATACAGGAGAATTTGGGACATTATCACAAGCAAGTGACGGATTTACATTAAAATCATTATCATCTCAAAATATTCAAAACTTATACGGACTATCAGCAGACGGGTATGTATATTACAATACTATAACAGGTTTTTCAACAAATCCAATAGCAGGTAGTTATGGTGATCCCGATGTAAGATTACTTTTATCAACAAGTATGGGTGATACAATGCGATACGACACAACTAATAATAAGATAATAGCAGAACCCGATATGTTATCAATTAAAAACAGAGCATTTGATATATTTGGTAATGATATAATGCGTTTTACTTATACTGAACCCACACCATCAACTTATAATATTACATTAGACCGCCAACATAAATCTAACTTATCATCTAACAATCGTAGTGTATTTAGTAAAACTCAATTTGATGAAAAAGAACCAATTGAAACATTTAACTTTACAGAAACAACCCCACAATTTAATTCACAAGGAATAGGTAGTGGTGTGCCTGACAGCACAGGCATAACTTTTGAATGGGTTGCTTTGGGTGGGGATATAATAAGATATTCAGGGGCATCGCAAAGATGGGGAGTATATTGGACTGACGACCCAAGAGGTTTATACGGAGGAGATAAAACGACTATGGTAATTGGTGATTTCACTTTATTATATATGTTAAACGACGGCGATGATATACTCTGTGACCCAGCAAGATACAGGATACAATCTACTAGCGAATTATGGTTAATCAAAGATGCCGACATAGTTGAAAAAATAAAATTAAGTATTTACTTTCCTGATGTATATATACACACTTTTAGAACTGGTTATAAAATCAGTATGGAAGCGAGTGATACAGCACCAAATGCTATATCTAATGTTAGGGACAAAGTAGATTTATTCTATTTCAACTCATCAAGGGTTTTTCATACCGCTTTTGAGGTTGCTGACCGCTCCCAGTATAATCCTTTCCCAACATTACTACAAGGTGTCCCAGTTCAATACAACAACGATTATAGATGGGCGTGGAAGGTAAATCAAGGACATATTATGAACTTATATGAGGAAGGTTCGCTATTTATGACTGGTAATATATTTGTGAAATGTGCCGTAGGTATTAATAGGGTTGAAAAAGGAAACCAAATATTAGTTAATAGTATTGAGAACCTTTCTAAAACTAATTTAACAAATACACCAATAACAGGCATTCCATCATTAGTTCCGCAAATATTTACTTTTAATATTGATAATATTACTACAAGCGGTGGTTTAGCAATTCTAACAATATCAGGGACTGACCGAGTAGCAACTTATACAAATGTTTTATCAACCAACTTTCCAGAGTTTCATATATATAATGGTGATTATATTAGAATTACCTTATCACAACCAGCGATTAACTATTTAGTGAATACTTTTGATTGCGAAATACAAATACCATCTCAAAAGTTTGACACATTTACTTTAAATCAAAGCACAGGATTATATGAAGCATTTGTTTCAAATAATTCAGGATTACCATATATACAACATTATATTTACTCATCTGTTATACCACAAGGTCAGTCAGCAATCGTTGGTAATCTTATATATTTTCAAGCAGTAGGATTACAAGATTTAATTGATATTAGATTAAGTATCTTACAGGGTAGTTATACTAACTCGGCGTATAATCCAACCGATATATTTACTCTAAACTATTACCCGTATAATAATGATTATGCTTGGTCTTTGAATACGGCTGGTTTAGGTTATACTGATAGTGATGTAAAAATAGTATTAAACAATTCGGCAGGAACTGGTTTAACTTGGAACTCAACAACAGAAGAGTTTGATAATACCATCACGCAGTATGCCGATAGTGATGTATATTCTATATTAAACTCGGCACAAACAACGAATATTGCTTGGGATAATGTAGCGAATACTTTATCAATTACAGGTGTTATACCAATAGCAAATGGAGGCACAGGATTATCTACTATTAATAATTTAGAATTATTCTTTGGTGGAGCATCAACATTTCAACAAGATACAAGTTTAACTTTTGACCCACTTTTTGGAACATTAAACGCTACTAACTTTTCGGGCAATGGTTCTGCTTTAACAAATCTAAATGCAGGTAATATTACAACAGGAACATTACCAATAGCAAATGGAGGAACAGGAGCACAAACAGCAGCAGCAGCTAGGGCAGCACTAGGTGTTGATCCAATAGGGACTGATAATTCAACAAATGTATCATTAACATCAGTAACAGATAATTACCTCACTATATCAGGACAACAAATAACAGCAGGTATAGTTCCAAATAGTCTTGGAGGGACAGGCACATCTTCTACTTTAATTAAAAAACACACCAGCACAGATACTTATTTATATTCTCAACAGCACTTCTCTTTCTACGTACAGAATACTGACCTTGCCATTCGTATATTCCAAAATAAAAACTTAAAATTATTTGGTAATTTAAATTTTAGTGATAATACAATTCAAACAACAGCAGGTATTCCATTACCATCAAATCCAGCAACAAATGATTATTTAAAATACGATGGCACAAATTGGGTTTCAGCACCAATATCAGGAGGTGGTGGTAGTTATACTGATGCTGATGTTAGAAATGTTTTATCACAAAGTGGTTCAACAAATATAGCGTGGGACGCTACTAATAATTGGTTTGAATTAGCAGGTTTTAACGCCCAACAAGTGGTTTTTGGGGGAGGTTATGGGATATTACAATCGGCAAACTTTACATACAATTTCTTTACACAAACGCTTTCAGTAAGTAATTTTTCAGGTAGTGGAACTAATATAACTAATTTGAATGCTGGTAATATTATGACAGGAACTTTACCAATCACAAGAGGCGGAACAGGAGCAACTAATCAAGCAGGTGCTTGTTTAAATATATTACCACCAGCATTACCAGGACAATATTTAAGATATGATGGAATTAATTGGCAAGGTAATTATATACCACAATACACAGACACCGATGTTAAATCAGTATTAAGCACAGCAGGAGGAATTGGTATTAATTGGAACCCTACCGTAGAACAATTTGATTTAGAACTCGCTGTTGTAACGGATAATTTTACTTATGTAACTTCAGGGAACACCCCTAAACAACCATTTTTAGAAATCAACGATGATGGTGTATTGTTTATTAAAGGGTCAGGTAGAAGTTTTTCAGGGTTTCCAAGATATTATGCAAGACATATCAATAATGGAGTAGGTTCATTTACTTTTGATTACTGCCTTCGTCTTAATAGTGCTGGAATATTTATTGGCGGTGGTAATTATTTAGCATTATTATCATCTAAAAAAATTAAAAAAGATATTATAGATATAACTGGTGAGGAAGCATTAGATTTATCTTTGCGATTGAAACCAAAAAAATACAAAATGAAAGACTATATCAAGCACGGAGATAAATATAGTTATGGTTATATCAGCGAAGAAGTATTTGATGTATTACCTGAACTAACAGGTGTAGTACCTGCTGAAATCCCTAATATTTATGAGATGGCGAAGGTAATATCAAAAGATACGATACAAATAGATAAAGAATTAAAAGTAGGTGAAACATATATTTATTATTACAATAATGATAAGCAAATGGAATTAAAGGTAATAGAAAAGCAAGATGATAATAAATACAAGGTCATCACAGGTATTGCTGGTGATGAGGAATTACCAAAATGTGATGAGATATTTATTTTCGGTATATATGAAGATTCATTAGTATTAAAATATGATCAGTTCCATGCTATTCATACAAAATCAATACAGCATTTACAAGGTATAATATCTAAACAACAAGAGCAGATTAATTTGTTATTTGAAAAAATAAAATGCTTATAAATTATAAATGAAAAAGATTATTTTAAATACCAAACAAGCAGATGAAATTTCTTCTGACAGAAAGAATTATAAATATTATTTTGATAAGCCCGTCGTAATTGATGAAAAAAGCACTTTATCATTACAATCTATAACTAAAAAAACTTTACCACCACCAACACCAGTAGCATATGACCTAGGGCTTTTAACTATTGGAAATATGAGTATAGATTACTCAACTATACCAACGAGTATATATGGTTCTTTTAGTTATGTAGGAGAATGGGATGTAGATTTAGATGATACTACTAAATGTACTGTATATAATTCAAGTGGTGGTGCGAGTACAGGTAGTAGTGCTACTTTGAAATTTTTTAGTTTTAAAGATTATGGTACAAGCGGGTTTCCAAAAACAACTGTACTCGCAGAAGTAACTTCATTTGGTATAAATTATCAAGTAGGAGACTATATTATAATTAATGAAACTGCTTTTCCATCAGGATATGTTGTTGGTGTAGTGAATATGAGAATTAATATTACAGGAATATCAACAAGTGAAATAACAGAATACCCTAAAGGTATTATTACCAGTATTAATTTAAATCCGAATTATATTGGGGAAGTATCAACTAATACTAATTACACTCATACACCATCAACAAATAACGGACAATTAACTGATTTTATTTGGGGTAGTGGTAATCAATATATAGAATTGAAAGAAATAGTAAATGGCGGTGTAGGTTATAGTATTGGAGATGTATTTTATGTCAATAAAAACGATGCTCTACCAACCAAAACAACTTATTTTACACCATTTCAAGTAGAAGTAACGGCAATAACTAATACTGCTACCCCGCCTCCACCAAATAATGACGCTAATTTTAGAATATATGCTAAAAATCTTTTACATATTAATAATAATATTTTTAAAAGTGATAAAAATAATAATTTATTAATTTATAATAAAGAGAATGGTTTATTTGTTAATAGGGACGAAATAATTAATTATAGGGTTTGTGATTTACCACCTCAAGTTTTGATGGGTATCGAGTTATTTATAGAATCAACAACTGATAATGGTTTAAGTTCTAATGATACTGTGACTATAGATTTAAAAATATCTTGATATAAAATAAATGTCATATTTATATCAAAAAAAATCTTATAAAAAAATTATATTAAATACCGAAGATGCTATAAAATCTGTTGGTAAAGCTGTTAGTGGAACTGGTAATAGTGAATTTTCTTTTGCTAATTTTAATACTATTAGTATTAAAGAAAATTCTTATTTAAAAGTTGATGCCGTAAGCGCTGATATTTCTACTGATGCTATATGGACATTTAAATTAGATAATATTTCTTTTAATCAAAGTAATTATTATAATTCCGATAAGGATGGCACACCTACAATATTAACAAGATGTTTTAATGGAAAATCAAGTTTAATGTTAGATAACATTTCTTTAGAACTACCACCACAAGACATTGTAGAATTTAAATTAATTATTTTAGATGAAGCTGGTAATGGTATTAGTAGTGCTAAAATTAGTCTAGAATTATGTATTGTAGAAATTGATTAAGTATGTAATATTTTTTTTTCTAACGCATCATAATCACCTATATAATTAAAAACAATAGGATAATTACCATTTCCTAATTCTAAAATAGCAGAGCTTACGAATGATTTATCTATTTCAATATATTTAATATCTTGTAATAAAATTTTAGCACGTGCGCAATTTAAACAATTCTTTTGAGTTATAATTAAATAATTATTCATAATAAAATGATTATATTTATATTTATATTATTTATTTTTATTTGGATATTTATTTTATATAAATCGTTTATTTTTTATAACAATCTAATAAATGAGTTCAATACCAGGTGATCAAAAATTATATGAAAAAGCAAAAAATAAATACGATAATATGAAACACTCTGCGTATAAAAGCGGTTTAGTTGTAAAAGAATATAAAAGATTATATAAAGAAAAATATCAAAATCTAAAAGGGGTATATAAAGGAACTGAACAGAAAAAAGAAGGATTGAATAGGTGGTTTGATGAAAAATGGAGGAACAGTAAAGGCAATGTTGGTTATGAAGGTAAAAAGAATGAAGTTTATCGCCCTACAAAAAGGATTACTAGTAAAACACCAACAACATATAATGAATTAAGTAAAAAACAAATTGCAGATGCTAAAAAAGAAAAAGCAAAATATGGTAAAGTTAAAAAATTCGATAAAAAATGATTACATTTTTATAATTTTTTTTATCATCATATATTAGATATGACTAAGAAAGATTGTATTATTAATCCAGCCACTGGTAGAGCCGTAAAAACCACAACTGCCCTTGGTAAAAAGTTAATTGCTCAGGCTCAGCAGTTAGAAGAAAAAGCAGGTAAAGTTTTGAAAGCCACTGCTAAACGGGCTGTTACCAAGAAGCCAGAACTACCTAAACCCGAACCTAAACCCGAACCTAAATCCGAACCTAAAGTTGAAACTGTTAATCCCAGTTATACGCCTGATGAACTTAACGCTCTTCAAAAAGAACAAATTATAGATCTTATATTTAGAACTTATAAATTGCGTGAGGGAAGAATTCTTAATAAAGACGCACAATCGGTGGCTTTTGGAAAAGCCAGTAAAAAACAATTAATATTTAGTGCTGTTGAAATTTATGTTATGCGAGACCCTAATATTGATGCAATTTTAAAAAAGAAGAAGAAGTTTATTCCACTTAATGACAGTCAAATACAAGAACAATACGAAAAAAGTATTAAAAAATATGTTGGTAAAAATGAAACTGCTCAAGAAAAAACGGCTGATATAATTTTTAGACAAAGAGTTATTCAACGCTAAATGAAAATAAAAATAAAATATTTAATTAAAATGGTTTCTGTTAAATTTTCTAAATCTGAAATTCAAAACAAAAGGATGACAGCTACCTTTTATGATGATGCAGGTAAAAAGAAAAAAACTGTTCAATTTGGATATAAAGGAGGATCAACTTTTATAGATCATAAAAATGAGGATACTAAAAAAGCTTGGATAGCTAGACATCAGATTCGTGGTAAATTTGAGATATACGATACACCTTCTGCCTTAGCAAGATGGATTTTATGGGAGGAAAAGAATTTACAAGATGCTATTAGAAAATATAAAAAAAAATTTAATTTATCTTAGTATTTATTTAAAATATTATATTTTTTTTGAAATTTTTTTATAATAAGATTATTTTTTTTAATTGTATTATTATAAATATTATTAATATGATGCTTTTTATATAAAAATGAAATATGTTTATTACTAGCTATTATCTTTGCTTTATCATATTGTCTATTGTTGTATATATCCAATTCGACATATAATTTGTTTATTAAATTTTGACGGTGTAGTTCGTCTAATTGTAAATCCATTTTATTTATTAAATATTTTGTTTTTTTCTTGGAGGAGGACCAAAAATTTTAAAAAATTCATCTATCCATTCATAATCTAGTTTTTCTAATAATAAAGAAGTTGGTGGTATTCTCTTATCCATTTCGTGTATTTTTTTAATAAATGTTGATATATCTAATTTATGTTTTTTATATAAATTTTTTACTTCGGGTTTTAAATTAACTAAACTTTTTAAAAAATTATATAAATCTATTTTATCTTCAAAATAACCTTCTTTTGTATAATCGGGTTTCAATGATTTTTTAGGGTAAATTGGTTTTTTATATTGTTGATTTGGTTCTTTTGGTTTAACTGGTCCAATTTTTTTTTTATACATTTGATTTGGTTCTTTTAGTTTTACATTTTTTTGGCTTGCTAATATTTGCTTTCCTAATTTGCTATCGGCTTTTACAGCACGATTTGTTTTAGGATTGATTACACAGTTTGGTTTATCCATTTATTATAAAGATATATTTATTTTATACTTTTTAAAAGTTTAGTTCGTATGATCTAAACTTATATATAACACCATAATATTAATATGAATGTTTTATTCAAAATAAATTGTAGTCTTTTTGCTTTCAAATTGTATGATAGGTTCTTTTGTTTGTTTTTTGTTTAACATTCTATATCTACGATTACAATTATTAACAGTTTCTATATTGGCTTGCTGATAATTTTTATTGTAATTTTGGTAATACGATTTGTTCTTATGTCTATAAATAAAGTTATAATCTTTACGATCGAACATATTTTCATTCATATCGTAATTATTTTTTAAATAATAATTATATTGATATTCTTTAATTTTTTCAATATTTTTATGATAATAAGCCTTGTTTTTTTCTAAAACTTTATCTCTGTTCTGCTCATAATATTTTCTAGCATAATTCTTTTTGTATTCTCTATGCTCACTATTAAATTTGTTATTTTTTTCTTTGATCTTTTCTTTATTTTGTTGGTAATATTTTTTTTGATAATTAATTTGATAATTTTTTGCCATATTTGCTTAAAATGTTATCTAATAATACAAAAGTTTTGTTTAAATATTCATTAACTAAAAATCTTTCTTGATTTAGTTTATCTTCTAATTCATTTATTTCCTTTAATTCTTCTTTAAGTAGGGTAAGTTGAATTAAGATACTTTCAATATCTATTTGTTTCTTAGATGGCATTTATTTGTTATAAATAGATTTATATTCACGTTCATACTCTTCTGGATGTCTTAACTTAAATAAATAAGGTTTTAATATATAGTAATTCATATGGCATTCATTACAGATTACTAATTTACTTTTATGATCATTAATCCATAAACACTTATAATATTTATTGGTTATTGTATTTTTACAAGATTTACAAATTATCATTTTATTTTATTCATATTTTATAAAAATTTATTCTTCTCACCTTAAATAATTCTTCTCACCTTAGATATTGAAGTTTTACAATAACAAGTTATTTAGAATGAGAAGAATGAGAAGAATATTGCGAGGGTCTATTAATATTCTATAATATTTTTATAACTTTTTTTTTTATTTATTTATAAAATAAATATAATTATTATAAGACCCTTTAATTATTCTTCTCAGCCTATATACTAGATATTGTATATTTGCTTTATCTCAAGTGAGAAGAATGAGAAGAATAATTTTTGGAAAATATAAATTTTATTCATCTTTAGGTAAAATATCAGGATTAATATATAAGCTCTTATAACCACCAGCCCTCTTATTATCTACATTGATATTCTTAGGATCATAATCTCCAAGATTTAGAATGTCCATTTTTTGCGATAACAATTTAGTAGAAATATTGTATCCATTATGTTTTAGAATTGATCTTATAGTAGTTGTATGATAACAATTGATATTAGTATCCCAAGTATCATTAGATTTAGAACTAAAGTTTTTAGTTAAAAATTCTTCTATAGAAACACCAACATTTCCTTTAGATAATTTAGTATCATTTAAAACAATAGTAGGTGTAGTCATTCTTTTTGTTTTAGGTGGAATATATTCAGGATTATTAGAACCATCAGCTAAATAAGGATCACCGACTGCTTTTGTTTTAAAATGATCGAATATGATAAACATAAATGCATTCATATAATCAATATTACGTATATCATCTTCAACTGTTTCTTTTTTTTGTTTAAAGCATTTAAAATCAGGATTTAATTGATTTTTATCAACAAATTTAGATTTAAATAATATTGCTTCTAACGTATCTAATGCGTTGGCAGGATCAGCATCAGGTGTTGAATTGCTACATAATATCATAGTAAATTGTGGTCTAATATTAAGATGTTCTTTACCATGGTTAGCCCTTGCATTTATAATATCTTTTCCACCAGATACTAAACGTTTAGTAGCATCGCCACGTAATACAATTTTATCTTCTTTTCTATTAGTTTCATTATCAGATTCTTTAATTTCATTAGATATTAACAATCTATTATACCAATGTTGTATAATCCAAGACATCGCTCTTTCAATATCAGGATTTCCAAATTTATTAGATATTAATTGATCAGCATTGAAAGTTTTACAAAATCCTTGAAAAGTATTACATAAGAACATAGTAAGAACTGATTTACCGCAATTACGCATACCTACCCAATTAAACCATACTTTATCTTCTACATATCCAGCCATTGCTCTTGCTAAACTATGCAATACATATTCTAATTGTTCAGTATTATCAAAAATAGGTTTTAATATTTCATCCATAACGTGTTTTATATGTTCTTTATTTCTTGTAGGAAAATTACGTTCAATGCGTTGAACAAAAAAGATATCAGGTTTTTCAGAATAAGAATATGTTTTATCATCTTGAAAACTGTAAATACAATTTTTAAAGGGTAAATATGTTTTTGTAGAGTTTAAAATATCCTCATAAAAGTTATCATTATTTTCAAAACCAAATGCTATAACTTGTGAGATACATTTATCTTGATTACATTTAGCTTTAGAATAAGACTTATATGATCCGTCCATAAGTTGATATTGTATGTTAGCATTAACGACATCATTTCTTAATACTCTATCAAAGTTATGTGGATCTTTAAGTTTATTAAACCATAAATTGTCTTCTTTTACAAATAAAGCACCTTGACAGTGTATATATTTTCCTTTATTTTGGTTAATAACAATAATACCAGCGTCATAATCAGAACCCGATTCAATAATATTATAATCAGTATTAAGATTTTGTATATCTAAAAATTCTTTATGTTTATTAAACCAGATACGATCTTCATCTGTAGGATTAGTATTTTCATAAGCTAATGGAATAATCATATCAAGTTGATCTTTAATATTATCTTCAATTTTATGTAAAAACTCTTCATTACAAACGTTTCTACCATCTTCAAAAACTAATCCGTCGTGTATAAAGACTCTGTTAATACATTGATATTCTTCGCAATAATTTTTAATAACAATAGATATTTTAGATTCAATTTCTTGTAAAAATATAGCAAAAGCGGATGTTTCAATATTGTATTTTTTTTTTTTAGATTTATTAAGTAATATTTCAATGTCGCAAAATGTTTTAAAAACATCTAGATTTTTAATTTTAGATTTAATAAATTCAAAAGATCCGATAAAATCTTTCATAAACTGAGTTTCACAGTCCAATTTAGATATAAGATTATTATCAACAATCCAAGTATTTAAAGAACCGCCGTATAAGATGATTATAAAGAATTGTTTAGCAACTTGTCTTGTAGTATTATAATTGATAATGATTTCTTCTAAAATATTATCCCTATTAATACAATAATTGTTAAAAACTTTTATATCATCTTCATTTATATTTAAAAATCTAGCAATATTTTTAATAATTTCAATATGTGCATTTACCATATCAATACTAACACATTGTCCATTTAATAATAGTCTCCTAACAATTTTATAAGTTGTTTGCAAACAAGATGTATCATCTTTTTTTTTATTATCTATGTAATATCTTCCTTTTTTAGCTTTATTAGTTTTTTTAGAATAATTTACTAAATGTCCCTCTTTACCATAATGTTTCTTTAGTTTTTTCAAAGCAATAATACTATCAGTATCAAAACAATCATTAATTTTATTATAACCCGGTGCGGTGGGATCTAATTTAGTTAAAACGTTTATTACTTCAGTATTATAAATTTTTTCATTTAAAGTAAAATAATCAGGTTCAGGGTATGTAAGTATTTTATCAATAGCCGGAACATTAACTGAAATTGAAGATTCAGTCATCTTATAATTTGTAGTGATAAATTATAATATGACTAATTTTTTTATTATATATATAATGAATTTTAAAGCTTTATATCATTTTTTAATATAATGAATTATAAAAATAATAATAATAATAATTAAATAAAAATTATTTATTGTTACTAACAATAGCTTCTAATTCTTTCAATCGTTGTAATTTTTCTTTAAGTTTTTCATATCGCTTTGGATTGTTAAGAGTTGCTTTTTCTTTTTTCATTTGTTTAAATTGTGCATCTTCTTGATACCGTTTTTTTTGATATTCTCTATTTTTTTGGCGTCTTATTTCTAAAGCTTCTTCGTCAGTGTAAATTTTGGGTCTCCCTTTTTTTTTAGAAACATTATCAGATTGAGTATAAATATCAGTTTGAGTATAACTATCAATTTTTGACATATAACTTTATGATATATAAATTAATTATAATATCTTTATATCATTTTTTATTCATAAAAAACAACTATTTTTTTTAAATAATTTGTTTTATTGTTTTCATCAAAATAAAACAATTTGTTAGAATCAATATAGATACGGAATTTACGAATAAATCCAGTGTCCTTATAATTATAAAAATACTTATAAGTATATTTGGATTTATTAGAATTACATTTATTAAAAAGCATTCTATATTCAGAATCATAAATATTATTGATGTTATCCATTTTATATTATAATTAATTACTATCTCTTTATATCATTTTTTTACATTTTAAAAGGTTTCAATGAGATAGGTATTATATTCCTCAGTCTAACCATCGTTTCTTGTTCTCCATCAGGATTATGAAAATAAGTTATTTCATATTCATCACTACATATAGTAGATAAGATTTTATAAATATGTTTATTCGGGTTTTTCATATTATCATCTCTATTAAAAACAAATTGGACATCATCGTGTCCTTCATTAATCCATTCAATAACATTTTGTATATACTTTTCTTTATCTGTAAATCCACTAATATTAAATTTAATAATATCTTTACGTTTTTTATATTTAAGATCATTAACCAATTGTTTACCTTCATTTAGATATATATTATCAGGATTAACATATTCAGTATGACTATATTGTTCAATATATTCAAAAATATAACAATCTTCAAAAATATTATTTTCTAAAAGATTTTTAACTTTATCATATAATTCTTTAAACTCTTGATTTTTCTCAACTTTTTTAATATCCATTTTATCAAAAGTTTTTTTCAATTCTTCCATAACTTAAATAATAAAATATTATGTTATCATTTTTATATATAAATTAATTCTTTATATCATTTTAAAAAATAGGATGAAATTTATTAGATACCTTGTAATGATAATTTTTAACACCAGATTTGATATATTCGATAATATTTTCATTATCATCAATATATTCAATATAATCATCATTTTTCATAAATTGGTTGTAAAAGTTAAGATCTACAAAATGTAGAAAATCGTAAATAATCACAAAAGCTAATTTTTTATTAATTTTAGATTCTGATTCATCAAAATCGATTTCTCCAAAATGATCATTACAAAGCTTAATTGCTTTAATAACACCATATTTATTAACGATATCATCACAATCATTAATATCACAAAAATTATTAATTTCATCGAATTTTGCATCTTGAAAATAATCATCGTCATCACCACAAAAATCAATATTTTCAATAATTTCTACAAAATCACCGAGCATTTGGTTAAGGTCTTGGTTAAGAATCAGTTTTTTGAACATATTTAGAATATGGGTATAGAAATTAATTTCCATCATTTTTATACCAGATTTTAGATTTTTTTACATATTTTATTTTTTAACAAAAAGTAAGTTTAATCTTTCTTAAAATTAATACATTTATTAGATTGTTGATGTCTTTTTAAATTACCTTTACTAATTTCACATCCACAATGATCACATATAACTTTTTCTTTTGCATTTTTATATAATT
>Ga0316203_1000994_pt1 | contig 23951 bp, 28 predicted proteins | sample 6monrhotite_MG_FD_204940 | JGI IMG/M metagenome (GOLD analysis project Ga0316203, IMG submission 204940) | Microbial mat bacterial communities from mineral coupon in-situ incubated in ocean water Damariscotta River, Maine, United States -... | ecosystem: Environmental > Aquatic > Marine >... | reverse complement strand
AAGAACATGAGGAAGCAGCTAAATCAGCCGAGCCTGCTGTAAAAAAATTAAAAGAATCTTTAGGCGACAAAGTAAAAGATGTTCGTGCTACGGATCGTTTGACCGAGTCACCTGCTTGTTTGGTATCCGACCAGTTTGATATCACAGGCAATATGGAACGTATTCTAAAACAAGCAGGGCAAGATGTACCATCAGCCAAGCCAATTTTAGAAATCAATCCAGAACATGAATTGGTCAAACGTTTGTCGAAAATGCGGTCCAAAGAAAAAATAGCAGACTTCTCTGATATTCTTTTCGATCAAGCTATTTTGGCAGAAGGTGCATTACCTGAAGACCCAGCAGGATTCGTTCGTAAAATTAACAGCCTTTTAACACAGTAAGTGAATAGCTTCACCCCTCACCAGCTGGTGAGGGGTGAAACATTCTTTGATCAATACTTTTCTTTCCCATAAATTATTCGCGCATATTATGGTCAATCAAATACCACAAACTACCAAACAATCACTTCAAATATAAATACGCTCTCCACAGAGCCCAAAGAAACCGTGTAAGCGCCAGGTTCTAAAGCCACTTTAATCGCCCCTCCTCCCTTGCTTTTCAATCGCTCACCATTCACCCACACACCCAAGCGCGACTCATCAATAAGGAAGACACCTGCTTTACTGCGTTTAAAATGACAATGGTGCCGTGAAATACCATAGGGTGGAATATCGTGAATATCCAAGTCATTTTGATCACTACCCAAAAACCATGAGTTTTTTATTTTTTTAGCAACCCAGCGCCCAATCTGAAAAGGGAATTTATCAATAACCAGCCGTTCAACACCACCTAGTGCATGTTTTGCCTGCTCTGTCTGGCCAGATAAGGTGACATTGCCAGGTTTGAAGGTTACCACGCTTGCCTTTGATTCACCTTGCTGATTCTCTTTCCCTTCAATTTGGTTTTCCAACTCCATAACACGAAGGTTCATCTGCCGCATACGCTGAAAAAGTGTGCTTAAAATACTCTCCACCGATGAGAAATCTTTAGCCATCGCTTTAACAAATTCTTTTTTACTAAAAAACCGAACCTGTACATCACCAACCGTGCTCACCGTTGCAGAACAAGGATCATGGCTAATCAAACCCATCTCACCAAACACCTCACCTTCAGCAAGCTCTGCTAAAACAAGGTTGCGTCCAAAATCATCACGCCGCGAAATAACCACACGACCCGATAACAAAATATAAACACCATCACTCACTTCGCCCTCTTGCAAGATGACAGTACCCGTAGAAAAATTTTTAATTTGTGCTTTCTCTTGGCTCATCCCAGTCGTACCCCATGATTCTTCTAAATCTATCCTAGCGAAATGTAGAAAGGTTAGATGTTAGTCTGGAGAAAAACAAACGCTACAGTTTATAAAGGGTGAACCTTCACCTGTCCTGCCGCACTCACATCAATTTGATAGCGCACACCATTTGGGCATGTAGCTCGAATTGTTTGGTTGCCATGGCTATCCTCTTTTTGTTGAATCTGTGTCACTTGCTTACCACCGCAAGCAAAACCACGTAGCATAATCGTTGTTGCAATATCTTCTTCTTGCGATACCGCCCATGCAGGTGTCAGCAATAAAAAACTTAACCCAAAAAGAACGCCCTTCATCCATATTTTCATGTCTTCACCTCCAATAAGCTTTGAAAAATAGAGTGCCTAGCTGAATAAATTTCTTTAGCTAAATCTGGATCCTCTTCCAATAACGCCATGATTTTTAATAGTAGCCCATCAAAACTCGCTTTAACTTTCAGCATTTGAACTTCTAAAACTTTATTTTTACGCATTTTTATCACTTCATCTTGAAAATCCAATACATCCGACCGGATCGCCAACTTGGTAAAAAAACCAATGGCTTTACTTGCTTTCAAGCGTTCAACCAACTCACCCATAGAAATGGGCATGCAATCTTCTGGTGATTTATTTTGCATAGATGGCTCTTTCTGCACGTGTTGTTTAGCGCTTGCCAAACTCTTTACCTCATCTGCAAACGCGCGAAAATCGACCATCATAAATATGGTTAAAACATAGCTAATACATATGACCCAGCGTTTCATATAATCAGTGTAGCCTACTTTTTAAATAATAACTCACTATTTTTACTCCAAACACGCAGCTATACACTTATACGACATTTAGCATGCCTGCATATTTTTCAGAAAAAATGATAGTCAAACGTATATATTCATCTTCCACACACTGATCAATAACACGCCCATATTCATGGCACCATGAAATCATTCTGCCATCAGAGACATGCAATTTCACCGAACACATCACACTATCAGTTTCTTGCCAACGTCGGATCAGCAAAAGTAATTCTTCCATGCCCAAACCAGTTAAAGCTGACACAGCCACACGACTACCATCAATATTATCTAACAAACGCGATTTTACTTCCGGGGCTTGATCAACTTTATTGAGAACTTCCACAATCGGCGGTGCATGGTCACCATGCAAACCGAGCTGTTCTAATGTCTCCAATACAACATTTTTATGCATGGGGGATTCAGGGTCAGAAGCATCTCGTACATGCAAGATTAAATCAGCTTCGATTACTTCTTCCAGTGTCGCGCGGAATGCATTCACTAATTCATGCGGTAAATCCTGCACAAAACCCACCGTATCAGAGAGCATCATCTCTTCACCACCAGGTAAGATTAACTTACGCAACGTTGGATCAAGCGTAGCAAACAACTGATCAGCAGCATACACATCGCCTTCGGTCAACCTGTTAAACAATGTCGATTTACCAGCATTGGTATAGCCCACCAAGGCAACGGTTGGAATCTCATTTCTCTTACGCCCAATACGCTGGGTTGCACGCATGCGCTGCACTTGTGCCAGCTCACCTTCCAAACGTTTGATGCTATCCCGAATCATGCGACGATCCAGCTCGATTTGACGCTCTCCTGGTCCACCAAGAAAGCCATGACCACCACGTTGACGTTCCAAATGCGTCCATGAACGCACCAAGCGCCCTAACTGATAGTTCAAACTCGCCAAATCAACCTGTAACACACCTTCTCGCGTCCGTGCTCTTGATCCAAATATCTCAAGAATCAAACCTGTCCGATCAACAACCTTCACAGCCCATGTTGTTTCTAGGTTTTGCTGCTGCACAGGTGTTAAAGCATGGTCAACAAACACCACATCTGCCTCAAACTCCTCTACCAGATCGGTAATAACTTCCGCTTGCCCAGAGCCAAGTAAAGTTGAAGGCACTGCCTTACGAATCGTTACTTCTTCCGAACCAACTAAATCACAATCACAGGACAATACCAGTTGCTCAAATTCATGCAGGCGTGATGCACTTGCATGTTCACCCCAACGCTTATCTGCCAAGCGTGGATGCACCGCAATCGCCCGTGTTGGGCCTTCATCGGTTTCCATCATTTCCATGTATTTAACTGCTCCATTATCGCTTGCTTTAGTTGTACAGCATCAGCCTGCACTGCATGCGGGGTTTGATTGCGAAACCATGTAACTTGCCGCTTGGCATATTTACGCGAGGCTGTAATGGCATCGCGCAAAGCTTCTTCCAACGAACATTCATCATTCAAATGCATCAGCAACTGCCTATAACCTACTGCGCGCATGGCTGGGTGAAGCTCAGATATTGATTGCTCTTTAAGCCAGCGTACCTCATCCAACCAACCTGCATCCATCATCATTTCAACACGCGTTGCCAAACGCTCACGTAACTCAGGCCGTGCTACGTCTAAAACAAACACGGGGCAATTAACTTTCTCTTTTTGCGCTTCCTGCTCTACCTGCCATGTTGAAAGTGGCACATTGGTACTCTTATAAATACATAAACCACGCATAATACGCTGACTATCCGTATTATGTAATCTTTCTGCCAAAATTGGATCGCATTGCTTCAGCAAATCATGCAAGTACGGCGTGCCATGCTCGGCTTGTAAGCTTACAAAATAATCACGTACACCCTCTTTTTCTTCGGGTATTTTGGCAAAGCCTTCTACCAATGCGCGCAAATACATGCCTGTACCACCCACAATCAATGGCACCCGTCCCTGTTCATTTTCCTGCTTGATAATCTCTAGCGCAGCATCTGCCCAACGCTGTGCAGACCAAACATCAGATATATCCGCGCAATCAATCAAATGATGGCAAATACGTTGACGTTCCTCAAGGCTTGCTTTGGCAGTGCCAATATCCAAACCACGATAAAGCTGCATCGAATCACATGAAATAATACTGCTTTTCCATGCTTCCGCGATATCCAAAGCCAAAGCTGTTTTACCCGTACCTGTTGCTCCCATGAGTGCCACGGCACGCCATGGCTGCTGAGGCTTGTTCAAACAAGCTGCCGTCAATCGTGACTCCGCGTTTGTTCTAGTTGTTTTGCCATAGATTTTATTTCTTCATCTAAACTTTTATCTGCCATCATTTGTGTATCTTCTCGAATAAACAAACGTACAGCAACCATCCATAACGGGCTTAACATCAAAGAGAATGCAATCACCACAATGGCCATTTGGTGGCCAGTTGCCGAGAGCATACCCGTCGCCAGCCCCAACGAAGCCAATAAAAAGGATAACTCACCAATTTGCGATAACAACCCACCTGTTAACAACGACATCGTCCAAGTTTCACCAAGTACCCGTAATACCAATGTATTAATACCTGAGTTAAGAATAAACACACCCAAAGTCATTAACACCACAAAACCAATATTTTCCATAACAAAATTCAAATCAACCAACATGCCAACGGAAAGAAAAAATATCGCCACAAACACTACGTAGAGTGAGTGCAGATGATCTTCCACCCACTCGGCCTGATCCGATGATTTCAAAATCATCCCTGCCAAGAATGCTCCAAAGGGTGCAGATAGACCTATCCATGCCGTTAAAGCCGCTGCTGCAAAACAAAGCAGAAGACCCATCATAATCTCTTTATCAACACTTTTTAGAAAGGTCTCTGGGATATGCCAGCCAGGGTGGCGTAACAACCAAACAACGAGGCTCATCAATACAACACCACCAACCAGCTGGATAGCAATTTCATTACCCGACATATCATGCTCGCCCATCATGCTAAGAATAATCATGATCGGTACAATCGCTAAGTCCTGCACTAACAATACACCCAAAGCATTTTGCCCAAACGGCGTTTCCAATTCATCTGCATCTTTAAGCAGCGTCAATACCACTGCCGTTGAACTCATGCTAATAACAAATCCAAAAAGTAAACCTGACTGCCAGGTCCAACCCAAAAACCATGCTACCGAGCAACAAATGCCCACCGATAACGTCATTTGTGCCGCTGTACCAAGCACAGCTACACGCCATTTAGCAATCAATCGTGGCAGTGAAACCTCCATACCGATAAAAAACATCAGCATAATCACACCCAGTTCTCCCAAGTGATTGAGTAACTCTCTATCTTGCACAAGCTCCAAGGCTGAAGGGCCTACAATGATTCCTGTAATAATATATGCAACTGCAGCTGGAATGTTGTATATACGTAAAATATAAGCGAACAAAAAAGCGCAACCAATCACACCAACAATTGAGAACAAAACAGCGTTCATTTCCATAGTAGCAAAACCTCTCTATTCATTTAAGTCTGAAAGCTGTAATCGATCAAGTACTGCCTTATACTCAGGGGAGCACTTAAACCGTATTTTTAGTAATAAAAATGCAATATTACGAATATAAAACAAAGCCATCACAATGATAGGAGAAGAAAGCATTTCAAACCAAAATAAAGATGTATAAGTCGAGTTAGCCAAACCTGAATAAGTTAGGAAATAGACCACCAACATCATCGCCAGCAATGTTCCCACAGTCAATGCAATATTCTCATGTGAGCCTTTAATTTTTTCCAACAATGCTTGTTTATTTTCCATAATAATCCTACTCACCTTATTCTTTGCGCCCAAACAGGCGATCTAATTCATTAAGCGACAAACGCACATACGTGGGTCTGCCATGATTACACTGGGCAATATTCGGCGTTTTTTCCATTTCCCGCAATAAATTATTCTGCTCTTCAGGCAATAACGAACGCCCTGCCTTAATCGAACCCTTACAGGCACGGTTGCCAAGCCAGCGCTCCAGTACCCTACCCAAACCTGTGTCGCCAGCCTCCGCATCGACACCCATCAATATGCAAGCATCAATCAATTCAGCAACCAACTCTAGCGGCGACTCACTCGCCAGCATGGCAGGAACACTGCGAATCAAAAATGATTCATCTCCCATAGCTTCTACACATACACCAAACGGTTCCAATTTTTCCATGTGATCATGCAACCATGCCGCTTTCTCACCCTGTAAATCCAATGCTACAGCTGTCAGAAGCATTTGTGTGCTGACAGAGCCCTTACTCAACTGCGTCTTTAACTTTTCATAGTTGATACGCTCATGTGCAGCATGCTGATCCACCAAGGTAATACCTTGCTCAGTTTCGCTTACAATATAACAACTATGCAACTGTGCCACAGCATGACCTAAATCCAACGCTCCCTGCACATCATAAGCAGCAGCTTCTTCATGTGCCTCATGTGGCGCACGAAATAACATGTGCTGTAAGTCAGCCGATACCTTTCCAGAGCCTGAAAATGATCGCGCTGATACACTCGAATGATTTCCACCGACTGTCTGCGAACGAAATGTCGGCATGGTACTATGAGCAACATATTCAGCTTGCATATCAGCCATGGGTGACATCGCTTCTAGTGCTTTATCGGCTGTGGTTGTAGCGACCGATTGCCCCATACGCTCAATGCCTGCTCGCACACATGCCACAATCCCTGCCCGCACAGCCTGTGGTGATTTAAAGCGCACCTCACGCTTGGCTGGATGCACATTCACATCCACATCCGCAGGATCAATTTCAATGCGAATCACCGCCACAGGGTAGCGATCATGAAACATAACATCACGATAACCTGCCCTAAGTGCCGCAATCAATGCTTTATCACGAATAACGCGCCCATTGACCAAAAACATCATGCGTGTGGAATCCCGGTGGTGAAAGGTTGGCAGCCCCAAATATGCAGAAATTTGCATATCCTCATGTTCAATCACTTGCTCCAGACTATTTTCTGAAAACTCGCTGCCCATAATGACCTGCACACGCGCTTGTTCATTCTGCACCATGAAATCAAAACGTTTACGTCCATCAAACTCCAAGCGCATAGCAACCTTTGGATGCGCCAAGGCCAAGGCACGAAAAGCATCCACAATAGCAGCTTCTTCCGTTTTATCGGTACGCATAAAATTCAAACGAGCTGGAGTGTTTAAAAACAAATCAAGAATTTCAATTCTCGTTCCACGCCGAGGAGCGGCAGGTCGAACAACGGTTTTTTCTCCGCCATCCACACGCACTTCAACACCTTCACCACTACCCTTAAAACATGTCTGCATGCGAAAGCGTGATACCGAAGCAATGGAAGGCAATGCCTCACCTCGAAAACCGTGAGATGCAATCGTATGTAAATCATCCGATGTCTCAATTTTACTCGTTGCATGACGCTGTAAAGCTCGTTCAGCATCAGTAGCCGACATGCCACAACCATCATCATCAATCTCAATGCGTTTTTTGCCAGCGCCAGCAATCTGCACCACAATCTTCGTTGCACCCGCATCCACACTGTTTTCAATCAATTCTTTCACTGCCGAAGCAGGACGCTCTACCACTTCACCTGCGGCAATTTGATTGGCTACCTGTGATGATAAAACATGAATGTAGTTCTCACTCGTCATCGCTCCACCCTATCCGATGCCTGACAAGCCCGCGCTAGAAAATCCATATGATCAATGCCAAAAAACATTTCAGGTTTGCCCTCGCCATGTAATATAAAAGTAGGCACACCAAACAACCCAGCTTTTAATGCCTTAGAAATATTGCTTTCAAAAAGATCTGATGTCATCTCTAACCAACCACAGGGAAGAGCCTTCGAGGTAAATGTTTCTTCCAGCCAGTCACCCTTGCGCGGGTCAATATCACCCGACCATAAAGCTTCAAATACCGCCATGCAAAATTGTACCCTATCCTTACCCTGCAATGCACCTGCAATACGCAGTGCTGGGCGACTATCAAACGAGCCTGGTCGAATCATTTTAAAAGGTACATTCAACTGCGCTGCCCAACGTTTTAAATCGCGCAAGGAATACATTGCCTTATTTTTGATCGTTGCCGGTGACACATTACCCGATTGATGAATTAATTTCGGCAAACTCACAGGTTCCCATGTAAGTTCCACGTTATTCTTTAGAGACAAATCTGCCAACTGTATCGCAGCCAAATAACTATATGGGCTGATAAAATCAAAATAAAAGTCAATATGTTTCAATGTTCATCACCAAAACCAACCTCCGCCATCATCAAGTTTTGCTTTGCAACGCTGAATTTGAGCTGCATAACGTGCTGACCGACGTTTTACTTTTTTTGCCACTTTTATCAACCAAGGTTTTTTATTAAATGTTTTACGCTTCCAGCCACCATGCCCCTCATGATAGGCTAAGTATTGGTTATAAGCATCCCATTTGGAAATGCCTAGCGTCTTGTATGAATAATTACCATACCAACCAATAAAGTCCGTAGCATCCTCAAAATCATCTCTGTCTGCGCCCCAGTTCCCCGTAGACTTCATATACCATTCCCACGTATCATCTAGAACCTGCGCATAACCATAAGCACTACTTACCTGTCCCCAAGGAATAAAGCCCAACAAGGTGTCATCTGGTGCTAAAGCCTCGGAGCGAAAACGCGATTCCTGATGAATAATCGCCAACTGAACATGCACAGGAACACCCCATTTCTTAAAGGAGTCATTCGCATCCGCATACCAATCATCTTTTTCAGTCAATATGGAACACGCATCATTCAAGTGCTTGGGAGGTCCACCAGCACACGCCCCTAAAATAAAGGTACAAAAACATAACAATAAAAGCTTAGATAGTTTATTTATGTGCATTTAACCCTCTTTTATAAGGCCATTCGCTCTCATGCCAGACCCTAAAGCTAGCTTGGTTTTGTAGGGGAAATCAACCAGCGGTATCATCACGAGATAACTATACAAGCTGATAGAATCAAAATAGGAACCAATTTTCTTCAATAGCTACCTCACTAACGTTTACAATCACAATAAAAATTTTCATGCGAAGCAATTGCCAATAGTTTAATGATGAGCTTAGCTTTATCCGCCTATTGTGAAAAAGCTGATAAAAAGGCCCCTACGCTAAACAGTTTTAAAGATTGCAGGCTTACTATTAATCAGAACTACCCATTTAACTAATTGGATACTTTCAAACGCATAACAAATTGACGTTTTCCAGTTTTAGAGTATCTACCAAGCAAGACCTTAGCCAGCATCTCGGCTTCACGGTCAACCGCGGCAATAGTCACCTCTTCCCCTAGCCGAACCGTAAGCTCTGTTGCCGCACCTGCTATAGTTATCTCTTGATTCTGCCTCGACTTTGGATTTGCATTATATCGCAAATAAGAATTAGGAATCACAGGCTCTCCATTCTTACCAAGGTCTATCAATACATTTTGATTATTATTTACGCCTTCATGAAGCACTCGCTTCATCCAAGGAGTAATACGCACATGCACCAAGCCATTAGTGGCCAGCCTAGCTCGGACATAGAAACCAGTGCTGATTGGGATCAATTCAATGCTACGCTGCTCGATCACACCATAGCCACTTAGCCACCGACGTGTTTCACGATTAAAGCTCTGAATAACCCCCGCTTCAATACGACCAGGCTTATTGGCACTCACCCGCAACTGATAGCGGCTACGATGAGATGTATGCCGTAATTGTTGCCCGGCTGCTAACTTAACCCAGCCTCCTGAAAGCGGTGATATAAAAGCTTTCGCCCCTATGCCGCGCTCTTCCAGACGCGAGATATCTTCCATTTTCACTTGTACAGTTAATTGGGAGGCTGGTTTATCAAGCCTTTTTAATAGAGCCTTGGCTTTTTTAATATATGCATCTTTATCGTCAACTAACAACATGCGTTTTGAATTTATTTCCACCACCTTCCCTTCACTGGAAAGCTGCGTTTTCACAGCGTCTGAAGCTTCATGCAATGGTAAAAAGTAGACTTCTAAAGCCTCAGTTGCTGCATAAGAAGGAGATAGACAACTCCAAAAAAGAAATAAAGAAATAAGTAAGTTTCTCATTTAATACCCCACCCCTCTTCAGTATCGAACTCAGAGTTTGTTTACGATGCTGTTAGCCACGCCATAACTTAGATCTAGCTGCAGCCTGTTTTTTGCGCCAAGCCTCTATTTTTTCATGATCACCACTAAGCAATACATCAGGAACACGTTTACCTTCAAAAATTTCTGGGCGAGTATAATGCGCCCAATCTAACACACCCTCTTCTGTGAACGAATCAAGCACCGCCGATTCAGCTGACCCCAACACACCAGGAAGTAAACGAATCACCGCATCCAACACAGACAATGCCGCAGGCTCACCACCGGATAACACATAGTCACCCAACGATAGTTGTTCATCAACTTCATCGCAAATACGTTCATCAAAACCCTCATAACGACCACAAAGCAAGGTTAGGTGTTTCTTTTCAACATATTCAAGGGCTTTTTGCTGCCCAAAGCGTGTCCCTGACGGAGTCAGCATCACCACATGGGTTTCCGGATCACGTCGCCGCGCTTCGCGAATAGCTGCAACCACTGGCTCTGGCTTCATCAACATGCCTGGGCCACCGCCATAAGGTTTATCATCAACTGTTCGATGTTTATCCGTGCTAAAATCACGTATTTGTATGCAATCTACTTTAGCAATAGATGCTTCAATAGCACGCTTGGGAATAGAGCAGCTTAATGGGGAATCAAAGAACTCCGGGAATAATGTTAGGATCTGGGCGTGAAACATGCATCCATCCCATCCAATAAACAGGCATCAATACGGCGGTTTTCCAAATCCACCACTTGAACCACATCTTCTGTAAAAGGTAGCATCCATTCACCTTGAACGGCAGCGCTTTCAGGGGTTTTTACCACCAAAATATCCTGTGCACCATACTCCTCCAATGCCAAAACATAGCCTATCAAACGGTTTTCAACATATACGTCACAATCAAGCAACTCTTCCCATAAGTATTCATCATCGTCCACTTCTATTTCGTCAGAAGAAACCCAAATTTTAATTTTTTTAAGTTGTTCTGCTTGTGTACGAGTTGTTACCTTTTCAAGATCAGCCAACATGCCTTTATTGCCATGCTGCCAACACCGGCTAACAGTATATGCTTTTGCACTCTCTGCCGTAACACCCAAATACCAACAAGAATACCCAGCGATGCCAGAGGCAGGCCGGGTATCCGAATAAACAGTGAGTGTACCTTTCAAGCCATGTACGCCTAAAATGGTACCCACACAAATCAATGTATCAGTCATACTATTAAGAAAGGCGCTGTTCTGTAAAAAATAAGCACGCCTTTATCCAGAATTAGTTAAGCAGATGCCTTAGAAGACTTCGCAATCAAGCTTGCAACACGATCTGAAGGCTGCGCCCCCAAGTCAGTCCATGCTTTCACACGCTCAAGGTCCAATTCAATTACTTCTGGCTCCTTGCAAGGATCATAATAGCCCAATTTTTCAATAAACGCGCCGTCACGACGTTTGCGTTCATCCATCACTACTACTGCATAAAACGGGCGTTTCTTACGTCCACCACGTTGCAAGCGAATCACTGTTGCCATAGTTCAAAACCTCCAAAATCAGGCGCGCACTATAACGGTCAGCCCCTAAAAGTCATCATTTTAATTTATTTTATCCCACATAAGTAGTGAGACATTACATCTTCGGCATACCACCCATGCCGCCGCCCATACCACCAACCTGCCCCATCATTTGCGACATCATGCGTTTGCCTTTGCCACCCTTCATTTTTTTCATCATTCTCTGCATCTGGGAAAACTGTTTGAGCATTTTATTCAACTCTGGAACACTTGTTCCAGAACCTGCTGCGATACGTTTTTTCCGGCTCCCATTAATCAACTTGGGATACTGGCGCTCTTTACCTGTCATGGAGTAAACCATCGCTTGCATACGTTTCATAGGTTTATCATCAACTTGCGACAAAGCTTCTTTCGGCAAATTCACACCTGGCAACATCTTCAACATGCTCGCCATACCGCCCATATTTTGCATTTGCCCCAACTGTTCCGCAAAATCCATTAAATCAAAGGAACCTTTCTTAACTTTTTTAGCTAGTTTATCTGCACTTTCCTGATCAACATTGGCCTGAATTTTCTCAACCAGCCCAACCACATCGCCCTGCCCCAAAATGCGGCCAGCCATGCGTTGTGGATCAAATAATTCAAAGGCATCAATCTTTTCGCCAGTACCCACATACCGTACCGGCACACCTGTACTATGAGCCACGGAAAGAGCTGCACCACCACGCACATCGGCATCTGTTTTGGTTAATACACAACCCGATAGTGTGACTGTAGCATGGAATTGCTCGGCAATTTGCAAGGCTGTTTGCCCAGTCATCGAATCCAATACCAGCAAGCGTTCAGTTGCCTGTACGGCTTGTGCTACCGACTTAATTTCATCCATCAAGCCATCATCAACAACTTGACGACCCGCTGTATCAAGAATCAAAACATGATGGCCACCTGTACGTGCCAATTGCAAGGCTGATTTCGCCATCGCCGTAGCTGAATCACCTTCGCCAACAAGGTAAGGTACGTCCACTTGCCCTGCCAAAATTTGTAACTGCTCACGCGCCGCAGGGCGGGTCGCATCCACACTGGTTAAAGCTACTTTTTTGCCTTGAGAAGTTAACAAACGTGCCAGTTTACCTGCACTCGTGGTCTTACCGGCCCCTTGCAGGCCACATAGTAAAATAACCGATGGGATTTTCGATAAATCCAAATCACGACGTTGACCACCCAGCACATCTGCCAGCACATCATTAAGAACCTTAATAATCACCTGACCAGGGTTCAGGCTCTTAGCAACATCAACACCTAACGCACGCTCACGTGCTTCATCCATCAAATGGCGAGTGACAGGCAACGCCACATCCGCTTCCAACAATGCCATGCGCATTTCACGCAAGGTTGCATCAAGGTCTGCTTCAGTAATACGCGCCACACCGCGCAGTTTATTAGCAATTCCGCCTATTTTTTCACTTAAACGATCAAACATATCTTACCCCAATCGAAAAAGGGAGGGCATATGCCCTCCCCCCTCCTTTTTTCATCACAATACTTTCTAATTACTTTGTAGCAGGCTGCGCAGCTGCTTGTCCATCAACTGGCTTTTCAGTCACAATATCCAACAATTCCACTTCAAAGGTCAATGTTGAATTCGGCGTAATCACTGCACCAGCACCACGCTCTCCATATGCTAAATCAGATGGAATATAAAATTTAAACTTCGAACCCACAGGCATCAACTGCACACCTTCAGTCCAACCTTTAATCACGGCATTCAATGGGAAGGTGACTGGTTGACCACGTTTGTATGATGAATCGAACTCTGTGCCATCCAGCAATGTACCACGGTAATGTACTTTCACTTTATCCGTTGCAACTGGTTTTGCACCATCACCCAGCGTAATAACTTCGTACTGCAAACCACTTTCCGTTACCTTCACACCTTCTTTCTTAGCATTTTCAGATAAAAATTTCTCGCCTTCAACCTTATTTTTAGCACTTCCAGCTTTACGTTCTTCAGCTTGTTTTACAGCACGTTTTTGAAAGAATTCTTGTTTGGCCTTTTTTGCTTCTTCAGCAGTCAAACGTACATCCGCACCATCCAACTGTGCATTTAAAGCTTCTATAAACACAGCACGGTCAAGGTCTGCACCTAAATTCTTCAAAGAATTAGCCACTTCCAAACCAATAGCATAACTCACCTTTGATGGTTCGGTATCCAGTGCTGTCTGTTTTGACTCAGAATTTTTCTGCTGTGAACAGGCCGTCAAAACTACCATCGCAGCCACTACTACATACTTTTTCATGTCACCCTCTCATTTTATCAACTTAAGTTATTTCCACTCAATTTATACGTTAAAATTAGCAACTGCCTCATAAATTTAACCGCATCATTCCAGATAAAGAGACTCGATGCAATGCTAATCCCTCTACCATTTCATTGATTCTTCAAATCAATGTGAAACACCATCCCGATAAATCACTTTGATAAAGGTTCGCCATAAGATATAAATATCAAACGAGAATGATTGGCGCTTTAAATACGCCACATCTAGCTCTACTTTTTGTGGAATCGGCAATTCGTCTCGCCCATTCACCTGCGCCCAACCCGTTAAGCCTGGTAATAATTCATGCACACCTTTTTGTGTACGCAACCCAATCAAATCATCCTGATTAAATAGCGCAGGACGTGGCCCTACAAAACTCATATCACCTTTCAAAATACACCATAGCTGTGGCAACTCATCCAAACTGGATTTTCGTAAAAAATCACCAATCGGCGTTAACACACTCTTTGGGTCTTCCAACAAATGCGTGGCAACCGCAGGCGTATCCACTTTCATACTTCTAAACTTAGGCATTCGAAAAATATCATTGCGAATTCCCACTCGATCCGACCAATAAAGCACAGGGCCTGTGGATGTCAGCTTAACCAACAGTGCCACCAGTAATATAGGCACGAACAGCACCAGCGTTGCCAGAAAAGATAGGTACAGATCAAACAGACGTTTCATTGTTATATGACTCAACTGTTTTCTTTAGCTGCTCATCCATAGTAATCACAGGCTTCCAATCTAAAAGCTCTCTCGCTTTACTACTATCCACCTGCAATGAACCAAACAGTCTGCCTGCTACTGAACCCTTTCCCAGTAGCTTGGCGGCAAGCGTCATAAACCCTGTAGGTATTGGTAACAATCGTGGCTTCTTGCCAAAGGCTTTGGCAATTTTTTCCAATAGCTCAGTGGTTGAAACATCTTCACCATCAGATATCAAAAACACTTCATTAGCGGCTTTGGGATGAGTCATACTGTGAATAATAAAGTTTACAAGGTTGTCGAGTGCCACCAGACTTCGTTTATTCTGGACGCCCCCAAGCGGCAAAGGAATGCCAAGTTTAGTAAATTTGAGCAGTTGTCTAAAATTAGCTTTAACATCAGGCCCATAAATCAGTGGAGGGCGAATAATCACCACTTCCATCCCAGTTTCTTTGGCAAGCACTACCAGCCCCTGCTCAGCTTCCAGCTTTGATTGCCCATAAGGATCTGTTGTCATATATGTATCATTTGGGGTAAAAAGGGAACCACCTGTTGTCTGCTCACCATTGACCTTAATTGAACTCATAAAGATAAACCGCTTCACACCTGCTTGTGCCGCCTGCCTTGCAAGGTTCAAACTACCTTCACTATTTACATTTCTAAATTCGGCTAAAGGATCTGCAGCATCATCTTCCATCACATGCACACGTGCAGCCAAATGAATCACTACATTAACTCCTCGCAGCGCTTGATTCCAATCTGTGTTAGGTAATAAATCGCCTGTTACCACTTGTCTAACTTTATTTGGCAAAACATTGGACTCACGTCTAACAGCAGCCACAACATCGTACTCCCCCGACGCAATCATTTGATGTGCCACAGCACTGCCAACAAAACCTGTCGCACCAGTCATTAAAACATTCACTTAACGCTACCTTTAAAACTTTTCATGATTTTATACAAAGCTCTTGCATCCAAGACTCCAACTTATCTATCAACATCTTCCTATCAAAGTGCTCAGCATAATATGCTAGCCCTGCATCCCCCATCATTTGACGTTTTTGCGGACTTAATTGGCTCATCTTCAACACGACCTCTGCAAGCCCCACCTCATCACCTGATGTGGCACAAAAACCAGAACCGCTGTCATCAATAATTCTTGCTCCTTCACCATTTAGCGCCCCAATAACTGGCCGGCCACAAGCCAAGTATGATTGAACTTTACTGGGAATCGTTGCCATCATCACGGGGTCATCTCTTAATGTTACAAGCATGGCATCAGCTAATGAGAAATAAGAAGGCATTGTTTCAAGAGGTCTACTTCCAAGCACATGCACTCGATCCAGTTTCTTCTCCACAACACTCGCTTCCAGCCACTCTCTTCGCCTACCATCACCTAGAAAAATCCAGTGTATGGGCATGTTTCGCAGAATTTCCGCTGCACCGACCATTGTTTCAATTGACTGCGCTTCACCCAAATTACCAGCAAACATGACAACAAAGCCATCACTAGGAACCTCTAATCGCTCAGAAGCACCAGCCTCTAAACTCACAGGCTTAAATAGTGATTCCACCCAATTAGGAAAGTAGCGGATTTTTTCTCTCTCTGCCCCAACTTCCATAGCAGGCTCAATAAAAGCCTGCGACTGAACAGGAATTAGATCACAATGCTGATAAATATTCTTTACCAGCCGTTGAACCATAGAAAGTGCCGCTGGTGATTGAATGGATCCTGTTGCCGATAAGCTTTCCGGCCACAAGTCTTGCACCCAAAATAGCATAGGAACTTTCTTCAGCTTCCGCATCACCATCGCCGGGTACGCAACAGTGATAGGTGAAACTTCAAAGGTGAAAATTACATCAAACTCTTTCTTCCGAAAAGCCCAAGCGCCCCAGACACTCGCAGACACTGCAAATGAGAGGTAGTTTAACACCAACTGCCACGACTTACTTTCACGTCGAAGAAATAAAGGGGAGCGTATAATTGGTATACTTTTCATATGATCACGCCGTTTCCTCCACCACGAATAACCATCAAAGGCTTTTCCCGCAGGGTAGTTTGGCATACCTGTTAAAACTGACACGTCATGACCGCGCTCTTTTAAAGCCATTGCTAAGTCGTTAATACGGAAGTTTTCCGGCCAAAAGTATTGCGATACTATAAGAATTTTCACCGTTATTTACACATAATGCCCATAAATAGTAGCGTGATGATCCATCCAAACCTTTGCTTCACCAAGCATGGTTTTATATTCAGGCCTAGGGTATTTAAAATCTGTTCTGGTACATACCAAGCTTTTATCAACAGCATACTCATCATATGCTGTGATTAAAACATTCTTACTCCACACTTCATTAAATAGTTTCATCAAGTGATATTTAGAAATTTTCTGTTCCGGACATAACTGATAAAGACCAGTGATACCTTGCTTTATCATTTCGTGAACTGCCCTTGCAAGCTCCAGCGTTGTAACACCGCTCCAATAGGCCTTCGTATACCCTTCTATTTCTCCCTCTTGCTTTAAAAACCAATCAAGCAGCCCTGTTCCATTGTCCTTAAGTTCTGGGCCAATAATTGATGTTCGAACTGTAAGGTCTTTATCATTAACAACTTCACCCAAGGCTTTTGAACGTGCGTAATTATCATCACCATCCCTAAATGATGTTTCGGTGTATCCCCCATCCTTTCCTGAGAATACACAATCGGTACTGATGTGAATCAACTTATAACCAAGCTCATCACCAAGCTGCGATAATAAGTGCGGCAAATAGCTATTTAAAAGAACTGCAGAAGCTATCTGGTTTGCCGAATGCGCAACCAATGCTCCCACACAGTTTACAATAATCTCTGGCTTCACTGAAGCTAAAAAAGTTTCAAGCAGTTTAAAATCCGTGACATCCAAAACCTCTGCTACAAAGTTACCTGGCTGCCTCGCAACACCAATCACCTCATATAACCCCGTATGACTAAGATGCTCCGCCATAATATGGCCTGCCATACCTTGTGAACCAAGGACGACTACTTTCTTTTTCATATTAATAGGCTTTCCAAACTGTACGGTTTATATAATCAATATAACTTACAATAATTCGCACAACTTTTTTGGATACATTGTCCGTATCATAGTCTACTACCCTGTGAATACCTGCTTGATTCTCATCCCGTTGCGATGTGACAATGTTAATCGCTGCAAGTATGTCATCGCTTTTTAGACCAGACATAATAAGTGTACCCTCATCCATACCTTCTGGGCGTTCGTGTGCTTGGCGAATCGTAATAGCTGGAAAACCTAAAATGGATGACTCTTCGGTAATTGTACCGCTATCAGAAATAGCGCAACACGCTTGTTTTTGCAGCGCAATATAATCAAAAAATCCCAATGGCTTCATAAACTCAACCAAAGGGTTGAATTCTTTCGCTGCCATTGCTTCAAGTTTCTTTCTGGTTCGTGGATGCGTTGAAACAATCACACGCTTCCCATAAGTCTGGGCAATCACATTCAATGAATCCAGCAAGTCATTAAAGTTTTGCTCTGAATCAACGTTTTCTTCTCTATGCGCACTCACAATAAAGAAATCTTTTGCTTTTAAAGATAAGCGGCTCAAAACATCTGAAACATTAATCTCCTTCTCGTGATACTGAAGAACTTCAAGCATGGATGAACCCGTTTTAATCACAGTTTCGGGCCTAATACCTTCTGATATAAGGTAACGCCTTGCATGTTCAGTCAGCGTCATATTGATATCACTAAGTTGGTCCACAATTTTTCTATTAATCTCTTCAGGCACCCTTTGGTCAAAACATCTATTCCCAGCTTCCATGTGAAACACTGGAATCTTTCGTCGTTTTGCCGAAATAACAGCAAGGCAACTATTGGTATCACCATATAACAAAACCGCATCAGGCTGCACTTCTGCAAACAGTTTATCTGATATTTTAATCACATTCGCAATCGTTTCTGCAGGAGTTTCTGCAGCAGCATTTAAAAAACAATCTGGTTTTTTAATACCCATTTCATTAAAAAACACTTCATTTAATTCATAATCATAATTTTGACCACTATGCACCAATACATGATCAGTAAACCTTTCAAGCTCTGCAATAACTCGGCTTAATTTAATGATTTCAGGTCTTGTGCCAACAATGGTCATTACTTTTTTCATACTTCTACTCCGAACTCTCTTAAATCACCTTGAATCTCGCGTAGTTCAATGAGCATTTTTCGTAACTCTTCTTCTGTTAATTGGTGTGTGTTGTGCGAATGATATTCATCTGCTTGCGTTATAACCGCCTCACCTTCTTCAAAGTATTTCGAATAGTTGAGGTCTCTTGTATCTGCAGGAATACGGTAATAACCACCCATGTCCTCAGCTGAGACCATCTCTTCTCTTGTTAAAAGTGCTTCATACAGCTTTTCGCCATGCCTAGTCCCAATAATACTAACTTCATGGCTCGGCCGACCTAGTAGGCTTGTAAGTGTATGAGCTAAAAGGCCAATCGTCGCAGCAGGTGCTTTCTGAACAAAAATATCACCACTATTGCCATGTTCAAATGCAAACAATACAAGCTCAACTGCCTGATCCAAACTCATCATGAAACGTGTCATTTCAGGGTCAGTAATTGTAATTTCTTTATTGTCCCGAATTTGGTCTATAAATAGAGGAATCACAGAACCACGCGAAGCCATCACATTGCCATACCTTGTACAGGCAATCATGGTATCATTTTCATTAAGGTTTCTTGATTTAGCTACAGCGACCTTCTCCATCATCGCTTTAGAGATACCCATCGCATTAATCGGGTAAACAGCTTTATCAGTACTAAGAACGATGACTTTTTTAACTTTGGCATTAATCGCACAGTTTAAAACATTCTCTGTACCTATCACATTGGTCTGCACAGCCTGCATAGGGTAAAACTCACAAGATGGCACCTGTTTCAAAGCTGCTGCATGAAATACATAATCGACACCTCGCATCGCATCGACAATAGAGTTAACATCACGAACATCACCAAGATAAAACTTAAGCTTCGGGTCATTATATAACTTCCGCATATCATCTTGCTTCTTTTCATCACGCGAAAAAATACGGATTTCATCAATGTCCGTAGCTAAGAATCGGCGCAACACAGCGTTACCAAACGAGCCTGTTCCACCTGTAATTAACAATTTTTTCTTTTTAAACATTTTATTCTCCGAAATTAAGTCGTGTTAGCCAAGGAACTCCATTTACAAAAAAAATTAAACTCTAAAAGTCTCCGCAAGAAAATCTTTTGCCTTAAAGAGGTTAATTGTAATTTTTGCGGGAGTATTAGGCATATCTATTACTGCATCTGCAATCGATTCGGGAGAATCTACATCAAAAGTTATTGTTGGGCTAATCACATCATTTACATAACTAGCATTCGATGCAACGATAGGCAAACCTAACGAAGAAGCTTCAAGCAACGGCAGGCCAAAGGATTCAAATACCGATGGATAAATCATAGCTTTTGAATTGCAATACAATGCTTTAACTTCAGAGTAAGATAAACATCCCTTTATCTCCACATTCAACCCGTACTCTTTTACATTTTTTTTTATCCATGCGTATAAAGAAGAAAAATGCTTAGGGTCTAATGTCAAACATAGGCTTGGAAAATAACCTCTATTAGCTAACTCAAGCCAACCATTGATAAGTGACTCATGCCTTTTATGAGGCTCTCCAGATGCCACATAAACAAAGTCATACATCTTGTCTTGGGTATCATTTATTTCACCGCAATTATCCACTAAAAATCCTGGCACGAAAGGAAGTGCCTTTGCATCCCTTCCTAAGCTTTCACTCAGCATCTTGCGCATTGTGGGCGTTTGAACAAAAAAATTTCTTACGTACCTCGACCTAGTTCTAAGCCACCAGCGCTCAAATAATAATCTTGCGCGCACAATAAATGAAAATGATTCTAAAGTGACATTATCTATCAAATAGCGATTTTGGACAAAAACATGCTGTATTCCTTTATGCGAGAATAGTGGGGGCAAATTACCCATGCACAATAAAAGCATTTCAGATGAAACCAAACTCCGCAACTTCCATTCAAAGCATAGTCTAGATATTACTGTCGCTTTAACTCGATATACTTTCCCCTCAAAATGAAAGCCTTCAGACAACTCTAATCGTTCATCAAGTATAAACATAACATCGCTAGCATTTACTAATGCATCAAGCAGAGGGAGTAATAAAGCCTTACCTCCACCCTGATGAATATTGGGGGCATAAAAAACCCGCCTATAAATCACCTTGGTTTAGCCAGCACCATAAGGGTTTCCCCTCCTAATAGGCGCACTCCAATGTCTTTATTCAACGCATATATTAATCGTCGTGGTAAACTTACCAAGCGCGTCTTTAGCGTTGCTTGAGGAGCATTAAAAGCAGCTCCTGTATATTGATAATCAACGACCTCAAAGCCACATTCATCCAGAAGCTCAAGAGCAAGGCCTTTAGTAAAATAATGAATATGACCAACCTTCCTTCTCACATGCAGCAGTGGCGTCTCGCGTAATACACTGCTAGCAGATAAATCTAGAGGAAAATGAAAAATAAAACGGTCCGCTCTTTCTCTTACCTGGCATAAAAAATTGTGAGGGTCTGCAACATGCTCCAACACATCTAGCATTAACATCAAATCAAAGTAAGGCGTATCCATGCTTAAAAAGTCACCCAACTCAAAATGGATATTTGCATCCTCATAATCAGACCAAAACTTTAAAGCATCGGGAGCAATATCATAACCATATAGCTTCGTATCTCCAAGATGCTTTCGTAATTCAGCCAGGCAGGCTCCAGCACCACATCCAACTTCACAAGCCACATTAGGCTCAACAGTATGCTTCTTCAGCATAGTTATCACTTTATTGACTTTCCAAGGGCTATCTTGAATATCCCAATCTGGATTTTCTTCCAAGTAGTCACTCTCAATATACCTTTTTGAAATCAAGTCACTCATTTATACACTCTCTCTTTTAGGTTTAACATACGAAAAAACAACCCACAGGCAAACAATAATAGGATAATTTCTGCCAACTTTATCAAAAAAAGATATGGTGAGTAAAAATTCATAAATGAATAGGCCATCGAAATTGCTATAAACATCGTAGAAAGAGGGTTTCCGAGCGTTATTTCAGCTATTTTCTCAACTAGCATCATCCCCATCATAATAATCAACATGAACGAAAAAACAATAACATAGTTTCCACTCATGTAAAAAAAGGCAACAGAACCAGGCAGCGTCATAAACTCAAACCTACTAGCATCCTGACTAGCATACTGATCAGATGTCCCTAAAGTTTTTGAAATATCAAGCCTCCTTCTTTAGATGGTTTTTCCAGCAACGCTGAAGAGAATAACTCCATACCTTTATCAAGGTAAGCTGACACTGCGGTAATCCCCCCATTTATAACTGTTGTTAAAAGTAGAGAATTGTTAAGCAGCTACCTCCAGTTTTTGAATCGGTGTTATGCCGCCAATGCCCATGTTAGGTCTGTCATTGTTGTACGTCCATAGCCATTTGGTTGCATTCTCTTGAACTTGATTGATGCTTTTGAACATTCATTAATAGCCTCAGGCACAGCTAACGCACCTGGTTTATTCCGTTTCAGACGTTTCCTTAGTCTGATACGTAAATTCTGGACTACCCCTAAAATAGTAGACACAAATCTAATTCCAAAGTGGAATGACATGAGGAGTGTTTATGAGGCAGAGATTTACAACAGAATTTAAAGCTGAAGCGGTCAAGCAGGTTAGCGAACGAGGCTATTCAGTTTCGGATGTTTCAGATCGTTTGGGCATTTCAACCAAAAGCCTGTATTTATGGCTTAGACAAGCCAAGGGCAAAGATAAACATAAAGATGTTAGTCAGGTGGAGATAGCCCGCCTAAAAGTTGAATTAAAACGGGTTGAAGAAGAACGGGATATATTAAAAAAGGCCGCCGCATACTTTGCCAAAGAGTCCCTATAAAGTATGCATTTATCAGGGATAATCGTGATCAATTTCGAGTCAGAAGTATGTGTCGTGTTATGAGGGTGCACCATAGTGGATTCTATGCTTGGTTGCATGAGCCTGATAGCTCTCGAGCCAAAGAAAACAAGCGTTTACTTGGATTGATTCTCGACTCCTATAATGCCAGCGATGGCATTTATGGGAGTCGTCGAGTCTATTTTGACCTTCAAGAGATGGGCGAATCTTGTAGTGAAAACCGTATCGCACGCTTGATGAAGCAGCATGGCATCAAAGCAGTTCGTGGTTATAAGAAACCAAGGTATAAGACTGGGCATCCAGCCCAGTCTTCACCGAACCATTTAAACCGTCAGTTTACAGTGGCGGCTCCAAATCAAGCGTGGGTGACCGATATTACCTATATCCGAACACATCAAGGGTGGTTGTATTTAGCCGTAATCGTGGATTTATTTTCCAGACAAGTTATCGGTTGGTCAATGAAAGAGAATCAAGCTAGGGACATTGTTTTAGACGCGCTTATGATGGCCTTTTGGCGGCGTAGACCGACATCAGAAGTAGTTATTCATTCTGATCAAGGTTCTCAGTATGGTAGTGATGATTGGCATCGCTTCCTACGAGACCATAATATGAAGGCTAGCATGAGCCGTCGTGGTAATTGCTGGGATAATGCTGTTGCGGAATCTTTCTTTAGCTCATTGAAAAAAGAAAGGGTTAGGAAAATAATTTATAAAACCCGTGATGATGCGCGTTCAGAGATATTCGATTATATCGAAGTTTTCTACAACCGAAAACGTCGCCATAGCCATCTTGGGAACGTATCTCCAGTTGACTATGAAAGAATATTTTTAGAAGATAGCAAGTGTCTACTGAAATGCGGGTAGTCCACAGAGCCATGAGATGTATTAATACCAACAGAGAAGGCTCGTGAAAAACACCTTTCGCAAGCCAAGAAGCTATGGAATAAACCAAAACCGCTATAAGACTGCTCAAGGCAGTAATCAACAAGAAGGCTTTAATGAATATACCCTTTACTACCTTAAAGTTGTCTGCTTTTATGTAAATAAGTAGATATTTCAAGACGGCCAGATCAATGCCCCAGCCCCCTTGTAGTGGCTAAGTAAATTTGGCCATCAATTAAGAGCAAATATAATGTTCAGATTGATGGAGAAATTGAAATGACAATAAAACGACCAAGGTTCAGCC
>Ga0316203_1000992_pt1 | contig 23975 bp, 22 predicted proteins | sample 6monrhotite_MG_FD_204940 | JGI IMG/M metagenome (GOLD analysis project Ga0316203, IMG submission 204940) | Microbial mat bacterial communities from mineral coupon in-situ incubated in ocean water Damariscotta River, Maine, United States -... | ecosystem: Environmental > Aquatic > Marine >... | reverse complement strand
CTGTTGGCATTGTTTCTCACGGGGGTGACTCTGCTCACCAGTTTGTCATGGTTGTGGCTGATGGATGTTACCGGACGTACGACGCTGAGCAGCATCGCGCGTCTGCGTGCGGGATTCCTCAATTTGCGCGATGAAATCGCCGGTCGCCGTGCGCGCCAAAAACGTGAAGCTTCCATCAAAATCGATAAAAGCAAAGTGGCTATACGTAAACCGTTACGTATTGAGCCGGTGGTTCAGCCACTGGCTAAGGTGTCGGTGCGAGAAGAAAAAGAGCGACAGGTGCCGTTGTTTGATATACCCGTGGAGGGAGGGTTACCTGCGTTATCACTATTAGATCCGGCTGAAGCACGTAAGGTTGATGTGTCCACTTCGGCGCTAGAGGCCATTTCCCGGAAAGTGGAAATGAAGCTAGCGGATTTTGGTGTGGAAGCTCAAGTGGTGGAAGTGCATCCCGGTCCGGTAGTGACACGTTACGAGCTGGATCTCGCGCCGGGCCTTAAGGTGAGTAAAATCAGCAATCTGGCTAAGGATCTGGCGCGCTCATTATCGGCCATCAGTGTGCGTGTGGTAGAGGTGATTCCTGGTAAATCCACTATCGGTCTGGAGCTGCCTAACGAACATCGCGAAATGGTGCGCTTGTCTGAAATCATCAAATCCGAGAAATACGAAAAGTCGAATTCACCGCTGTCTCTAGCGCTGGGTGTGGACATTTCCGGTAATGCTGTGGTGGCTGATCTGGCCAGAATGCCTCACTTATTAGTGGCAGGCACCACGGGTTCCGGTAAGTCTGTGGGGCTTAACGCCATGGTGCTGAGTGTGTTGTATAACGCCACGCCCAGTGAAGTGCGCATGATCATGATTGATCCGAAGATGTTGGAGTTATCAGTGTACGAAGGTATCCCACATCTGTTGGCACCCGTGGTCACTGATATGAAAGAAGCGGCCAATGCGCTGCGTTGGTGCGTGGCGGAAATGGAGCGACGTTACAAACTCATGTCACATATGGGTGTGCGTAACGTGGCCGGTTTCAATCGTAAGGTGAAGGATGCTATCGAAGCTGGCGAACCGCTTAAAGATCCTTTTTTCAAACCCATCATGGAAGGCGACGAAAAATTCCTGGAAACCATGCCGCAAATCGTGGTGGTGGTGGATGAGCTGGCTGACATGATGATGACTGTTGGTAAAAAAGTGGAAGAATTGATTGCCCGTCTCGCACAAAAAGCCCGTGCTGCCAGCATGCATCTAATTCTGGCTACGCAGCGGCCTTCAGTGGATGTGCTCACCGGGTTGATCAAGGCTAATATTCCCACGCGTATGGCTTTTCAGGTATCGGCCAAAGTGGACTCACGCACTATTCTTGATCAAGGTGGTGCCGAGCAATTGCTGGGTCATGGTGACATGCTTTACCTGCCGCCGGGCATCAGCATTCCTACTCGTGTGCATGGTGCGTTTGTGTCGGATGCCGAAGTACATCGTGTAGTGGCTGACTGGCGAAGCCGGGGTGAACCGCAATACATCGATGAAGTATTGGAAGGCCCTGCTGTTGGTACTGACATGGGGGGTATGCCGGGCGAAGATGATGATGATACCGAACTGGATGCTCTTTACGATGAAGCGGTACGCATCGTCACCGAAACCCGCAAGGCTTCTATCTCCGGTGTGCAACGTCGTTTGCGCATTGGCTACAACCGTGCCGCGCGCATGGTGGAAGAAATGGAACGCACGGGTGTCGTGGGGCCAGTGCAAACAAATGGTTCACGCGAAGTGATTGCGCCACCACCACCTGCGGATTGAAGAGGGCGTGTAATAAAGCCTAAATCCATAACGTCACGGGTATATAATGGGCAAACTACACAACGGACAATAATGAAGATGCCAATACTTGATAAATCAATGGTCAAAAAAGTTAAATTAACAGAGGAAAAAACGGATTATAGCTATTGGATAAATCAACCTGCTGATGCAAGGCTTGCCGCTTTGGAATCAATAAGAAGCGAATACAACAACTGGAAATTTTATGATCAATCAGGATTTCAAAGAGTTTATCGGGTTATTAAACAAACATAAAGTTAAATATTTGGTTGTTGGTGGGTATGCTTTAGCGTTTCACGGACATCCCCGGTACACAAAAGATATTGATTTTTGGCTGTGGGTTGACAAAATAAATGCAGAACGCGTTATGCAAACATTGTATGACTTCGGTTTTTCATCTCTTGAACTTAGTGAAGAAGACTTTTTAAACCCAGGTTATGTGGTGCAGCTTGGCCAACCGCCAAGTCGTATAGATTTACTGACTAGCGTAACCGGGCTTGAGTTTGAAAAATGTTACGCTTCCAAGGTGCACATTACTGTTCAGGGAACTGAAATTGATTTCATTGATCTGGATAATTTTAAGAAAAATAAAGAAGCCGTTGGCCGATATCAGGATCTTGCTGACCTGGAAAATTTGAAATGATTTTATGTAATAAAGACAAAAGAGTTTTATTGTTTTTAAAGCCCTTTGTAACGAGCGCCGTGTTATTTTTTCTATCGTTGTGTGTCGCGCCGTTGTTCGCTGGCCCGGCTACGGATCGCCTCAATGATTTTTTTGCTAAAAAGGGTGCTATGCGTGCCGATTTTGTGCAGACAGTGCAGGGTGCAGCCTTTGTTCAGCCAGAGGAATCACGTGGTACGTTGTTGATGCAGCGTCCGGGTAAATTTCGCTGGGATTACCATTTGCCTTATGAACAGCAAATTATTGCCGATGGCAAGCAGCTGTGGATTTATGACGTGGACTTGGAACAGGTCATTGTCAAGCCGCTGGATAAGGCGTTGGGCGATACTCCGGCATTATTGTTGAGTGGCGATGGCGAGGTGGGGCAACGTTTTGATATCAAGGAGCTGCCAGACAAAGGTGATAGTTTACTATGGGTGCAGTTATTACCCAGACAAGCGGATACGGGCTTTACTACCGTGAAACTTGGCTTTGATCAACAGCACCTGCGCAGTATGGAACTGGTGGATGGTTTTGAACAAGTTACGAAACTGGTTTTTAGCAATGTTGAGATCGGGATAAAATTGCCGGTAGATACTTTTGTGTTTGTGCCGGCTCAAGGCGTTGATGTTATCGGCGGGAAGACAGGAGAAAGATAAGAAAGGGAATGTGCAACATCCCGTTTTTTAACTTCCCATTTCCAGTTGCCCATGCACGATCTTTTTTCCCAATCCGATGATCTATTGGGCCACCCGCTGGCTGATCGTATGCGCCCGCGTGAGTTATTGGAGTACTGCGGACAATCACATCTGTTGGCCGAGGGTAAACCTCTACGTCTGGCCATCGAGCAAGACAAATTGCACTCCATGGTATTTTGGGGGCCACCGGGTACCGGAAAAACCACACTGGCACGGATGATTGCACGGCGTGCGGCAGCAGAATTTATCAGTCTCTCGGCGGTGCTTTCGGGTGTGAAAGATATCCGTGCCGCCATTGACATGGCGCAACGTTTGCGCAACGAGCAAGGCCGGGCCACGGTGTTGTTTGTGGACGAAGTGCATCGTTTTAACAAATCCCAGCAGGATGCCTTTTTACCTTTTGTGGAAGATGGTACGGTCACTTTTATCGGTGCTACCACGGAAAACCCCTCGTTTGAATTAAACAATGCGTTGCTGTCGCGGGCGCGGGTGTATGTGCTCAAATCCTTGAGCGTTGAAGAAATTCGTGATGTGGTTGATCGTGCCTTGGCAGATGCTGAGCGCGGCCTGGGTGAATGCCGTTTGCAGATGGATGATGCGATGCGCGACTTGCTGGCACAAGCCGCTGATGGTGACGCACGGCGTGCCCTCAATTTGCTGGAGATTGCCTCTGACCTGGCCGAGCCCGATGAACAAGGTGAAGAACGTATCACTGAAACGCTGTTAACCGATGTGCTGGCCGGTGGCTTGCGGCGTTTCGATAAAGGTGGTGAGGCTTTTTACGATCAGATTTCCGCGATGCACAAATCGGTGCGCGGCTCCAATCCTGATGCTGCCTTATATTGGATGACCCGCATGCTGGATGGCGGTTGTGACCCTTTATATGTTGCACGCCGCATTGTGCGTATGGCTTCGGAGGACATTGGCAATGCCGATCCGCGTGGTTTGCAACTGGCGCTCAACGCCTGGGAAACGCAGGAGCGTTTGGGCAGTCCCGAGGGTGAGCTGGCACTGGCACAGGCTGTGGTGTATCTCGCCTGTGCTCCCAAGAGCAACGCCGTATATGCGGCCTTCAATACGGCCATGCGTGATGCTCACAATGAAGGTTCACAAGAAGTGCCATTACACCTGCGTAATGCGCCGACAAAATTGATGAAAGAGCTGGATTACGGCAAGGAATATCGTTACGCCCATGACGAGGCCGACGGTTTTGCCGCAGGTGAGAAATACTTCCCGGAGGCTTTAGGGGAGCGGCTATACTATCATCCAGTGGAACGCGGATTGGAAATAAAAATTGGTGAGCGTCTGAATTACTTACGCAAGTTAAATCGGGCTACATCAGACGAATGAAATCAAACATTGATATACAGGGAATTTTGCACTTATGCAGGCGCTAGCAATTGCAGCAGGTGGTGCCATTGGAGCATTGCTGCGCTTCTGGATGTCTAACGGTATTTATAGCTTAGTGGGACGTACTTTTCCTTACGGGACATTGGCGGTCAACGTACTAGGCTCCCTGTTGATGGGGCTGTTATATGTATTGCTGATAGATAAACTGGTTTTGGGAGCACATTGGCGAGCGGCATTGTTGGTGGGTTTGTTGGGTGCTTTTACTACTTTTTCCACATTCTCTATCGAGACACTTAATTTGATAGAAGAAGGTGAGCTTGTCAGAGCGTTATTGAATGTGTTGCTCAGTGTGGTGTTGTGTCTCGGTGCTGCCTGGGTGGGTATGTTGATGGGGAGATCGGTATGACTGATGTTGAAATGACGAGCATCGAAGTGACTGTAGTGCGTGTTTATCTCACCGAAGCTGAAGCACATTTACAAACGTTGCTCAAACGACTCAATGACTGGGGCAAGGTGCGTGGCGTAACCGTGTTTCGTGGTATCGCCGGATTCGGTGAATCGGGGACCATTCATTCTTCGTCATTAATGGATTTATCGCTGGACCTTCCAGTGGTGATCGAGTTTTTTGACGAGCCAGGCAAGGCCAGCGAAATAATCGACTATCTTTATCAGATGGTGAAGCCGGGGCACATTGTGAGTTGGCCTGCGACACTGAATGTCGCAAAAAACAAAGCATAACGATAAATTGACCACTTTAAAAATTTAAGAAAACAAAAACAGGAAATATTATGCTGGACCCCAAATTAATACGCACCGAGTTGGATATGGTGGCAAAAAAACTGGCCAATCGAGGTTTTACCCTGGATGTGGAAAAGCTTGCGACATTAGAAGAGCAACGCAAAGAACTGCAAGTTCGTACGCAGGACTTGCAACGATTACGTAATAATAGCGCCAAAGCTATTGGCAAAGCCAAGGCCAATGGTGAAAATACTGCGCCTCTACTGGCAGCAGTGGCAGATATGGGTGACAAGCTTAACGATAGCGAAGCTGAGTTACGTGAAGTGCAACAGGAATTAGACAGCATTCTCATGGGGGTGCCTAATCTTCCGCACGATAGTGTGCCCATTGGTATTGATGAAAATGATAATCAGGAAATGCGTCGCTGGGGTGAGCCTCGTGCTTTTTCTTTTGAGCCATGTGACCATGTTGAGCTTGGTGAAAAACTTGCGGGTATGGACTTTGAAACAGCGGCAAAAATTGCCGGTAGTCGTTTCAGTGTTTTGAGTGGTTCGCTGGCACGTATGCAACGTGCTCTCATTCAGTTTATGTTAGACACCCACACGGGTGACCATGGCTACACGGAAACTTATGTACCCTATTTAGTGAATGCCGAAAGTTTACAAGGTACCGGACAGCTGCCTAAGTTTGCGGAGGATTTATTTCAGATGGGCGATGATGGTTATTACCTGATTCCTACCGCCGAGGTGCCACTGACTAATATTGTACGTGATGTCATCATTGATGATAGTTACATGCCACGTAAATTTACGGCTCACACGCCGTGTTTTCGCAGTGAGGCCGGAGCCTATGGAAAGGATACTCGTGGTCTGATTCGCCAGCATCAGTTTGAGAAAGTGGAGCTGGTACAGATAGTGCGCCCCGAAGATTCTTATGATGCTCTCGAAGCACTCACCGGCCACGCGGAAAAAATTCTGCAAGCACTCAACCTGCCCTATCGGGTAATGACTCTATGCTCTGGGGATATGGGTTTTTCCAGTGCCAAGACTTATGATCTGGAAGTCTGGTTACCGGCGCAGAATACCTACCGTGAAATATCCTCTTGTTCCAATGTTGAAGATTTCCAGGCACGGCGTATGTTGGCACGTTATCGACCTGCGGATGGCGGCAAGCCGGTATTGGTGCATACGGTAAATGGTTCTGGTTTAGCGGTGGGCCGGGCTTTGGTGGCCGTCATGGAGAATTATCAAAATGCGGATGGCAGCATTACTGTACCGGAAGTATTACGGCCATATATGGGTGATGTGGAAATCATTTCCGTTGTGTAACCAGCCTACTTGAATTGTCTGGATAAAAATAATGGGTGAGCACAATGCCCATCCTACTGAAAATCGTAAAAGGGTTTACATGCAATATTTCCCCGTCTTTTTTGATCTTCATGGCAAACGTTGTCTGGTGGTAGGAGGAGGGGATGTGGCTGCCCGCAAAGTATCGTTGTTGTTTCGCGCTGGTGCCGAAATAACGGTGGTGTCGCCAAAGCTGTGTGAGAGTCTACATAATCGTGTTGCCAACAATGAAATTTCTCATGTAGCGCGTACTTTCGAAGATGCAGACATTGAGGCTTGCGTATTGATCGTTGCGGGTACCGATGACCACACCGTGAATAAACACGTTTCTGATTTAGCGCATGTCAATTGCATCCCGGTTAACGTGGTGGACCAGCCCAAACTGAGCAGTTTTATCGTGCCGTCGATTATTGATCGTTCCCCTGTGCAAGTGGCGGTATCCACTGGTGGAGCTTCACCAGTTTTGGCGCGACTGTTACGTGCACGTCTGGAAACATTGATTCCTTCTGCTTACGGTCGCCTGGCGGCACTGATGAATGAATTTCGTGGCAAAGTAAAAAACAAACTCACTGATGAAGGAAAGCGTCGGCGTTTTTGGGAAGATGTGGCGCAAGGGTCCATTGCTGAACTGATCTTTGCCGGTAAGGAAGAAGCGGCACGCGAGGCTATGCACATTGCTGTAGATGTCGCCCAGGTTGCAGAAGATCGAGGTGAAGTTTATTTGGTGGGTGCCGGGCCGGGTGATCCTGACTTACTGACTTTTCGTGCGCTGCGTTTATTGCAGCAGGCCGATGTGATTGTTTATGACCGCTTGGTATCTGCTGAAATTCTTGATATGGCACGTCGTGATGCTGACTTGATCTATGTGGGCAAAAAACGCGACCAACATACACTGCCGCAGGAAGACATCAACTTATTGTTAGCCCGCATTGCTAAAAAAGGTAAACGTGTGTTGCGCCTGAAAGGAGGTGACCCGTTTATCTTTGGTCGTGGAGGTGAAGAGATTGAAACCTTGATGCAGGAAGGTGTGCGTTTTCAGATTGTACCGGGTATAACAGCAGCAGCAGGTGCGGCCTCTTATGCCGGTATTCCGTTGACTCATCGTGACTATGCGCAATCTGTCACCTTTGTCACAGGTCACTTGAAAGACGGTAGCATGAACCTCAACTGGTCCGCGTTGGCGCAGCCGCATCAAACTCTGGTGGTGTATATGGGTTTGCTAGGCGTAAAAACCTTGTGCGAAGAGTTGGTGGCGCACGGCCTGTCGGTGGATATGCCCATAGCGCTGGTGCAAAAGGCCACCACACGCGAGCAAAGGGTGTTAATGGGGACGCTGGGTAGCATGCCCGGATTACTTGATAACACCACCATCAAACCACCGACACTGATTATTGTTGGTGAAGTGGTGGCATTACATAAAAAACTGGCTTGGTTTGGTGGTGCCAAGACCGTGGAAAATTCTTACTGAAAAATGCATTTTTTTCTTTGGGTAAAACACCCTGCAATTATTTTGTTGCCCGGCAGAGTCAGTCAGAATATTTTCACAAGTCATCAATAATGCTACAAGGTGCAAAATCGAAATGGCAGAAATACTCATCAGCAGTCGAACCTGGAACAAGCCCCAATTCAAACAAATGTGTGGTAAACCTCTTGACGAAATGCAATGCAGCGGGTCAAACGGTGTCATGTTGCCCTATAAGCCCTACACCGTCGGCCAGACCACATACAATGAAGAGCTGATTCTCCGTGCCCTTCGTAATAACAACTGCCCACAAAACATTCATGCACTTTCTTCCGCGCTGGGAGAAGATCATATCGTGGGGGTCAGCGACTCCATGGTAAAACTGCACGACACCACCTCTGCCCTGACAGGGGCAACCAGCACCGTGCACGCCGCTCGTGGCGATAAGTTTGTGCTTGCGGTACAGCGTTATCAGAATACCCTGCTGGCCTATCGAAATGTCACACAAGGCAAGGGAACCGCCGGTGCCACAAAAGCCTCCGCAGGCGTAGCGGTCAGCGCCGCCTTCGAAGACATGCAAAAACACTTTCAGCGTGAATTAAGCATGACTGCCGGATTGCAAAGAGCCTCACGCAAAGGTACGCCCTTGCGCAACCGTACCCGCGCTCTGAATATCGCACGCAGCAGTCGCAGTATTAAAAAACTGGAACTGGTTTCCACACTCCAGGCGGGAAAACTGGCCCGGTTCAGCAAATATGGCAAAGCATTGGGCACAGGCGTGGTGGCCATCGATTTTGCCAGCCGTATTGGTAATGTACAGACCACATACAAAGCCGATGGTGACTGGGAACGGGAGTTGTTTGTTGAGTCGAGTAGTTTTGCGGTGAGTGCAGTGGTGGGTGGGCTTGTTGTAAAGGCAGGTGCTGCAGCATTGGTGTTTTTAACTGTTGCGACACCAGTTGGTTGGGTCGGTCTTATTGTTACTGCGGCTGCTGTTTCTATGGGAATGAATAGCATAGTTAAGGAGGATGCTGGAGATACATATGACTCCATCATGAGCTGGATAGGTTCTCTATGAGTCCCAGGGCTATGCTTGTAAGTATCTTAATTGCTTTTGTGTTTATGGTAATGGTGTTTTTTGTATTATTTGGACAAATTACTGTGCGCAAGCTTAGAAAAAACCCGGAAACGAAACAAGCATTAGGTGTTGAGTTCATAAGTGGTTGGGATATTCTCAATGTGGCTCAAGCGTTAACTTTGCCAAAGTCCGTCGCACAAAAAATTCGACATAGCTCTATGGGGATTGAAGCAGACCCTGACTCATTGTACAGGTATACGACAGTGTTTGACCGAGTATTGGCGCGCATGTTTTATGTGCTGTTTGTGTTGTCTGGGACAGGAGGGGTTGCATTAGTGGTACTGAATTGGCTTGGGTTTTTCGACTGAAACAGAGAATGTAACCCGGTAGGTTGGGGTGAGGCACGAACCCCAACATGTTCATAGCACAGAGCATGAGTATTGTTTTGGCTTTGAAAATTGAAATGAATGTGTTTGTGGTGGCTTGAACAGGGTTTTGGAGGAGGCTTGTTGCTCAGGCATGTTGGGGTTCACAAAAAAACATTCACCCCAACCTACGCACTGATATGTTTAAAGCAAATTTAGTGTGGGATGGGATCTTCGGCAGAGTTTTTACTGTTCAGTGCGCGTTTAATACCGCCAATAACTGAGTCCAGCGCCCGATCGAATAGTGGTACATCATCCACAAAGCTGGCATGGCCCGATTCAAATCCTTCGATGAGTTTGCGGTTAGAGAGATCGGCGACCACCTTATATTTGCGATCCACGAAGGTGTATTCACCGGTGAAGTCGCATTTCCAGGCCAGTTTGCCACGGCTGGAAGTTTTGGTTTCAGCATCGATGAATTCCACCCAGGTACCTAGTGCCATGTCTTTAATTTCTTCAGCGTACTGGCTGGCATTGAGGCTGTTGTTATCCCAGGGCAGAGGTTGTGTTGAGGCGAGAATGATCTCTTCGATAAAACTGTCTTTGCCGTTTTGCGTGGTGTTTGTGCTGTCGCTTTCAGGCAGGGTGGACATGTCGATACCAAAATCATCGTCATTGAGATTAGCAGGTGCTGGTGTGGTTTGTTTGTCCTCTGGAGTTTGTTCGTTCAGCCCACCACGCAGGCTGGCTAGGTGCAGGGCTTCGAGGCCAGAAAACAATTGCTCAGTAGCTTCGTGGTCAAATTGAATCAGGGTCAGGCCATCACGCAGGCCATTGAGTACCCGAGGAATGATTTTGATAAGACGCTGGCGTTCACTTACTGATAGCTTGGGTTGCACACTCCAGATTAGGTCATCGGCTACCTGTAGCGCAGTGTTCCAGCCGGTGCCTTCATCACCGTCACGCAAATAAAGATGGGTGAGTACATCTTTCCAGGCATCGATTAAAATAATGCTGACCAATGGTGGGACACAGTTGTCGGTGACGCGACGTTGGATTTCGCTGGCGATAAGGTCTTTGGCATTTTCTAGCATTTCGCCTGCCAGCTTGTTGGATTCACGTTCTTTTTCGACGAAATCTACAAACTCATCGTGCAGAGTGGAAAAAATTTCGGTGTTTTCTTCAAACTCTGAGAGGATGGAATCGACAACATAACTGACCATCTGAAAGAGCGCATCTTCCTCCGGGTCCATTTCTTCCAGACCACTACCAGCGTAAGCCAGTTCGTTTAATAATTGCCGGGCTGGATGTGTCTTCTTGGCAAAAAAATCTTTGTCGATAATGGCGACCTTGAGCAGGGGAATTTGCAAGCGGGCAATTTGTGCCTTGAGATTATCTGGCAGACTGGGGTCATCAAGGATGAAATCAAACAGCATGCTGACTATATCGATAGCATCAGTATCAGCCTGGGCGATTTCTTTACTTTTACCAGCTTGGGTGGCGGCAATGCTTTCGATCACTGTGGATTTAATAATATTGGCACTGGGTTGTTGCGACTGTTGCAATATTGAATCACCAGAGACCTGGATTTGGTTGAGTGCGGTTAATACTTGTTGAGAGGGGTAGGTCACCGCACCGGTATTGTTGTTAGTGATTTCACTTCCAGTGGCAGGTGCTATACCTGTACTGTCCGCAACGCCTTCGGTTGTTACTCCTGTTGTTACAGAGCCTCCAATAGTATTGCCCGATATGCCACCGGCAACTGGAGCTGTACGGGTCATGGAAAGGAGTTGCTGCAATGAATTGAACATGCCTTCCGGTTGATTAGGGTCAAATACAGGCATGCTTTGAGAGGTACTTGCTTCTGACAACATTTCATTTTCAGGTGGCGCCGCATTTGTAGGGATGCCAGCGTGAGGATTACTGTAGTCATCTTCTGATTTACGCACGGTGCTTTTAATGCGTGGTAATACACCGGAAGCGATCAGGTCGGCGTTAATGCTGTCGTACATTGGCCCTATTTTTTGTGCGACAAATTTATCGAACAGTTTGTATATCACCAGACGAACCTTGATGTCCGCATCCATGAGTTTCACGGCAGATGTAAACGCATTAAACAAAACTTCTGGGCGTAGAGGATTATTGTTTTTGGTGATTTCAATATCTTCAATCAGGAAATCCAGTCGTGCGGTTAGTCCGAATAGTGCTTCTTTGGAGTGGTTTTCCGCACTGCTGCTCATATTGGTGATAGCCAGCGATTCCTCCAGTTGTTCGTCTTCCACGAGCCCGATTTGGTCTAGTGAGCTGGCCGTTTCTATTGGTGATGCGGAGTGGCGTAAGGAGTGCTGGAATGCTTCTGTGAGGGCTTTAAAGTAAGCGTCTTGCATAGCATCTTTTTGCAGGCGTACTTCACGCATGGCATCAAAATACAAAGTTTGTTGTTGATTGCTTTCCGCCTTGTCGGCCATAGCAAACAAGCTGTCGTCAATGCGGGAAAAAAAAGTTGGCAATAATTGACGCAACTGATGTTTGATGGTGCGTTGGGCAGAAATCACTAACTGAGGCAGGGTTATGCCAGGCTCAGGGTTGGTCGCGTGGCGGATAGGAGTGAAATCAATGATGTTGCGCTGCTTGTTCATAAGGGTTGCCTAGCCGGTGGGTTTAGTTATCCGCTACGGTGCTATTGCTGATAATCCATATTCTATTGTGGTTCTCGAGTGGGTGGTGTGATTGTCAGCACACTGTTGTCGTGATGAAAATCACAATTTTGTGATTGAGCAGAGAACGAAAAGATATGCAAGTGAAATGGTGTTTTTACCCTGGAAATATAACCTATGTTACACTTTGCCAAAATCAGTTAACGTTGATTACCCTTAACTAAAAGCATATTAGGGCCAACTGTAAAAAGATCATTAAAGTGCTTGCACCTTGTTACTTATGTTCTATTATTCAAAGCACAGCGGCTGTCATGCTGGCTTTTGTTAACAACGTTACTGCAATAATTGAGATTTGGAGGCTTGCAGAACGTTGAATATAAAAAAGGAAGAAAAGAGCAGTGCTTTACCCAAAGCGTGGATTGTGCCGATACGGTTAGGTATTTATTCGGTGCTAGCGGCGTGCTCGGCGTATATCTATTTTAATGTGGGTGATCTTGGCATAACGCACTACCTGGTGATTGTTTCCATCGTGGCTGTAGCCGCGATGGCACTGTTGGATTGTAAGGTCAGCGACGCGTATTGGAAAAAAATAGAAAAAGCCGGTGAATCAGTGGATGAAAAATAACAAGCCTCAATTACATATAACTACATACGAAACCGCTGGCGGAATCATGGCGGCGCATAGGGGAACTTTGCAGTGGCGATTAAAAAATCCAGTAAAAAAACCGTAAAAAAAAGATCAAAAGAACTTGGCTTGACCTACATAACGCGCATGGATCACGGTAACACTCATGGCTGGTGGGTACGTGTTTATAAAGATTCAAAACCGGTCGAATCAAAATTATTTTCTGATGGTGTACATGGCAGTAAGGCCAAAGCAAAGCTTGAGGCCCAGGCACATCGCGATAAGGTAGTGAAGAAAAACAAAATTGTGCCGGTACATCTGCGCAAAACCCGCGAGCATAGTGTGGATTGTCGAAGCACCAGCGGCTTGGTTGGTGTAACGCTTTCCATGGCAGATAAAGCCGGTAGTTTGCGTGTGCACTGGAGTGCGCGATTCATGGAAAAAGGTAAACAACGCAATGTTTCTTTTTCGGTGCGCAAATATGGCTATGAAGGTGCTTTTCGAAAAGCCATACGTGTGCGCTGCGATGCCATCGGTACCAGGCTTCCTCGTGGAATAAAACCGCCCACCCCAAATCAGTTACTGAAAAAATGGATGAAATCTGTGGGCGTTTAATCCAGGTTTTTCTTGAATTTTTGTGTGGAACCGTTAACGTGGGTGTTTAATCACCTACGGAAGAATATTATTTATGCAGTATTTTCTACGACGTTATTGTGCAGCCCGGTTTTTACTGGGCTGCCTGCTTATTGTTTCTCCTGTGTTTGCAGTGGATGCCGCCACTTCAGTTGATGCTGCGAGTGATTCCCCAATAGATGCTGGAATCGCAGCCGTAGATAACAAGGATTATGCTGAGGCATTTACGGTGTTTTCGCGTTTGGCAGAGGCAGGGAATGCAGAGGCACAATACAATCTGGCCATGTTGTACCGCACTGGCAAAGGGGTGGAAAAAGATATAGGTGCCAGCTTCAGGTGGTTTCAGCAGGCTGCGGAGCAGGGAATATCTGATGCACAGTATTATCTGGCGCACATGTATGACAATGGTGAGGGGGTTGAGAAAAACCTGACCAAAGCTTTTGAGTGGTATCACAAGGCAGCGGAACAGGGGCAGGGGCTGGCGCAAATCAATTTGGGTGTGATGTATGCTAATGGCATCGGTATTCCACAGAATGTTGAGCATGCCTATTTATGGTTTCATGCGGCGGCGGCGCAAGGTTACCGGGCAGCATTTGAAAATCGTCTGGTGATTGAAACAGCTCTGAAAGAACAGGGTGAAGAAGGTGTGGCAATGCTTGAATCTCTCAAAGAACAGGCGCGTGGGTATTACTTGCAATATGTGCAGCCCTTTGCGCCAAAGCCCGGTCCCTCTCGTGGTCGAAGAGTACCGCCCGCTGGGCATTAGTTTTTAGTGCTATCGCTACAACAATTTGTTTCGGTAGTATCGGCTGATTAATTCCAATGGTTGTTTCTTTAGATGGACGAGGCAATGTCGGTGAGCGGAAGCAGGCATATTTTTGAGAATATTGACGTGCTTTATGCGGCCCTTGAAAAACAATGGGGGTTGATTGCGCATGCTGCCATTGCTGACCATGGTGCCTTTCATGTAGTGCTGGCAGGTGGCAGTACTCCTCGGAATTTTTATAAAAAGCTGGCGCAACAATCGGCTATTGATGACTCGTGCTGGCATAACACACACATATATTTTGGCGATGAACGTTGTGTGCCGCAAGATCATCCGGACAGTAATTATCTCATGGCAGAGGAGACGCTGTTATCCGTAGCGCCGTTGTTACCTGAGCATGTCCATGCCATGTTTTCCGCGGACCTTTCTGTGGAACAAAACGTGGTTCAATATGAAACCTTACTTCACGATACACTGCCGTTGGATGCCAAGGGATGCCCGGTGTTTGATCTTGTGTTGTTGGGTATGGGAGAGGACGGCCATACAGCATCATTGTTCCCTGATACAGAAATTCTGCATGAGTCGGCAAAACCAGTGGCTGCACAGTTCGTGCAGAAGTTGAATGCATGGCGCGTGAGCCTTACTTTTTCGACAATTAACGCGGCAAGTCATGTTGCAGTGTTGGTCGCGGGTGATGCCAAGGCGAAGATTTTGGCCGATATTTTTTCCGCAGAAAAGAATGTCGTTGCACGTTATCCCATTCAACAGGTTAACCCAGCAGGGCAGCTGGACTGGTATCTGGATACCGCTGCCGCACATCTGTTAAACGCTCAGGGTTAAATATGATAATTTTGGCGGGTGACATCGGTGGCACCAAAACCTGGTTGCAAGTCACCGATTATTCTCCGGCCCCCTTCGCGAAGCATTTGCCGGTAAAAGATAACTTCACGGTTTTATTTGAGCGACGTTATGTCAGCGCACAATACGCCAGTTTTGATGTTTTATTAGGGGAGTTTTTGCAAGCGGTACAGCAAGAAGGTTTGCCTGCCGTGGAGCAAGGCTGCATCGGTGTGGCCGGTCCGGTGACAAACAGTTTAACCGGGAATGATGCTGCTAATGTCACTAATCTTCCCTGGCAACTGGATGCGCAACAGCTGGCAGCGCGACATCAGTTGTGTCATTTGCACTTAATCAATGATTTTCAGGCGATTGCTTTTGGCCTTGAAATGCTTGCTGCTGATGAAACTGTGCTACTACAGAAAGGTGATGTCTCGCTAGGTGGAATGACTGCGCCAAAAATTGTGATTGGTGCTGGTACCGGGCTGGGGCAGGCACTGTTGGTGTGGCGTGGAAAAGCAGACGATGCTCACTACGAAGTGATTCCCTCAGAGGGTGGGCATGCTGACTTTGCGCCGGGTAGTAATGAACAGCGCGAATTATTGTCTTTTTTGGCCAAACGACAAGCGCGTGTGAGTGTGGAAGATGTGCTCTCGGGCCGAGGATTGGTAAATATTTATGAGTATCTTGCACATAAACACCCGATGGATATCAGTGAAACAGTAAATATTGCAATGGCGAATGGCGATGCTGCAGCGGCGGTGGGTGAGGCAGGCGTATCAGCCACGAGTTCACTGGCTGGTCGCGCTCTGAATTTGTTTGTGTCGGTTTATGGTGTTCAGGCGGGCAATTTTGCGCTTACCTGCATGGCAACAGGCGGAGTTTATATCGCGGGTGGAATAGCCGCTAAGATTCAGCATTTTTTTACTCGCGAGACATTTCTTGCTGCCTTTCAGGATAAAGGTCCAATGCGGCAAATGATGAAAACCATACCAGTGACATTGGTATTAAATCCGCAGGTGGGGTTAAAAGGTGCCGCGCTGGTAGCCAGTCGACAGTGAAATCAAGTTACTCTGGAAAATCTGGAGGATTATCTTGTTAAGGAACGTGCATGTTATTACATGCACGTTCCTTAATTCATGCCGCGAACTGTTGGGCCAATTGATCGAGATCTTGTGCGGAGTTGATGATAATTTCCAGTTGTGCCTCGGCTTGTTGTACGCTGATGCCCAGGCTGGAGAGAACGGCCTCTGGTAGTTCGGTGGATTCTGCATCACCAATATCGTGCCGTCGTAATAAACGGTCAGCTAATAGTGAAAGTCTGGAATATGAAGCGTGTTTATCATTGTATTGTTCGTGATGATGTTCGGCGATAGCGACCTGAATTTCTGCTTGCAAATCCCAGCTACGCATTAACCATACGCCAATTTCCATGTGATCAGTACCGAGCACTTGGCGTTCAAGTTCGACCACTGGCTTATCTTTGTTGGCGAGTATGATTTGTTGTAGCATCGAAGCTTCTTTTTTGAAGAGATGGGCGATCAACAATGTGCCAAAGTTATGCAGCAAGCCGCAGAGAAAACCCAATCCTGGTAGAGGGCGGTGTTGTCTGGGCATAATTTGTATCATGCGCTCGATGAGTGCAGCGCTGTAAATGCTGTGTTGCCAAAATGGATACAAACCCATGGGACCATAACTGGGAATAGAGAAAGCCTTACCCAATGACAGACCCAGGGCAATATCGATGGTGAGGTTGTACCCCAATACAGTTGTTACCGCTTGGTGTATAGAGTTAATTTCGCCGTGAAAACCAAAAAAGGCTGACCGGGCATAGCGCAGTACTTGTGCGGCAATACTAGGGTCAATCTCAATGATTTCAACTAGGTCATTGATATTGCCATTAGGGTCAGAATTTAAACGCAGTAGTGCTTGCGCTACCTCTGGCATGGCTGGAAGATTCGTAGTGGACTCAATTCTCTGCCGCAAACTGGCCAGCAGGATGGGTTTGTCATGTGATTCCATGGCTTCCCTCATTACCGTAACGTTCCGTATTCAGTTATTTTTTGCCATTGTTGTGACAATTTTTTTTACGTCCGTTACACGACTTAAAAATACAGGCGGTAGTTTGCGCCCAGTCAATGTTTGTTACTCTGTATAATAGCGTCGGCAAACTCGATATCTTAAGTATTAGTGAAGAATAATATACACTTGCAGGATCTAGGTAGTATGAAAAAAGATATACCAATGTATTTAATAAAATATGAATTTATATTGCTCGGTATTATTTTACTGATTCTAAGTGCCTGTGAGTCATCTACGACTCCACCGCTAACCGCTAGCACTGGCGATGGTCAGTTAATCACTGCGGGCGCTTTTCTTATGGGTAGCGATAAAGTGGATACTTCTGGCAAGCAGCAAGAATATGGCTTGGTAAAGCCTCTGTTTTTGGATGAGCACCCGGCACACCGGGTTGAGTTGCCAGCTTATTACATTGACCGCTATGAGGTCAGCAATGCACAGTACAAAAGATTTGTGCGGGAGACAGGACGTGCGGAACCCTTTCCCTGGACACAGAATGGTTTTAACCTGCTTGAATCCCGGTTACGGGCGTCTGATCTGGAAACACTACGCTGGATTGCTACAGAATATTTCAAGTTTGATATTGACACCCGTACCTCTAATAAAAAGCAATTGCTGGGACTGATGCAGAAAGAGCATGCGATGAAAGGCCGGTTGCCTGTGACCAGTGTCCATTGGTATGACGCCACTGCTTATTGCTTGTGGGCGGGAAAACGTCTGCCAAGTGAGGCTGAATGGGAGAAAGCCGCACGGGGTGAGGATGGGCGTGAATTTCCCTGGGGTAATGAATGGGATACCGGGCAAACTAATGTAGGCGATGACGCTGACTGGGAGGAGGGGATTGCGCCCGTAGGTTCCTATGAAAATAACCAGTCACCGTACGGTGTTTATGATATGGCGGGCAATGTGTGGGAATGGACCGCTGATTGGTATCAGCCTTATGCAAACAGTGATTATACCTCTGAGGATTTTGGCGAAACACAAAAAGTGATTCGCGGCGGTGGCGGCGGTGTGGGGCACTATTCACTGTCATTCTTTTTCCGCAGTGCTATGCGAGGAAATGCACTACCTAATACACAAAGTGGTGATGTGGGCTTTCGTTGTGCGTGGGATGTCGAGCGCTGATAGAAATTGTCATCCCCACGTAACCGCTCAGATGAGTTGAGCGGTCACTGGATATTTGAAAATTAGGCTGAATCGTTCAAAACATTGAACATTATTATCCTAGAATTCGCAGTTGAACTTTCCATATCCATAAAACATGATATTCATCAACAGGTTAATACATTCTCCAAACGGTCAACTGCGTAATCTAGGATTATTGGGCGGAGTGCCCTGACAGTTTAATCTCTACCTTTTCGTCATCTCTCAGGCTCGCGTAATATTCGCGTAGTATTTTCAACACTTCAGGGCGTGAGAATTTTTCGGATACTGGTTCGCCTTCCGACAAAGCTTTGCGCAATTTGGTGCCGGAGAGCAGCATGCGGTCTGCTGCATCATGCGGGCAGGTTTTCATGGAAGCCATGCCGTCGCACTTGTCGCACCAGAAAGTCCAGTCGATTTTCATCGGTTGGGTTTCCAACGCGTCGGCAGGGATTTCATCGAAAATATGATGCGCATCAAACGGCCCGTAATAATCGCCAACACCGGCGTGGTCACGACCGACTATAAGGTGTGAGCAGCCGTAGTTTTGGCGAAACAGCGCGTGTAACAAGGCTTCGCGTGGTCCGGCATAACGCATGTCCAGCGGATAACCGGCCTGAATCACCGAGTTTTCCACGAAGTATTTGTCAATCAGCGTGCCGATGGCGTTGGAGCGTACATTGGCCGGAATGTCGCCAGGCTTGAGTTTGCCCAGTAGAGAATGCACCAGTACGCCGTCCAGTAGTTCGATGGCGATTTTCGCCAGGTATTCATGGGAACGATGCATGGGGTTGCGGGTCTGGAAGGCTGCAATGGTGTTCCAGCCGCGTTTGTCGAATTCGGCGCGAGTTTCGGCGGGCGTCATAAACTGCTTGCCGTATTCTTCGGGGAAACCGCCTTGCGATAGTACCTTGACTGGGCCAGCCAGATTCACATCACCCTGTTCCATTACCATCTTCACGCCAGGATGCTCGGCATCGGTGGTTTTGTAGACCTGCATGCATTCATGAGCTTTGTCGATGTTGTATTTTTCGGTGATGGTCATGGTGGCGAGAATGGTGTCTCGCTCGGCATCAAAGAGGGCGACTTCATCACCTGCGGCGATTTCATTGGCGACCGAGGTCTCCGTGGAAAGGGTAATGGGGATGGGCCAGAATAAACCGGCAGTGGTTTTCATGCCGTCGCACACGCCCTGCCAATCTGCGCGGGTCATGAACCCGGTTAACGGTGTAAACCCCCCGATACCCATCATGATCAAGTCGCCCGCTTCTCGTGAAGAGATGGAAACCTTGGGCAAGGTTTTTGCGCGGGTTTTTTCGGCATCCAATGCCGAGCCTTCAAGTAACAGGGGTTTGAGATCACCGCCACCGTGAGGTTTTACTAAATTAGACATAGTGTCCTTTTTCCTTTATTAAATTGCAAAATGCACAAGTTTATCCCTTTTTAATCCTCAGGTTACATTTTTTCATCCATGAATGGCTTCAGCAAGCCGGGGAAACACTCATGTTTTTAATGGATAATATTGGGTCGAGATGTTGGCATTGTCTAGCGTTACACACCGCGTGTTTTGATTTTTGATCATTAACACAGTGAGGTAAGGAGCCATAACTCGTATTTTTCCAGGGCGTCGATAGATTAAGAGAAGCTTCTCCCGTGTTTATTTTACCGCTTTACCCGCAGCCTGCTGATCAGCGTGATAAGAAGAACGCACCATGGGACCGCTGGCGACGTTGCTGAAGCCCAGTTCATGGGCCACTTCGGCCAGCCGGTCGAATTCTTCCGGGGTCACAAAACGATCCACTGCCAGATGACTGAGACTGGGTTGCAGGTATTGGCCGAGGGTGAGCATGTTGCAGCCGTGGGCGCGCAGATCTTTGAGTACCTCGACCACTTCATCGAAGCTTTCGCCCAGGCCCAGCATCAGTCCGGATTTGGTGGGCACGTCCGGGTACATTTCCTTGAAACGCTGAATGAGTTTCAGTGACCAGGCGTAGTCTGCGCCGGGGCGAATTTTTTTGTACAGGCGCGGTACGTTTTCCAGGTTGTGATTGAAAACGTCCGGCGGCGCTTGTTCCATAATGGCCAATGCCACATCCATGCGGCCGCGGAAATCCGGTACCAGGATTTCGATCTGGGTTTGTGGCGATGTCTCGCGTACGGCGCGGATGCAATCAACAAAGTGCCCGGCGCCTCCATCGCGTAGATCGTCACGATCTACCGAGGTGATGACCACGTATTTCAGTTTGAGGATGCTCAGGGTTTTAGCGAGGTTGGCGGGTTCGTTGGCATCCAGCGGATTTGGGCGGCCGTGGGCCACGTCGCAAAACGGACAGCGCCGGGTGCAGATGTCGCCCATGATCATAAATGTCGCGGTGCCATGGCTAAAGCACTCCCCCAGGTTGGGGCAGGCGGCCTCTTCGCAGACGGTGTGCAGTTTGTGTTCACGCAACAGACTTTTGACCCGCTGGGCCTCGGTGCTGGTGGGGGCTTTGGCACGAATCCACGGTGGTTTGCGTTTCACTTCGACGGAGGGCACTACTTTGATGGGGATGCGAGCAACTTTTTCTGCGCCGCGCAGCGGGATGCCTTGTTGTATTTTTTTCGGGGAATCTGTCATGAGAAAGCCTGGAGATGTCAGAAATTGGAGTGATGCCAATGATACACCGAATTTGTGTTGTGAAGCAGAGTGTGGGGGGCTGCGATGTCAGTGGCGAGTTGTATGGCGTTGAAACGGAATGGGATGTTGATAACGATATCATTTGTGTGACTTTTTACACTTGCGAATAGTGTCACGCTCTATAGGCTAGGGAAGAGATGCAAGATGGGTGGTGTGGGTTATGCCTCAAGTTCATGATTAAGGGAGAAAAAAGATGACTGAAGAAATGACAACTATCTTGGAAAATGACAATTCACAAAAAACGATAGTGACAATAGTCTACGCATTACAGGCACTATCCTTTTTTCTTGGAATTACATTTATCGTTGCGGTAATCATTAATTACGTCAAAAAAGATGATGTCAGAGATACCTGGTTGGAATCACATTTCAGATGGCAAATACGCACATTCTGGTTTGCTTGTTTATGGTCAATTCTAGGATTAATAGGGGCATTTTTTATCGTCGGTTATTTTGTATGGGTCGCAAATGCTGTTTGGGTGATTTATCGCATTGCCAAAGGGTGGTTGTGTTTGAATGATGGTAAGGAAATGTACACTTGAGGCCTGAAAGATAGGAGGCTTGTGTACCGTAAATAGATTGTCATGTTGGCAGGGTAATGATGTTGCTTATTGCCTGATGGATTTTGAATGAGAGGTAAAAAATGAGAAGTCCTGCGAGAATAATAAGAAAATTGTTTGGTGGTTTGTCATTGGCTCCAGTTGTTTTTCTGGGTTTGTTAAGCGTTGTCGTGAGCGGATGCGGTGGCGGTAGTAATAATGACAACGATGGAAATGTAGCCCCGCGAGGTCAGGTGACGGTTGCCGGTGTGGTCAGCGGCAGCGGTGGTTTGGTTGACGTTACGGTGTCTTCCGGCGGTAAGTCTGCGACAACAGATGTCAGTGGTTTTTACGAGTTGGCCGATATCCCCGTTCCCGCCAGTGGTTCTGTTGTGCTGACCTATGAAAAAGAGGGTTATGCTACGTTTCAGCGTTCGCTGCCGGTTGCCGGTGGTGAGACCTATGCGGTTGCCGCCAGCCTGCTGCAATATCATCACAATGAATCGATGGATGCTGCGCAAAACAATGAGCTGATTATTGCTGATCCTGGCAATGCTACCGGCCCTTCACTGGCTGAAATAACTTTCCCGGCGGGTAGTGTGGCGAGTAGTGGTAATGTGACCGTCGAGGTAGCGGTGGGAGACCCGACCACTGAAGCCGGGAGACCGACCTTTCCCGGTGACTATATGGCGGCCAGCACTCTGGGAGGGACAGTTGATACACCATTGGAGAGCGTCGTCTTCACCGAAATCACCGTTACCGATGCCAATGGCACGGAACTGACGCAGCTCAATGAACCCGCCACGGTGACCGTACGGTTGCCGGATGCTTTGCAAAGTGAGTATTCGGCAGGTGATACCGTTCCCTGGTGGTCTTACGACGAAGCCACTGCTTCCTGGGTGCGGGAGGATGCCAAGCCCGCCACTGCGATACTGGATGATGCGGAGGTGATTGGTCTGAACGGTGTGCTTTACGCTCGAGCCGAGGTGACTCATTTTTCCTGGTGGAACGTGGACAAGCCGATGACCGAACATGCTTGTCTTTGTGTGACGGTGCAGGATGAAAATGATGCACCTATGGTGGGTTCGCAACTGGTTGCCGAGGGCGTTAGCTACAATGGTATGTCAAGTCCGGCACGCACGGATACGAATGGGCGGGCTTGTGTGACGGTTAAACGCAGTACAACCACTGTGACTGAGCGGGTCAAACTGTATATCGACAGTGGCGGTGTTAAGTTTGATTACGATGTTACCAACGCCAACGAAGGTGATGTAGACAGCAACGAAATTTTCACACCGACCACAGAAGGCAGTACGATTAGCAACACTGGTCAGTGTGTGGATCTGGAAAATACCATTGGGCAGCATTTTGAGGGCGTTGTTAACGGTACCGTCACTAAAGAAGGCTCCGGTAATCCAGTTTCAGGTTTTACCATTCTCAGCAATTTTGGACCTACAGCAATTACCGATGACGCAGGGCAGTACAGCATGAATGTACCAGTGGGGGCTCCGGTCTCACTATTTGCCGTTGGTCTGGTTAGTCAAGGAGTGACAGTGGTCAGTGCCGATACGCCTGCCATTGTGAATTTCGTCGTGCCGAACCTGGACCCACTGATCACACAATTCACCCGTGTACCAGATGGCATTGTAACCAGTGGACAGACAGTCGCCCTGAACGTGACTGCCACCGATCCCGATGGCGATATTCTGAGCTATGCCTGGGAGACCACAGTGGGCAGCTTGAATCAGACGGCGGGTACTTCGGTCGTGTGGACGGCACCCGCTGCGGGTTCGGGCACTGCGCAAACCACCGTTACTGTGACGGATACGAACGGTGGGGAAACCAACCGGACGGCATCTATTGTTTACAATGAAGCAGCACAGGCGGGGAATCGTCTGGCTTTTGTGATAAAGGATGATCTGGACAGCGACCAGCCAGTACAGGGTGCGGTTATTGCCCTGTATAACGAGGACAACCGCACTATCGCGCAAACCAAAATCAGTGACGCCAATGGCGTGGTGGATTTTGGTAACATTGGACGCAGCCGCGCCAGCATTACCCTTGTCTATGAAGATGCAGTGGGGGATCGTTATATCGATACCTTTGTCAACGTTTTGGTGGCAGAGAATATTGTCTATTACCAGGACGATACTTCCTTTGAGGTTTTCGGTTTGGGTGATGCCACTGGTAATAGCATTGCGAATATTGACCTGACTCTGAGCGATATTCCGGTGGGTGCAAATTCTACGGTAGTCCAGCCTTTGGATGGAGCCTTTCAGAATCATTCAGGAAGCGGTGAGTCATTGAGTAATGTCCCGGTGAGGGAGGCCCATTTGCAGGATGACGGCAAGCTGAGCATGCTGGCCCTGACTTTTTCTGATGCGAGTTCCTCCAGCCTGACCGGCTATGGTTACCTGCTGGATCAAACGGTGACGAATGGGGCCAGTTATGATATTTCGCTTGCTCGCAGTCCCTTGGGACTGGGTTGGACAACCAACCCGGTAGCACCG
>Ga0316203_1000991_pt1 | contig 24024 bp, 19 predicted proteins | sample 6monrhotite_MG_FD_204940 | JGI IMG/M metagenome (GOLD analysis project Ga0316203, IMG submission 204940) | Microbial mat bacterial communities from mineral coupon in-situ incubated in ocean water Damariscotta River, Maine, United States -... | ecosystem: Environmental > Aquatic > Marine >... | reverse complement strand
ACGGAAGGCAATTGGTTTCCGATTAAGGCACTCTGTCCGTTTGCCGCCCAGAAGGTCAAAGATTTGGGACGGTATTGGCTCGGGGAAAAAGCGCAGATGATGACCCGAATGGTGGTGCTGCGCCGTCTGCCTAAAGGCCGTATGGATAAGACGGTGAACGGCGCGCGCGGCGCAGCAAACAATCCCGCACCAGTGCTGAGCGGGAGAAAGAACCATGGTTGCTGGCCACGTCACTTTGTCCGCAATCCACATCGCCCAAGAAGGTCGCCAGAATATACGCCACCCGGATGCAAATAGAAGAAAGCTTCAGAGACCTGAAATCAGGCCTGAAAATGAATGCTTGCGGCACGCGAAATATGAAAAGGCTGGAAGTTCTGCTCATCATTGCCGCCGTGGCCCAATATCTGCTCTATTGGCTCGGTCTCGCGGTCAAGGAAGCCGGACAGAATTGGCAATATCAGGCCAACTCGACCAGATCCCGAAATATATTGTCCAACCAGTTTATCGGGCTGCGGGCCTATAAAGATATCACCCTGAAATTGACCAAACACCACTGGCAAGCCGCCTTGAATACCCTAAGATCATTAACGGAAAACCCCAATGCAATTTATTGATCAATTTCGTGGGGATTCGTCAGCCTCTGACCCCATCGATTGGAAAATAATGCGCTTCCTCGAACTCCCATACACCTGCGGTTTCCAAGCCTGAGAGAAGATTATATGCCGTATGCACCGAAGTTCCCTTAGGAATATCTATAGAATATAAGCGACGCTCTCTATCTGCCCCCTCATATGAACAGCCTAGAGTTTCAAATGTTGGCCAGTGTTGTAAAAATACTTCGTGACCATCTCCTTTATTCAGTTTTACTCGATATGTAGAATGTCCACCCCGTTTTGCTATTCCAGAATAAACCAACCGCTTTTCTTCCCAATGTGCAAAAATGCGATCCATATAGCTCACACCATAAATACTGAATGGAGAGTTATCTATTTGATAAGTGCCATCAGATAAAGCTATTGCCCATAATGTTTCCGCAGTAGCATGATTGTCAATTTCATCATCAAGGTAAAAGACGACTTTAACCAATCCATCACTCCCATGATGTTTTTCTATATGTGTTACATTCAAGATATCATCTCCATGGATTTATGAACCAAATTTTTTCCTGATCCAATCCCAAATGTTTTTGTTACCTTTGCTAGCATTGCAGGATTTGCAAACATTCGGATCTTCATTATTTGATGAATTATTTCCTCCTCCATGTTTTGACTTAATATGATCGCGCTCTCGGCTATCTCTCTGCCTTGGTTTATTTGTGGTCTTCTGCCCACAATAAGTACATGGCTTACCTTCATTTGCTGCTTTAGCTTCAGGGCTTTCAGGTTTAAAACGCTTCCCAGCACCCGGTCCTCCAGATTCTCCTTTAATTTCATTACCGTCTGCACCAGTCACTGTACCATCAGGATTCGCAGTGACGCCAGTAGGTGTAGAAACTGGATCATTCGTTGTAGATTGTTCATTGGCGTCATTATTATTAAAGATATTACCAATGCCATCAGCCACGTTTTGAGCGCCCGACGCAATTGCATCAGTAGCATCTTGAATTGCTTTCTGACCTTGAGGAGAATCGACCCACGTCTTAATGGCCGCTCCCACAGCAATAACACCAACTCCTATTCCTGTGCATACGCCCGCGCATAGCCCACTCGGATCCAGATTATTAACCGGATCATTACCGACATAGGCATACCAATTCAAGCCATCGCCATACCCAATCGGATCAGTCTGTAAAAATCTCCCTATTGCTGGTGAATAATATCTGGCTCTATAGTAATATAATCCGGTCTCCGCATCAAGCCTTCTTCCGGTGTATCTGAACGGATTACCGGTGAGGTCGTTGCTGTTGCCGTAAGCATCGTAGCTATGCTGCTCGGTCACATTGCCCGCAGCGTCACTCATGGCCACGATGGAGGCCTGATGATTGGCGTGGTAATAGCTCTTGTTGGCCGTTCCCGTGCCGGTATACATCACCAGATATTCATCCACGCCCGGGCCGTGGACATAGCGTCTGAGCAGGGTGCCGCCTGCTGTGTGATTGGCCCGTCAATTGATAGACAGCGCGATGCGTATCTATTTGCTTTATGTCAAAACCAACAAGAGTTTTCCCGATTCCGGTGAACAGCAGGATATGCTCGCCTTTCATTACCGTGAAATTTGCCCTTAAATTTTGCAATGATTTGGCTTTTTGACAATAAACGTGTAGCATTTATCTCTAGAATTATTGTAAAAAATAAGGATGTTGCTTTGGCTTCTGAAGTGAATAAAAAAAAACGTTTGAATAAACGACCCCGCATAAAAATGGATGATTTGGCTCATCTGGCGGGCGTGTCAAAATCTACGATATCACGTGCTTTGAGCGACAACGCTTCGGTCAGCGTGAAAACCCGAGATAAAATTAAGGAATTAGCCAAAGCACACAATTACCGGCTTAATGTCAGTGCGCGCAATTTTTTTCTCAAAGAAACCCTCACCATAGCGGTTCTTATGCCCATGACAAACAGCTCGGATTGGCGCGTCTTGGACCCCTTTTTTCTGGAATTATTGGGTAATATTGCCGATGCTCTTAATGAGGCTGGCCATGAATTATTATTGGCAAAAACGTCAAGTCAGTCCGTAAATTGGATCGAGGACTACACCAAATTACAACGTTGTGACGGTATGATTTTAATTGGTCAGGGCAGTGAACATGATAAAATCAATCACTTATCGGAAACATTTGATGCCTTTGTCGTCTGGGGTGCAAAATTACCCGGACAGAAATACTGTTCCGTCGGCAGCGATAATTTAAGTGGGGGGAAAATGGCCACTGAGCATTTGTTGTCCCTGGGGCGAAAAAAATTAGTCTTTCTGGGGGACAAAAATTTACCTGAAGTGAATCTGCGGCATAAAGGATATCTTGACGCCTTAAAGAAGACAGGAATTGAGCCTGATGATCGGCTTGAGGTGAATACACCCTTTGAAAGTGAGGCCGCCTTTGCGGCGACATTGGCCTTAATAGACAAGGGAACTCACTTTGATGGTATCGTTGCGGCCAGTGATGTGCTGGCCATGTCGGCTATCCGCGCCTTAAGACGACGTGGACTTGACGTGCCGGAGGATGTGTCTGTCATAGGCTATGATGATATTATGTTGTCTTCTTTTTATAATCCCGCCTTAACGACAGTAAGACAAAATTGTGCCGAAGGAGGCCACCAAATGGTCAAAAACCTCCTTCGTATCCTTGACGGGGAAGACCCGAAATCAGTGCTCTTGCCGACAAAACTTGTTGTACGAAGCTCCTGCGGTGCGGAACTTACCAAAAACTTATGACAAGGGCTGCTGTTGAGGAAAGCAGGATAACCGAAAGTATCCGGTAGTTCTTATACCAAACATATGACTGCAGTTCGATGGTTTCCGCATCATAAATTTCCTTTGTCCAAACAAGTTTTGACGCCTCCTCATTGACTTTCCCTGGCGCTTTTAGGCTGAAGAGAACAAGAAGAGCGCAACAAATAACAAAAAGTATTGGCGGTACATAAAGAAAATGTAGTGACATCACGTCAAATACTTCAATGGCTAAAAACAGGGCCACGCTTAAGATATTCCCCACAATTATGGTCATAAAGGCCGCATCGCCGTGTGCGCGCTTCCAAAAGCTGCCGACCAAAAATAAGGCGACAACTGGCGGAATGGCATAGGCGAGCACTTTTTGTAAATATTTAAACAAGGAGGCAAAATTTTCAATTTGCGGCGCCCATAATACGGCCAGCAACATAATGATGAAAGTGGCATACCGCCCAATGGTCAATAATCGGTGACTAGACAGATCAGGGCGAAATTTACGCACGAAATCCATAGTGACCAGCGTTGAAGCAGAGTTTAGGGTTGAATCAATTTGAGACATCAGTGCCGCAACAAAACCCGCAAGAACCAAGCCTAATAAGCCAGACGGCAAAAGATCAAACAATAACGTGGGGTAGACAAGATCTGGCCGTTCAAGGTCAGGATAAAGCAAAATTGCAAAAGTGCCGGGTAAAACCATAATGAATATAACAGGAAGCTTTAAGGCACCGGCAAATAAACTGCCCCAACGTCCATGATTGATGTCTTTCGCACTTAAAACACGCTGCACCATAAATTGATTGGTACACCAAAAATAAAAGCCCAACAAAGGAACCCCGACAAGCAACCCAAGCCACGGCACACCAGGATCATCAAGTGGCCTGATTAAGCTGAGTTTTTCAGGGGGGACTTGCGCAATGATCGTGCTCCAATCACCAATCTTATCAAAAGCCATCACGGAAATAATGATCGACCCCAGAATTAAAAGTATGGCCTGAATAGCATCGGTATAGATAACAGCCGCCAATCCGCCCGTAATGGTGTATATCCCCGCAACCACAGCCAGAATGGCGATGGTTTGCCAGATGGCAATATCAGGAAGAATCATTTGAATAACCAGCGCGCCGGCAAAAAGACTGCCGGCGGTATCAACAAAAATATTCAAAAATATAGTGAGACCTGCAAAATAAATCCGCGCCCGCCCATCAAAACGTTTTTCCAGAAATTCCGGCATGGTATAAACACGGGACTTCAAGACAAAGGGCAGTATAAAGATGGCAAAAAAGACGAGAACAACCGCCGCCATCCATTCATAGTTAAAAACAGAAATGCCGGTGCTATAGGCTTCTCCTGCCAGTCCGATCAGGGTCGTGCTTGATATATTCGATGCAAATAAAGACAGACCAATGAAGGGCCACAACATACTTCTTCCCGCAAGAAAATAATCCTCTGCATCCTTGTATTTTCGGCCCAGATAAATACCAAGAGCCATGACAAAGATGAAATAGGCCAGAAGTATAGTAATATCAAGGCTGCTAAGCTGTATATTGAAGTTTGTCATAGTTCCTCCCGTGGCACATATACACTATTACTGAGTTTAGTTATTATGATTACCCAGGACATAGTTAAATAATTTTTTTATGACAATGACTATAGATGACTATTATGGCAAAAGCAACCGGTTGTATTTTTTCTTGCAACCGGTTGTCTTTGATGTTAAGTAATCATTAAGCATATCTTTTGGGCCACTTAATATCGTGAGAAGATGTGCAGAATGTTGTTATCAATAAAATTATGGGAGAATTCTATGTCTAATATATCAAAATTACTTTGTGGCGTCTCTTTGACGCTACTCATGCCAGTAATTGGGGCCTATGCGAAAGATAAAAAGGATACAGCAAAGTCTGATGATCTGCTGATGATGGATGAAATTGTTGTCACTGGTACGGCCGGCGGAACAACCAAATTGCAGTCAAGTGTATCGGTAAGTTCCATTGGGTCGGAACAGATAGCAGATTATGCGCCCCGGTCTACGGCGGAGATTTTTAGAAATATTCCGGGTGTTCGTTCAGAATCATCCGGCGGCGAAGGAAACGCAAATATTGCTGTTCGTGGTTTACCCGTGGCATCAGGCGGGGCAAAGTTTCTTCAATTACATGAAGACGGCCTTCCGGTCATGGAATTTGGTGACATTGCCTTCGGGAATGCCGATATTTTCCTCAGAGCTGATTATTCCATAGATAGAATTGAATCCATTCGAGGGGGGTCAGCGTCGACTTTTGCCAGCAATTCCCCAGGCGGCGTGATCAACTTTATCAGCAAGACAGGTAAAGAAGCCGGCGGGAGTATTGGCGCGACCATTGGGCTTGACTTTAAATCGACGCGCGTCGATTTTGAATATGGCACGCCGATTAATGACAGTTTAAGATTCCATGTTGCCGGTTTCTATCGTGATGGCGAAGGGCCAAGAAGATCTGGTTATAACGGAAATTCCGGGGGACAGATTAAGGCCAATATTACCAAAGAATTTGAGAATGGTTATGTGCGTCTTTATTTCAAATATCTGAATGATCGCGCCACGGGAATTTTACCCATGCCTGTGCGGGTTGATGGGACAAATAATAACCCCAATGTGGGTTCTGTTGTGGGATTTAATGCAAGCTCCGATACCCCGCATAGTGCGTTTTTCCAATCGGCCTTTGGCCTTGATGGCAACAATAATCGCCGGACGACCGATATTTCGGACGGCATGCATCCGATTTCGACGAGTGTGGGCGCTGAATTTTCCTTCGACTTGGCGGAAGGCTTTAATATTACGGACAAAATTCGGGTGGCGCGTAATAAGGGGCGTTTTGTTTCTCCCTTCCCGGCCGAAGTCGGCAGTGCCCAATCTATTGCGGATTCTATTGGGGGGGCAGGGTCGACATTGAGTTATGCCAATGGGCCGAGTGGCGGTAGTGCCATTGGAAATCCGGCGGGCCTGAATGGCAATGGGCTTTTGATGAGAACCCACCTCTTCAATGTTGAGATTAATGACTTTGGTAATTTCAACAATGATTTACGTTTGAAAAAAACAATGGATATGGACGGCGGTTCTTCGGTTAATTTAATGGCTGGTTATTATAAATCACGGCAGAAAATTGATATGGATTGGGTATGGGATACTTATCTTCTAGAGGTTAAGGGCAACAATGCCGCGCTGATTAATGTGACTGACGCAGGCGGAAATCTGATGACAGATAATGGCCTTGTCGCTTATGGCGTGCCCTATTGGGGGAATTGTTGTACCCGCAGCTATAACACCACTTATGATACGAATGCGCCTTATGCCTCTTTATCATGGGAGAATGATAATCTTAATGTGGATGCCAGCATTCGCTATGATTCAGGAAAGGCTTTTGGAAACTATGCGGGGGCTGTTCAGTCCTTAAATTTTGATGTTAATCAGGACGGCGTTATTTCAACTCCCGAAAAAAGTGTTTCGGTTATGGATAATGCTAACCCTTCTGTTGTTAATTATACTTGGTCCTATGTGTCATACTCTCTTGGGGCTAACTATGCCTTTTCTGATGACCTTGCCGCCTTTGCGCGTTATAGCCGGGGCGGCCGCGCCAATGCGGACAGATTACTTTTCGGCAAAGTGAAGGCCGATGGATCTGTGAGCAGTCAAGATGCGGTTGACATGGTAAATCAGGCTGAAGTTGGGGTAAAATACCGAGGCGATAACATCAGCGTTTTTGCCACCTTCTTTTATGCGAAGACAGACGAGCAAAATTTTGAAGCTACGAGCCAAAGATTCGTAGATCGTACCTTTAAGGCCAAAGGGCTGGAATTAGAGGCCGTGTACCAAAATGATGGTTTAAATCTTCGCGGCAGCATGACCTATACCAATGCCAAAATATCAAAAGATGCCTTGAATGTTGCCTTAGAGGGCAATCGGCCCCGCCGGCAAGCCAAACTGATATATACATTCACACCGTCATATTCTTATGATCGGTTCACGGTAGGGGCTAATGTCATTGGGACAACATCTTCCTATGCACAGGATGATAATCAGCTTGTCATGCCAGCCTATGCACAGGTTAATGCTTTCGCCTATGTTGAGATTGTCGAAGGACTTCAAGTATCCCTCAATGCTAATAATCTGTTTGATGTTATTGGACTGACCGAATCCGAAGAAGGGTCAATTCCAGCCAACAACGTTATTCGGGCAAGGGCGATTGCCGGGCGTTCCGTCACGGCAACCTTAAAATACTCTTTCTAACCCAATGAACATAAGAGGAAATCTGGGAAATGATCTTCTTGGATTTCCTCTTATCTTATTTTTCACTTAAAATGTTTGTTTGGATATGAATAACCTAGACAATATATCTTTGCGTATGAAAAAATATGAAGATATTATTTCAGATACGCTACGGGATCTTTATGGTCATTTGCCGGAATTTGAAAAATGGCGTGCGGAGATATTTCGCATAATTCTTACCTCCATTGCCCAAAGGCCACAGCATCTTCTTGACCTTGACATCCTGAGGGAAACCACAGACCGGGACTGGTATTTGAAACCGGATATGGTGGCCTATATGTGTTATCCAGACCGCTTCGCAGAGAATTTTAGGGGTGTTGAAAAGAAAATTCCTTACCTGAAATCGTTGGGCATTACCTACTTACATCTTCTTTCTGTCCTCAGGCCACGGGAAGGTCATAATGATGGCGGATTTGCGGTGGCCGATTATTATTCGACAAATCCCAAATATGGCACCATGGATGATTTGACCCATTTGACGGATGCCCTAACAGAAAACAAGATCAGTCTCTGTATAGACTTTGTCTTCAATCATACGGCTCGGGAACATGACTGGGCGCAAAAGGCTTTGGCCGGGGATCCTTATTATCAAGATTTTTATTATTTTTTTGAGACAGAGGAAGAACCGAAAGAATATGAGAAAAACCTCAGTCAGGTTTTCCCCGAAACCGCGCCGGGAAATTTCACCTATTGTGATGACGCCAAAAGTTGGGTATGGACAACGTTCCATCCCTATCAATGGGATTTAAATTATAAAAATCCAAATGTTTTCATGGAAATGTTGAAAACCATGTTGTTTCTAGCCAATCAGGGTATTGAAATATTTCGTCTTGATGCCACGGCCTATCTTTGGAAGGAAAAGGGAACAAATTGCCTAAATTTGCCCGAAACCCATAAATTATTACAAGTATTTCGGGGGATAATGTCGCTGGCCGCTCCGGCTGTCTGCCTAAAAGCCGAAGCCATTGTTGGCGCAAGATATATCAGTAAATATCTAGGAGATCCCGCCGGTGAAAAGCCGGAATGTCAATTATCCTATCATAATGCCTTAATGGCGGCGCTATGGATGAGCCTTGCAACGGGCGATGTTTATCGCATGGCCATGATGATTAAATCATTACCCCCAAGGCCTCAAGGAACCAGTTGGATTACCTATCTTCGTTGTCATGATGATATCGGTTGGGGCGTTTTAACCGATGACCGGCAGGCCTCTTGGGCGGCAAGTAAAGAAGATTTGCAAGAACTCAATGATTTTTATGAGGGAAAATCTGAAAAGTCATTTGCCAGAGGCCGCATTTTTCAAAAATCTGGCCAGAATAGTTTTCATGGTACGAATGGCACATTGGCCTCCTTAGCTGGTCTCGAAAAGGCGATAGAGGAAGGACGCGACACGGACATCCGGAAGGCGGTCGCACGGATCACATTATTATACCGGCTCATTTTTTCCTTTGGGGGTATTCCCCTGTTATATATGGGGGAAGAAGTGGGCTTATTTAACGACTATACTTACGATAAAGACGATCCGCTAAGGGATGGCCGCTGGCTGCATCGTCCCCGGATGCCCAAGAATGATGAGAAAGATGAAAAACTTAAAGAAATTCGACTTGAATTATTTTCCGCCGTCCAGAGCATTGCCCAACAGCGTCAACAACAGCCCTTGCTGCATGCCGATAATCCAACCAATATCATTGATAGTGGTAACAGGCATGTCTTTTCTTTTACCCGTCAGGGTGATAAGGGAATATTGCTGACTTTAGCCAATTTTTCATCGGAAAGACAACGGATTGAACCCGACGTTTTTGTCCTGAATGCTCTGCCTGAGAGGCTGGTTGAACAATTCTCCCATACAGGGCATAATCTGGCGGAGGGAATAATTTTGGAACCTTATCACTGCATGTGGTTGAAGGCTTGAGGCAGAGATATGTTGATTGGTATTGATCTTGGCGGAACAAAAATTGAGGCGATTGCCCTGTCAAAAGAGGGCCTTGAACTCACCCGCAAAAGAATAGCGACGCCGCAAGGTGATTATAAGGCTGGCCTTATGGCCATATGTCAATTGGTTGCCGAAATAGAACATAATCTGGGGCAGCGGGGGACTGTCGGCCTTGGAATTCCGGGCGCTATTTCGCCGTCGACGGGGCTTGTCAAAAATGCCAATTCCACTTGGCTGAATGGGCAGAAATTTGATACAGACCTCGCGCAACACCTCCAAAGGGATGTGCGAGTCGCCAATGATGCCAACTGTTTCGCCATTTCAGAGGCCATAGACGGGGCCGGTAAAAATTCTGACACTATTTTTGCGGTTATTTTAGGGACTGGTTGCGGTGGTGGGATCGTCATCAATAAGAAAGTCATGACCGGGCGGCATCTCATAAGTGGGGAATGGGGACATAACCCCTTGCCTTGGCCGTCCCCCGATGACCTGCCGGGAAAGAGATGTTATTGTGGGAAACAAGGATGTATAGAAACATATGTCTCAGGGACAGGCATTGCTGCGGAACATTATAAAAGAACCGGGAATAAAAGTAAGCTAGAGGATATCATGAGCCAAATGCGCCTTGGCGGTTCCCCTGAAAAGGCGACCTATGATCAGTTTATCGAGAGGCTCGGGCGCGGGTTAGCCTCGGTCATAAATATTTTAGATCCCCATGTCATCGTCTTGGGCGGCGGCGTATCCAATATCCCCGAAATTTATCAGGATCTGCCGAAGAAAATCTCGCCTTGGGTCTTTTCCGATGTCTTTAACACCCCCATCAAAAGGGCAGAACACGGGGACTCCAGCGGCGTGCGCGGGGCCGCCTGGCTATGGCGCGAACCATCATGAAAGCACCAAAGGCGACCTCAAACGACCAAACGTGACCTCTGTGGGGGAGGCCTAGAGCGCAGTGAAAATTTCTATAGCTCATTTATTTTATTAAAAAATGATTTCCCTATATGGTTTAGGTGACGTCTTTCAGGAATTCTGCCAGAAGTTTATTATAGTCCCGGGGCTTATCCAGGAAAGGCGCATGTCCGGCATCCTTAATGACGAAGATCTTGTCCCGCCACAGGCTATTCCACGTCAGGCGCGCAAAATAATCCAGACTCATGAAACTGTCATTCTCCCCCTGAAGGACGGCAAGGGGAACTATGGTGGTAGCGACGATTTTCTTTTGTTCATGGGCACTATCCAATTCCACTAAGTTTTTCAATATATTCGCCCTGACTGATCCTTGCGCCTTTTTTACATTCTGTACTAATTTCGCAGGTACAGACGCGCCATAGATATGCGCCGCATAGTGATGAGCATCTTGATCGGTAAATTCAGCCTTGCCGGTAAGAGCCATCTGGGGGCTTGGGATAAAGGCCGCGCTAATATCATCGGCACCAGGGCCGCAAGGCGGCGTACCAGAGATCACCAATCCCGCCATTTTTATTCCCTGTCCCAACATTTCAATAGCGATATGCCCGCCAAGAGACCAGCCCACTATCACCGGATTTTTCAAATCCAGAGCATCACTTACCTGACCAATGAATTTGGCAAATTGCGTGATTGTGCCATGTTTAGCCACATCGACAACTTTGTCTGATTCACCATGTCCCGGCAAATCAAGGGCAACCAACCTGTAGTCTTGAAACAAAGGGCTTTCAAATTGGCCAGAAAAGGCTTCTTTGCAAGCTGAATTTCCGTGGATAAATAACAGCGCCGGAGCCTTCTTTTCCGTGTCCCAGCAGGCGATATTGCCCGCCGGGGTAGGGATCATTTTAGAGGCAGGATACATTCTCTAATCTTTCTGTTAAAAGTCGGTACCGAGACTAATACCAAAGCTGCGAGGCTCGCCATAAGCATGATATGAATCTCCAGAAAATCCAAACTGGTTAAATCCTTCGACACGATAATTTTTATTGCCGATATTTCGCGCCCAGACGGCAACCTGCCAGTCAGCATCCTGTGGTTGGTAAGTTATACGGGCATTAAAAAGCCAGTAGGCCTTGCCGCGAAAGACAGGGGTGTTATCGGATGTAAAAAAACGATCATCTACAAAGGATGTTTCGGCTAGCAGGGATAACTTATCTGCCCCCAAAGGAACATCATAGCGGGCGCGCATGTTGAATGTCACCTCCGGCGCATTGGCCAGTTTCTTATTGAGAAGATTGGGATCGGTCGTTTCGGCAATCTTGGTGCTCATCACATTCAGACCGGCACTTAATTCAAATTGTTCCGTCAGCGCCCAGAGCATTTCCAGTTCACCACCATAAATTCTGGCATTTCCGGCATTGCCCAGAAAAAGACTGATAAGGCCATCTCGGGCCTCCGTGAATTGGGTTTGAAGAGCCCGCCAGTCATAATAATAAAAGGCCCCGTTCAGACGCATTCTGCCCTCAGCCAAAGTGGATTTAAAGCCGGCTTCATAGGCATAGACCGTCTCTGGTTTAAAAGCCACCAAGGCGGACGGGTTTAAGGTGAAGCCCCCCGGAAATCCCCCGCTTCTGAAACTTTTTGAAAATGTGGCATACAGCATAGTGTCTTTGACGGGATGATACTGAACGCCAATTTGTCCGGAAAAATCATTTTCGGAAATTTCGTCACTTCCGCTAACAGCAAGAACGCCAACAAAATCACTGCCCCCGGTCCATTTCTTATTTTCATGGGTATAACGTGCGCCGCCAATGATCTGAAACTGTTCGCTTAATTCAACTTCAAAATGGGCAAAAATCGCCGCAGAATAGCTTCGCATATCATTATTGATAATGGCATGGGTTCCCACAAGATCCGTGGCATTAACATCCTGTTTGGCCAGAACGGAGTCTTTTGAATAAAAGGCCCCTAAAATCCAGCTAAACGGCCCATCTGATTGTGATGTCAGGCGGAATTCCTGTGATAAGGCCCATGTTTTATCATCAAAGGTCACATCAAGAAAAACAAAGGGCGAGGCATCAATGTCCTGTAATTGGTGGCGGGTAAACTCATCATAGCCAGACACAGACGTCAGCATAACAGAACCCAGATCCCAGTTTGCCGTGACGGAAAATCCCCAGGCTACATTATCAACGCCGCCGTCTATGACACTATAATCCCCGGAATGCGGATCTTTATCCGGATCAAAATAACCCCCATAATTGATGCAGGCCCCTTCACTGCGTCTCCCGGCAGCGACGGGGGCGCATGGCTCGCCAAAAGTGACCGCATCGACCGTGCCAAGATGTTCCAGTGCCACCGCATCTGACTTGTCCCGGCCCCCATGTAAATCCAGAGTTACATCAAATTCGCTGGAGGGTTCCCACAGGAACAGGATGCGGCCTGAAATGCGATCCTTGCTGCCATAATTACGATCATTGCTCACTCTGTTTGTTTGATAACCACCAATACGTTCATAAACAGATGTGGCAACCCGGGCAGATAATGTGTCGCTCAAGGCCCCGCCATAAGCCAGTTCCGCATCAATCGTGTTCCAGCTGCTATAATCCACTCGTGCCGAACCTCCGGCCTCCTGAGATGGTTGGCGGGTGACAAAGTTAATGGCCCCCGCCGTGGAATTTCGGCCATAAAGCGTACCCTGCGGGCCTTTAAGAACTTCAACCCGCGCCATATCATAAAGCTGAAAGCTCATCATGGGGTGATAGGGTACAACGACCTGATTGATATAAATTGCTGTCCCGGGACTCTGAATTGAGGTAAAATCATTAAATCCGACGCCCCGGATTGTAAAAACCGGATTTTGATCCCCAACAGTTGGTTTTACATAAAGGCCTGGGGTATGCTGCGCGAGATCTGCGGCCTGACCAATACCAAAACTTTTAAGATCATCGCCGGTGAATGCCGTAACGGACAAGGGAATTTCCTGTAAATTTTGCGCTCTTTTTTGGGCGGTAACAACAATTTCCTCCAGGGCAAAATCCTCTGCTGCGGCCCCCTGACTGAAGGCGAGTGCGGATATGGTGCTTGTCATGATCACATATTTTTTTGTTATTTTGTATGGCATTTTATTTCTCCCTATACGTTATGCAACATATTAAACCGCATTATAGGCGCGACATATCCGTCCTGTCTTTTTGCAAACACATTCTGTTTTTTTATAAAATCACTAAAATGAGGGCAGGACAAAATCCGAAAAATATCCTGAATACTTGATAAATAATGGAATAGGTATCATCATATCACCCATGAAACTGGAAAGATCACCCTTTTACTGGACGAATTTTGATACAATTATTCCCATTATCTTTGGGAAGGATATCACCCCTACGGAGATTTATGAAAATCATTTAGGCCGTGGTTTTATGGTAGAATTTCCGGAAGATCTGGGAACAGGCCGGGTAGAATTTATTCAGATCAGTGATCATATGCGTATTCTGATTTTTGATTGCACCTGGTTTAAAAGCCAAAATTTTCCTGTTCATGATGAAGATTGGGTTCGATTTAATTTTGGATTATCGCTTGATGTGACGATGGATCTGGACGGCTCTCAAAAGGTTCATATCAATAAGGCCTCCTGGCGGGTGATAAATAATCCGGATGGGATCACAACAATTGAAGAAATACCGGCAAATGCCAAATCCAAATGGATCACCATTTGTTGTAAGCCTGAATATATCGCTCGCCTTTCAGGTTATCATGAAGATGATTTGCCCAACCCGTTACGTAGTTCATATTGTGAAGAAAGTGGCATTTCCTTTTATCAACCCTTTGAACTGACCTCCCGTTTCACCACCATTGCACATGAGATTTTTAATAATAATCTTAAGGAAGGCTTCCGTCTTTCTCTATATTACGCCAAGGCCAATGAATTATTATGTTACGCTATTTATCATTTATTACACCCCCAGACCAAAAATAAAGCGCCTGCAAGGCTGGACAGCAAAGATAAAGCGGCTATCGGACGGGCCCGTGAGATTCTTAATCATCAATATGCAGATCCGCCAAGCATCCGGCAGATCGCCGCCGAGATTGCCATTAACCGGAATAAACTTTATTACGGATTTAAATATTTATTTGACCAAACCATCTCGGAATATGTTCAGGATCTCCGTCTCAAAGAAGCGCATCAACTGCTCAAAGAAACCGATTTAAGCCTTCTTGAAATAGCCAATTTGGTCGGTTTCAAACATCAATGTAATTTTTCAACCGCCGTTAAAAAAAGATACGGCACCAATCCCGTCAACATACGTAATGAAAGCTAAAGATCAATCCTCTCTTGAGGTAGGCACGTTTAGGCTCAGACATTCTTCCCTGAAGACGCTTACAATCTTTCTCATGTTACTGGTGGATTCCACTTCTAAGTGCGGCAGTGAGGGTTCAAAGTAGGACATCATTTACATAACTGATAGAATGCGGTTTCTGATAACTTTATTCTCAAATGAGTAAATACATTTTTCACCCCACCTTCACCAGCCACAGGCCTTGCTTGATTTCTTCCAGAGTTATCTTCACGCCCAAGAATCTTTGAATGACATCGATGTTGGTTTTCAGATGAAGGCTCGGGCGCAGGGTAGAGAACTGACCGCCGCTAGCCAATGCCATCGGCAACAGTAATTGATCCGCCAGATAAGGGCCGATAACGGCTTCACTGTTAAGATAGCGGTTGCCTGCCTTGCAGGCATTCTTTGCCACATTCTCAGCGGAGATACCAAAGGCACCAAAGCCGGAAACAATTTCTACGCCTTGTTCAAATTCGAGTTTTAACAACAGAATGTTACCGGGGCTAACAGCATGCGATAGGTTGCGGACTCTCAGTTGATCATCTATCCAACCGAGACGGCTTCCCACAACTTTTAATTCCCGTTTGGCGACTTCAACTTTGATTTTGGATATGAAAGCCTCTGCCAGCAAGTTTTTGTCCTTGCCGCGATTGATCATCTCTATGGGGTTGAGCGACTGTGCCGCCCCGATAGAAACAGACATCATGCCGCCGCCTGCGGGATAAAAACCATATTTATGCAATTCACAGGAGATATTTGCGCCCATTCGTCTCAGCACAGGCAAAAAACATTGCTCGATGAACTCATAGGGTGGACATTTCATGTTATGGGTGCCGCCTTCGAGTCGCACGGTTGAGGGCTGATCCAACAGCATCAGGGCCGGGATCACCGTCTGAGCAACCAAAGTGGTGCTGCCCGCCGTGCCAATGGTAAAATGATAGTCTCCGGCCTTGACCTTGCCGGGTGCAAAGGTCAGTTCGGCTGAGCCGACACCTATATCCCCAATATTGCCGTCACAAATTTCCGCAGCCGCTCGGGCGCAGGTCACATGCTGACGCATCAGGCCGGGTTTTTTACGGCCCGCCCGAATATTCTTTAATGTCACGGACGTGCCTGTGATCATGGACAATGACAGAGCGGAGCGTAAGATCTGCCCGCCGCCTTCCCCCATAGAGCCATCTATTATAATATGTTTATCAGTCATGAGTTTCCCCTATTTATACTTTTATCCTTTTTTGGTGTCTGTGTGAAGAGCTACCCCTTCACACAGACCACCTGTTTCAAGGTATGGACGATTTCCACTAGATCTTTCTGGGCTGCCATGACGTTATCGATATCTTTGTAGGCTGAGGGGGTTTCATCAAGCACCCCGATATCCTGCCGGCATTCCACACCTGATACCGCCTTGAGATGTTGCTCCAACGATACGACCCGTTTGGCTTCGGTTCGGGACATGACGCGCCCGGCACCATGGGAACAGCTGCAAAAGCTATCCTCGTTCCCAAGGCCGCGTACGATGAAGGATCGCGCCCCCATACTGCCCGGAATGATCCCCATATCACCCTTGCGGGCACGCACGGCACCCTTTCGGGTGACAAAGATATCCTCACCAAAATGATGTTCCCGATTGACATAGTTATGGTGACAGTTGACCGCTTCTTGCGCGGCATCGAAGGGTATGGGCATTACGGCACGCACGGCCTCGACCACATTTGACATCATCACTTCACGGTTAAGCCGTGCGTAATTCTGTGCCCATTCAACCGCAAAGACATAATCATTAAAATGATCGGTGCCTTCGGGCAGGTAGGCCAGATCCCGGTCCGGCAGATTAATCATCCATTGTTCCATGTCTTTGCGGGCCAGGGCAATGAAATGGCTGCCGATGGCATTTCCCACACCGCGAGACCCGGAATGAAGCATGAACCAGACCTGATCCCCTTCATCAAGACATATTTCGATGAAATGGTTGCCGGTACCAAGGGTTCCAAGATGAACAACATTATTTGTTTTCTTAAGGCGAGGAGTGACCTCAACCAAGTGCTGAAAGCCAACATCCAACTGTTTCCAGGCTTCCCCGGTTTTACGCGGGATATCATGCCACGCCCCTTTGTCCCGTTTGCCCCGACCTGATGTGCGACCATGGGGCACCGCCCGCTCAATGGCAGAACGGATATGGCCGAGATTATCAGGCAGGTCATTGGCGCTCAGGCTGGTACGGACCGCCATCATCCCGCAGCCAATGTCAACGCCCACCGCCGCCGGAATAATGGCCCCCTTGGTGGGGATCACGCTGCCAATGGTGGAGCCTTTGCCTACATGCACATCTGGCATCACCGCCAGATGTTTATGGATGAACGGCATCTGCGCCGTTTTTATGAGCTGCTGCTTTGCCCCGTCATCAACGGGGACACCCCGTGTCCACATTTTGATCGGGGTTGCAGAAATTTCTGCAATGATGTCATAATTTCGATCTGTCATTTTTTATCCTTTTTTCTATCTTTTTTTAATTTTAGTGCGGCGACAAGTATATACGAGATGTGTTATCTTCTTTCGAAGAAACCGAGAACTTGAACCTCGAAGCGTTAGCTTTACCGATGTAATCCCGCAGGCATTCGCGCATTCCCCCAAATTTATTCACTTTTAGTCATTGGCTGGAAAGGTGGGATTCGAACCCACGACCTTAGGCTTAACAGGCCTTTGCTCTACCACTGAGCTACTTTCCAATAATATTTTGGCCATTAAAATTGGGCCCTCAAGAGATCAAGCGACAAGGTTTTGTGAAACAACCTGCTCTACCAAACTGAGCTACAGAATTGTTAATTCTGGCGGGACTCGAACCCGCGACAAGATCATTAACAGTGATGTAGTTCCACAGGCATTCGCTCAATTTCCAGATTTCCAAGGGGACAAGGTTTTTCAATGATATCTCTTCATGACCCATACGGGCCTATGAAATTTGGATCGATGTAATCATTGAGGCATTCCCCCTGAAATCTATATATTCAATCTATAATTTTACTTTCTCTATTTCTTCTATCCAGTGATCGCCGCCAAGTTCGTCCTTAGCAAAGGATGCCATAACGTCGAAGACATTATCTGAAAAGCCGCCAATATTGAGGATATCTTCCCGTTCTTTGGCTTGTGTCATGCCGTAGGGCTGCATATCAATGCAGATCAACTTGGCATTTGGATTACGGGCTTTAAGACTTGCCCATTCTCGCATAACACCAGTATCTATATTGCGGATATTATCGACCCATGATTCATTATCTGAAATCAGGATCACCATATCCACATCCGCTTTTTCTCGGTTCAGTTTGCGTAGCGGGGCGGAACAATTGGTCCAGCCGCCGCCAATGGCCGCAAGTTTTGCCGCATTTGTCATGATGCTGTCGCTGGCATTAAGCCTGACATTAACCACCTTGTCTTCATAGGGCATGATCCGGGCGGTTTTGTTTTTATACAGATATGCCGAAGCAATCAAGGCTGCCACATCAATGCACCTCACGATAGTGGATGCGCCCGGACGATACCCGGTAACTGGTGATGACATGGATCCCGACACATCCGGACAAATTACAAGATGACCCTTGATTTCCGGGACATTATCCAATGAAATCTCCAGGGCATCTTGCAAGGCATCACAGATCACCTTTGGCACATCATTTGTCACCATCGAATGAGCGACCATGATTTGATAGGGAAAAACTTTCGCCATTCTTATCTCCTCTGGACTTTTCAACCGTTCCGCAATCATCTCAGTCATGCCCTTCACGTTGAACACGTCGTGGCGGGCAAAACTATTCAGGTTCATGCGGGTCATGTGCCAGCCGGCATTTCGGGCAATCTCGGCCCAGGCAGACGTATCCAGTGTCAAAGCTGTCAACAGCTGAAACGGAACATTGAGAACTGCCTCAGATCGATCAGCTTTATAAGCTTCAAATTGCCTGATTTCATCCGGCAGAAAATTCTCGTCATGGTTCTTACCTAGAATATACCCAAACAAAGCTTCACGGGCCTTGTCTTCTGGTTTTGGATGCACCATCTTGATCACATCCGCCAAAGAGGGCGATTTGCCCACAGAAGCTCGCAGCAACTGAATGTCAGAGGCTGTTTTCAGCCAATGCTGGATTAGACGCTTCGGCTGGCTGCCCAGAGACTTGCGACCCACAACCCCAGAGCGCATGATCTGGACAAAATTCCGGAGCATTTTGCCGTTTCTGATCACCCGATCAAAAACCGGTGCCAGATATTCTGGACCGGTCACAGAAAGCGATGCCGCCAACAGGGCAGGCATATCTTTCATGTGACCTTTTTCCCGGCAATAAATCGCGGTTTTCGCTATAAATTCCGGATCAATATCCTGAGTCAGCTTCAGAACGGTCTCCGCCTGCTCCCACGCTGACGCATAGAATGTTCCATTGAGACATCCGGTGACTGCATACTGAGCCAACTTGTGGCGGGGTGTGTAATCATAAGCCGGAGCCATTTCATGGTTCAATCTATCCGCCCGTGGGAGCAGCTTGCCTACAACCGATGTAAAGAGTGCCAAATTAGCCATTTCTCTATTCCTTCCTTAAAAACTTACCTAATGTATAGCAATGACCGTGCCAGTTTTGATGACAGGGAGGTGATTATTTTATAGTGCGTTGAATTTAAATAGATTTTAGATTTAGTAATATTAAAGTATGGTTTTAAGAAAAATCTTGAATATGCATAAATTATAATATATTCTATTATATTATATATTAAGATAGGATTTTATTTTGAAGGTCATTGGTTTCTTAGGTACAGTTCTGGACGCAGTAGGCGGACGGAACAAGAGATGGGAACGTTGGCGACCAACGATCAGTTTGCATCAGCAGGAAGATCTGCTGATTGATAGTTATGAATTGCTCCATGATAGCCGTAATGAGGATTTGGCGAAACGGATTGTCAAAGACATCCAGCAGATATCGCCTGAAACTGTGGTAACTCGTCATATCGTCAACCTGAAAAACCCATGGGATTTTGAGGAAGTTTATGGCGCGCTGCATGATTTTGCTGCCGGCTATGAGTTTGACAGTGATAATGAAGAATATCTGATCCATATCACCACGGGCACCCATGTGGCGCAGATATGCATGTTTCTGTTGGCCGAAGCCCGCTATTTCCCCGGCAAGCTGATCCAGTCGTCTCCGGGCCGGCGGGTTGAAGGTACTTATACGATCATTGATCTAGATCTGTCCAAATATGACAGGATCGCCAACCGTTTCCAGATTGAACAGCAGCAAGCAACGTCTTTCCTGAAGTCTGGTATCTTGACCCGCAATGAGATATTTAACCAAATGATTGATCAGATTGAGCAGGTTACTATCCGCACTAAATCACCGGTTCTGCTGATGGGGCCAACCGGTGCAGGAAAGTCACAGCTTGCCCGGCGTATTTACGACCTGAAAAAAAACCGCCATCAGGTGGGGGGGTCTCTCGTCGAGGTTAACTGCGCGACCCTAAAAGGCGATAGCGCCATGTCGGCCTTGTTCGGTCATAGGAAAGGCGCCTTTACAGGAGCCTCAAGTGACCGTGCCGGCTTGCTCAAGATCGCCGACAAGGGGGTGTTGTTTTTGGATGAAATCGGCGAGCTAGGTCTTGACGAGCAGGCCATGATCCTGCGCGCGCTCGAAGAGAAGCGGTTTCTACCGGTGGGGGCGGATCAAGAAACCCATAGCAATTTCCAGTTATTGGACGGCACCAACCGGGATTTGAATGAGGCGGTGGCGAAAGGAATTTTTCGGGAAGATTTGTTGGCGCGTCTGAACCTTTGGACATTCTCCATGCCGGGATTGAAGGACCGTCGGGAGGATATTGAGCCCAACATCGATTTTGAGCTGACAAAATATGCCGAAGACAACGGCCAAAAAATCATCTTTAACAAAGAAGCCCGGGACAGATACCTGAAGTTTGCTTTGTCAGGTGAGGCGGTATGGTCGGCTAATTTCCGTGACTTGTCGGCCTCGATCACCCGCATGGCGACCTTCGCCCAGAACGGGCGCATCACGGTAACGGAGGTAATATTTGAAATTGAACGGCTGGGAAAAACATGGCAAGCCGGATCAAAAGACCCATCAGATGCTTTGGTGGAAGATATTTTGGGCGCTGATATGGTCGAGCATATGGATCTGTTTGATCGTTTGCAGCTGGCGCAAGTGATTAAAATATGTCGATCCGAGAAATCCCTAAGTGCTGCCGGGCGCACCCTGTATGCGGCGACACGGTCACAGAAGAAAGTAACCAACGATGCGGACAGGCTACGCAAATATCTCCAGAAATTTGACCTGAATTGGCAGATGGTTTCCCAGTGAGGTAGTTTTCCGTTGTATTTTGCCTCACCCACTCAAGCATTACATTTTGACATCACTCTTAGCTGTAAAATAGCCACGCTCAAAAAAATCAGACAGCATCGCGCTTTCCTTCCAGCCGTTATAGAAGCAAACTGTAACCACCTCCATCAGTGCAAATACAAAATCAATCCTATTTAATTGGGCCTAAAAAAAGTCGTTTTGGCATTGATATTTCTTTGTCTTGACGCGAAGAGCAGGATTTCAAGCGTCCACAAAAAGATCTTTCTGAGATTGAAGCCTATGGCCATGGATATGGCGTTGATTTGTCGCCCAGATTGTCTTTCAATCAGTTGCGCATGTCGATTTCGGGCCATTCTTGAGATAGACGATGCTCGGTTCAATGGCGTTACGCCGCTTCTGGTGTTTTCTTCTTGCCGCAGTGATCCCGCGCTTGCGCCGCGCCAGAATAACCTCCATATCATTATCTTTCGGATCTAGATTCCCATTCCGCTTCAAAATCAAAATATTTAATTTCATATTCTAAATGACCGATTTCATCCTCGGAGATTTTATTTTTTAATAGGGTCAATTTATCTTCCAAATACTTATGAGTTCTGCCTAACTTTTTCCATACTAAACACCAATGATATGCCTCTATCAAAGCATCAAGATCGTTAGACTTTGACAATATATCAATTAAAGTCCTGATTGATTTTGATGAACCCTGATTTGCGGCTCGACGATATAAGGCCAGAGCTTTTCGTTGGTTTTTCTTAACCAACTCACCATTCATATATTTACGGGCTAAATTATGCTGTGCCATTGAAATTCCATATTCCACCGCTTTTTTATACATTTTCACAGTAAGTTTCTGATAATAAGGGCTTGTTTCCTTTTCTATTAGATTAGCAAGAACAAACGTTGCCATTTGATTTCCCAATTCTATCTCTTTGTTAAGTTCAAAAATTGATCTTGCCTTATGACGTAAAAATGGCTGGTAAAATGAAATCATTCTAAAGGCATCTTTTTTACCGTCGTCCATAGCCCTTAAAGTCAATTTAAATGATGGTACCATATACTCAGATTGATGATATAATATTGATGCAGCATGTAACTGCGCCTCAGAATTTTCATTGTCTAGCTTCTGGATAAATTCTTTAGCGTCATACTTCCCGGTAAAAGATTTTTCAAAGTATTTTGGTGTTTCATAAAGCTTTACAAGCTCTTCCTTTGAAGGCATCCATTCCCAAATATTGTCATAAGACCATGAATTGCTTGTATGGGTCAGAAGAAAAATAAAGAAAAATATGTTGATGACGACTTTGAATCTCTTGCTAAACGGCATTTTGTTGGCCTTTTTTGTGATTTTCAATTATTATTCGACATCATTATTCACCACAACACAAGCAAAAAGTCAGGCCATAGGGCCCAGCTTTATTTATCTGCGACGATTTGAAGAATAGTCTTAAAAACCTAGCCCTGGCGTTCGACCATCATCTTTTTAAACTCGGCGATGGCTTTGGCGGGATTCAGGCCTTTGGGGCACGTGTTGGTGCAATTCATGATCGTGTGACAGCGGTACAGACGGAAAGGGTCTTCCAATTCATCGAGCCGCTCACCCGTGGCTTCATCGCGGCTATCAATCAACCAGCGATAGGCTTGCAGCAGAACTGCCGGGCCAAGATATTTGTCACTATTCCACCAATAGCTTGGGCAGCTTGTCGAGCAGCTGGCGCAGAGCACACATTCATAAAGGCCGTCCAATTTGGCGCGGTCTTCAGGGCTTTGCAAGCGTTCGGCCCCGCTCGGGGTGGGGCTGACGGTCTGCATCCATGGAAAAAACGGCGTAATCGCACTCTTCCGTTTCACTTACAAGCGCAGTCCTTGTTTTTTCTTCTGACATTTTAAATGGCTCTGCTTTTTATTTTGCGTCCTGAATGATTGCCTTCAAGGTGTCTTCCACGTCCTGCGCGATTTTTTTGAGCGCAGGGGCGGTTGAGAGAGAGACAAGCATGTCTTTTGGCGAGATCATACCGATTTTAATTTTACCGCCCTCATTTTCCCACACGGAAACTCTGCAGGGCAGCGCCATGTTCATATCCATATCCTCTGCCAGCACGGCGGCGGCTTGCCCCGGATTGCAAATCTCGAATATTCGGCATTCGCGGGGCAGGTCAATACCTTTGGTCTTCAGGGTTTCTTTCAAATCATATGTGTGAAGGACGCCAAAGTTGTGGGCCTTAACGGCCTCCTGAAGATCCTGCGCGGCTTGATTAATCGTTTTTTTGGTTTCTACGACGTGTTTCATGGTATTTTTCTTTCGGTTGCTGTTCTATGAATTGTTTTACACGCCTTTGCCATCACGAGTTCTTCATTGGTGGGGATGACTTAGACTAAGGAAATCGCCGATACTGCGCATACGCGGCCGCTATCCTCTATGGTCATATATGGACGCTCGGCCGATTGCAACAGGGAACTCTTGGATTTGATTTTCCAAGTGTGGCCCCAAAAAACAAATAAAAGGATAATTGAGCCAATAAAAACCGCCCCCACAGACAAGATAAACCCCAAAATAATTAATGTGGTCTGAGGTGAATTCAAGTAGCAAGTGCGACAGTCAGGGTTAAAAGTAGGCCAATAAGACACATTTCTATTTGCATCAAAATCTAGCACCCAGTCAACACCAAGCCCCCAATAAAAACCCGCATCAACGGTAGTATCCGATATTCCGTGTAAGTGACCATTTGGGTTTATTTCCATCTTCAATATAGTGAAGGTGGAAAACGGTCATGAAACAGGACGGCGAATTGGTTCAGCGCCTGTTTCCATGTTCTACTG
>Ga0316203_1000990_pt1 | contig 24037 bp, 21 predicted proteins | sample 6monrhotite_MG_FD_204940 | JGI IMG/M metagenome (GOLD analysis project Ga0316203, IMG submission 204940) | Microbial mat bacterial communities from mineral coupon in-situ incubated in ocean water Damariscotta River, Maine, United States -... | ecosystem: Environmental > Aquatic > Marine >... | reverse complement strand
GAAGAACGAACAAAGGAAGCAACATGGCGACGGATTGGTACGCTTCTCGATCACTTCTCACCACAGGAATGTGCAAACTATTTTAGAAATTCAGGCTATGCGTCAGTTTAAAACAGAAAAACTCTAACTAGTTGATATTCCCGCAAACCCACGTTCGTGAATGACCCTATTCTCTCCGGTTTTGCTCTAGCGATACCGCGATAACTGCACTTGATCCAATCCAAAATGGGTGACGACAGCGCCGAGAATTACTGTCGAAATCATGAAAAAAAGCAATACATATCGATGTATGTTGGCTTCACGTCTGGATTTGATCTGTCGAATCGTCTTGAAAAGGGTAGACATGTGTTTGCTAATCTCGCGAACCTTTAGATGTTCGGTATGCTGCCAGAACTGATAGACAGATAAGGTGAAGATCACACACATAGTGAGTAGGATCACAACCCAAGTCAGCGTATTAGCAAATCCTTTGTCGGCGGAGACCAACTTGGCAATGGCAATGATCACGGCAAATGTGAAGAGTGTCGAGCCTACCGTCCACCATTGTAAATGTTTGGCGAACCGCATCGTGTCAGTACTTTCTTTATAGAGCAAGATCATCTCGGCATGGGTTTGCTCATCAAGCGACGACGGCTCGTTGTCAAATTGACTTGCGTTACCATCATCAACGTTCGTTTTTAAATCAGCCACAACTGCACCACCTTTCATTAGCAGCACGCGGGGAAAAATACGGTCATTGCCTCAATTTGATTGAGTGAAATGAGAGTGAAGTTGTTATGACAGTCAATGGTTACGATTTATAAAATTTTTCTCGGCTTAGGTTATTACAGATTTTTGCCTTAACGTCTTAACGTCACGGCACACGACACCCAAAAACGCGAAAGCCCCACGGCTAACGGCGGGGCTTCCTTATGTGGGCGCTTCTCGCGCCGCCCGATAATGACCGGGCTTTTTGTGTGTTGCTTGATATGTCGATCGAATGATTTGGTGGATTCAGTTTTTTAGCCTCCTCTTTCTGTTATCGATAAGGCCATCATAGCCAAATGCGGTCCCAGCGCATTGATCCTGATCATGGATTGATAAGCGGTTTGGTGGAAGACTAGGGAACCGCATTTTTAGAAGCGGGGTCAACAAAATCAGTCGTTCCAACGACAAAAGGCGGCTCTTAGAGCCGCCTTTTGAATGACATTGACTGAATATCAACCCAGCGCTTGAACGATCTCTTCCGCCATCTTTTTGGCATCACCAAACAGCATCATGGTGTTGTCAGCGAAGAACAATTCATTATCAACACCGGCATAACCGGAACTCATCCCGCGCTTAACAAACAAGACGGTGCCTGACTTCTCTACATCAAGAATCGGCATGCCGTAGATGGCACTTTGCGGATCGGTCTTGGCCGCCGGGTTGGTAACATCGTTAGCGCCGATGACAAAAGCGACTTCAGCGGTGGAAAACTCATGATTGATCTCCTCCAACTCAAAGACTTCGTCGTACGGCACGTTGGCTTCCGCCAGCAAAACATTCATGTGACCAGGCATACGTCCGGCCACCGGATGAATGGCATAACGCACATCAACACCTTCCGCTTTCAGGACATCCGCCATTTCACGAAGAGCGTGCTGTGCCTGGGCAACGGCCATGCCATAGCCCGGAACAATGATAACCTTTGATGCATTTTTCATCAGGAAAGCAGCATCATCGGCAGCGCCCGACTTGACCGAACGCTCCCGTCCGTCAGCAGAAGCCGCAGGCCCAGCAGTTTCGCCACCGAACCCGCCCAACAACACGTTAAATATCGAGCGGTTCATCCCCTTGCACATGATGTAACTGAGGATCGCGCCGGACGAGCCAACCAATGCACCGGTGATGATTAGCGCCGGATTGGACAGCGTAAAGCCGATGCCACAAGCCGCCCAGCCTGAATAGGAATTCAGCATCGAGACGACAACCGGCATATCGGCACCACCAATCGGGATGATAATCAAAAAGCCGATCAGGAACGATAGGCCAACCATGCCCCAGAAGAACCCGTACGATTCCCCGTCAACGAATGCAAACATGCAATAAACGATCAACAGGGCGACCAGCAGGTTGCCAAAATGTTGAAATTTAAAGGTAAGTGGCGCACCGGACATAATGCCTTGCAACTTAGCAAAGGCGATCAGAGAGCCCGAAAAGGTAATCGCACCGACGATGGTACCAATCCCCATTTCGACCAAGCTGGCACCAGCAATATTCCCTGTGGCGCCAAGTCCATAGGCTTCCGGATTATAAAGCGCTGCCGTTGCCACCAGAACTGCGGCCAGACCAACCAACGAGTGAAATGCCGCAACAAGTTGCGGCAACGCTGTCATCTCGATCTTGAGAGCGACCACTGTACCGATGGTACCGCCGACGACCATACCAAGGAGGATCAATTCATAGCTCATGACGCCGGGCGCGTTTAGCGTCGTGACAATGGCGATAATCATACCGATGACACCCAGCATGTTTCCACGCCTAGCTGTTTCCGGCGAACTCAAGCCCCTTAACGCCATGATGAAACAGATGGCGGAAATGAGATAGGCGTAACCTGTAATATCCGTATTCATAGCTCGGTCCCCCTATCTCTTCTTTTTCTTGAACATGGCCAGCATGCGCTGGGTAACGATGAACCCGCCGAAAATATTGACAGACGCTAGTGTCACCGCAAGAAAGCCTGTGATTTTTGAAAAGTCCAACGTTTCCGGTCCAGCCGCCAGCAACCCACCGACGATAATCACCGACGAAATGGCGTTGGTGACACCCATCAGTGGCGAATGCAGTGCGGGCGTAACGCTCCAGACAACAAAATAGCCGACGAAACAGGCCAGCACAAAAATCGTGAACAGAGATAGAAATGTGCTGCTGCTCGCCGCTGTCTGCGACTGAGTAACGACCAATTCCGTTGATTGCTGAGCCAAATTGGCAGCGTCACCAGCCAGCTTTGATGCGCTGTTGGCAAGCTTCGAGGCCTGTTCGGCAATTGATGCTGCATCCATGGCTAATTCTCCTTCGGCTTGTCGGCGGTTTCATTGACCTTGGCCGGAGCCTTTTTTACCGCTGCTTTCTTGGGTGCGGGTTTCTTAGGTGCGGCTTTTTTCCGGGGGGCGGGTGCTTTTTTGGCAGCAGGTTTGGCCTGGGCATCGAGCACGCGAGGATGAACAACTTTACCGTCTTTGGTCACCAATGTACCGGTGACGGTTTCGTCTTCCCAATCGATGTTCAGTTCGCCTTTTTCCTTATCCATATGCGGAGACAAGAAGTTCAGCATATTGCGCGCAAAAAGCGCGCTGGCATCTTCGGCAAGACGGGCTGGAACATTGGCATGACCGAGAATCTTAACGCCATTGGGCGTGGTGACGACCTCACCCAGTTTCGCCCCTTCCACGTTGCCACCGGCTTCGACGGCCAGATCAACAAGGATCGACCCTGTCGACATCGAGTCAATCATCGCTTTGGTGACCAGGGTTGGTGCCGGACGACCCGGAATCAACGCCGTTGTGATAACGACATCCTGTTTTTTGATATGCTCGGCGACCACCAGTTTTTGTTTTTCAAAATAAGCTGCGGGCATTTCCTTGGCATAACCACCTTCAGTCTGGGCGTCTTTTTCCATTTCAGGATCGACTTCCAGAAACTTTCCGCCAAGGCTTTCAACTTGTTCTTTGGTTGCCGGACGAACGTCTGTTGCGGTAACAATGCCACCCAATCGTTTGGCCGTGGCGATGGCCTGAAGACCGGCGACACCGACGCCCATGATAAAGACTTTTGCAGGGGCGACCGTACCCGCTGCCGTCATCATCATCGGGAATGCACGACCGAATTCCGAGGCCGCATCAAGCACCGCTTTATAACCCGCAAGGTTTGATTGGCTGGAGAGAATATCCATGCTTTGGGCGCGCGTGATTCGCGGCATCAGCTCCATGGCAAATCCGGTAATTCCGGCGTTTGCCAATGCCTTTATACCGGCACCGTCATTAAGCGCATTCAAACCGGCAACCAGAATAGTGCCCTTACGCATTTTGGAGAGTTCTGATGCTTCTGGCCCCTGTACTTTGAGTACAACATCCGCATCTTTCAAAGCCTTAACCAGATCAGCAGCAATCTCTGCACCGGCCTGTCTGTAGTCGTCATCTGTGTAGGAGGCCCCTAATCCGGCACCCTTTTCAACGACCAACGACAACCCTAAACCGATAAGTTTGCCAACCACTTCCGGAGAGGCCGCAACCCGTGCTTCATCGGCACGGCGTTCTTTAAGAACAGCGATCTTCATGTCGGAAATCCTTCTCGTGACCCTAGAATTCCGACACTATGAACAAGTTCATCCCATACAGCAATACGGGCTAGGCAAACTTTTATGCGTTTGTGCTTTGGTACGGTCGCATATCGATACTAAAGTCAAATTTGATCGCAAAACCGCCGTTAAAAATGCGGACAACACGCGATGGTATTGACGACGCGCCACCAATATTAACCGGTAGAACCTCGCCAATTTTCAGCGGCCTGTCGACGACATCAACATCTTCTGGATAGACGATTGCCGCACCGCCAAGAGACAAATCTTGCAAGACGCCACCGCGATTGGGGACACCATTATTTGCGGCAATAGGTTTCAACAAACTGTGACGTTCGAAATTACGCGTTTCTTTGCTGCTTGCTTGGGTCATTTTCAATCTCACACAGATGGCGTTTGTTAACGGTATCGACTAAACACATTATGTGTGAGATTGAAGTCTTTTGCAGCAGAACACTCAGCCAGAACATTACAAGAACAAAATTTTAACCTCAACAGGTTGCTGTCAGACGAAAGATTCCGAGACACACTTAAAGTCATTTAAATCACTGGTTTGCGCACCGAGGAAAATAGGCTCAGCTTGCGCCCGATATATATTAATTTTTGCGTTATAAACACTACGGGTTAGACCGTGTTTATCGGCAATAAGGTATTTTTTGATGGCAAAATCGTCGCCTCGTTTTTCTCCCGTCAAATAACAACGTATGTCATCAACCAGGTCCCCGGAGAGGACCATGCCCTCAAGATTCGACAGCGAACGTTGTGTATATTCTATAAATTCCACGCTATCGATTTTGCGTGTGAGGCCGGTATCGCGGTCCAAAATTGGCGCTAGAAAGTCGCCGACAAGCACCTGACCAGCACCAGCACAATCGATCATACGCGCCAGTTCGATGGTCACATCACCGACAATATAACTATATACTGTTGGGTTCAGCGCTTCCGATTGATAAAATTCGTAATGCCCGCCGATATGAAAACAGGCGCGCAGTTCCGGCGTCGTATTGGCGCTTGATTTACTGTTAGCAATTGCGTTGTCGGCCAGCACCAAATGAGTGAAGAGATAGAGATTGACGTTGGCCTGAATTGACCGATCACGGTTCCAGATATAGAACCCGTCCCCCGTCGTCGAGCGCGTAAAGCTGATATCAATGTCTTTTTCCAACATTTTGGAATAGGCGGAGTTCACCGAATAGGCCAAGCTGTTTAGCTGGGTGACCTGCTGTAACGGCGACAACAATGAAAACCCGACAATATCAAACAGGGCAACGGCACGATCTTCGACATAAGAAATGCTATAGCGTGTGATAACGGCTTCAACGAGTTCATAACTGAGGTCTTGACCGGGTTGGAATGACAGCGAGATATCGACTGGATCGTGCTCCATCAATTGACCCAAATGACGAACACCATCAAGCGTGACGTGTTTGGGGTTAGCGATGACCTCTTCAACAAAATTGGTCGGCTGAATACCTAACGCACTGGGACCATAGATTTCCATTTCATCCTGGGCTTTTTGTGCTTGCTCGCCAATCGTGTAATGCGGAATAACCAGCACACGCATCCCTTTTTCAATTGGCGACCAAACCAATATGAGGTTTCGTCCAAGTCCCCACAACCGATGCAGCTCGCGGTCCAATTGATCAATCCAGCGCGCTTCGTCGGCTGAAAGTTCGCCAAATTCCTGGTAGCCTTTTTTAACGGTTACGTCTTTTTCCACCGTCACGCGTCGCCTCCTTTGTATTGTTTCGGCAGTGTAGTTTCGGTTTCCGTCAATAACGACGGCTCTGCAACACGCGCGCATTCGTATTGGTTCGCAACAACCATGCAGACACTAGGGAAGATAGTAAGCCGACGCTAGACTTGGGACAAGTTCATCCAAGAAAGCTGAAAATCAACTCAATCGGCGGCAGGGATATTAAATTTTTTCAACGCTGCCGCTTGACGGGTCTCAAGCGTATCTTCACAAAAATCGTCAATCAGGTCATGGAACATACGGTGCCAATTGATCTCGGCCTTCAAATGGGTAAAGACGCTGCCAAGACCAATGGCCGAACGATCCATCAGAACAAATTCTCGAGGAGGCGTGATCCCCCCGACTTCCTTGAGTTCGCGGTGCACCTTCGCTGCTACCCCTGCCCCATAGGCGACACCGTTGTCTTCTTGTATCGGCATAGCCCGGTCTTCAAGCAACGGCGCATACAGAAATCTGGCCCACTGGTTCAGGATCTCGATCACCGTTTTATCAAGGCCTTCAAAGCCCCAGGTTTCGTAGGCGTAAACGGCCAGCTCTTCGTCATCATCGCGAAGCGCTTTAAACAGGTCGATGACCGCACGAATAAACGCCGGGCGGAACACTCGAATACAGCCGAAATCAAACAGGTTCAGCGTCCCATCTTCGCGCACTGCATAATTGCCCAGATGCGGATCACCATGCAGCACGCCGTAATCATAAAACGGCACATACCACGCCCGGAACATGTTTTCAGCGATTTGGTTGCGCCGTTCGATACCGGCGTCGACCGACTTCATCAGCGGTTGGCCGTCCAGCCAAGTCATTGTCAACAATCGATCGGTGCATAGGTCCGGTATGATGTCGGGCACATGAACACCCGTTTCAGCCTGTAAAATATGGTGATAAAGCGCAAGATTTCTGGCCTCGCGCCCATAATCCAATTCCTCACGCAAGCGATCACTTAATTCCTGATGAATGTTAACCGGATCAATGGCTTTGTCGTAACGTTTGTAAATAGAGAACGCCAATTTGAGTTGTCGCAAATCGGCTTCGACGGCTGAGGCCATATCCGGGTACTGAATTTTGCACGCCAGTTTGCGCCCGTCCTCCAGCGTTGCCGCGTGAACTTGCCCCAGCGACGCAGCGGCGACCGCTTCACGCCCAAATTCAGCAAATTGAGAGTGCCAATCGGCACCCAATTCACCGACCATGCGGCGGCGAACAAAGGCCCATCCCATTGCTGGCGCACTGGTCTGCAGGGTGGACAGTTCGGCCATATAGTCGTCCGGCAGCATGTCCGGAATGGTTGAGAGGATTTGCGCGACCTTCATCAATGGCCCTTTAAGGCCACCGAGTGCTGCCGTTAGCTTTGCCGCGTCGCCAGGGTCGTCAATATCAGCACCTAGGAACCGCTTAGAGGCGAAGCGCGCCGCCATCCCGCCCGCAACAGCCCCGACACGGGCATAACGTTTTACCCGCCCGGTGTATGAATTTCCCTCATTCACGACAACATGTTCTCCAACGAACTTTCCAATTACCAGCATCATACATAGGAATAAGGATTAATCATGTCGAATTGACGAACGCTTCGCTATCCTTAAATTTTGCCACCGACTTCCAGTTCATCGATAAACCGAGAAACCACGCTCAAGCCGCGTTTCCAGAACGCCGGATCAGAAGCTTCCAATCCAAAGGGCGCGAGGAGTTCCTTGTGACGCTTGGAGCCACCGGCCCTCAGCATGTCGAAATACTTAGCCTCGAACCCCGGGTGTCCGCTGGCATAGACGTCATAAAGTGAATTAACCAGGCAATCGCCAAAAGCATAGGCGTAAACATAAAACGGTGAATGAATGAAATGCGGAATATAGGCCCAGAACACCTGATAGTCGTCGTCAAACCGTATGGATGGGCCGAGGCTCTTGGCTTGCGTTTCCATCCATATTTGCCCCAAACGTTGGGTACTCAATTCGCCGCCTGACCGTTCGGCGTGAACATGGCATTCGAAATCATGGAAGGCTATTTGCCTGACGACCGTATTGAGCATGTCTTCGACCTTCCCAGCCAACATGACACGTCGACGAACTGGATCCGTCTCTGATGTCAGCATTTTCTGAAAGGTCAGCATTTCGCCAAATACCGATGCAGTTTCGGCCAGGGTCAGGGGCGTATCTGCAAGTAGCGCACCTTGTGGGGCGGCCAAGACCTGGTGCACACCGTGACCTAGCTCATGGGCCAAGGTCATGACATCGCGGGTCTTACCGTGAAAATTGACCAGCACGTATGGGTGCGCAGACGGCACCGTCGGATGCGCAAAAGCGCCGGAATTTTTGCCGGGGCGCGGCGGCGCGTCGATCCAGCGTTCATCAAAAAACCGTCCGGCAATCTTTGCCATGTTCGGGTCAAAAGCAGAATAGGCGTTCAGCACGGTTTCCTTGGCGTCGTTCCATCCGATTTTTTGGTCGTCTGCGCCGGGCAAAGGCGCATTGCGATCCCAATAATCCAACTGCTGCTGATCAAACCATGACGCCTTCAGCCCATAATACCTGTGGGCAAGGTCGCCATAGCTGTCTTTAACCGCCTTAACCAACGCCTCAACGACATCATCCTCGACCTGGTTGGCCAGATTGCGCCCGGAGATCGGACTTGCATAACCACGCCAACGGTCCTCCGTTTCCTTGTCTTTTGCCAAAGTATTGGTGATCAGCGACAATGTCCGGATATGCCCTTGTAATCCGCCTGACAAGGCCTTGGCCCCTGATTTCCTGACGGCGGCGTCAGGGTCACTCAGCAGGTTCAATGTATCGCCCAGGGTTTGGTGTTGTCCGTCCACGTTGAACCGCGCATCAGCCATGATTTCATCAAACAATCGAGACCACGCCGCTTTGCCAGAAACAGATTTTTCGAGCAGCATTTTTTCCATGTCGTCAGCGAGCTGATGAGGCCGATGAGCCCGGGTATCTCTAATCCAGGGTTCATATTGGGCCGCTTTAGGATCTTTCAATTGGCGGTTCAGACCCTCGTCGTCAATGCGGTTGATCTCCAACACAAAAAACAAGGTCACTGTTGAAATATCCGTGACCCGTTCGTTCAAAGTTTGATAATAAGCCCCAATTTCAGCGTTGCTGACGTCGCCAGCGTGCAACAACTGAGCATAACTCATAACCTTATACAGGCGCTCAAGAATCGTCTCATAACGGGCGATGGCCAACCCCAGATCAGCGCCACTTAGATCGGCAAGAGTGCCTTCGACTTGACTTGCGAACGTCGCACTTTCTTCAGCAGCCCATATCAAATCCTTTTCCAGTTGCGGATCATCCTGGTTGGCGTAAAGATCAGCTAAATTCCAAGTCGGAAGTATTTGATTGGTGGTTTCCGGGGTGCTGGCCGTCATAAAACTCTCTCCTGGTGGGCGACTTCATATAAGACTGGAAAAGTTTTCCCGCAACGACAATGATGGTAATAATTGAGATAAAGAAGATGTGACAGGAACATTCACATGACCGTTTACCTATGGGCCAATTTGGCCAGCATGTTTTTTGAGAATGCTGATCGGTTGGCAGATAAACCCTTCATGTGGTCCAAGCAAGATGGCAAATATCACCCCCTCACGTGGTCGGAGACGGCATCTAAGGTCTGCGCCATCGCCGAGAGTTTAGTCGCCCAGGGCGTTAAGCCTGGTGACCGGATCGCTTTGGTTTCGGAAAACCGACCGGAATGGATCATCGCAGATACGGCCATTATGACCATCGGGGCCATCACCGTACCTGCCTATGTCACCAATACCACAGCCGACCATCGTCATATATTGGAGGACAGTGGTGCGATCGGCGCAATCGTATCGACAGCACGACTGGCAAAACCTTTAATCCCTGCCGCCGAGCAGAGTGCCGAGACAAAATTTATTCTCGCCATGGAATCCCTAGACGGAACATCCATAAAAAATCTGGACGTTGTAATGTGGGACGAGTGCCTAAATGCCGATGAGCCAAAAAAAATCAGGGAACAGGCAAACGAATGGTCAGATGATGAGACAGCTTGCATTATCTACACGTCGGGAACCGGTGGAACGCCGAAGGGCGTGATGTTGTCCCATCGCAATCTTTTTCACAACGTCATGGGTGCCCGTGATGCACTCAGCCAACTCAATTTGGGCGACGAGGTCTTTCTTTGCTTTTTGCCCTTATCGCATTCCTACGAACACATGGCCGGGCAGTTGTTTCCAACCAGCATTGGCGCGGAAATTTATTTTGCCGAAGGCATTGATTCGCTTGGCAACAACATGATCGAGGCCCGCCCAACAATCATGACGGCCGTTCCCCGGCTTTATGAAACCATGTACCAACGCATTTCCATGGGGGTGCGGAAAACTGGCGGTCTTAAAGAAAAAATGTTCGCCAGCACATTGACGCTCGGCCGGAAAAAATACGAGAACGATGGTCGTTTAGGCCCCATCGACAGCATTGTGGATAGCATTTTTGATAAACTGGTCAGAGCGAAAGTCCGGGGGCGATTTGGCGGGCGCTTGAAAGCGCTGGTGTCCGGTGGGGCCCCCCTTAATCCAGAAATCGGTATATTTTTTACCGCACTCGGTATGCGCTTGCTTCAAGGGTATGGGCAAACGGAAACCACACCGGTAATCAGTGTCAATCGCCCGTCTGGTCCAAAAATGCACACCGTCGGCCCTCCCCTGCTCAATACTGACGTTAAAATTGCCAACGACGGAGAAATTCTCGTCCGGGGCGATTTGGTCATGAAAGGGTACTGGCGAAATGAGCGAGCAACCCAAGACGTCATTCGCGATGGCTGGGTTCATACCGGTGACGTCGGTCTAATCGACAACAACGGTCATCTGATCATTACGGATCGAAAAAAGGATATCATTGTTAATTCAGGGGGAGACAATATCGCACCGCAACGGATCGAGGGTTTATTGACCCTGGAACCCGAGATTGCCCAAGCCCTTGTCTATGGTGACAAACGCCCCCACTTGATCGCGGTTCTCGTGCCCGATGAAAATTGGTCGAGAGAGCAGGATGGCGATCTCCATCAAGCCCTTAAATCGACGGTAGATCGGGTCAACGCCGACCTTTCAAAAATCGAGAGGGTCCGCCACTTCATCATCGCCGATGAGCCTTTCAGGATCGAAAATGGGCAATTAACGCCAACCATGAAGGTGCGGCGCCATGTCATAAACAAAGTCTATGGTGAACGTCTTTCAGGCCTATATCGTTAAGCCCCAGCCAGTCAGCACTCACCAACATCTTCAACAAAGGCCTACAGCGACCCAAGCCGCTCGAACATACCAATCTGAAGACTCTGGGCAATGCGCTCGGCGCGTTCAACGAAAGCCGAGGCAATTTCGTCAACAAATAGCTCACGCGCTGTTTGACTAAACAGGTCGAGCCAAATCTTAAAATGATAGGGTTGAACTTCGCTAAGCTTCATATGTACGCTCATCGGATTCCCCGAATAGCGCCCATCAGCCAGCATGACATTGGACCAGAACAGGGCAATCACCTTAAGGTGCGCATCCCAGTCATCGCCTATGTGGTCAGAAAAAATGGGGCCGAGGTCGGGATCTTTACGTGCCTTGGCATAAAACGCCGAAATAAGCTGACCTATCGTTTCGTCATTTATGTCGTTAAAGGCCATTTGTCGTTCTCTGATCCACTGATCGCCTGTGATCGCCGTTCACGTGGGCAGAACATCAGGCCAGACACGTCGATGAGACCACTCAATTGCCATAATAGGCACGATACCATTCGACCAGTTTGGGAATTCCCACATCGATGGAGGTTTTCGGTTCAAAGCCGAAATCACGCCGTGTGGCTTCGATATCGGCGTAGGTTTCCTTGACGTCCCCGGCTTGCATGGGCAGAAAATCGATCTCGGCTTTCTTGCCAAGCGCATCTTCAATCAACGATATGAACCGCATCAGCGGTTCAGTATTGTTATTTCCGATATTATAGACCCGATTGGGCGTTTCACCGGCTTTGACCTCCGGCGGGTGATCAAGGCACCCCAGTACTCCCGCAACGATGTCATCAATGTAGGTAAAATCGCGGGCCATTTCACCATTGTTGAAGACAGGGATCGGTTGGCCTGCGAGAATTTTTCGAATAAAAATCATTGCCGACATGTCCGGTCGCCCCCACGGACCATAAACCGTAAAAAACCTTAACCCGGTCAACGGCAGCCCAAACATGTGAGAATAAGCATGCGACATGAGTTCAGTTGTTTTCTTGGTCGCGGCATAAAGCGAGACGGGTGTATCTGTACGGTCTTCAACGGCAAAGGGAAGCTTGCTGTTTGTCCCATACACGCTGGAGGAAGAAGCATACACCGCATGAGTCAAGTTTTTCAGATGGCGGCAGGTTTCTAAAATGACCAACTGCCCGTCAACGTTCGCCCGGGTGTAGGCAAACGGATTCTCTAGCGAATACCGCACACCAGCCTGAGCGGCGAGATGGATAATTCTGGTAATGTCGGGATGCGATTTAGCGATACTCTCCATGGCCTCCTTGTCGGCAACATCGGCCTGAACGAAGCTAATTCCGCTTCGTGCCAACAAGCGCTGTAGCCGCGCCTGTTTCAACGAGACGTCATAATAATCGTTTAAATTATCGATCCCAATGACCCGCTCGCCGCGATCAAGTAACGCATGGATGGTATGTGAACCGATGAACCCGGTAGCCCCTGTAACCAGAACAGTCATGGTATTGTTCATTCCTATGTTAGCCCGGGCACCATATAGCCCTTTATCAGAGGAAAATCAGCCCTACAATTGCCTGGATGGCAAGATTCTTACGTTCTGGGGTATCACTGCGCAAAACCTAGAAATCTACAGACGAAATCATAATGCGTATTTTGGGGGTTTGACGAAATGATTCTCGAGATACGGAGAAATTAGGGTCAATTCGTTGCGAAATCATATTGAATTAAGTGCAGTATTTGCATGGGTTAAACGACAGCATTAGATTTACCGCAACTTAAAAAAAAATTACTTTGGCTTCACTGCTGGATTGGCCTTCATGAGTATCAAAAAAATATCACTTAGCGACAAATACACCTTGAATAAGGGGCGGGTGTTTCTAACCGGCACCCAGGCCCTGGTGCGGTTGACATTGCTACAACGCCAACGCGACCAAAAGGCTGGATTAAACACAGCGGGATACGTCTCAGGCTACCGCGGTTCTCCACTTGGCGGCATGGATAAAGAATTCATCAACGCCAAGGCCTTTCTAGATGATCACCACGTTAAATTCCACCCCGCCGTCAATGAAGATCTAGCAGCAACAGCACTTTGGGGAACGCAACAGGTCAACATGTACCCGGGCGCGCAATACGACGGTGTGTTTGGCATGTGGTATGGAAAAGGCCCCGGTGTTGACCGTTCGGGCGATGCGTTTCGCCATGCCAATTTCGCCGGCACTTCACCTCACGGTGGTGTTCTGGTGCTGGCCGGTGACGATCCCGCATGCAAATCGTCAACAGTTCCAAGTCAGTCCGAACATGCGTTGATGGATGTCCACATGCCAATTCTCAACCCGATCAATGTCCAGGAGGTATTGGACTTTGGTTTGTACGGGTGGGCAATGTCTCGATACTCGGGATGTTGGGTCGGCATGAAATGCATTACTGATAACGTCGACACCTCGGCCAGTGTGATTGTCGACCCAGACCGGATTCAAATCAACACGCCGACGGATTTTGAGATGCCAGTGGGCGGTCTTCATATCCGCTGGCCGGACCCGCCATTGGATCAGGAACGTCGCTTACAAAAACACAAGATTTATGCGGCGTTGGCTTTTGCTCGGTCCAATCAACTGGACAAGGTCACGGTTGACAGCCCGAATGCACGGCTTGGCATCGTTGCCACCGGAAAGTCCTATTTGGACACACTTCAGGCTCTCGAAGATCTCGGTATCGACCAGCAAGAGGCCGAACGGGTTGGGCTTCGTTTATACAAGGTCGGCATGCCCTGGCCACTGGAAAGAGAGGGCATCCGGGAATTTGCCGAGGGTCTCGAGGAGATTCTCGTTGTCGAGGAAAAGCGCGCCGTCATCGAGAACCAATTAAAAGAGCAACTTTATAACTGGCGCGCCGACGTGCGTCCGCGCGTCGTCGGTAAATTTGATGAAGAAGGAGCCTGGATTTTACCGTCTGCCGGGGAACTTACACCAGCGCGAATCGCCCGTGTTATCGCCGATCGCATTCAAAAATTCTATGTCAGCGACTCCATTCGCGCACGCCTGCAGTTCCTGGAAGAAAAGGATCGGCGGCTGGAGGAGCGCAATACCGACATCAAACGGGTTCCTTATTTTTGCTCAGGCTGTCCGCATAATACGTCAACAAATGTCCCGGAAGGCTCACGCGCGTTGGCCGGTATTGGCTGCCATTATATGGTGACGTGGATGGATCGTTCTACCACGACGTTTTCTCATATGGGCGCGGAGGGGGTGTCATGGATCGGTCAATCCCCCTTCTCGGACGACGATCATGTCTTTACCAACCTTGGCGATGGCACCTATTTCCATTCCGGTATTATGGCGATCCGCGCCAGCGTCGCCGCCGGGGTCAATATCACCTACAAAATACTCTATAACGACGCTGTCGCCATGACCGGCGGACAAACGATGGACGGGCCACTTGATGTTGCCATCATTAGTCGTCAGACGGAGGCCGAAGGCGTCAAACGCATCGCCGTTGTTTCAGATGAACCTAATAAATACCCGTCCAGCGCAAAATTTGCCAGCGGCGTCACCTTCCATCATCGTGACGACCTGGATGCCGTTCAGCGCGAGCTCAGAAACTGCAAGGGCGTCAGTATTCTAATTTATGATCAAACCTGCGCGGCAGAAAAACGCCGTCGGCGCAAACGTGGTCAGTTTCCTGATCCCGCGAAACGGGTTTTCATCAACCAGGAAGTTTGTGAAGGCTGCGGCGACTGCGGCGTGGTTTCCAACTGCGTGTCAATCACCCCGGTGGAAACGGAACTTGGGCGCAAGCGGGCGATCGATCAGTCCGCCTGTAACAAAGACTTCTCCTGCGTAAACGGTTTTTGCCCCAGCTTCGTCACCGTATCCGATGCCGAACCGCGAAAACGCAAAGCGCTTCAGGAGGTCCCGTTTGAGGCCATTCCCGATCCGGTTCTTCCCACCTGCACATCCCCATACGAAGTGGTGATTACCGGTGTCGGCGGCACCGGTATTGTCACCACCAGTGCCGGTCTGGCGATATCGGCCCATATGGAGGGTAAAGGCGTTACTGCACTTGATATAGCAGGCCTTGCGCAAAAAAACGGCGCCGTCTATTCGCATATTCGGATTGCGGATGATCAAAACAAATTAAACGCCGTAAGAATTGCCGCCGGGGGTGCCAACCTGCTTCTCGGGTGCGATATGATCACGTCTGGTGATACGGAAACACTGGGTAAGTTGCAGGAAGGACGGACAAAGGCCATCGTCAATAGTCACGAAACCATGACCGCCGACTTCACCAATCAACCGGATATGGATTTTCCAGAAGCACCATTGAAGGAAGCCCTAATCCGGGCCGTTGGCAAAAATAATGTTGAGTTTATCAATGCCACGGAAATCACCACAGCCCTGCTTGGAAGTACGGTAGCAACCAATACCTTCCTTCTTGGCTATGCCTATCAGAAAGGACTTTTACCGGTTTCCAGCGAGGCCCTTGAGCAATCGATCCGACTCAACGGTGCGTCAACCGACCTCAATCTTCGCGCCTTCCTGTGGGGGCGACGGACCGCACACGACCGTCAGGCTGTAACAAAATTGATCGAACCAAAGGCCCAACACATCACTGACGACAGCACCTTCATCGAACGTCGCATCAAGGACCTGACCGCCTATCAGGATTCGGCCTATGCCAATCGTTATACCGACTTACTGGCAAAAGTCGCATCTGCCGAAAAATCCGTTCGTTCGGAATCGACAGTGTTGACTGACACGGTCGCAAAAAGCGCCTTTAAACTAATGGCCTATAAAGACGAATATGAAGTTGCCCGCCTGTACACGGACGGACGGTTCGCGGCGGCGCTAAGTCAACAATTCCAGGATGGAGGAAAGCTAACCTTCCATCTTGCCCCGCCAATAGTATCAGGCCGCGATGACCAAGGGCGATTGAAAAAGAAAACGTATGGTCCGTGGATCATGGTCGCATTCCGTCTGCTCGCCCGCCTGAAAGGGTTGCGTGGCACAGCGTTTGACATCTTTGGCTACGACGAAGACCGAAGAACCGAGCGTAAATTGATCTCTGACTTTGACGTCACGGTTGACGAGCTTATTAAGGGATTGAATGCCGACACCCTGACTATCGCCTGCGAAATCGCGTCTCTACCTATGGACATTCGAGGGTTCGGCCACGTCAAGATGGCAAACCTTAAAAAAGTAAAGGCGCGAGAAGCTGAATTAATGGCGGCTTTCAGACATAACGCAGGGGGCTCTGGACGACAAGCGGCGGAATAATTTTCGCCTGAGAGTTCAAACCGCAAACAAAAATGTGCGCCCGGGTTATTCCACCCAGGCGATTCTAAGAATATTTGTTGCACCCGGCGTGCCAAATGGAACGCCCGCAGTAATGACCAGTGCGTCACCGGTTTCGGCAAATTCTTCGTCACGGACAACTCTGACAGCTTCGACCACCATGTCACGAAAGCGTTCGCAATCGGTGGCTTTCACCGAATGTACACCCCACGCCAGTGTCAACCGGCGGGCCGTATCACTCCGCGGTGTCAGCCCAAGAATTGGGGCTGATGGTCGTTCCCGGGCCAGACGCAGGGTCGTTGACCCCGTTGTCGAGAACGTCACAACGCAGGCGGCTGAGATCGTTTGCGCGACTTGCCGGGCGGCAGCAGTGATGGCATCGGCCGCCGTCGCATCCGGTTCGCGCTGCTCCACGGCCATCATTCTTCGATAATGTGGATCTTGCTCGGCACTCTTGATGATGCGGTCCATCATCGTCACTGTCTCTTTGGCATATTCACCAACTGCCGTTTCCGCCGACAGCATTACGGCATCGACACCGTCGAATATTGCGGTCGCCACGTCAGATGCTTCCGCGCGGGTCGGTGTTGGCACGGCAACCATGGAATCCAACATCTGGGTCGCCACAACAACCGGCTTGCCGGCCTCGCGACATACGCGAACCATCCGCTTTTGCAAACCGGGGACAATTTCCGGTGGGCATTCGACCCCCAGGTCACCTCGGGCAACCATGATGCCATCTGCAAGTTCAACGATTTCGTGCAGATGGTCCATTGCTTGGGGTTTTTCCAACTTCGCCATAATCCAGGCGCGTCCAGCAATAATTTTACGGGCTTCGGCAATATCCTCTGGACGTTGAACAAAAGACAAAGCGACCCAGTCGACCCCCATCTGCAGGCCGAACAGCAAATCTTTATGATCTTTTTCCGTCAGCGGCGACACGTCGAGAGTGGCATCAGGGACATTGACGCCCTTATGATTGGACAGTGTGCCACCGACCATGACTTCTGTCTGGGCGAAGGTTGAGGAACATTCCGTAACTTTGAGGCGAATTTTACCATCGTCCAGCAACAAGTTGGTGCCGGCAACAAGGGCCTTGAAAATTTCAGGATGGAGAAGCGGTGCGCGGCTGATATCACCCAACGTGTCATCAAGATCCAGCCGAAAACTCTGTCCAGCCTTTAAGACGACCATCCCTCCTTCGAAATCACCAACGCGCAGTTTAGGTCCTTGTAGGTCCAACATAATGCCAACAGGACGACGGAATTGGGTCTCAAGGGCGCGAATGATATCGAAACGTTCCTGGTGACCTGAATAGTCCCCGTGGGAAAAGTTCAGTCGAAAGACATCAACTCCGGCCTCGAATAGAGCGGTGATTGCTTCTTTAGATGATGAAGCGGGGCCCAGCGTAGCGATTATCTTCGCATTTCTATGTCTTCTCATAAGGCAACAATAGAGCCAGCCCCAATAAATCACCAGCGAAATTGAGCTAAAAAAGATGTTCGTTTTGTGACATAAAAATGATGTGCGTATGGGGATTGAGCGGCTAAACTGGAATTCGCTTGAGGACGACCTTAAAATTCACAGAACCAACCCTATGATCAAGAAATTTGTATCAAACGCATTGCTCTCCGTTTTCATGGACAAGAAAGCGCGCGACAAACTGCACGCGGCACGCAGCAAAAAAGCGGCGCCAGGGAACACTAAATCAACCCCGAGCACTGTTGCCGATTTGGAAAATCAAATGGTCGGCGGCAAGGACCTTGATGGTTTGAGCAAAGACGACGTCAGCACCTTAATTCGCGCATCACTTGACCAGGCGGAACGGGAGATCGTTGACCGAAAGGCTAAGCACGCGGCCAACCCACAACGCCAGGCACTGATTGAACAGGCATTGTCCGTTCAGCACTCGAAACGGCATCTCTTTAAAGAACTACCACCCGCACAACAAGAGCAACTGATGTTTATGGCCTTGAAAACCCTGGGCAAGTCAGGTGACGACGATAACAAGGAATAGACAGGATGCCGGAAAATCCCGCTCAATCCCAAGCTGATGCGATTAGGGCTGGCGACCGCCGTGCTCTAGCCCGGGCAATCACGCTGATTGAATCGACCCATCCGGATCACCGCCTTAGGTCTGAAGCGTTGATGACCGAACTGCTGCCCCATGCCGGCAACTCTATTCGGGTTGGGATTTCCGGCGTGCCAGGTGTTGGTAAATCCACCTTCATTGAGACGTTCGGGTTAGAGATTATCGAAAAAGGGCACAAGGTCGCAGTTCTTGCCGTCGATCCCTCCAGCCCCAAGACCGGAGGCTCGATTCTCGGGGACAAGACCCGCATGGAAGAATTGTCGAAAAACCAATCGTCGTTTATCCGCCCGTCGCCATCCAGCGGCACGTTGGGAGGGGTTGCCAGACGAACACGCGAAGTCATGTTGCTCACCGAGGCCGCCGGGTTTGACGTGATCATTGTCGAAACAGTTGGCGTCGGGCAATCCGAAATTGCCGTATCGGCGTTGGTTGACATGTTTATCTTGTTGATTGTCCCGGGTGGCGGAGATGAACTTCAGGGCATTAAAAAGGGCATTGTCGAACTTGCTGATCTTATCGTCGTCAATAAAGCGGACGGTGACCTCAGCGCTGCGGCAGAACGGGCGAAACGCGACTATAGCGCCGCCCTGCACCTATTGCGTGCTGGCAGTAAAGGTTGGCATCCGACGGTAAAAACGTGTTCATCACTGGAAAAACATGGCGTCAGCGACATATGGGACACGGTTGAAGTGTTTCGCGATGCAGTTTTGGCGACGGGAGAGTTCACGGCGCGCCGACGGGGTCAGGCAAAAGCATGGATGTGGGACGAAGTTAACGAAAGTATTTCCAGGGCGCTTCGATCCAACGAAAGCGTCGCCGCCATTTTGCCGACCCTTGAGGCCTCTGTCCTGAAGGGCGATATCGCGCCTACTCAAGCGGCACGTCGTTTGCTTGCGGAATTTGGCTTATTGAAAAATTCCGACACATAGCAGATTTTTCAATCCTAGACAGCAAAGCACGATGGTGGTCTAACTGAATTAGGTCCACAATTTAATGCGAGGCGAACCGTGCCCAAAAAGACTAAAAAGTCTAAAAAAACTCCCAAGAGCATCACCGTATTACGGGACGAGTTGGATGGCCTATTGCGCTATCTACAGCGAGTGCAAACGGAAATCGCCTCGATTGACCGCCCGGCCGACGAGGAACATGACTTCGGGTCGATGGGTGATCAGTTGGACGCCATTGTTCAAGCCACTGAAACGGCAACCAATACAATTATGGAAGCCATGGAGAAGAACGATGAAATCGTTCAAAAGATCCGTGAAAAGGTCAAGGACCCTGACGTCGGCGCACTTCTAGACCAGATCAACAACAATTCTGGAGACGTTTTTGAAGCGTGCTCATTTCAGGATATTACCGGTCAACGCGTCAATAAGGTTGTCAAATCAGTCACCTATGTTGAGCAGCGAGTCAACGCCCTAATCGATGTCATGGGACGCGACTCCATTGAAAGCATCGACGTCGTCGCCGAGACGGAAAAAACCGAAGATGAAAAACTTTTGGAAGGTCCGCAGTTAGAAGGTAAGGGCCTATCTCAGGATGACATCGATTCCCTTTTTGACTGACCGATTGCGTCATTTTATTTGCAACACGCCATGCTTTTCTAAATCCACACAATCGGATATGGTTCGGCCCAGTTTTTAAAGAGAGGCCCCAATGCGAACTCAATTTCCCAAACTGCTATCGATTTTTGCCCTAATCATAATGAGCGCCCTTACCATGACCGACTCCGCCAATGCCGCCGACCCGGAAAACACCCTATACCTGCAGCTTAAAGACGGACGAGTGGTTATCGAAATGCGCCCCGACTTGGCACCCAAGCATGTTGCCCGCATCAAGCAACTCGTGCGCCAGAAATTCTATGACGGTCTGACATTTCACCGGGTCATTAAAGGGTTTATGGCGCAAGGCGGCGACCCCAATGGTGACGGCACTGGCGGTTCCGGCGAATACATTCCGGCTGAATTTTCCGACGAACCCCATGTTCGCGGTACTCTGTCCATGGCCCGATCATCTAACCCAGATAGCGCCAGTTCGCAGTTCTTTATCGTCTTTGCCAAGGCCGCTTATCTGGATGGAAAATACTCGGTTTGGGGTAAGGTGACCGACGGCATGAAGTTTGTCTCCAACATCAAACGCGGTGATGAGGCAGACAACGGCACAGTGGTAGATCCTGACAAGATCATTTCCATGCGGGTGGCAGCAGACGTCGACTGACCATAAGCCCTATCGACTAAGTTCCCGCATGGCGTTGTCGAGACCTTCGAGGGTCAGCGGGAACATTCGATCATTCATTAATTGCCGAACCATCCCGACCGACTGCGTATTCGCCCACCATTTTTCCGGTACCGGGTTCAGCCAAACGGCATGCGCGTAGATATCAAGCAAGCGTTCCATCCATTTTGCGCCAGCCTCTTCATTCCAGTGCTCGACGCTTCCCCCGGGGTAGATGATTTCATAGGGGCTCATTGACGCATCACCAACAAAAACAACTTTGTAATCAGATGCATAGGTGTGCATGACATCCCAGGTCTCAATCACCTCTGAGTGGCGCCGGGAATTGTCTTTCCAGACCCGTTCGTAAGGGCAATTGTGGAAGTAGAAATACTCCAAATGTTTAAACTCCGTACGCGCCGCTGAAAACAATTCTTCCATCACCTCTACATGGGGGTTCATTGAGCCCCCGGAATCCAGAAACAATAGAACCTTCGCCGCGTTATGCCTTTCAGGCACCATTTTCACATCAAGCCAGCCCTTTTTGGCCGTAGAAGCGATGGTGTCCGCCAAATCCAGTTCCGTTGGCGCACCTTGGCGGGCGAATTTGCGCAATCGGCGTAGCGCAACTTTAATATTGCGCGTGCCAATTTCGACCGAATCATCGAGGTTTTTGTATTCGCGTTTGTCCCATACCTTTACCGCCCGATTGTGGCGGTTTTCCTCTTGACCGATGCGGATGCCTTCGGGGTTATAACCATAGGCGCCAAAGGGCGATGTGCCGCCCGTACCAATCCATTTAGACCCTCCCTGATGGCGTTTTTCTTGTTCTGCCAAGCGCTTTTTCAAGGTCTCAAGCAATTTTTCCCATCCGCCAAGCGCTTCAACCGCAAGCTTTTCTTCATCGCTGAGAAATTTCTCCGACAATTTGCGCAACCACTCTTCTGGAATTTCATGTACGTCCTCAGTCGCAGACACCTCAAGGCCGCTAAAGACCTCACTAAAAACCAGGTCGAATTTGTCCAGATTGGTCTCATCCTTGACCAAAATCACCCGACTTAAATAGTAGAACTGATCGATGTTGTATTCTGCCAACCCCCGGTCCATGGCTTCCAACAACGTCAGAAATTCACGAAGCGATACCGGTAAGTGTGCCTGTTTCAGTTTGAAAAAAAATTCGATGAACATCGGTTCTATACAATCAGTTTGTTAGGGGACAGAACCTAGCAAGGGGCCAAATCAAAATAAGCTACTCACCCTGGCAGCCAAATACCATAGGCAGATTTATCGATATCTGTTTGCACCGCAGTCAATCAGATTGCATCATGGGGGATCAACCTAATATTTTCTACAAGGCGAAACATGTTTCTTCAACACCTGGACGAAAATCAGAAGAGAACCTTCTTCGCCTTGGCAATTCGCATGATATTGACGGACGGCATAATCAAGCCGGAAGAAATCTCCTATCTGAACCAACTGATTGAGGACTCGGGGATTCCGGGGGATGTCAGCCTGGTACAATCGGTTGAGACGCCAGACCTATCAATATACAAAACGCGATCTTCCCGCATGGTCGTGGCAACCGAGCTTATGATCATCGCCACCGTTGACAAAAGCGTTCACGATCTGGAATCGGCGATGTTCAAAGCACTCGTAACGGAATTCCATTTGAATGATAATGATCTGAAAAAAATTCGTTTATTTGCCGTCGATTGCGCCAAGGTGTTCAGTCAGGGTTGCGAGCTTATTGCCTGCTAGAACACTTCCGGCGATTTTTGGATCACCGAAAGTGTTCTAACTAGTTGATATCCCCGCAAATCCACGTTCGCGAATGAACCTATTCGCTCCGGTTTTGCTCCAGTTCTGCCCTACCCGTTCTCGCGACGGTGAAGAAACGCCAGTCGCTCAAGTAAATGCACATCTTGCTCGTTTTTCATCAACGCACCGTATAACGGCGGAATAACGGTTTTCACATCGTCTGACCTGAGAGCTTCTGGTGGAATATCCTCGACCATCAACAACTTCAACCAATCTAGAAGCTCCGATGTGGACGGCTTTTTCTTTAAGCCAGGGACATCACGGAGGTCATAAAAAACGTTAAGGGCTTCAGAAACCAGCCTGCTTTGGATTTTTGGGAAATGAACATCGATGATTTGTCGCATCGTAGTTTCGTCTGGAAAGCGGATGTAATGAAAGAAACATCGGCGTAAAAAGGCATCGGGAAGTTCTTTTTCATTGTTAGACGTTATGATGACAATCGGACGAACATTGGCGATAACGGTTTCCTGCGTCTCATAAACAAAAAATTCCATGCGATCTAATTCAAGTAACAGATCGTTTGGGAACTCGATGTCGGCCTTGTCGATCTCATCGATCAGCAATACCGGACGGACGTCCGACGTAAACGCATCCCATAACTTGCCTTTGACGATATAGTTATTGATATCGTGGACCCGCTCATCCCCCAACTGGGAGTCCCGCAAGCGGGCAACGGCGTCATATTCATACAAACCCTGCTGGGCCTTGGTGGTTGACTTGATGTGCCATTGCAGCAGCGGCGCGCCGAGTGCAGCGGAAATCTCTTCGGCCAGAACGGTTTTCCCGGTACCCGGCTCACCCTTGATCAATAGGGGGCGTTGCAACTGAACAGCAGCGTTTACCGCAATGGTCAGATCTTCTGTCGCGACGTAAGTGTCGGTGCCTGTAAATCTTGGGGTCATGATTGTAGTTTATTCTGCCGGCACAGGTTTCACCAGCGGAACAGAGAACATTGTTTCATTTCCTGGCTTCGGGTCATGTGGAATGACGAAGGCAAACACAAATGAAACGCCGGCCATCGCCGCACCGGCAAAAAACACATAAGACGACGACGCCAAATACAGATACCCAAAAGCAGCGGGGATCACGATGGCAACGATATGACTGATGGTGAAGCTGACGCCAGAGGATGAAGCGATGTCCTCAGGGTCGGCAATTTTCTGGAAATAGGTTTTGATGGCAATCGCCATGGCAAAAAAGATGTGGTCAAGGACATAAAGGCAAACCCCCAGGGCAAAATCATAAAACGTTAACAAGCGAGTAATTTTTCGCGGTATGTTCTGTTCAGGGCGGCTTTGAGGCGTTTTCTTTTGACCGACATCTTTGATGGCTCACGTCTCGCCATATTGAGCACG
>Ga0316203_1000986_pt1 | contig 24114 bp, 25 predicted proteins | sample 6monrhotite_MG_FD_204940 | JGI IMG/M metagenome (GOLD analysis project Ga0316203, IMG submission 204940) | Microbial mat bacterial communities from mineral coupon in-situ incubated in ocean water Damariscotta River, Maine, United States -... | ecosystem: Environmental > Aquatic > Marine >... | reverse complement strand
ACATAAGTCTTTTTCTGTCTTAATGCCTTTCGCCGCTTTGCGAGCGAAGGCTTCTATTTCTGATTGTTTCATCGGGCTTATCTCCTAGGGGAATATAAGCAGATACACAATCTAATTTACAGTCTCGAACTTGTTTTAATAGGGGGGCTATTACGGACGTTTTACAGCTTGATTTTGAAATGCAATCTATGCGTCACCCAGGCTTATTCAGAACTTCCCTAAGCATTTTATTCACGAGATCTTTGGCAAGGTGAAGTTGTGCTTTATCTTGCGCAGATAAACAAATTTTACCGTGAGTTTTCTTGCCACAAAGTATCGGGTATGAACCAATCTCGACGTTTGGAAACTGGGCTTGAATAGCACTTAATGCTTTGGCGAATTGGCTTTCGGCAATATTTATTTCAATTTCATGGCGGATATAGGGCGTGCCACCAAAATCATGTAAGAATGTGTTCAGTTGCGATGCGAATATCTCAGGTACGCCGGCAAGAACATAAACATTGTCAATATGAGCTCCAGGCATAAAAGACTTCTCGCATATAATCGGCTTTGCTGTTTTAGGTAGGCGCGCCATGCGTCTTCGCTCAGCATTTATGTCATCACCATAATGTTCGTGTAGCTTGACCATAGTGTCTTGATGTTCCAGTAGTGGTACGGCAAAATATTCAGCAATAGCATCCATGGTAATATCATCATGGGTAGGGCCAATGCCACCGGATGTAATTACCGCATCATAGCGATGTTGGAGGCGCTTTAAGTTATTGATAATATCTTCTTTTATATCAGGAACAATGACAATTTCGCTTAGCCTACAGCCACATTCAAACATTTTTTGCGCTGCAAAATAAGCGTTGGCTTCGCGCGTTCGGCCTGAAAGAACTTCATTGCCAATGACTAAAATAGCGACTGTTTGGTGTAGATCCTGTGTGTAAGGCATGTTGATAGCTTAAAGATTTTTATACAGACAGCAATGCTTGAGCCGCTTGTTTGGGTTTTTTAGCCTCAAGAATCGCACGAATAGTGGCAACGCCAAAGCCTTTAAGTAGCGGGCGATTATCGCTATCAATACCGCCTAATGCAATGATGGGTAATGGTGATGCATCAGCGATTTTTTTAAATGTCTCAAGGCCCAATGCAGGAGCATTAGGGTGGCTTTGTGTGGGAAATACGGGTGATAGCATGGCAAAATCTGCACCGTATTGGTGAGATGCCTGCAATTCTTCCAAATTATGGCAGGAGGTGGATAGGCTCATATTAGGCGCGTTGAGCCAGTTACGCATAGCGGGGATTTCACTTATATCAGAGCTAGCAAGGTGGACACCATCGGCATTCACAGCTTTGGCAATATCGGCTTGGCTGTGAATGATGAGTTTGGCCTGATACTGATGGGTGATGTTTCGCATACGTGATGCAAATGCCAATAAGTGTGCTGAGTCCAGATGCTTTTCACGCAGAATAATTTGGCTTACTCCGCCAGCAAGCGCAGCAGTCAATATTTGGTATAAATCACTGCTTGGTTTGCTATTACCACCGGTGATGAGTGTAAGTTCGGCTACTTTCAAGGGCTGTCTATTTATCCAAAGCCTCCTTAATTATTCAAGGGCTGTCTATTTATCCAAAGCCTCCTTAATTAGAAACGTTTGATAATCCACATGGGTGGGCTGATATGTTTGTAGCCGCCAGGAAAACGCTTGTTCAGTGTGCCATCACCATTTTCATCCTCTAAATAATAAGCAGGTAAACCACCCGGCGGCTGAACTTTTATGCGAAATACACGCCCGTGGGAGGAGTACTCTGTAATTTTCGATTGATCATTTTCTCGTAAATAGGTGCGGACATCGACACCCTCACTCTGTGTAGGCGGAGCCAAGGCTTCAGTGAGGTTGGATGTTTCCTCTAGGTTTTCTGATTCTACTGCAGCGTGTTTGCTGGTGGGGGCGTGTTTAGGAGGTGGTGAGACATCATTACTGGCATGCGCGAGCTGTGTCAAAGCCAAACCCAGAGATAAAGAGCAGAGGAGTGTGAATCGAGTGATAGTTTTCATAGCTGCAAGTATAGCCGAAGTTATTTGTGTTTGTCTCGCCTAAGTAATACCAAACATGATCCACCTGCGGTATTGGGGGTGGGAGTAACCGCAAGGATATAGCCAGACATTGGGCCACGTTTAAGCCACTGATAGATACCGTTTTTTAATACGGGTTGCCCATCGGGCGAATGCAAACCACGCCCATGAATAACGCATAGAACCCTGTCAGATGCCTGCAGGCTGGATTGCAGTGTCTGCTCAAGGGCAGCTAAAGCTTGGTCGCGTGTCATGCCGTGTAAATCAATACTGTGGTTGATAGGAATTTGACCGCAGGAAAGTTTTTTTAAGACATCTGGGGCAATACCATTGGCTCGTAATACCCACGGAGAGGCATCTTCTTCAAGTGTTGATTTAGAGCGCGTCGGGAGCGTATGGGAAGAAGTCTTTGTTTTATTATGAATGTCTTTGCGAAGTTTGTTTTTAACGGGCTGCTTGGGGGTCGTTATTTTAGCCGTTTTTTCGATGCGTTTAACTTGCCGCATGGCCTCTGCAAATAAATCATCGCCGCTGCTCATGTCTCATTTTTTTCAGGTCGTGAAAGTAAGGCTTGAACGACAGTCTGGGGCGATATTTTACCAGATAATAATGCTTGTACAGCTTGGCTTATAGGCATATCAATTCCCATGCTTTCTGCCAAGCGACATGCCGCCAGTGCGGATCGCTCACCTTCTACGACTTGCCCTACATGCGAGCGGGCGGCATCAATATCCATGCCTGAAGCTAAAGCAATGCCCATTTTTCGGTTGCGTGATAACGAACCAGTACACGTTAGCACCAAATCTCCCAATCCAGATAGCCCACTAAGTGTTTCAGGTTTACCGCCACATGCCTCTGCCAAACGAGAAATCTCGCAGATACCACGTGTAATCAATGCAGCAGTAGTATTGTGACCAAGATTTAGCCCTTCTGCGACACCCGCAGCAATAGCGATAATATTTTTGAGTGCGCCACCCATCGCCACACCAGTCATATCGGTACTAGTGTAAATACGAAAGGCAGGGTCATTAAAAAATGATGCGGCATGCCGAGCCAAAGCCTCGCTGCTGGCTGCCATAGTGATGGCTGTGGGCATACCTTGAGCAACCTCAAATGCAAAAGATGGCCCTGATAATAAAGCTGCGTATTTAGCGCCAATATGATGCAGTAATGTTTCGTCCATACGCTCAAGGGTTTGAGGGTTTAGTCCTTTGCAGGCAGCAATAATGGGTTTGTTTAAGCCTGCCAATGATGGCAACACGTCAAGCGTTGCACTGCAAGGTAGAGCCAAGACAATGGCAGATGCTTGCTCTAAAGAAGGCTGCTGATGACTGTGGACTGTGAGTGAATTAGGAAAACGGATATTGGGCAAATAGCGCGAATTTTCGCGTGATTGTTGCATGGATTGTGCTACTTCAGGTGTGCGAGCAATGAGTGTCGTTGGCCGACCTTGCCGTGCCAAAACCATTGCCAAAGCAGTGCCCCATGAACCAGCACCTAAAACGCAGACGGAATCATGGTTCATATGTGGTCACTCCTTTTTCTGAAAAGTAATAGCCATGTCATTAAAATGCCAAATAAGATGAAGGCAGGGCTATTTCCCCAAGCTTGATAGAGCGTGGTAACGTTTGAAGTACGATATGTGCCTGTGATGACGGCGCTTGTCCACCATGGTGCAGTATGAGTGACTTGCCCATCGGGGGCAATAATTGCAGAAATACCAGTGTTCCCTGCACGTAATACATAGCGTCCTGTTTCAACTGCACGGGCTTGAGAGGCTTGAAAGTGCTGCCAAGCCGCAGGGCTATGTCCATACCAAGCATCATTGGTGACGACGACTAGTACATTCGCACCAGCTTGCACCCGTTGCCGAGCTTCTTCAGGAAATAGCGATTCATAGCAGATAAGGCTGCCGAACTGGGAGATGCTTGCTGTTAAGATACCGTTATCACTTGCAGGCGTAAAATCAGCAATATCAGGGCCGATTTTACGCAGCCATGGTAGCCATGAAGGAATATATTCACCAAATGGGACGAGATGATGTTTGCCTACAAATTGCTTACTTGCAGATTGGTTGCCTAGAGCTTGTTTCTTTATGTTTTGTGTTGTGTTGGCTGCCTGAGGCTCAAATAAATATAGCCCATTTTGTGAGGCATTTGTATCTGTAAATAGCTTCAAACCACCAAATAAAACAAATATTTCCCAGCTGCTCATCTGTGTATGTAACCAGTGCTGCCAATTGGGATTACGTTCAAGGAAGAAAGGAATTGCGGCTTCAGGCCAAATGATTAAATCAACGTTGGCGGCCTCTTTCTCGGAGAGCTGTGCTAAGTGTTGAATGCTTTGTTGAAGGAACTTGGCATCCCACCTTTGATCTTGTGGAATATTGGGTTGAACCAGTGCAACACGATGCTCAGGTGTTTCGAGTTGAGGTATGACAGGAGCGAAGTAAATAAAAATGATACAGATGATGATTGCAAGGCTGGCGAATTTACGCTGATTTTTTTGCCATAAAAAAGCCAGGGATACAGCCATCAAAACAGGCAGAAACGCCATGCCATACACACCAAATACACTCAACCATGCGGAAGCGGGAGAGCCTAAGGTTAGGTTGCCAATGGATGTCCAAGGTAGCCCCGTAAATACATGTCCACGTAGCCACTCCATGATAATGGCGGAGAATGGTAGGAGCAGTAATAATGCATAGGGTTTACCATTAAAACGGGTTATTTTAATGCAAAACCAAACCCAAATGGCAGGAAATAGCCCCATAATGATGCCCATTAGGATAGGAACTAATATGGCTATTGCCCAAGGTAGACCGCCATAATGATGTACCGTTGGAGCAAGCCACCATGCGCCGACACCAAACCAGCCAAAACCAAAGCTATAGCCTGTGATAAAAGGGTGCTTGGATTGTATGAGCCAAGTCAGCCCAGCCAAACTTAAAATTGCTAGCCAAATGTGATGGTAAGGCGCAAAAGAAAATGGCATCGCCATACCGCAAATCAATGCCAGAAATATAAGACTAGGGCGTGGTAGTAAATTTTGCGGATTCATCTGCTAGTTACTGTGAGCAGGGCAACAACTTAATGAGTATGCGAATGACACGGCGAGGATCGGCTTCTTGAATATGTATGTCCAAGCCGCCTACGAGAATGCGTTCACCGCGCACGGGAATGCGCCCCAATTCAGTGATAATAAGTCCGCCGACCGTATCAAAATCACCTCTAGGAAGTTCGCAGTCTAATAGATCTTCCAAGCCTTCAACGTGCATGCGGGCTTGAACTTCTAAACCATGTTCACCATGCGTATATTCAGAGGAATCCTGTTTTTCACCTTCATCCATAGAGCCGACAATTTCTTCCAATAAGTCAGAAAGTGTAACCAAGCCTGCCGTACCGCCATATTCATCCAGCACCACTGCAATATGATTTTTACTGTCGCGCATTTCGGTGAGTAGCCCCGGAATATATTCGAGTTCAGATACCGTTAAGGTAGGGCGCATCAATGTTTTAATTGTACTTTCTGCTTGGTGGGTCTGGTCATCGACCAAATCCCAAATATGAATAACGCCAAGAATATGATCTAAATCATGGTCTATCACAGGTAATCGCGTGACACGGCTTTCAGAGATAACCTTGGCGACGGCACTCAGTGGCATGCTGACATCAATGGCTTTTATTTCAGAGCGTGGAATCATGACTTCACGAACACGTGTATCATGAAGCTCAATGATGCCCTCAAGCATATGTCGTTGCTCATCCGAACGAATGGCTTCAGCGCGGCCAATGAGGGCTAATAGTTCCTTATAACTCTGACCGGGCCGCAAAGTCGAGATAAGATATTTGCGAATACGATGTTTCAGGCGTTTAAACATGGTCGGATATTTCATCAGCATAGGGCTGATGTAAATGAAGTTCTTTCATAATACGAGATTCGAGTGCTTGCATGACATGCGCATCGTTATCATGGATGTGGTCAAAGCCAAGCAAATGCAACATGCCATGAATGATGAGGTGCAAGGTATGGGCATGTGGTTGACGCTGCAAACGTTGTGCTTCGCGCATAATAAAGGGCACGGCCAAAATAATATCGCCCAGAGGTTCATTCTCTATGTAAAGATCACCCTCTTGCATGGGAAAAGATAATACATCCGTGACACTATCTTTATCACGCCAGCGGGCATTAAGCTCTTGTACAGTCTGATTGCTAGCAAAACGAATGCAAACATGGGGTGCTGTGATGTTTTCTGTAGCTGTTTTGCATGTAAGGCAAATAGCAGATTCAATACTTTCTTGACTGGGGAAATCACTGTCGATGTCATCATCAATTAAAATATCAATCATGAGTGACTTTCAGCATGCTGATAAAACAATTTACTCTGAGCCAGAGAGCTATGTTTTTCTCGCGGCACCTTTCAACGCCGTTGTCAGAAAAATAGGCTGTAAACCAAATACTTACAATCATGTTAGCTCGGACTCGTAGGCTTGCACAATGCTTTCTACCAGTTGGTGTCTGACCACATCATAGCCAGTTAGGTTGCAAACCCCAATATCTTCAACATTTGTCAAAACTTTCAGTGCATGTAACAAACCACTGTGCTGGTGATGAGTCAAGTCGGTTTGCGTGGCGTCGCCTGTAACGACCATTTTGGATGAAAAACCAAGGCGAGTCAGAAACATTTTCATTTGTGAGCGCGTGGTATTTTGTGCTTCATCAAGAATAACAAATGCATCGTTTAAGGTGCGGCCGCGCATATATGCTAATGGTGCAATTTCAATCAGTCCTTGCTCCATTAAAGTGTTCATTTTTTCAGCACCCAGCATATCAGCCAAAGCATCAAACAATGGGCGTAAATAGGGGTCAACTTTTTGCTGTAAATCGCCGGGTAAGAAACCAAGCTTTTCACCCGCTTCCACGGCAGGTCGTGTTAAAATAATACGCTCAACTTGATGGCTAGTTAGTGCTACCACTGCCGCAGCGACGGCTAAATAGGTTTTACCACATCCCGCAGGGCCGACGGCAATCGTTAACGTTTGATTCTGCATGGTTTGTAGGTAAGCGCGCTGGTTGGGGGTTTTCCCTTGCACCTGTCGTCGACCTGCTTTGAGAATGATACTTTTCTTAAGCTTGCCATTTTCTTGAGCTGACTTGTGGTCATCAGCATTGTCACGAAGTAGTAGCTCAACTTGGGATAGACTAGGAGCTTCGGTCTGTGCCGTTGTTGCTAAGTTTGATAATACGCGTTTGGCAATGGCGGCATTTTTCCCGCGAATATGCCAAGCCCCAGCCTGCCCTGATATTTGAACATCCAAGGCTTCTTCGATACGTTTTAAGGTTTGATTATTGGCACCGCAGAGGTTGTGTAGTGTTTGCGGTGTTATATCTGGAATTTTGAGCGTGATATTATGAGGCAAGAACAAGTTCCCCGCGTAGTGACTGACCATAAGCCTGGGTGATTTTGACGGGCATAATTTGTCCGATTTGACGGGCTTTTCCTTCAAAATGAACAATGCGGTAGTCGGCAGTGCGCCCTTGCACCTCACCTTCTGTCTTGCTTTCTTTTTCAACCAATACGTCAACAGTTCGGCCAATTTGTTTGTTCATAGCCTCGCGTGTTTGCAAACGGGTTAATTCAAGCAGTCGCTGTAGTCGTTCATCCTTTACATCTTCAGGCACATTGTTTTCGGACTGTGCCGCAGGTGTGCCTGGGCGTGGTGAGTATTTAAAGCAATAAGAAAAATCGTAGTTTACGCGGCGAACCAAGTCGAGTGTTTGCTCAAAGTCCTCATCGGTTTCGCCAGGGTAGCCAACAATAAAGTCGGATGACAAAGAAATGTCGGGGCAGTATTTACGTAAGCTTTCAATAAGCGGGAAATAATCATCGCGTGTATGACCACGGTGCATGGCTTTAAGAGTCTGGTCTGAGCCTGATTGAACGGGTAGGTGTAAATAAGGCATTAAGTTCGGCAACTCGCCAAATGCAGCAGCCATGTCTTCTGTCATTTCCATAGGGTGCGAGGTGCTAAAGCGAAGCCGTTTTAGGCCATCAAGCTTGGCAACTGCGTATAAAAGCATGGTGAAATCCCACTCTTCTTCATCCGAGCTTAATCCACGGTAAGCATTCACATTTTGTCCCAATAGGCTTATTTCAGTAATGCCTGTATGCAAGAGGTTGCGGCATTCCTCTAAAACATCCTCAACAGGGCGGGATATTTCTGAGCCACGCGTGTAAGGCACAACGCAAAATGTGCAAAATTTATCACAGCCTTCCATAATGGTTACAAAACCAGACATGCCATGAGCCTTTGGAGCAGGCAGGTGATCAAATTTTTCAATTTCAGGCATATCAGTTGCTGTTACATTGACACGTTCGCGGCGAATTTTGTTAATCATTTCAGGTAATTTATGATAACTTTGTGGGCCAAACACTGCATCCACATACGGCGCGCGTTGCTGAATACGCTTACCTTCTTGTTGTCCGACGCAGCCGCCGACACCAATAATCATGCTGGGTCGTTTCTCTTTTAATTTACGATAACGACCCAATTCGGAATAAACTTTATCTTCAGCTTTTTCACGAATTGAACAGGTGTTCATTAGTATAACATCGGCATCTTCTGGGTTGGCAACCAAACGCATGCCATAAGCATCCTGCATAAGGTCGAGCATGCGTGATGAGTCATATTCATTCATCTGACAGCCATAGGTTTTGATAAAAAGAGTGTCGAGTGATGTGAGGGGAGTGCTTTTTTGTTTCATAGAAAGACGGATATTAGAAGTGAGTACAAAGGATGTCGAATTTTCAGTGAAAATAAGTCTAAATCAATGGGCGTTAGCCTTGTCATCCAGTGTTAATATTTTTGTATGTGCCGCTGAAGGATGTGGGATCTATAGCAGAGACTTCTGAAGGAGGGTGTGCTAGAGTCATTGCGCCATGAAAACTGATGATGTAAGTGAAGATGAAAGGAAGCTACTTGAAAATTTCAATGTATAGGTCTGCCCAGTAGTACAATTATCAAGCCTTGCGTCTCGCATTTTTTTTGTAAAAAAATCATAAAGCAAGCATTGTTTGAATATGCTAGAGGTATATTTTGATAAGGAAATCCGCGAAACAAGATCTGATCCCCCCCATCCACAAATGAACAATATTGAATATGTGAAGCTCGAAGAGGTATCGCCTACAGAATTTATTCCTTTATTAAATAAAGAAAAACTCAGAGAACATCTTATCGTTCATGAGCTATTTGATGTGGAGTTAGTGAAATCATGGATAGCTAGCAAAATTGAAGTGGATGCGTCTAGTGGTTGTAAAGTAAGGGCTGTTTTGGTTAACGCTAATTTGGCTGGTTGGTGTGGAATTCAGCTTGAAGATGGAAAACATGAAATTGCAATAGTCATTGATGAGCGTTATTGGGGAGTAGGGATGGAAATATTTCAAGAAATTATGGCTTGGGCAAAAGATTTTAATCATAAAACTGTTTTTATTCATTTCCTGCATACTCGCCCCGAATATAAATTTTTACGTAAAATTGCAAAGAACGTGTATCAGAGTGAGCTTCTTGGTAGTAAATTCACGACTTATGAGCTAGAGGTCGAAAATACCTAATAAGTGCGTCAACACGGACAAATTTACGGGAGGCACGGGTCAGATACTTTCTTGAGAACTCCTAATAAGGTTTTGTTGCTGAGACGGAAATAACCATGCCTTACAAATAACTTTTTGTTCTAATTTTAGTCAAGCCTGCCTTTGTAAATCGTGGATTCAAGTCGCAAGTGCAACTTTGGAAGTCGTTTAAAAGAGTAAACTGAGGTAGCAGTCTTGGTCTTTTCAAACACGACTTATCAAAGGACAAGAAATGAACTACACGCAGCTTACCTACGAGCAACGCTATCAGATTGCTATCCTCAAGAAAGAGAGGGCATTTTCAAGTTGAGATAGCCAAGCTCATTGGCGTAAATAAATCGACTGTTAGTAGGGAACTACGGCGCAATCATGGTCGGCGTGGTTATCGGCCCAACCAAGCTCACCGCCTAGCATTGGAACGTAGAGTAAATCACATCAATGGGATTGAGAACTTTTGGAACCAAGGCAAGCGTCAGATGCGTAAATTCAATGGCATTCCAAAACAACATTTCTACTACTTTTTGAAGGAATGTGAGTGGCGTTTTAACTGCCCTAGTCCAAAACAACAATTATCCATGTTAAAACAATGGGTTACAGAGGATAATGCCTAGTTATCAGGGACAGCCCCTAAATCAAATACAAACGTACTACCTTTCCCAACATCACTGCGCACACGAATGGCGCTACCATGCAATTCTAAAATACGTTTTACAACCGCCAAACCAAGCCCTGCATGTTCACCACCACGGTGTTTGTTATTCACTTGATATAGTGGCTCAAAGATTTTATCTAACACATCTGCCGCCATGCCACAGCCCGTATCGGTCACTTCAATTTTAATACCATCAGTCGTTGCGGCAAGACAAACTGTAATACTACCGCCTGTTTTCACATGCCTTAAGGCATTTTCAATCAAGTTTTCAAATACTCGCTGCATCAGAGCTATATCAGCAGAAACAAAAGGTAAGGAGGTATCACCAACCATATGTAAATCCACACCTGCTTGTTTGGCTTTAGCTTCAAATTGCTGCAACACATCCTGCACCAACTCTGGCAATGAAAAGGCTTCGACAAGGGGGGCTGCATTTAACATATCAAGTTTCGCCATTTCAAAAAGCTCATCTACAAGCTTTTTCAAACGGTTACTAAACTGAATCGAACGTTCCGTATATTCATCGCGTTGCACGGCTGTTAAATCATTTGCTTTGATTTGTAGCGTCTCTAAGTAACTATGTAATGTTGCAAGTGGAGTTCGCAAATCGTGTGATAACGATGCAAACAAATCTCGGCGCTGAATATCTTGTTCAGAAATTTGTTTGAACTGTTGCACTGTTTGTTCAGCCATCAAAGCAATATTACTTTCTAACTGGCTAAGTTCATCTTTTGCTTGAGTCACCTTTAAAACAGGAAGTGTTTCAAACTTACTTTTCCTAAAATCATCCACCTGCTTGGATAATATTTTCAACCTTTTGGTGATAGGATAAAATACCAGTAACCCAAGCAGCAAGCCCATCAATAATGCGATGCCAACCACCCAACCACCTAAATGTAAAAGCTCTTTATCACGCGCTAGTTGTTCATTATGATCATATTCCTCCCCTCTTAGAATCACATATAAATAACCATTGGGTTGTTCCGCATTGGGAATCGGTGTCACTGAAAAAACCTTTTGTTTTGTTAAGGCGCGCGGGTCATCACCAAGTACGGGGAACATGGCATCCGCGTTAAGAAATGTTTTGATTGGTTGCAACGACACATATTCACGTTGCACATGCCCAGGATCTGCCGAGTAAGACAAAATCTTCCCTTGAAGGTCAAGTAGATAAATCTCAATGCTGGGGTTCACATCCATATACATTTGAAACAAACCTTTAAGGGCTTGTTCATTCAATATATTTTCATGAATAAGGTTGCGTTCTGCTACTAATGTTTTTGCCAAATCACGATTAAGTATTTGTTCTGCATGCTGTGTGTTTTTTTGTACAATTGTCGTCGTAAAGATCAAATACACCAACCCCACCAAACCAAGCACAACGGCTAAGGTGAGCGCAAGCCTTGCGTAAAGCGTTTGTATCATGACAAACCACCAAACTTATAACCTACACCCCAAACAGTTAACACAAAAAAGGGATTGCTGGGATCATCTTCGATCTTTAATCGTAATCGATTAATATGTGTGTTCACCGTGTGTTCATAACCCTCAAATTGATAACCCCACACCTGATCCAATAGCTGAGTGCGTGTAAACACTTGCCCTGGATGTTTGGCAAAGTAAACCAACAAATCAAACTCTTTTGCTGTGAGCTCAATATCTTTTTCTGCAATGCGCACTTGCCGTTTGTCCAAGTCAATCGCCAACGAACCTACAGCAATTTTTTTGCCCTGCGGCATTGTTGATTGCCCTAAAGCTTCAATGCTTCGAAATTGGGCTTTAATACGTGCCAACAATTCAGGAAAACTAAAGGGTTTAACCATATAATCATCTGCGCCAACTTCCAAACCTACAACACGATCAATTTCAGATGATTTGGAGGTAAGCATAATGATAGGCACATAACCACCCTCCTGCTCGCGCATTTTTTTACACACGCTGATACCATCCATCACAGGCAACATAATATCTAAAATAACAAGGTCGTATGGTTTGTTTTTATAATGTTTTAAGGCCAAGCCACCATCATGGGCAATATCAGCTTCACAGTTGATATCACCCAGATGGAGCTGAATCAGGCTGGCAAGATCAGCATTGTCTTCAACAATAAGCACATTTTTCTTCATATATAGTTGCAAAGCATGCCTAAAAATGCCTCTCCTGTCTTTGTTTGCATCATTTATTCAGCGCTTCCTTAGCTTATTCTACGGATTTTAATACGTAGCGCAGGGTTATCAAAACGATGAGATTGATTGAGTGCCGAAGTGGTTAAACCATCGCTGGCTGTGACCACGCCACGGTGCACACTGATAACATTCACATCATTACGTGCTGCATCAAACCCAACACCGTTTTGACCGGGCAAGGTTGCTGCCGTTTCAACATTGGCTTCCGTGCCTGCATCATAAACAGCAAGTGGTAGCACCTGCGATTCACCCACGCCAAGCCCTGTAAGGCTAAAACCATTCAACCCCGCAAAACCGTCATTGGTATTCACCAGCATACCCGCAATGCTTAGCGCTAATCCAGTATTATCTGACACTGTTGTGGTAATCACCTCTGATGCTCCAGGCATGAGTACACCTGCCCCACTCACTGCGTTTAACACAGCAATATTTGCTCTTGCATCATTCAGCAATTGCGCGTTATCACCACCTTCTGCCAGCATTTCAAGCCCAGTGCTTGCAGCACTGCCTAACACGCCTGCATTATACCCATTGGTGTGCAACACCACGGCAACGGGTGCAATAGGCTGAGCTGCTGTGAGGTTGGTGATTGTGATTTCATACGACGCAGCTGTAGTGGTGGTGGTGTTATTATTACTATTGCTGCAGCCATAAAAAAACGTAGCCGCGCAAACAATTGCAATATTTATATATCTATACGTTTTCATAGTAGGCTCCCTTAATTCACAGTCACAACAATTTGAGCTACAGGGTTTAACCAACGGTGAACTGTGGTGTCCAAATCACTTGTGCCTGCCGTAGCATTTGTATCACCAATCGTGCCGCGATGGATATGCACGGTGGTGTTGCTATCTGTCGCTGCAACACCCGTTCCACCCGTACCATTGGCTGCACCAGGATCTGCTGGAATGCCTGCAACGCCCGGCGCACCACCACCTGTAACCAGTTCGTCATTCGCTTCGGTGCCTGCATCATAAGCATTTAAATAAAAGGTATAGCTGCCCGCGGCTGTGGGAATAGGCATTGCGTCTAACCCAACAAAACCATCATTGGTTGGCAATAACATGCCAACAATAGATAAATGTGTGTTGGCAGCAGCAGTTGCGGTAAATGTTGCTGTTGCTGTTGCACCCGGTGCCATAGGTGCTGTATTGGCGGCAGCAATATCTCCCCCTGCATTCATCACATCGGTTGTCAGCCCTGTTATGTTGCCACCTTCGGCCATGGCTTGTAAATTAGCTGAAGCGGCAGTGCCTGCCTGATAAAGATGCGTTGCTGGTGTATGTGCTGTGACTAACATCGGAGTAAAATAAATGCCGTGTGTTAAGTTGGTCACTGCAACCGTAAAGTTTTGAGCAAAAGCTTGTTGGCTTAAAAGCAAACCAACGGCTAATCCTGTGAGTGTAAATGTTTTTTTCATGGTCGTTCTCCCTTATGATTCATTTATTGTCCTTGTTGTAAGAACAGCCCCAATGAATACATAAACAAGTCACACCTTTATCACCAAGATATAACAATACTATCACGTGATGAAAATGTTATATTCTTGTGAGCTTTGCGTGTTTTTTCTCCTCTACGCTTGCTGTGTGGTCAAGTTAGTCCACAAATATTTAACCCACAAAAAAGATAACTGGAGAAACAAACCATGAAGAAATTACTTACTATCACAGCATTACTTATTACACCCTTGCTACTCAATGCTTGTCAATCATCCGATATGAATCATAGCGGCATGATGAAAGATGATAATGCGATGAAACACGAAAACAAAATGATGGATGGACATATGAAAAACACTGACATGAAAAAAGACAGCATGATGAAAAATAACGAGATGAAAAAGGGTATGATGTAATAACCCCCAAGTGCCCAAACAAAGAGCCGAACAAAAGTTCGGCTCTTTAATCATACTTCTTACCTTGAATAAAATGACTTCGTCAACAGCTGTTAAACAACCCGTTTTCTTCCTATAAACTATTCAACATTCATTCAAGATTCGCTTTATTTTTGAAACAACGACATAAATTGCTCGTAACCCTCTTTTTCTAATTCAGCCACAGGCACAAAACGAAGGGATGCAGAGTTGATACAATACCGAAGCCCGGTGGTATCTGGACCGTCGTTAAACACATGTCCAAGGTGTGAGTCGCCTGTTTTGCTGCGCACTTCGGTGCGGGTGCTAAACAAGCTACGATCTTCTTTTTCAATAACATTGTCAGCAGCTAATGGTCGATCAAAACTTGGCCAGCCTGTGCCAGACTTGTATTTGTTGGTGGAGCTAAATAAAGGTTCGCCGGACACAATATCCACATAAATGCCAGCTTCTTTATTGTCCCAATACGCATTATTAAAGGGAGGCTCTGTGCCATCTTTTTGGGTCACTTTATATTGTAGTGGTGTTAGTTTTTCTTTTAAATCACTCATCTTTTTCTGCCCCATGGTGTTATGCTGAAGTCTATTTTTGCCCCACACTTTATCCAAATATTGATCGCGCCCAGAACCTTTACGATAATACCAATACCGCACGGGATTCACTTTATAATAGTCTTGATGGTAATCTTCTGCTGCATAAAAGGTTTGGGCTGGTTTAATTGGCGTTACAATTGGTTTGTCAAAACGTCTTGTATTTGCCAAAGCTTGTTTTGATTCTTCAGCTTGCTGGCGTTGTTGGTCATTCAAATAAAAAATACCAGTTGAGTATTCATAACCCCTATCCACAAACTGACCATCTGCATCGGTTGGGTTAATTTGTCGCCAAAACACAGTCAACAGCTGCTCATAACTTACTTGATTAGGCTGATATGTAATCTCTACCGCTTCAAGATGTCCACCTCTACCATAATTTTTGTAGGTTGGATTTTTTGTGCTGCCCGTGGTGTACCCTGAAACAACACTAACCACACCATCAATTTGTTCGAATGGTTTTTCCATACACCAAAAACAACCACCAGCAAAAATGGCTTTTTCAGTCGCTTGCATCCTTTTTGTTGCGTGCTCTTCCGGCATTTTCTCTGCTGCGTAACTTTGCATGGAGAACATCAGCAAGAAACTTGTCACAACCCATAGGAATATATTATTTTTTTTCATGTCGATCACCTCTAAATATCTAAGATGGTGAAACACTAAACGATAAATATCACACAATTATCACGCGTTTGAAACATTAATGATAGATAACTGGTAAAATTTAATGTGCTGGTCTTCCATTGGGTGAAATATTTTTATCGCCCTTTGCTACAATATTTTCACGGCTTGGATTTATCACATCAAATGGTGGCACATCATTTAGGCAGAAGGGGATGGGTCTTGTTTTGCGCATCATAACAGCGAGAAGTTGCGATTATACAGAGTTTAACTAATATGGATAAAGATCGTTATCCATTAAGCTATTAAGCGGGGGAAAAATGGGCGAAAGAAGACCTGACCTAATGAATCTTTTTCATTTAGTAAAAGAGGATTACAGTTGGAGATAGCTAAAATAATCAAACCCAGTTTTTCAACAGCCGATGCAGATTATCCTAATATTTGTCAATTTGAAGATGATTTGTTGGTGGTGTTCACTGATTGGCGAGAAATTGAAGTAAAAATCAGATTTGTGAATGTAATTGCATTCAAATGGCAAATGACAGAGTCATATATTGACGGGGAAGAATATGATGGGTGTCATGAAATAGTTAATTCCATTTGGTTAGCTGAGAATTACAAACAAGGCACTATAGGGAAAAGTGAGGCCTTTAAACATTACAAATTTAATTTTAATGCTTGTGGTCAATTGGAAGTCTTGGCAAGTGAATTTAAGACGGAAACATAACAAGGAAAATAAACGTAGGCATTTAACAGTGGTGGCAAATAAATTATGGGATTCTCTATATCTTGGTTAGCGGTAAAGGTTGATGATAAGGATTCAGTGAATGCTCTCCTTTCTTTAAAAGAAACTGGAGAGTTTGGAGATTATGCTGATTATCCAATTGCGGGTAGAATGTTACCTTCCGGATGGTATTTGATTGTTATGGATCATTGCGATCATGAGCTCATCAAGCCGGAGCATCGGTGTATTTGCCATTTCTAATCATGCCACCTATAGTAAAAAAATTGAGAATTTATATGAACATAAAAATAATATCAGCAGAATATACACCATTTTGGCAGTCAGGGTATACGCCAAAAATGGTGTGTAATATATGTTAGGCAACAAATACATAATGCAATTCCACAATCTATACAACAGAATAATTAAGCTATGGCCAGAGGAAATCGATATTTCAGATGGTTATCCTACTAGTGAAAAAGGCTTTATGTTCCCTACATTAAGTTCATATTGGGGAGTTGCAGAAGAAGAAATAGATCATTCAATAGACCATTGGGGTAATGTTGGTGTTTGGTCATTCTTTCAGGCGTTCCATAATGCAGCACGAGAGCTATATGACAATGGTGAAAAATGTCTGAAAACTAAAGACGTTAGTAAAAATGAAATAGATAAACGCATAAGGTCAAACATCGAACCAGAAGAGTGGCAGGAGTTGTTAGATAAATATGTTGGTTTGGGTTAGCCTAACAAGAAAATTAAGTACGCCAGCAAAAAGCGCTGGCTGGGACGCGCAAATAACGCGCGCCCCTTATTAATGTGTTAGGTTACAATTGGGGATGCATCATGTATAAAAGAAATAAGTCTGTATTGGGTACACTTGCAAGCTTTGCAGTGACAGCCGTTGTAGTAGGTGTTTCATTAACATCTTGTTCAAATCCTCGTACCCCGGCTGGCCACGAAGGTTATATTTATGAAAATCCTCGAATTTTTGGTTCTGGTGGTTATAAAGGGACTTTGTCTGGGCCAAGTAATTTTGGGGTTTCATTGTGGCGCAATGAGGCTATAAACATAGACATAAGGCCAAATACGTATACCGAAACTTTTCAAATACTAGCTAAAGATGATTTAAATATCAGTTTTAACTTTCATGCTGTCATATCAATTAAGCAAAATACAATAAAAAACGTGGTTGAAGAGTATGGTTCGGAGAAATGGTTCCCGAGATTTGTGAGAGAACCTTTTAGAACATTTGTACGGAATTCAGTGCAAAAGTACAACAGTAGAGACCTGAAAGTAAATCGAGACGCTATATCAAAAGAGGTTACTTTTAAATTAAATGAGTATCTTACTGGTTCACCATTTAAGTTAAAGAGTGTTGTCGTTGGCAATATTAATTATCCTGCAATAGTTGCAACAGCCGTCGAGAAAAAATTAGCTGCTGAGCAGTTGCTTTCCGAGAAGTTTACTCAAAAAGAAATAGCTAAACAAGACGCTGCAATTAGAGTCGAAGAAGCAAAAGGGATTGCTAAAGCTCAGAAGATAATTAATACAACGCTTACTGCAAATTACCTTCAGCATGAGGCTATCAATGCGCAATTAGAGATGGCTCAATCACCTAATCATACCACGGTATATATTCCAGTAGGCACTAATGGTATCCCATTAGTGAAGCGAACTAAATAAATCTAACAAGTTGCTCAAGCTGACAAAAAAAAACGGATTTTTTTTTAAATTAGCATGTCACTTTCGAAAACAGAATATTTAAACTTTAAATTACATCAATTTCCTGACCAGCGTCTTACAGTTCAATATTTTGATGTAATGCTTGCTTCAATACCACAGAATTTAAGGAATTAAGGTTTGTGTATAGTGGCTTATGGGGCGGGTCAGGCTTGGCAATTGCTTGTTGGAATTGGCTTTAAAGCAGCCAAAACCTTTCCAAACATTATCCTGTATTATCACGTTCGGAACTTTTCTAATAATTTAACGGTAGCCACGCAGCAATATGGGCAATTGAATGCCGTAAAACACCACAGCCAAAAAACACAATGAAACGTTGTTTTCTGGCTGCGGCTTTTCGTTGTTTATAAAAACTTTATTGGATAGCTGAAGGTGCTTTCAACTGCTCCATCAAATCATTATTCCATTTTCCATCGACTTTAATTTGTGAAATCGCCCCAAACATCAAAGCTTCGATTAGATTATGCGATAAATACACATATGTTCCGGGCTGTTTGAATGTGTAAATAAAGGCACCCGCTGAACCAGCGGCAATCACCCAGCTCTCCAGAGCTTCTGCAGGCGCATCGGAAAAATTACCTCTTTCCCATACATAATCACCATGCCCGCCGATTAAATGCGGATAAGATTGGCGATTGGCCTGAGAATGGATAAATAACACTGTTTCGCCAACTTTCGCATGCATAGCATTCTTGCCAGTCAATGCACCCATTTTGCCGCCAAAAGGAATATGCGTTGGCATCAATGTTTTCATGGCCTTGATGTCATCGCCGTAAGACGCTAAGGCATTTTTATAACGCTTATATTTTCCCTGTGCATCTTTAGGAAGGTAATAATCCTGCTCACCAATATAGTAGGCGTTATCATATTTTATTTGCTTGCCGTGTTTGTCTTTCAGGCCATCCCTTGGCAAAACCATGACTGCGCCATTCATGCCATGCACAACGTGCCAAGGAATCATTTTTCCACCTGGCGCGCAATGATAAACAAATGTTCCTGGCTTCACGGCTTTCCAGCGTAAGACGACTTCCTGACCCGGCTTCACTTTGGTAAGCTCTCCACCACCTAAAGCACCTGTTGCCGCATGAAAATCGATATTATGCGGTAGCATGCTTGTTTTAGGGTTGACCAGCGTTAATTCGACATAATCACCAACATGGGCGACGATGAGCGGGCCAGGAACGCTGCCGTTAAATGTAAACGCCCAGATAAAAGCGCCCGGTTCGACTTCGATTTCCTTTTCTTCAATGACCATTTTCACTTGAATGATTTTCGGTTTTCCTGTGGCGACTTGCTTATGTTGAGGTACCAATGGTGGGGCAACCAGCTCTTGTGCAACTCTTTCTAAATTGCCGATATTTGCTTGTGTTCCGACCTCGAAACCTTGAAGTCCTCCTGTAGTGGCAGCAAAAGCCGTATTGCTTAATAATAGAAGCGCTATAAACAGTATTGTTTTTGTTTTCAATTCAATCTCCTTAATATTTTTTTCCTCAAAGAGCTGTGATTGCATCGAACGAATAGGGGTCCCTAATTAATCAGGGACCCCCGACCGAGTTAGCTGGCAGTTTGTGGGCTCCGGCTTTCTTCAACAGCCTTCACTTTGCCAATCGTCAGTAGATCCCATACAAGTAATACAATACCTGCTGTTGTTACAAGACCGAAGATCATGCGCCATTGCATGCCTTGAACGAACCACGGGTGAACCTGAGCTGTAAAATAGCCGTACCATGTGGAGCCTCCGACCGCGCGTTCAATAAACGATTGTTCATAGCCCGAGATCAATAGCGCCACTGTCATGCCTACGACACCTAAATTCAGTAAACCAAGCGCCCATTTCCATTTCCAGCCGCTTCCCAATAAAGCTGGGCCAAAGCTGCTATGCCCGCGAACATATTGTGCTGCTATATAGAACATGGCGATAATAATCGTCGCATAAGCCCCAAAAAATGCGAGGTGCCCGTGCGATGCCGACCACTGCGTTCCGTGTGTATACAGGTTGATTTGTGGCAGGGTGTGCATAAAGCCCCACACACCAGCACCGAAGAAATTCCCGAATGCATGGGTGATAAACCAAGCCAGTGCTGGATTATTGTTTGCCTTGGAATGGCGAACACCCGAGTCGTAAACAGCATGGACAACCATGGCGACCAGAGGAATAGGCTCCAAAGCAGAGAAAACACCGCCAATACTGAACCAGTATTCAGGCGTGCCAATCCAGAAATAATGATGTCCAATGCCCAATATGCCAGAACCAAACATCAGCGCGACTTCAATATAGAGCCATGTAGTAACAATCTTTCTGCTTACACCCAGTGTCTTCATCAGACCCCATGCCATAATGCAGGCAACCAGTACTTCCCAAGTTGCTTCTACCCATAGATGGATGACCCACCACCACCAATACTGGTCAACTGAGATATTGGTGGTATAGAACATTCCAGCCAGATAAATACCAGCCAAGGCAACAAGATCCATGGTCAGCACCCCAGCAATACCGCTCCACTTTCCTTTCACGAAGGTTGCGGCAACATTGTAAAAGAAAATCAGCATACAGATGACAATGCCGATATCCGCCCAGCGTGGAGCCTCAATATATTCTCGTCCTTCATTGACAAACCAGCGGGTAAAATCATCCCCTGGCCCTGTTTGGATGAATAAAAATACGAGTACCACAATGGTCACTGCTGATGTGAGCACCCAAAAACCAAGGTTACCTAGTTTAAGGCCAACGATTTCGGTTTCACTTTCGCCTTCCAATAGCCAGTACACTGAGCCCATAAAACCATATAGCATCCACACGATCATAGCATTGATATGCACGGTACGTGTGACGTTGAAGCTAAGCAGACCTTGCAGGAAATCAGGTGCCAGATATTGAATGCCTGACAGCAGGCCAAAAAGAATCTGAGCCACAAACAGGACGACTGCCACTATAAAATATTTAACAGCCAGTTGCTGACCACCATTTAAATTAGCAATGCTCATTGCTCAACCCTCCTTATCGATAACAGTGAAATTGTAAGGAAACCCATTGGTATCAATGGAGGACATCCATTTTAGAAAAGCTATCACAGCTTTGGCTTCCTCTTTGCTGATGTTCTGGTCTGGCATTGTGCGCCCTGAACCGAACGAGCGTGCATTTCCCTGAGGATCCATCAGAAAATCAATCATCATCTGCTCGCGGTCTGCTTCAGAACTCCAGGCGGGGTCAAGCCAAGCCTTGGTCAAATCAGGTGCAAAGTAAGAGCCATTGCCAAGTAGTGTATGGCAGCCCATGCAGTTTTTACCTTGGGTGATTTTTTTCCCATGTGCAACCAAAGCCTCTGCTTCAGGCTCGCTCAGCATTTTGCCAAATAAAGGGGCATCGTCGCCGATTACAGGTACTTGGAAATTGCGCTCATCATTGAACTCATAACCGATATGTTTATTAATGACTGAATATGCAGGAACCCTCTCGCTTCCGACAGAAATCTGAGGAAGGGTATCCAGCGTCAGGGCAATCAAGACAAGAAACATAACGCCAGTTACCCATATGGCTGTTTTTTTCCAGAATGTTTCACTGGACCACCATGGAATATTATTATTCATAACGCCTCCTTTTGTGACTTTAATTGAAGTGATGCTGCGTGGGCTTGCTAGGTAAATCAGAATTGTTTGGCGGGTCTCCATCTTGGCCAGTAGCATGGGTTCCTACGCAAAGCTTCCAGATACCATGTGGCGCTAGTAGATAGCCGACGAGTAATGCAATAACCAGTCCCCACCAGAAGCCATTGAGGTGGGTGGCCGAACCAAGCGTAAGCACTGAGATAAAAAGGATTCCGTAAGAGCCATAGGCTAGTGCCATCATCCAAGGTTTGGATTGGAGTCGGGACCAAGCAAAAAGAAGCGCGTAAAGTGCTCCTGCCATAATAACCATGGCTCCTGAAAAAAAAGTAATAAAGAAATCTTGTAGTTCAACAGGTTCAATCATAACATATATCCAGAGTACATTTTTTTAAGACAGCATCATTATAGACCAAGATTTTTGAATGGCAAATTTTTTCAGAGCTTTTTCTGTGGTAAGTAATTGTGGTGTTTAAGTGTTACTTTTCTTTATAGTTTTGTGCAATCCATGCTTGAGTGAGACTGTCATATATGTGTCATGCTAATGTAATATTTACGTCATAATGCGTATGTACTTTTGGCCATTGCTCCTTGAAAAGACTTGGGGCGAGCGATGCCTTAAGGAGCAAGTGATATGAGAAGAAACCATCCAGTCAGGAATCAAGAAATCAAGATGGAAGAGGGGTCGACACTCGTATCGACCATGGATTTGAAGGGTGTCATTACTGAGGTTAGTCCCGACTTTGTGGCTATCAGCGGCTTTAGTGAACAGGAGCTGATTGGTAAAAGTGATAATATCGTGCGCCATCCAGATATGCCTAAAGCGGTGTCTAGAGATTTGTGGGAGACGGTTAAGGCTGGTCGTCCTTGGGAAGGTTGTGTTAAAAACCGTTGTAAAAATGGCGATTTTTACTGGGTGAAGGCCAATGTCGCTCCAGTGGTTGAGCATGGGCAAGTGGCAGGTTATATCTCAGTGCGTCACAAGCCTGATAGCAGTGAGATTGAATCCGCTGGCAAGCTTTATCGTGAAATTAACAGAGGAGCAGCCAGTCTACAGCCACCTCTATTCAAAAGAATTGGTGCACTGTGGAGTGAGCGTAGCATTGCACAGCGCTTCTTTGCAGGTATGGCAGTAATCGGCGGTATGATTGCTGCTGTGGGTTATAATGTGCACCAACAGATTGTAGCAGGTGCGAGCGTTGATGTTTTGACTGATGCGTTGGTTTACGAGCTTGGTGGCAGCTTTGGCGTTTTGCTAATTGCCAGTTCTCTATTTGTCTGGAAGGTGGTCTTGCCGGGCATTAGAGATGTGACGGATGCGCTGGGGCAGATTACTGCCGGTAATTTTCAATCCGATATCAATATCAATCGTGGTGATGAACTGGGTGATTTATTGCGAGTAAGCAAAGTGTTGCAGATCAGGCAGGGGTACTTGATTAATGATTCCCGTGAGCAGTTAAATCGTGCAGCGCGTATTCAATCGGCGTTGGATAGCACAACGGCGAATGTGATGATGGCAGATCAGCATCATAATATTATTTACATCAATGATACCTTGCAAAAAATGCTGGATAGTAATGAAGCTAACTTCAAGCAAAAGCTGCCGAATTTTAATGCTAAAAAGCTAATTGGTACTTGCATTGATGTATTTCATAGTGATCCATCATATCAGCGGAGCATTTTAGACAATCTAAAAGGGACGTTTTCTTCGCCTGATTTGAATTTAGGCGGCACTTGGGTGAAAATTATTGCGAACCCTGTATTAGATGCAGAGGGCAACCGCATTGCGACGGTAACTGAATGGCAGGATCGTACAGAGGATGTGGCGCTTGAACATATGGTTGAGCATGATGTAAAAGGTTTGGTAGAGGGCGCCAAGCGGGGAGAATTATCTCGTCGCATTGAGGTGGGTGAAGTGCCTGGTCCAATCAGTGAGCTGAGTCAGTCTTTGAATGAACTGTTGGAAGTTACAGAGCAGGGTGTTGATGACATTATCCAAGGTTTGCAGGCATTAGAGCGAGGTGATCTGACATATCGTATCCGTAACGAATATCAGGGTATGTTTGATGCAGCGAAGCAGGCCAATAACAACGCGGCCGATCAAATGGCTTCGGTAATGGAGCATGTTCGTATGACGGCTCAAGAAGTCGGTTTAGGGGCGGATGAAATTGCTGAGGGTAACAATACACTTAGCGACCGCACTCAGGAGCAAGCGGCAGCCTTGGAAGAAACAGCTGCCAGTATTGAAGAAATTACTGGTACAGTGCAGCAAACTGCGGATAACTCACGTCAAGCAAACCAGCTTGCAGCAGCGGCACGTGAGCAGGCCGAGAAAGGTGGTGTGATTGCGACGCAGACGGTTGCAGCGATGGCTGAAGTTAGTACTAATAGTAAAAAGATTTCAGATATCATCGGTGTGATTGATGAAATTGC
>Ga0316203_1000982_pt1 | contig 24247 bp, 21 predicted proteins | sample 6monrhotite_MG_FD_204940 | JGI IMG/M metagenome (GOLD analysis project Ga0316203, IMG submission 204940) | Microbial mat bacterial communities from mineral coupon in-situ incubated in ocean water Damariscotta River, Maine, United States -... | ecosystem: Environmental > Aquatic > Marine >... | reverse complement strand
GCATTGGCAAATTCTTATAGCTCAAATCAGTCGAATCGAATGATTTAACAGGTTGACACACTGCAAGTAATCACCGATCATCACCAGCGGTTACTATCTAGTGGCAATAGGATTATCACCTAGTAGCATTGAGATTATCGCGTAGGCGGTGAATTTGACGACACATTTTAACCATTCAGGGTTAAGACACACAGCTACATAATCATGGAAGAAACATGGAAATGAAATACAGCATCCTAACCAACCCTTCACACATATTCATTAAGATGGTCTTTGCGCTCGCGAATCAAGGAAGATGCGGTTTCGAATCTTGTAATTGACATACGAATGCCGCGTTAGTGATTAAATCCAAAAAAGATTGAGGTGTATTATTTTTCCACTTAACTTTTGCCAAAATTTAATCTCTCTGAGTTGAACGCCCTACGGCTTGTGCGACGTAGTTTTTTATTCGAGCGTCTAAGCGTTTGGACAAGTAGCACACTACCTCACCCTCAACACTCTGAGATTGTTTATTCCGATGCTCCTAGCAGAACCCCTATAAAAAAACAGGGGGGTATCTATAAAACAAAAGCACCATCTCAATCACAAGACAAAAGACCGGGGTACTGAAATATTTTGACGACTAAATAGAAGGCGCACTACCTGCTACATAACCAATATATTTAAACGCCTGTTAAACAACCAGACTCATGATACGAACTTGCGCTGCTTGGTTTCGTTAAATATTTTTATATCTCAATAATATGTAAAAATATGGATACATTTTAAGATAAATAACGTGTAGTAGTTGGGAGAGTGACGAAAAATTATTTTAGTGATCGACAGACTATTGAGGGTTAGCAAACAACTGCCGAAGAAAACCCGTAAATATTAATAACATAACTTGTAGATACATATATCAAGAAACATTGAAATCAATATTTGAAGCATTTTCAAGCTAGTCCAGATCAACTCAAACTTGATATCTGTTTCGCTTGATCGCAACAACAGAAGCGTATTTTGTCAACGCGTCACCGCTGATGAAGTGCTCTCAATGAATAAGGCCATACTGTTTTGTGCCTTAAAAATCGCCAAACACCAAAACAGGCACTTTATTAGGTGAGAGAGAAAGAGAGATTGTTTATTGCAGATGAACAACAAGCAACACAGCATAACGTTTTTTCAGATGCGCTCCAAAGGGCTCGGTAGCGCAGCTTTATCAACCAGGCTTTTCTAACTACTGCTGATTTTTAATAAAAATTACATATGTTTTCTGTAGCCTCGGGTAACCCTACGCTGAATAATCGTTCAACACATATGATAGAAATACGCAAACAAGAAGATATCCATAACAATGACAAGCCGGAAGTCATGTTTATGGTCTCAAATAAATCTGGGCTCATTCTTGATCTGGGAGAATACAGCGACAAAGCAATAGAAGTGCTGGAACATAAGGTAACACGCAACCCTCTGTACTTACGTAGCCATGTTCAAAGAATCTACCTTTACAGGAAAATTGAGAATGGCGACGCCTTGTATGGCGCCTTGTTAGATTTATTCATAGCACTCAACGCTAAAGGTTTCGAAATAAGGCAGCGCTTATTGTTTGAGTCCAAATGTTATTTGTATTCTCATCATTTCAATGCGCTGTACCACCGACTAGAGCATGGAATAAGTGCGTCGAGCATATTGCCCTTAAGCCAATACTCGCGACTCTCGAAAGGCTTAATCGGCACAATCGACCTGCTCATCAGCAATCAGCAGACGACACATGCCACATGTGACCCACAAAAGGAAGCGCATGACTATTTGGAATATGGAGAAGTTGATGAAGCAAGAAAACTTTTGGAGGTCGCCGTATTAAAAGAGCCTTGGCGTAAAGAATTACATACAGACTTGCTTGAAATATACAAAGCATCTCGCGATGCAGATAATTGTGATGCAATGTATCGTCGACTAGCTGATAAATTTATTCCTGACCATCACGCATGGATACAAACAGCGAAACACATTCATCTGGCCACAGGAGATATAGATGGATAATCTCACAAGACCTGTAAAAATTGCGGCACTCGGTATGGAGCAACGCACCTATAGCACATTGCAATTATTTTTTCATGAGCATTGTAAGGATAGCTATGTTCTGGTAGAAGAAAATTCTGCTGACATCAGTATAATAGACATGGATGGATTTCAGGCGCGCAGGATGCTAGAAGAACATAAGAAACATTACCCGAATCAACCCTCAATTTTAATTTCGCTTTCCAATGAAAAAACATGCGATGCGGTATATATCCGTAAGCCGATTATGTTAGAAGCTCTTTCCTCCGCCCTGCTTAAAGCGAAAGAACGGTTGCAGCAACCTATTGCGAAAACCTCTACGTTAAAAATGCCTGTTACAGAAATAGGCTCACAATTACACATGACTACCAGCAATCCCGAAGCAATCGCCCCCCTGTTACTAAATAATATTGTACATAGCCTCCCAAAAACCACTAAACCGGTAAAGTCTGGCTCCAGACATTTCAATCAATACCAATATTCGGCAAATTTTCTAACAGAAGATGCTGACCTAGAGCATATTGACAGCAAGCTAGCTGAAAACTTCAACCCCGACAATCCGATACAAGTCGCCAAATTCCAATACCAGTCCGAACAAATGCTACAGGGTTATTTTCAACAAGCGTATTTCAGCGCGCTACAAAAACAGCAAAATGTGCTCCTGAAAGGGGTTTGGCGTCCAATAACGATACTTCACAAATCAAAACAATTGAGGGTTGAAAAAAACTTCCGTCACTTATATGCGCTGTCTGGGATGCTTTTTGATAAATCCGACGTTTCTATCACCATGCTGGATAATAGCGTGGGCTGTGAACCCGGACTACATGAAACAGTTTTACCAGCAGAGCCTTTTCTATGGAAGTTAGCTATGCGCACATCACGCGGGCGCGTACCAGTTGACACCAACTTCACCACCCCCATCAAATTAATACGCTGGCCTAATTTTACGCGGACAATCATCACACCGCATGCACTCAGAATTGCAGCGCTATGGGCAAAGCAACCAACATCTTTAATGGATACAGCTAATTATTTAGCAGTTCCATTGCAGCACGTATTTATGTTTTACACCGCTGCCGTTTCACTGAACTTTGTAGTCCCTGCAATAACTAAAAAAAATCACTCAACTGTTGTTGCGCTGCCGCCAGTCAAACGTCATCGATACCGGAAAATTTTTCAAAATTTACTTGAGTCCCTACGTAATAATTAATATTGCCTTCAAGGTTAAATCCTCGAAGTAATAAAACTATATGACAAATTATAAAATAATATTCACCGGCCCTGTTGGCGCTGGAAAAACTACCGCAATATCTTCAATTTGTGATCGCCCTCCTGTCTCAACTGACAAAATTGCAAGCGACATGACGCGAGATGTCAAGAAGACAACTACCGTTGCATGCGACTATGGCACAGTCCATTTAAGTGGAAATGACCGCCTCCACCTCTATGGCACACCAGGCCAAGAGCGTTTTGATTTCATGTGGGACATTTTAACATCGGGTGGAATTGGCTTGATTCTATTGCTGGACAATACACGGCCCAATCCTTTTCAGGATATGAATTTTTTTCTGGACCAATTTCAAGACTTCATCAAACAAACCCAAGTCGCAATTGGTGTCACGCAAATGGATCGCAAGCCAGTACCCTGCATTGATGACTACCATAATCACCTGAGCAAGCAGGGGTTAAGTATTCCAATCTTTGATGTGGATGCTCGCAAACGATACGATGTTTCATTACTGATTAAAGCACTACTTTTTTCTCTTGACCCCGGTCTGATAGAAAACAATGACTGATTTCAACATTAAAGAGAATCTTTACATCTACCCTACGCCAGCTGGCGCATATTATGCAGTATCGAGCCCTACTAATGATCCAGCAAAAAAATTATTACGTACTTTGTTTCAGTTTATGGAAACCCCAAGCTTAACGATTGATGAATTACATTTATACACGGGCATAAAAGATAAAAGTGATATTGTTGCACTACTAAAACGTATGCAAAACCTGGATTGGTTACAAGGTTGTGAGGAACCACAGAGCTCACCCTTAGGTGATTTTGAAAAAATATTGCCTGAATTGTTATCACCATTATCCAACAGAGGAAATGTATTGTTGGCTGATAACCTAGGATTTCATATAGCCTATAATGGTTTCAATTACGAAACAGTGGAACAATTGTCTGCATTAAGTGCCGACATATCCTCTTTGCATGAACGACATATAGGGTTATTAGAAAATAATCTTGGCTTGAACTCCAGCGCTTGGGCAATTGTAGATGCCGCAGGAAACAGCCAAGTTGGGTTTTGGCCATTATATATTGGCGAACAGCGGTTCGTACTGGTTATAGGTGGATTGCCTCGCATGAACCAACCAATACTGACATCATTAATATGGGCCTTAAATATACGCTTTGCCAAAGAAAACTGACATAGCACTTTTCATTCAAATAGACATAGAGAAAGATAAAATGATAGACAAAAAAGGAAACGTTATTAAACCTGACTTTACTGAGCTTACGCGTTATGCAAAACAGTTTTCAGGTTTAACCGTTGAAAAAGAAAATGTACTATTAAGCATTAAAGATGAAATGACCCCGTTACTTGTTGAGGTAACAGATAATTTTTACGATGTGATGACTAACATACCTGAAACTGCACCTTACTTGGAGGGTCGTGTAACGGCTCTGAAGCAGACCCATTTAGATTGGATGAAAAGCCTCTTTACCGGCAGCTATGATGAAACATATACAGAGTCAATGTATAATGTGGGCGACGTTCACGTTCGGGTTAACCTCCCCGTGGAATTCATGAGCGGTGGCATTACGCTCATATGCAACGAACTTTGTAAAATAACTTTCAAAATATATGGTGAAGATCCCATAAAAACACACGACATTGTTAGTGCTATAAATTCTGCGCTGGGATTTTCAATATTTGTAATGGAAAAATCCTACCATGCTTCTGTCGATGAAGCCCTAGATAAATTTTTATTAATAACAGGTATGAGTGAAGCATTGTTTGAAAAGTTATCTTCCACATACAATGCAACCAAATCCTGATTTTTATTCAATCTGATACTTTACTAGATAGGAGCACACAATAATGCGACAAGAAATGCTTGGTTCGATCCTTAGTGAGCTGAACGGCTCGTCAGTAGACATAGAAGCGTCAGCCGTGATTTCAACTGACGGATTACTCATTTCGTCCGTATTACCACATGACATGGATGAAGATCGTGTCGGTGCAATGAGCGCAGCCATGATATCGCTCGGTGACCGAACAGCACAGGAATTATCAAGGGGTGAATTGGAACAAGTGCTTGTTAAAGGCAACATCGGCTACATTCTAATGACCTACGCCGGTCGGGATGCGGTAATCACCGTACTTGCCAAACCCAAAGCGAAACTTGGATTAATTTTCCTCGATACAAAGCGGGCCGCCGAAAATATTGCCAAAGTACTTTAAACAGCACTATGACAAATATAGATAAGTCGCGCGCAACTGCGCGCTTTATCGTACTGCTCTCCTCTTGAAACCTTGAGCAGGGTACGGTGAGGGCTTTGCCCGACCAGCATCCGCACGCATCGTACCGATGATATAAATTTGCAAAATTATTCCCCATTAATCCATGGTCGTTCGTGCTGTATTTTTTCTTACTGCAAGCACTGTGAATCATCCTAAATCAATCAGTTGAATTTACTGCAAACACCTATGGCACAAAAGCTAAAAGAATTTTATCTTCAGCATTATGGTCATTTTCGCTACAATTCGACTATAAGCTTGGGGTCATTTCCCATCTGCCGATGACTTCAGGCTAAAACAATAACCACGACCACGCAGTGTCTCGATGATATTCAGCAAATTTTGCGGATCCAGCTTGCGGCGAAGGCGACCAACAAACACTTCAATTACATTGCTATCACGATCAAAGTCCTGATCATAAATATGTTCGGTCAACTCTGCTTTGGAGACAACCTGACCTGCACGTACTATCAAGTACTCCAAAACCCGATATTCATACGCCGTAAGTTCAACAGGCTCATCATACATAGTCACTTTTTGCGCCAACGAATCCAGCGTTAAAGGGCCAAACATCACTACCGATTGTGTCCAACCTACAGCCCTGCGCAACAAAGCTCGAATACGCGCAATTAATTCTTCCATATGAAATGGTTTAACCAGATAGTCATCACCACCGGCATCCAACCCTTCTACCTTGTCCTGCCAACGATCGCGTGCGGTTAAAATAAGAATGGGAAAGTCCCTCCCCGCCGCACGCAGTTGGCAAATCACATCGATACCGGAAATTTCCGGCAATCCTAAATCTACAACCCCTACATCAATAGGGTGTTCCTGCCCAAGAAATAAGCCTTCTCTGCCATCAACTGCTTCGTCAACAGCAAAGCCTTCCTGGCGCAATCGTGTCGCCAATTGTGTTCGCAACTGCTCCTCATCTTCAACAATTAATACGCGCATTTGTGTATGGCTACTTATACTTCAAAAAATTCTGTCATGGTAGAAGAACTTTGGGCACTCAGATAGCGCCAAAGGTTTCTCATCAATAACACTAAGAATTATTGCATGAATATCAGACATACGCAGGGGTACAGAAATGTGCCGAACAAAGCCGCCAGGATAGGCAAAGCAAATGAATGACTCGCTTGAGACAAGGATCACTCATCCCAAGCAAACCAAAGGTGGTAGTACTCACCAAAAATGCGGACTAGGCACCCAGGGGGTCGAGTACCATTTCCTTGTCCTTTTAAAACCTAGCTTATGTCTACACACAAGCTAAACACTCTTTCTTAAAGAGCCATTATAAAATCAACCAGCTTTTCAATATTTTCATCGGAGACGCGCGGTGAATACGGAGGCATAGGAGCAGCACCCCACACACCTTTACCACCACTCTTCACTTTTCCAATCAGGTCTGCCTTGGCACCCTCAGTACCCTTATATTTTGCGGCCACATCCTTCCATCCAGGCCCAACAATCTTTTTATCGACGCTATGACAAGCCAGACAACCGCTCTTCTTTGCCAACGTCAAGTCGGCCATTGCCCCACCTGATACCAGCATCATCAAGCTTGCTGCAAAAATAATTTTTTTCATTTTGAATCTCCATCGTTTTTATTTGGAACGATTTTTCAACCGATAAGTAGCAAGGTACAGGGGGGAAGCTGAACGCAAACTGAATAGACTTATAGAAACAGTGATACGATGCTCACTTAAAGTAAATTGTTGTAATCTCGAGCATTTTCCATCAATCGGGCACGCACTTTTTGCCAAGGATCAGACCAAGGCAGGTCCGATGACATCAATGCCCGACATAATTTCAGTTCGCCATTGATGTCGTCAAGATGTACAAATTCCGGGGCAGGCCCATTCACTTGCGGGCAATCCATACCGCCTTCGAAGCCTTGGTTGTGATAATTACCCAGTGGTAACGTGATACCCACAGTGGGCAAACCCCACGCGGTCGCCGCTGTAGCCTCACAGGCGCCGCCATCCATCAACCGACGCTGATGGGCCTTGGGCAAAATTTTTTCCGCTATTTCCGAAAGCACTTGTAGCGCACCGCTTTCAAATGGCGTGCGTCGATCTCCCAGACGCACCACCGGACCTTTGCCCACACGTGCTCCTGGTAATGTGCGGGAGGCTTCAAGACTGACGCATAATAACGGACGTTTTGCCGTACCCAGCCAGCCCAGTTCAAAATGCTGCACGGCACCGACAAAACCTACCTCCTCTGCCCGTGTCAGCAAACCGATAAACGGCGCACCGGCATGGCGTCGGTGCAGGTCAATAGCCGTGGATACAATGGCAAACACTCCCACCAAATCATCCGCAGCCCGGGTATACAAACGTTTGCCACTAACCCAACAATGAGAGCGAAAGGCAAAACTGCCAAACAGTTTTTTTGCCTGCTGCCCGGCATAACGCTCCGCCACCAGCGTGCCATCCGACGTTTGCAACTGTACTTCGGCGGTATCGATAGCCCAACCCTCTTTCAACAGCTTTGGCTTAACCAACCGAGCCTGCACCATAGAATTCGTGACTTCGACGTCATCATCGGCCAACCACAAACGGGCACCGGCGAGATGCTTGAGCGGTGAACCACCATACCATTTCACTGCGAGCCGGTTGGAAGCCAGCCACCTCACACCGTGAAACCCCGGATGATCCATATGTGCAATAAAAATGCGTATCGGCTCGTTTTTATCCTCACCTTTCGTACGTCGACTCAGCAAACGTCGGTAAGCCGCTGCCGTTGCCACACCGACGACTAAATTGCCGACCGGATCAAAAAAATGCGCCACACCAGCCCGCGTCAGATGTGCCGACACACAGCGCGCCACATGCTGTTCACGAAAAGGGGCCGCCGGTTGGCGGAGGATATCTTTGAGCAGAGAGAGACGTTTAGCTGTCAGCATCATTGGCAGCGGGTGAACTCAGTCCCGGTTACGTTGATCGGTGAAGCGCTTCACTTCACCCATGTGGACTTCACCCTCGTGTACTGCACCTTCAGCAATAGCGATGAATGGGCTAGTGAGGCTGCCGCGAATCTTCGCGGTACAAACAATTTCCATTTTTTCCCGAGCGGTAATCGAACCTTCCACCTGTCCGGCAATCACAATGTGTTTGGCGCTAATATCGCCAATCCAGCAACCGCCTTCACCAACAACCAAAGCACCGTCGAGTTCGCTACTACCCTCCACCTTACCCAGCACGATGGTATGCCCACTACCAGCAATGCTGCCAATGAAAATGTTTCCCGGACCTATAATGCTGGTAAAGCCATCGACACTATCCAGGCTACGACGGCCTTTCCTGCTGGTCAGATTTATCTTCGGGTCTTCGTTGGACATGGAGGAGGGAAATCAGTCGCGAAAACGGTGAAATATGAGGCAGGCATTGGTGCCACCAAAACCAAAGCTGTTGGACATCACTGTATTCATATGGACGTCGTCCACGCGTGTTTGCACAATGGGCATGCCCTGCGCACCTTCGTCAAGGTTTTCCACATTGGCCGAGGCCGCGACAAAATTGCCTTGCATCATCAGCAATGAATAAATCGCTTCATTCACACCCGCCGCACCCAGCGCATGGCCCGTAAGCGATTTGGTGGAACTGATTTTGGGAATATTGTTGCCAAACACCTCGCGTACCGCGCCCAATTCACGGGTATCTCCCACTGGTGTACTCGTGCCATGGGCGTTGATGTAATCAATATCACCATCAACCGTCGCCATAGCTTGTTGCATGCAGCGTACCGCACCTTCACCAGAAGGCTGCACCATGTCGTAACCATCGCATGTGGCACCGTAACCCACTAGCTCACCATAGATTTTTGCGCCGCGTGCCAAAGCATGCTCCAGCTCTTCCAATACCAACAAGCCACCGCCGCCAGCGATCACAAAGCCATCACGGTCGGCATCATAAGCCCGTGAAGCCTTTTCAGGGGTTTCATTATATTTGGATGACATGGCCCCCATGGCATCAAACAACACCGACTGACTCCAGTGTAGCTCCTCGCCACCACCGGCAAATACGATATCCTGTTTGCCCATCTGAATCAGTTCCGCACCGTTGCCAATGCAGTGCGCACTGGTGGAACAGGCCGAGCTGATAGAATAACTCACACCTTTGATTTTAAAGGCGGTGCCCAAACAAGCGGAAGTCGTACTACCCATAGTGCGCGGCACCATGAACGGGCCGACTTTGCGCACGCCTTTCGAGCGTAACAAATCGGCGGCCAACACCACGTTTTCATTGGAGGCACCACCTGAGCCAACCACCAGGCCGCTGCGCGGATTGGAAATTTCATCTTCTGTAAGCCCGGCATCTTCCAAGGCTTCTTTCATTGCCAGATAATTATAGGCAGCGGCATCTCCCATAAATCGATATAACCTGCGGTCAATCAGTTCTTTGGTATCCAGTGCTACATCGCCATGCACACAACTGCGAAACCCAAGATCCGCATATTCCTGGCTAAAACTGATCCCTGAACGACCTTCACGAAGGGACTCCGCCACTTCCTGTTGATTATTTCCGATACTGGACACAATGCCCATACCAGTGACGACGACACGTTTCAAAACTGTTTCCTCCTGCCGGACTCTTTGCTTAAGCTCTGCTGCTGACTTAAATTCTACTGACACATTCTCAAATTAAAAATTTTCCGTCGAGGTAAACAAACCTACCCGAAGATCTTTGGCAGAATAAATTTCGCGGCCGTCAACTTCCATTACCGCATTGCCTATACCCATCACCAGTTTGCGCAAAATAACGCGTTTCATGTTAATGCGATAGGTGATTTTTTTGTTCTCCGGCGTTACCTGACCAAAAAATTTCACTTCACCTGCTCCCAATGCCCGCCCCCGGCCTAGCCCGCCCATCCAACCAAGAAAGAACCCGACCAGCTGCCACATGGCATCAACACCCAGACAACCCGGCATTACCGGGTCATTTTTAAAGTGACAGTCGAAAAACCACAAATCAGGTGTGAGATCCAGTTCCGCAATGATTTCACCCTTGCCAAACTCACCACCCTCTTCAGATATATGGGTGATACGGTCACACATCAACATCGGAGGCAAAGGCAATTGAGCATTACCTGGCCCATACATTTCACCGCGTGCGCAGGTTAGTAATTCTTCTCGTGAAAACTGATTTTGCTTTGACATAGCGACTTGTTTTTGCCACTTGACGTGGCTCCTCCCCAGAATGGTTAACACCATTTGTGTTGTTTAAGCATTTGCACACTGTTTATTTATGATCTAAATAGCCATATTTTGAATAACTGCGCACCATTAAAGACGGGCAAGGGTACCACATCAGCTATGGATTTTGGAGCACACCCGAACCAGGGTCAACGATTCCCAGCCATTGCCTAGGTATTAGCCAGTCGCGACATCAGGGACTCATTTGCCGTGACAGGCCATTTTTCCAGATCAGCCGCTTGCGACTACGGGCCTCGACAAGCAATCAAAATACGATAGCAAGAAACCATTACATCAGCCCGAATAAAATCAAGCGGAAGTCAATCCATACAGGTATTCACGCCTCCCTTTTTTCAGGAAAACCACGTACAGCCTCCATGACATTGGGTAATTGCTCCAATTTAGCCAATGCTTGGCTCAATTGCTCAACATCATGGATATCCAGCGTCAGAGTCATATTGGCAAGGTTACTTTTGGGGTCTGTCAGAGTATTCACTGCCGTGACATTCAATTGCTCATGGCTCAGTACTTCCGTGATATCACGCAGCAAACCCTGACGGTCGAATGCCCGCACATAAATATCCACAACATAAGTTTGCTGACTGCCACGACTCCATTCAACATCGATTAGCCGTTCTGGTTCCTCTCGCTTCAGGCGCAATAAATTTTGGCAATCATTACTATGCACAGTAATTCCACGGCCACGCGTGATGTAACCAACAATCTGGTCATAAGGCACTGGCTTGCAACACTGCGCAACATGGGTAACCAGCTCCCCCACTCCCATAATACGGATGCCACCGGACTGTTCATTTTTAGCTGCGGAAAATCTGGCTCGCGCAGGAGCTTTTCTCGGCTGCCGTGTCATCGGCAACACCAGCGCGGACAAATGTCCGGCAATTTGCGCACTACTGATATCCCCGCAACCTACTGCGGCAAAAAATTCATCTGCCGAGGAACGCTTGAATTGCTTTACAAGGGAATCAAAATTAACGTCAGAAATGCCAAGACGTTGAAATTCTTTTTCCACCACATCACGACCATCCACAACATTACTGGCAAAATCCTGTTGCCGAAACCATGCCCGCACTTTGGCGCGGGCACGTGCACCGGTAAGATAGGCAAGATGCGGATTCAACCAGTCCCTGCTCGGCTTGCTTTGCTTCGAGGTCAGAATTTCAACCTGCTCGCCATTTTTTAACTCATAACTAATGGGCACAATCCTCCCATTCACTTTAGCCCCACGAAAACCGTGCCCCACATCCGTGTGTATATGATAAGCAAAATCCAAAGGCGTGGAACCTTTCGGCAAATCCAACACCTTGCCTTGCGGCGTTAACACATAAACCCGGTCCTGGAAAACTTCAGACTTAAAACGATCAATAAAATCATCTGTATCACGTTCTTCATCTTTCCATTCCAGGATTTGACGCAACCAGGATATTTTTTCCCGATAAACATCATTTTGACGACCGCCTTCCTTGTATCCCCAGTGCGCCGCTACACCATGCTCGGAATGTTGGTGCATTTCATGGGTTCGAATCTGTATTTCCAACGTCTTTCCGTCTGGACCGATCACCCCCGTGTGCAAAGATTGATAGCGGTTTTCTTTGGGTGATGCGATATAATCATCGAACTCGCTGGGAATAGGCTGCCACAAGGTATGCACTAATCCCAACGCGGCATAACATGCCGCCACATCATCCACTAAAACCCGTACTGCGCGTACATCAAACAAGCTTTGAAAACCCACCGACTTGCCTTCCATTTTTCGCCAAATACTGTAAATATGCTTCGGTCGCCCCACAACCTGCCCATCGACACCGGCAACATCAAGTTCGTGGCGCACCCGCTTTACGACATCGGCGATGTATTTTTCACGATCCTCCCGACGTTCATCCAATAATTGCGCAATACGCTGATAATTTTCAGGTTCGAGAAAACGAAAACTTAAATCTTCCAACTCCCACTTTAACTGCCAAATACCCAGACGATTAGCCAGGGGTGCAAAAATATCCATTGTTTCACTGGCCACCCTGCGCCGGGATTCCTCAGGCATGGCCTTTAATTCACGCATAATCTGCACACGCTCCGCAAGCTTGATCAGCACCACACGTACATCTTCTGCCATGCCCAGTAACAGCTTGCGTAAACCTTCAAGATGGATGGTTTTTTCATCGCTGCTTTGCTGTTGAAGTCTGTAATCATCAACAACGCGCAGCTTGCGCGCACCGGCGACCATTTCCGCCACACTACCACTGAAAAGAGGTTCCAATTGCTCAGGAGGCAGCACAACCGGGGGGATATCACTGAACAATGCTGCAACCAATGGATCGGCATCCACATGCAGCGTCATTAAAATCTCAACCACACCCCGGGCATGTTGCAGTAATGGCTCAACAGCAATGCCTTGTATTTTTGCTACAGAAACGATAAGAGCATCGGCTTTCAGCAATGCATCGTACGCACCCTCGGGTAATTGCGTATCAATTTCGCGCAACCAGTGCGATGCCTCAAGAAGCGTCATGCGAAAAAACGCTCATTGGTAAGATAATTTTGCTGCAGTATTACCAAGCTGGCGGAAGGCGCTCATTAAGCGTGATAATTTTGTTCTCAATCGTAATGTAACCGCCAATAGACAAATCTCGTAAAATACGGCTGACCATTTCTCGCGATGCACCCACCATACTGGCAATATCACGTTGTGTCAGTCGTTGTCTAATGACACTTCTCCCATTCACTTCTTCAGACATTTCCAACAACAAACGGGCAACTCGGCCATACACATCCATTAACGCCAGACTGCGTACATTTTCAGTAAGCTCACGCAAGCGACACGCCAGCCCACGCATAACCACCAAGGCAATAGTGGCATGTTGTTCCATGCACTTCTCAAAGGCCACCTTCGATAATACGGCTAATTTAGTGTCTTCAACCGTCATCACCGATGCCGAACGCGGCGCCTCATCCAAAATGGCCAGTTCGCCGAAATACTCACCGGCCCCTTGCATATTCAAGGTCACTTCCTTACCCTCTTCGTCTGACAAAAATACTTTAACCTTGCCTGACAGCAGCACATACAACGAATCCGATGTGTCACCTTCGCAGATCACTAAGGTATTTTTTGGGAAGCTACGCGTAACCACTAAACTGGATACAGCCGCCATCTCTGTCTCTGACAGTCCCGAAAATAACGCAATGTTTCTGAGTGCCACGTAAATACTCCTTACAGTAAGTCTCACTTTTATAATTGGACTGCGTCTAAAAATCCCCTAGCCTAAAATGGGAATTTTCACAGTAAACAAGTGTATTACCACCTTTACCCCATAGGACCCTCAAGGCTACCCTGCAAGGCAGAGAAAGAAAGAAACGGGCAAAAATGGTAAGGATGCACTACCCACAGCTGTACGATTCTGGCGTCACACAATGCAGCATAGCAAGTTTCGTTACGGCTTATCGTAAAATCGTTACACAGATATCGCGTAACAGCAACCGTTACTGAAAGAAAATAGAGATTGGATAACCCATGATGATCATGACACACAAAATTGCAGGCTTCCCTCCCAGCCCTCTCATAGCGCACAGTAGTGAAACATCTGTCACGCCCACATCACACTCCGCCTGGAAAGCATTTCAATCCGGTATGCAAATGCTACAGCGATATGCCGGTCGTTCACCTGTCGACATGCGGGCTGTCACAAAATCGAATCTACAATTATTGCACCAATCATTATCTTCTGACTCACAGTACAGTGACAATATCGAACATATCCGGCGTGAGGGAGCGAAAAGCGGTCAACCAATGTTGCGGCGTCTGTATGCAGACCAAGGGTTTGCGGCAGACCTGTTGACACTCCAAAAGGGAACGTCGATCAATTTGGCAACACTACCGCAGTGTTCCACTATGCATCTACTTATTTCTGGTAGTGCGCAACTCGATGCAGAAAGTGAAACCAATAAGCCAGTGCGACATTGGTGGGGTCGTATCGGTTCCAATGCTAATAAAAGCTATTTGCGTAACGGAGCCGTCATCATTCGTTCATACAAACAAAAGAATAGTCGGCTCATGGCTCGTGGAAAAAATTGCCTGCTATTGAGGATACACGTACCAACGATGGAGACCTCCAGAAAAACGGCCTAATGAAGGGATGTGACTTCATTTGTAGTAGTTCAGACTTAATCTGACACCTGACTTGAAGAAAATGGGATAACTACTCGGCCATGCTTTTCAGGTATACCCGTGACGTTTGAGATTGACCGGTATAAATAAACACCTTTTATACCGCTATCGGGAAAATCAAAGGTAAATTGTAATGGTTACAAATTTTGAATCAATTTCCTTTTGATATTTTGTAACAATTTCGCCCTAATTCCTTCGCCAGATAAAGTGCTTTATCTGCTTGCAATATTAAATCTGAGGGTGAGATTCCTTCATATGCCACTCCACTAGTAATACCCAGACTCACAGTAATATGGTTTGTCACTTCAGAAAACTCATGTGGGATTTTTAATGAACGAATCTTTTCACAGAGTTTTTTCGCAAGCTTTTCTGCACCCTGAATATCAGTATTTGGCAGAACGACAGCAAATTCTTCTCCGCCATAGCGGGCAACAAGATCAGCAGGGCGCTGAACCACTTCATCCAATGCAACTGCAACCTGACGAAGACAGCCGTCACCTGCAAGATGTCCATAGTTATCATTAAACGGTTTGAAAAAATCGATATCAATAAGAATGAGTGAAAGAGTACTATTCTCACGAGCAGAACGTAAACATTCTTTATCAATAAATTCATCAAAGCTGCGACGATTTGCAATACCAGTCAAACCATCGAGACTACTCAATTTTTTCAACTCGTCATTATTTTTTTTCAGCTCAGATTGTAGCTCTCGCAAAGTCTTAAACGCTTCGTCTCTTTGTAACTGCGTTAAGTAATTTTTGGAATGAGCACGAATTCGCGCAATTAATTCAATTTTATCGGGTAACTTTACGAGATAATCATTTGCACCCCGCGCAAATGCCAAACTTTTATCTTCCGGGTCTTCTTTCGTTGACAATACAATCACCGGAATATTTTTTGTTTTTTCATTATCTCGATAGGCATCAACTAAAGCATAACCATCAATATCAGGCATAATCAGATCTTGTAGAATAACCGTCGGCTGTACTGCTATTACTTTTTCCAATGCCTGACTGGGATCATTGCAATAATGAAAAATAATATCCGACTCACTCATGAGCATACGTCGAATACCTTCGCTCACCATCATTTGGTCATCAACCAACAATACAATCGCATTTGAATCTGAATCTGAGTTGCTCATTGTATTTTCACCCATGCCATCACTATCATTTACCTTATAATCCACAATTGAAAAACCTATAAAATGTATTGAATTTTATGGCTGGAAAAGCGCAAAACAAAAGACAACATGCTATACAGACTGTAACGATATGCCCAACCGATGAACTTTCCACATTCCACAAAACAGGATACTTATTAACATGTGAATACATTCTATAATGTGATCAAATTCAGCATTGGAATTTACAACTATGCCTAACTCTATTAACGTCCCACAGAATGTATTCCATTAGCACTTTTTCAGTAATGAATTTGCAATATCTTCGATAGATAAAACATCCCTTGCCGCCCCTAGATCAACTGCCGCTTTCGGCATACCATAAACTGCACAAGTTTCTTCATCCTGCGCAATGGTATACGCTCCACGCTGCCGAAGGCTCAACATGGATTTAGCACCATCCTTGCCCATTCCCGTCAACAAAACCACCGTTAGATCTCCCTTCCAATGTTGCTCAAGCGATTGCCAAAAAACATCGACAGAAGGACGATATGGCGTATCACGAGGTATCGGTGAATAATGAAACGTACCCTCTTCAGTCAATAATAAATGATTGTCTGATCCTGCAAGAAAAGCAGTCCCCGCTACCGGCCTTTCACCATCACGCGCAATACATACTGGAATATTTGACAAAGAACTCAACCATTCGGCCAAACCATTGGCAAATTGTACATCCACATGTTGAACAATAACGATGGGAGAATGAAAACCATGGGGAATAGATTGAAGAATGGTCGCTAATGCTTGTGGACCGCCGGATGAAGATCCGATAGCAACCAATGGACCATTAGTTGAGGGTGATTTTTTAGATTGTGTAGTATTGGAGTGTGATTGAAGACTCAGTGAACTTGGCTGAGTCAAAATATTTAACATTGCTATCTTTTTCAGTAATGGAGCCTGTGCCCCATACGCATTACTACCTGTAAGTATGGGAGTATTGATTGCATCAAGTGCCCCACACCCCATTGCTTCAAACACCAACGCCGAATTTGTATTCACCGATGAAGTGACCAACAATATTGGGCAAGGTGATACTCGCATAATTTCACGGGTAGTATCGACACCATTCATACCCGGCATAATAATATCCATCAATACCAAATCAGGAATATCTTCACGACAAGCTGCAATTGCCTCATTTCCATTTAATGCGGTCCAGGCAACCTGATGAACTCCGTTACCTTCGATAACACGCCGAAGCCCTTCAATAGCCATTAGCATATCATTAACAATTGCGATTCTCATTTTTCCGCCACACCGATTAAATCTTCAACTGCATCAATAAGTGTATCATCATGAAAGCTACCTTTAGTCAAATAATAGTCAGCTCCTGCATCCAGACCGCGCCGCCGATCTTCTGGACGATCTTTATAAGAAACAATCATTATTGGTAATCTCTTAAGATGTAAATCCTGTTTGATGGATTTCACCAGATCAATACCATCCATTCGTGGCATATCCACATCCGTAATCACCAAGTCATAAGAAACACGGCGTACCGCATTCCAACCATCCATACCATCCACTGCCAGATCAACAAAATACCCTCTCGATAATAAAAGATCTTTTTCAACTTCACGTACCGTCAAGGAATCATCAACGACCAATATACGTTTACGACTTGTTTTCAAATGACTCTCAGCTGCACGATAAACATCAGCTAGGCCACCATCATTAACCATATAATTTATACTTCTCACCAAGTCATCAACATCTAAAATAAACAATGGGTCACCATTCTCCATCAGCGCCATAGAACTCACATTAGGAACCTTTCCTAATCTTTCATCGAGCGAAGAAACAGAAAGCTGTTTCTGGTCAATATAACGATCCACTACCACACCATAAGTATCCATGCGATCACTTAACAATAAAACCGTCAACGTGTCATTTGTTGAGTTTATCTGTTCAAACCCTAGCACTTCAGCAGCAGAAATTAAGCCGACATTCTCACCATCCAGCGCTATAAACTGTCGCCCCTCCATTTCTGTAATATCTTTTATATTTATTTTTAATATTCGATCCACTTTAGTTAAAGGAAAAGCATAAGGTTCATTTGATATTTCCACCAACAATGCCGATATCACTGATAATGTCAGCGGTAGTTTCAAAATAAACTTAGCACCTTTACCTGGTGAGTTGTTAATAATAACCGAGCCACCAAGCTCCTTAACCATTTCTCTCACCACATCTAAACCAACACCCCGGCCAGAAATTTCTGTTACCTCATCACGTGTGGAAAAATCAGGAAGAAACAAAAATTCCAACAGTTCATCATCGGAAAGATCTGGCAACATTTTCCGGGTCACCAGTTTCTTATGAATCAGTTTTTCACCCAACATAACAACGTTTATTCCAGATCCATCATCAGCCACTGATATACGCAACATTCCACCAGCATGAGTAGCTGATAGTTTTATTGTAGCTACTTTTACTTTCCCTGATTCTGCGCGCTCTTCAACAGACTCAATACCATGGTCAATCGAATTACGTAATAGATGATTCAATGGGGCTTTTATTTTTTCTAATACATCTCTATCCACCGCACATTGTAAACCACTAATCTCCAACACAACCTCTTTGTTCAACGAACGTGCAAGATCACGGACCATACGTTGAAACCCAACAACACCATCCTCAAACGGTCGCATTCTGCTGCCAGCAACCTCACCATAAAGTTTTTTACAAAGATAGCCATTTTTCCGATCATACTCATCCAACATAAGTAATTGATCAGATACACCACGTCGGCATTCATCCAAGCGAAGTAAAGCAGTTTTTTGTATTTCATTATTATTTAAAATATTATGTTGTGCTGATAGTTCCCGCCAAGTTTCTAATACTGTAAACAATTCATCCTGACGACGTTTAATTTGAAATAATGAATCAGAAAAATTTTTTACTTCTCGTGACTCCACCAGGAGTTCGCTGGACATACCTAAAATTATAGACATTTTTTCAGCACTGATACGCAAAAATCGATCATTTTCTGTTGATGTAACTTCACCACCGGTTATAACATCTTCATTAACTAATGTAGCTGACGCACTATCACTCTCTTTCTCTATTTGTACACTTTTTCCAGCCAAAACTTGTTCAAGAGAGGTAACCAAATCATCAACTAAAGAACCGTTATCACTGACCCACTTGTCTATATTTTCTTCGCCGAGAAGTGAAATAGAAATAATGGTATCCACGGACTTCAGTAGAAGATCAATATCATCACTCTTAATATATAATTTATTTTTTTGTGCTGAAACAAAACAATCTTCCATGACATGAGAAATTTTCACGACAGGCTCAACAGATACCATTCTTGCCGCGCCTTTAATGGAGTGCGATGCACGCATTAAAGATTCAAGAATTGTGGCTGAAGTGGTATCTTTTTCAAGTGCTAATAAGTCTTTGCTTAATAATGTTGTTTGCCCTTCTATTTCCATCCGAAAGAGGTCAAACATCGAAAAATCACCCATACCTCCACTTGATGGACTCACGATACAGCCTCTTCTAGCTTTTCTTGAAACTTATCAATATTGAAAACAGCAACTTGATAATTAAATTTTTTTATTGAACCTAATAATAAAAGTGCATTATCAGAATTTAGTGTGGCAGGAACGGGAAGCAACTCAGAACCACCATATAAATATAGCCCTTTCACTTCATCAACTAAAAAAACATAATTTTTTTCATTCAGTTCGATAACCACCAATCTTTTTGGTTTTCCATCCTTCTTACCATCGTCATCAATATGGTTTAACCCCAATAATTCACTTAACGAATAACATATTTTTATTTCTCCGTTGATATTTACAATACCAGATATAAAGCGATTCATATTTCGAGGAATTCTATGGATAGTTCTCTCATTCGCTATTTCGCCAAGAATACCTGCAGGTAACGCAAACCATTCGCTTCCTACACGAAATACCAGCACACTATTATTTTTCGAATCATCACAAATTTCTTTTGCAGAAATTTTTTTCTGCCACTGAGATAAATATCCAGATGGTGCTATTCTTTCAAATACAGAACGTCCAGCCTCAAAAAATACTGGGCAATTTCTGCAATGGATATATTTTGTTAATTTATCACATTTATTTACTTCACGACTCCAGATACCAATAGTATTCCAACAGTTGATAACATATGATGATTTTTGAGTTTCTTTTACCATAACTATAGATCACGTTTCCGTGCCTTTTGTTCACGTCGACGAAGTGAAATTGCACTATCTTCATCACCTCGTTTTTCTGCTAAAACCGCAGATAACGCCAGCGCTTTATGATGATCTGGCGACAAATAAATCGCTTTCCTCAGCGAGGTTTCCGCATCAGCATTGCTACCTTGTAGGGCACTAATCCTCCCTAAGTAATAATACGCGTTGGAATTTTCCGGCTGTTCATTTAGAAACTCTCTACACAATCTGGATGCCTCGGATAAATAGCCTGAATTTATTAATAAATCAACTTTATCAAATAAATCATCATTGATATTAAGATCGTTATCTCTCATCAATTTATATTTTGGATTATTGATTTTTTTTGATAGTTCAATATCTTTTTTGTTAACCTCAACCAGTTGGTCATAGATATCTTTAAGTTTATCCACAGGATGTTCATTCAATTTAGCAGAAGAATTAAAAATATTTTTTACCATTTTTTTACGAAAAGAAAATGCCTTAGCGACACGAATTTTAGTAAAATTATTTTTATCAATTTGTCCTGATTCTGCATGACCAACAAACAATAACCCACCATATTTCATCATTTTTGATAACTTATCCAAAATTTTTAGCTGCGTATCACGGTCAAAATAAATCAATAAATTACGGCAAAATATTATGTCATAATATCCATCCGTTGGACTTATTGGATCAGTAATAATATTTCCTTTCTGAAAAGATACACAATCACGAATGCTTGGTAGAAGATGAAACTCTGATTTAACCCGTTTAAAATATTTTTTTTGGAAATCCATTTCTTTCTCTCGGAAAGAATGCTTTCCATAAATAGCACGTTGGGATTTTTTCAAAGCTTTTTCACTAACATCAACAGCATCAACCAGGAATTCACCATCACCCAAGCCTGCTTCACGAAGCATTATTGCAATGGAATACGGTTCTTCGCCACTCGAGCATGGGACACTTAATATTCTTAATGGATTATTATTTTTCTTATTATACTTTTTTGATTTCCTGGAATTTACAATACTTTCATGGATTTTTAATGCATTATCACGCAATACCTCAAACGGTGTAATATTCCGAAAAAACCATGTCTCGGGAACAACAACTTCTTCAATTAATTCATTTAGCTCTTGCTTATCCGCTTTTACTCGTCTGTAATATGTGCTGGCATTATCACAGTGTGTCACATGCATTCTATGACTTATCGCCCTGTCAATACTAGATTCTCCCACGGTGTCAACATGCAAACCAATCACTTTATGCAGCAGATTTTTGATATGGACAAATGCCATTATGGTGCTGTCTTACTGGTGAAGATTTCAGATTGCTGAAAAATTCTTTTATCGACTTTATCAAACACATCTTCGATTGAAATTTTTGTTACCAATCCTCCTTGAAATTCTACAATTGGCCCATTCGTTGGCGCATCCGGGTTTCTCATCACCGGAGGTTTATATAGACTTTCATCAATCGTGAGCATTTCGGTCGCTTTCTCAACCATAAACCCCAATGTTAGTGATTTTCCGGCACTTCCAACTCTGGTCACCAGAATGATCCGTGTACTCAATTTTTTTCGGCATGCCCGACTCAGTAATAAATGACAAAGATCAATCACTGGCACCTGATTACCATGATAATTCATCAGCCCCACAGCATAGTCTGGTAGCATTGGGACTACTTTTAATGACACAACGGGAACAATTTCAACAATGTCCTCTACAGAGAGGACATACCGATCTTTATCAACAAAAAACTGGGCATACAGCACGTTGTTTACCTTAAATCAGATGTTTAACCTAACACATCAGTTAAATCAACTGCGAGCGCCTAAGGTACAGAACCTAAAGCCTTTTTCAGAACATGTTGAACTCACCGCATGGGTGATACACCTTCGTCTAGAATAACCTGAAAAACACTTTATCTTCTGCATCTTAGTCACCTTCGATATGGTTTAATTTAGATTTAACTGACGCGGAATTTTGATACGCCATTTTGTAATCGCTGAGCTGCTTCATTCAATAAATCAATTGCTGATGTGGAGTGGTGAATGGATTCTACCGATTGTTGTGCTGATTCATTCAATTGCACCATGGCTTCAGTAATTTGCTGTGCGCCCTGAGCCTGGAAATGCATACCCTGCTGTACATTTTCAAACCTTGGGGTAAATTCTTGTACCTGTTCGATAATTTCCGCAAGTTGTGAAGACACTTGATTCACATCTTCAGCACTACTGCGCACTTGGTCCGTGAATTTCTCCATACTCAATACGCCAGATGATACCGCCATCTGCATTTCCTTTACCATTTGCTCGATATCCAATGTCGCTACCGCTGTTTGATCCGCCAAACGCCGAACCTCTGTCGCCACCACAGAGAAACCCAGGCCATATTCACCCGCTTTTTCAGCTTCTATTGCTGCATTCAATGATAAAAGATTTGTCTGGTCAGCGACCTTAGTAATGGTGGTCACTACACTATTGATATTTTTCGCCTTGTCATTCAACACCTCAAACCGAGAGGCGATGGACTTTGCAGCCTCAACAATTTGCTGCATTGTTGATTCCATACGCCCGAGGTCTTCATGGCCACTGGCCGCCGATGAACGCGTACGGTCTGCTACCTTGGCAACTTCATCCATAGTATTGGTCAATTCTTTTGTGGTGGCAGATATCTCCGTTGCCGTTGTCACAATTTCATTGGTCGTTGCTGCCTGTTCTGCAATCGTTGCCTCTTGCTGTTTTGCCGTTGCTGCGATTTCTGTTGCGGATGAAGTTACCTGAATTCCCGAATGCTGTACTTGTGCCACTAATGTGTTCAGACTTGCCAGCATGGCCCGTACACCCTCGGCCAACTTACCAATGGCATCATCACCACTCACATCAACTACGCCGGTTAAGTTACCCTGCGAAGCCATGGTCACCACATGCAAAATGGCATCCACCTTTTTCTCCAGTATTTCAACTTCTGCCTGTTTTTGTTCTGTCGACGAGGCAATAAAATTAGTCATTATTTGTAGGCTTTCGGCAAGTTCACCTATCGCACCTTCACCATGCAAATCAATTTCCACATTGAAATCACCTTCTGCCACCTGGTTAACGGCTGACAGCAATTGATCAACTTTATTGCGAAGACTTTCAGCAGCTTGATTCTCTCTATTTGCCGCTACATTCACATTATCTGCCATGGTGTTAAAAGCTTTTCCCATTTGGCCAATTTCATCTTCACGATCAACCGTTGCACGAATATCCTTGTCCCCTTGTGCACGCTTAATCACTATATTATTCAAGCCAGCCAACGGCGTTAATATCCAGACTTTTAACAGGGCGTTAATCACCAAAAGACCAATAAAGAAAAATCCTATATTAAACAAAGCGGTGATCCAAAATTCACGCTCTACGGCATCATCAATTTCAGACAACGAATAACCGATACGAATGGCGCCATTGACTGAGCCATTCGCTACATTGTGACATTTCAGGCAATTCACCCCACGCGTATTTTCCGTTGCTTTAAACGGTGTAATAACAGTCATGATGCGCTCATCGGCATGCTCTTCGGTACGCTCTTCGATACGAATAATTTCCTCGCCCGAAAGTGCCCGCTTATCCAGATTATCCAATGGTATTTCGTCCGCAAAACCTGGACCAAATTGTGCGATAACAGGCTGTCCACGAATGACACGCGCTTCCAGTATTTGTGTTCTGGCCAACATTTTATCGCGCAGGATACTGCGTTGATCCATCGTGCCCGTGAGCATCATTGTATTCAGGCTATCGAAATAAAATGTGGTCATTTCTTTCACCTGACTTTCCGCCATTTCCATCAATCTTTTTCGTTCGTGGGTCACAGCAGCCGTTGTCACTAGAACCAGCATCGCTAAAAAAACCAGACCAATCGTTAAATTCACCTTGGTTCGCAATGAATACTGACCAGCA
>Ga0316203_1000980_pt1 | contig 24312 bp, 24 predicted proteins | sample 6monrhotite_MG_FD_204940 | JGI IMG/M metagenome (GOLD analysis project Ga0316203, IMG submission 204940) | Microbial mat bacterial communities from mineral coupon in-situ incubated in ocean water Damariscotta River, Maine, United States -... | ecosystem: Environmental > Aquatic > Marine >... | reverse complement strand
AGAGGTGAAGCAGAGGGCTTAATCTACGCGACAAGGTCGAGCCTTAAGGGCGCAAGCAAGCTTCCTCTGCTTCGTGTGATGATAGCTAACCACCACGATGTGAAAGATACAAGGGCGCAATAACCAAAGGGCGTTGCGCCGTATATTATCTAGCTCTGGTGCAATGCGCTGCGCTTATTGCACCCTACATAAAATCTTTCCGCACCACCTCTTTTTTCTGCGAACCGCCGAATCGCAGCGGCGACTTCATCAAATTGCTTGCATATAGCTTTATGCTCAGGCACGAAGTGCCTGAGCTGTGGTTTTGATTTTCGCTTTTCTCTCCCCTATACGCCACCGAGTAGCGGAGGCTGGTCAGGGGATTTCGGCGAGGACTGTCTGAGCGCGTAGCGCGAGTTCCGCAGCCGCCTGAGTAGTCGAGCAACGCAGGGAACCTCGAAGAGGTGGCGGATTGGGGTCGCGTTTTCTTTGCTTACTTTCTTTTGTCTCGCCAAAAGAAAGTAAGCTGCTGTCGGGCAACCCCCGACGATTTTGAATTTGAATCTTAAATCAAAAGCTCAGCAATACTTACTTCCGTACCACGCCCAAACCTTCATTTTCCCAAGCCGTAATACCACCTTTTATATTACTCACTTGAGTAAATCCCGCTTCTTTTAATTCTTCAACTGCTTTGGCAGAGCGACGGCCCGAACGGCACATCACCACTACGGGCTTGTCTTTATAAGCTGCCAACTCACCCATCCGCGATCCCAGATCCCCCAATGGAATTAATGTTGCATTCTGCACATGAACCTCAGCATATTCTCCCGGCTGGCGTACATCTAACAGCAAAGCGCCCTGCTGCTTCATTTTCTGCGCTTGTTCAACATCTATGCCACCCGTAGGCATCAACACTTGGCCCATTAGCACCACGCCTACAAAAACAGCTACTGCCATCAACATTTTATTTGATTTCATTTTTCGACCTATGTTTAATTAAGCTAATTGTACTGGCGGAAAGCCACATTGTGCCCAACCCATCATGCCGCCGCGCAGGTTGTAAACATCCGAAAAGCCTTGTTGCTGCAAAAACATACAGGCTTGAGCTGAGCGCGCACCGCTGCGGCATACAACGACCAGTTTTTCTTCTGGGGATAAGTTTTGGAATTTTTCCGGCAATATATGCAGGGGTAATGCTTCAGCTTTAGGTACGCTGCCAGTGGCAATTTCTTGCATTTGGCGCACGTCGATTATGCGCACGGGGTGATTATCCTCGCCCACCCAACGAGCAAGTTCGATAGCGTCAATTTCTTTGATTTGGCTGGCAAACATTTTCTCTCTCCATTAAAGACAATGTCTGAATATTAGCATATCCTAATTAATGGGGGAAGTTAGACTCTAATGCTCAGCAAGATTATTTACCCCTAGCAAGCAATTTCAAGCGCAAGAAAGTGCAAGTTTTTTTATCTTTAACACCACCGAGACGGCATGAACATATTGTAAAAACAATCCCCACTTTGCTAGCTCATCCGACGAGTCGCTTCCGCAACGACTGCAAGTCGTTGATGCTTGCTTTTATCTATGTCTCTGTGGGAGGTTTTTAGCTTGATTCGCCGTTCACTTCTTGCAGCAATTGATCTGCTGTCTCGGCTAGCAATGCAACATCTAAGGTGCCAATACACTGTTCCGCCACATCAATCCCATCTGCAATTGCGGGGCGGTCTGCCTCAGCTATCTCCCACACATCGCTTGCATCACCCTTTTGGCGCACCTGATGCAGCACTTCAATGGCAACATCTAGAATTTCAACCGCATTCAAAATTTGGGTATCATGCTTGACTAGTGCGGTACGCACCACTGAAATTGCTGCTGCCAATCTTCCGAAAGCATCGACATTAAATTGTCCAAGACAGGCAGCTTGATATGCTGCATGCATGTCCATCGCATAAATGTTTTTCAAGCCTGCCGTAACAGGCACTCGCAACAAGTGTCGTTTTTTCATTTTAATATCTTTTTAATATTGGCATGTCATCAGGGTGCACTAAGGAATGGTTTAAATCCTAGTTGTGCGCTTAATTTCTCACTGGCGGTACGCGCTTCTCGTTCTGATACATAAGTGCCTAGGTATATTTTGGATAGTCCATTTTTCTTAGACAAGCTAAGTGCCTTGTCTTCACCCCCCAAGGTCGAACGCATCTTCTCAAGAAAGCTTTTTGCACCTTCTGCAGATTTAAATGCACCGAGTTGCAGATAATACTTACCTTTCGTATGCAGCTTAGCTGGCACGGAGACCACCGGCGCAATGCTATCTGAAACTAAAGATTTTGTTTGTATCGGTGCAGAAACAATAGCACTTGTCGATGCCGTTTTACCTACATCAATGCTTTCCACCTCAACTTTTGCACTACCACTATTGAGGATTCCTAATTTATAAGCTGCGGTATAGGAAAGGTCAATAATTCGATTATGCAAAAAGGGGCCTCTATCATTCACTCGCACAATGACTGATTTATGATTCGCAAGGTTGGTAACCCGTGCATAGCTCGGAATGGGTAGAGTCGGATGAGCGGCAGTCATCGCGTACATATCGTATACCTCACCGATAGAGGTGCGCTGACCATGAAACTTTTTCCCATACCAAGATGCGATACCCGTTTCTTTGTAATTTCCAGTAATTCTTAGAGGCTTGTAGGTTTTGCCTAATGCGGTGTACGGACGATTGGCATAACGATGTAAAGGTTCTGCCTTTGGCACCGCATTAGGAATGTCATCCAGGTTGCGCGGTGCATCTTTGCCGGGACCATCACCCGGCAGATATCCTCCGTCTGACACTAGTGCAGCTGGCTCATTAAGCGCCACTTTAGACTGTGGAACTTCCGCCTTAGGAGCCTCCTCAGACACAGAGTCAGCATTGCTGGATGATTTTAGGACCAAATCGACTATAGGAGCATGCTGTGCATTATGTTTATTTGAAGAGGCACATGCAGCTAAAGTAATAGTTGCGAGCATCAGCAAAGCAATTTGCTTGTTCATCGTTGAACTCCTTAAGTTTTAACCAATTGCTTATGGGTATGAATACTCATAAGCATACCAAATCCAAGCAGCAAGGTAAGCATAGATGTCCCACCATAGCTCACCAATGGCAAGGGCACGCCCACTACGGGCAAAATACCACTCACCATGCCTATATTAACAAAAGCGTAGGTGAAAAACGTAAGTGTTATGCTGCCTGCCAATAGGCGAGTGAAATAGGTAGAGGCATTTGCAGTAATCACAAAGCCACGACCAATAACAAATATATACATCGCGAGTAGAATTGCATTACCGACAAAACCGAACTCTTCTGAATATACCGCAAAAATAAAGTCGGTCGTGCGCTCTGGCAGAAATTCCAAATGGGTTTGCGTACCATGTAAATACCCTTTGCCCATCAAGCCCCCCGAACCAACTGCTATCATGCCCTGTATGGTGTGATAGCCCTGCCCCAATGCATCCTGTGAGGGATCAAGTAACATAAGGATGCGATGGCGTTGATATTCATGCAGCATAGACCACAGAAACGGTGCACTCGCCACTGCCATCAACACCATGCCCAACATAATGCGCCAACTCAAACCAGCCAGAAACAGCACATAAAACCCGCTTGCACCAATTAATATCGACGTACCTAAATCGGGCTGGCGCACAATCAATGCAACTGGCATTAACAACAATAGCGCTGCGACAAAGTAATTTTTTATAGTTAGAGTGGCCTCATGCTTTTCAAAATACCAGGCCATCATCAATGGCACGGCCACCTTCATTAACTCGGAGGGCTGAATAGTCGCCACACCTATATTCAACCAACGCCGAGCGCCATGACTGATATCGCCGAACAGCGCTACGCAGACCAATAAAATCATACCAAATATATAAATAGGAACAGCGCTGCGCATCAAATAATGTAATGGCATATTCGCGACCAACCACATTGCTACGCAGGCCACTAGGATGTTGGTGAACTGTCCGAATACCCGCATCAAATTACCGCCGCTCGCGCTATACAACACCACCAAACTGACTAGCATCAACAGACCAATAGCTAGCAGCAACACCGGATCAAGGTGTGCCATAAATCGCTGCTGAAGTTCTTTTCTGTTCATCATGTGCATATTCGCCAAAGATCAATCACTCTGATCACCTTCTTTCACAGCCGAGGCGGGTAAGGGCTTGGGGATTTTACCTAACAGGTAATAGTCAAACACCTTACGTGCTATCGGTGCAGCAGTAGCACCGCCATGACCGCCATTTTCTACCAGCACGGCTAGCGCAATGCGCGGTTTCTCAGCAGGGGCGAAAGCAATAAACCAAGCGTGATCGCGATTGTATTCGTTGATTTTATCCGCATCATATTTTTCACCTTGCTTCATTCCGATCACTTGTGCGGTTCCCGTTTTGCCAGCAATTCGATAAGGTGCGCCTGCACTGGCGCGTACAGCCGTCCCGCCCGGCTTGGTGACGGCCTCCATCGCACGCTTAACCAGATCAATATTCTGTGGCTCAATATGTAAATCAAGGGTCGGTTCAGGCTTGACTTCGGGAGTATTGCCAGAAGAGCGCTGTATCTGCTTCACAAAGTGTGGGCGATAAGCCACACCATCATTCGCCAGCGTTGCAGTGGCCGATGCTAGTTGTAAAGGGGTTACTAAATTGTAGCCCTGCCCAATACCAACGGACACCGTATCACCGGGATACCATATCTGTTTATGCCGCTTCATTTTCCATTCTGCTGAAGGCAGCAAGCCAGATGCTTCACCGTTCATATCCACCCCGGTCTTTTTACCAAATCCAAATTTCGATAAATAACTATGGATTCTATCTATGCCAAGCTCGGTTGCCAAACCGTAGTAATAAGTATCACACGAGACAACGATAGACTTAAACATGTCCACCTTGCCATGCCCACCCTCTTTCCAATCGCGATAGCGGTGGCGATTGCCGGGCAAGGTGTAATAACCCGGATCATTAATGGTATAAGTCGGGGAGCGTTTGTAGTACAAGCCAGCTAAAGCCATAAATGGCTTGAGAGTTGAACCCATCGGGTATTGTCCGCGTAGCGCACGATTGTTAAGTGGAACATCTAAAGAGGTATTCAATGCCTCCCAGTTGTCACTGTCAATGCCATCTATGAACAGATTGGGGTCATAACCCGGCCTGCTAATGAAAGCCAGAATTTCACCATTATTTGGATCAATGGCAACCAATGCCCCGCGAAAACTGCCGAACGCATTAGCTGCCACTTCCTGCAATTTTGCATCCAAGGTCAATCTCAGCGTATTTCCCGATTTCGGTGCACTGCGCGTTAAAGCACGTACTGCGCGGCCTCCTGCATCCACCTCAACTTGCTCAAAGCCAGTACTGCCATGCAACTCTTTTTCATAGCGCTGTTCAAGGCCAGTTTTGCCGATATAGTCCGAGCCGCGATAATTAGAGGCAGTATCGTCGTTTTCTAAACGGTGAATATCTTTCTCATTAATGCGCCCGATATAACCGATCAAATGGGAGGTTGCCTCACCGAACGGATACTCACGGAATAAACGCGCTTTAAGTTCCACACCCGGAAACCGATAGCTTTGTGCCGCGAAACGTGCAACCTCTTTATCACTCAAACGATTGCGAATCGGCAAGGTGTCAAAATTACGACTCTCAGCGAGAAGTTTCTTAAAACGTTTACGGTCTTTAGGTTGAATATCCACCAGTGTGGATAACTCATTAATTGTCGCTTCGAGATTAGCTACTTTGCGTGAAGCAATCTCCAAGGTATAACCGGAATAATTACGCGCCAACACGATGCCGTTACGGTCTAAAATTAGTCCACGATTGGGCACAATAGGAACCACTGCGATACGGTTGCTCTCGGCCATTGTTTGAAAATAATCATGTTTCATGAGCTGCAAATAAGCAAAGCGCAGCAACAGAATGAGCATCATGAGCAATACAAAGCCGAGGCTGAGCATCAAACGGAAACGGAAATAGTAAATTTCGCGCTGATGGTTCTTCAGCTCGACAGTGCGTTTCATAGTTCGTTAGAATCAGACCGTGGAGTACGCAAAGTTTGCAGCAACACGGTCAAAGGTATCCATAAAGCGACAGAAGTCACACAGCCTAGAAAATATTCCCAAGTAACAAAACCCCGCACCAGCCAATGCACGACAACATAGATGGCATAACTAATCAATAACAATGGCAGAATCTGCATAGTCTGTTGACTTAAATCAAACATTTGAATGCGACGATGCAGTACCGTGCCGCCGAATGCCAGTACCGCATAGGCCAAAGCATGCTGACCAAACAGGCTCGCGTCTGCTACATCCGCCAAAATACCCACTGTCCACGCAATACCAATGCCAACCCGATGCGGTTTATGCGTACACCAATAGAGCAATACCAAAGCTACAAAGTCGGGGCGTAACATTAAAGCCCAGCCACTCCATGGCAACCAATTCAACAGGATGGCAAGAAATAGTGTGAATGCAATAAACCACCTGTTCGCCGGCAGTAAAAATTCCTGATCTTTAGGAAAAGGGCGACTCATGGTTTATTCCGGCTTTTGATTTTATTAAACACCGTCTCAACTTCTGGACGTGGCGGCAATTGAGGCAAGCCGGATACTATCAATAAATAACGATTTCTATCCACACCAGCCAGCGGCTCACATTCGATACTGGCAAAAGGATACGCTGGGTCACGTTCGATCTTGTTTACTTTTGCCACAGGCAGACCCGGCGGATAAGTACCATCTATGCCCGATGTAACCAATTCGTCACCCGTTTGAATATCTGAACTGATCGGCATATAACGCAAGGCTAAATCGCTGATATTTCCAGCTCCAAATACTACTGCACGCATACCATTTCGCAGTATTTGCACCGGAACAGCATGATCTTTATCTGTTATCAGCGTAACTTCAGACAACCATGGATATACACGAGTTATCTGCCCGACAACGCCAATATCATCCATTACTACCTGACCTTGCTGCACATTCGCCTTGCTGCCTTTATTCAACACGATTTTACGATTTAATATATCGCGTCCGACATAAGCAACTTCTGCCGCCTGCATTGGATAACTCACCCGTTTAGGCACCTCAAGAAGATTATGTAAATGGGCGTTTTCAGCCTGTAATACTTGCAAAGAATTGAGCTGCACCATATCCACACTATGCTGCTGATTCAGGCGAGCATTCTCTTGAATCAAGCGGTTTTGAGTGTCGAAATAAACACTCGCCCCCTGCCACAATTCCGCTGGGAGCATGGTCAAACGCTGCAAAGGGTAAACCACAATAGAGACTACAGTGCGCGCAGATTCCAGATATTTGAAGTGCGCATCTACAAACAAAAGAATGAAAGAAAGGACGACAAAAAACACCAAGCGCACGACTGCGCTTGGTCCACGATTAAAAAACTGAAGGGAGCGGGTGCTGTCCAAAAGATAAACGGGGGATCAATCGCTTGCAAATATGCCGCTGAACTTGTCCATCTTTTCCAGGGCTTTACCAGAGCCGCGCACCACACAGGTCAGCGGGTCATCAGCAATCACAACAGGCAATCCGGTTTCCTCCATCAACAAGCGGTCAATGTCTCGCAACAAAGCACCGCCTCCAGTAAGCACCATGCCTTTGCTGGCAATGTCGGCACCTAGTTCAGGCGGCGTCTGCTCCAACGCGGTTTTCACAGCACTGACGATACTATTGAGAGGATCTGTTAGCGCCTCAAGAATTTCGTTGCTGGAGATGGTAAAGCTACGTGGCACGCCCTCTGCAAGATTACGTCCGTTCACTTCCATTTCACGCACTTCACTACCCGGAAAGGCAGAGCCAATCTCTTTTTTAATTAGTTCAGCTGTTGTCTCACCGATCAACATACCATAGTTACGGCGAATATAATTGATGATGGCTTCATCGAATTTGTCGCCACCTACGCGCACAGAACCGGAATATACCGCCCCGCCCAGTGAAATCACGCCCACTTCTGTCGTTCCGCCACCGATATCCACCACCATAGAGCCGGTTGCATCTTCTACTGGCAAATCTGCACCAATTGCAGCCGCCATTGGCTCTTCGATCAATTCGACACGCCGTGCGCCCGCACCAAATGCCGATTCGCGAATCGCACGTCGCTCAACCTGAGTAGAACCGCACGGTACGCAGATCACAATACGCGGACTAGGTGTAAAAATACTGGATTTGTGAACTCGGCGAATAAACTGCTTAAGCATTTGCTCAGTAACAGTAAAGTCTGCGATCACGCCATCCTTCATGGGGCGAATGGCAGTAATATTCCCAGGCGTGCGTCCCAACATCTGTTTCGCAGCAAGACCGACCTGCTGAATTACTTTTTTACCATTTGGACCACCTTCCTGACGAATCGCGACCACAGATGGCTCATCCAACACCACGCCATGCCCCCGCAACCAGATCAGCGTGTTCGCTGTACCTAGGTCGATTGCCAAATCATTGGAAAAGTAACCATTAAAGTAATTCAACATATTCTTGCCTCAGGTGAGAAGGGGTGCGCCACTAAAGATGTTTATGATAACCTATTAAGCTCGTATTAATAAAGCATTCAACAATTATGTCTTTGAATATAGCCGACGTAGAAAAAGTCGCTCGCCTAGCACGGCTAGCGATGAGCGAGCAAGAAATACAAGCTGCCCAAACGCAGCTTTCTAATATATTTGGTTTGATTGCCGAAATGCAGGCAGTTGACACCACCGGTATCGAACCGATGTCGCACAGCCAAGACCTTACGCAGCGCTTGCGCGCTGACACGGTCACTGCAACAAATCAACGCGAAGCTTTCCAAGCCATCGCTCCGCAAGTGGAGAATGGTTTGTATTTGGTTCCGCAAGTTATTGAATAGGAGTGAAATGTGATTCGTCGCTACGCTACTCAGGTGAAATGTGAAATGAAACCCCGTGTTTCACGCGTCGCGCGTTTTACATTTCACGTTTCACCTTTCACGCCTCACCTTTCACAGAATTTCAATTGAAAATGATAAACGCAAGCCTCACAAAAATGGGCGCGGCACTACGCGCGAAACAGATTTCCAGTGTCGAATTAACACAAAGTTACCTCGATCGTATTAATGCGCTCAACCCTCAGCTTAATGCATACATCACAGTAAACCCCGAAGTCTCACTTGCCCAAGCGCGCGAAGCCGATGCTCGCTTAGCTTCTGGCACAGCAGATGCCTTGACTGGCATTCCATTCGCACAGAAGGATATCTTCTGCGCCAAGAGCTGGCTGACTACCTGCGGTTCGAAAATGCTGCATAATTTTGTCTCGCCTTACGATGCGCACGTAATTTCACAATTCAATAAGGCGGGAGCAATCAATCTCGGCAAGACCAATATGGACGAATTTGCCATGGGTTCGTCGAATGAAACATCATATTTTGGCTCGGTAAAAAACCCGTGGGACATGGCACGTGTACCCGGCGGCTCATCCGGTGGCTCTGCATCTGCAGTCGCAGCACGTCTATGTGCAGCAGCAACAGGTACCGACACGGGCGGCTCCATTCGCCAACCCGCCGCACTGTGCGGTATCTCCGGCTTAAAGCCGACTTACGGGGTTGTATCCCGATACGGCATGATCGCCTTTGCTTCCAGCCTAGATCAGGCAGGCCCAATGGCACGCTACGCTGAAGACCTCGCACTGATGATAAACGTAATGAGCGGATTTGACGAACGTGACTCCACTTCTCTGCAACGCGAGACAGAAAATTACGCCCGTGATCTAAATAAGCCACTCACAGGTCTGCGCATTGGCCTGCCCAAAGAATTTTTTTCGACAGGCTTGGATAATGACGTAGCTCAAGCAGTAGAAGCGGCCATCAGCGAATACAAAAAACTCGGGGCAACTGTTGTTGATATCAGCCTGCCCAATTCCAAACTCTCTGTGCCTGTATATTACGTGCTTGCGCCTGCTGAGGCATCCAGCAATTTATCGCGCTTTGATGGTGTACGTTATGGCTACCGTGCGCCGGAATACACCGATCTAGCCAATATGTACGAAAAAAGTCGTGCGCAAGGTTTCGGTGAGGAAGTAAAACGCCGCATTATGATCGGCACCTATGTATTAAGTCATGGTTATTACGATGCTTATTACTTGCAAGCACAGAAAATTCGTCGCCTCATCGCGCAAGATTTCACAGAAGCCTATAAACACTGCGACGTTATCATGGGGCCAACATCGCCCTCCACGGCATTCAAATTGGGTGAAAAAGGCGATGATCCAGTGCAGATGTATTTATCCGACATCTACACCATTGCAGTGAATCTAGCTGGATTGCCAGGCATGTCTATCCCTTGCGGCTTCGGTGCAAACAACATGCCCGTAGGCTTGCAAATTATTGGCAACTATTTCGAAGAAGCGCGCATGCTAAACGTGGCCCACCAGTATCAACTAGCAACCGACTGGCATGCCCGCACTCCAAACGAGCTTTGACACCACCATTAAGCACACAGAGCAGCAGAGGTTTTTCTCTAGCGCTCGTATGTATATTCACATCTCAGCAATGAAGAGGTTTTATTTATGACTTGGGAAATTGTTATCGGGCTGGAAGTTCACACACAGCTCTCGACCAACACAAAAATCTTCTCCGGCGCCTCAACCGCGTTCGGTGCCGAAGCCAACACACAAGCCGATGCAGTAAGCATAGCCCTGCCCGGTGTACTGCCAGTGCTGAACCAAGGTGCGGTAGAGCGCGCCATTAAATTCGGCCTTGCCACTGGCTCGCACATTGCGCCACGCTCTGTATTTGCACGCAAAAATTATTTTTACCCCGATTTACCCAAGGGCTACCAGATCAGCCAATTTGATCTGCCTATCGTCGGGCAAGGTGTATTAAATATTCAAGTTCCCCCGCTATCGGGCAATGCCAAACCCTACGAAAAAACCGTACGCATTACTCGCGCCCATCTTGAAGAAGATGCGGGGAAATCAATTCACGGCGACTCACAAGGGGTAACTGGTATCGACTTAAATCGCGCAGGTACACCGCTATTAGAGATCGTTTCCGAGCCGGATATGTGCTCTGCTTCTGAAGCGGTAGCTTACGCCAAGGCGCTGCATACACTGGTGCGCTGGATTGGCATTTGCGACGGCAATATGCAAGAAGGTTCATTCCGCTGCGATGTGAACGTGTCGGTGCGCCATCCCGGCGAACCGCTAGGCACACGCCGTGAGATCAAAAACCTCAACTCGTTTAAATTTATGCAACAAGCCATCGACTACGAGGTGCAATGGCAAATTGATACATTAGAAAATGGCGCCAAAATTCAACAAGCGACTATTTTGTTTAACCCTGACACTGGTGAAACACGTGCTATGCGTAGCAAAGAAGACGCGCACGACTACCGCTATTTTCCCGATCCAGATTTATTGCCACTGGAGATCTCTACAGAATGGATAGAACAAGTGCGCAGCACTTTGCCTGAATTACCTCAGGCAAAGCAAGCGCGCTATGTGAACGATCTTGGCCTGTCCGCTTATGATGCCAGCATTCTCACCTCCTCACGCGAAATGGCTGATTTCTTTGAAGCCGCACTGAGCGCAACGCCGTCGCAAGCCAAAATTTGCGCCAACTGGCTCATTGGTGAGGTAAACGCACAGCTAAATCGCGATGGTTTAGACATGGCACAATGCCCCATCTCTGCACAACAACTTGGCGGCATGCTGCTGCGCATTGCTGATGGCACTATTTCCAACTCCGGCGCCAAAGAAGTATTCCGTAGCATGTGGGCCGATGGCGGCGAGGCAGATGCCATCATCAAAGCCAAAGGCCTCAAACAAGTTTCCGACAATGGTGCCATTGAAGCATTGGTGGACGAGATCGTCGCGGGTAATGCAGACAAAGTCGTAGAATACCGTAGCGGCAAAGATAAGCTATTTGGTTTCTTCGTCGGGCTTGCTATGAAAGCCAGCAAGGGCAAAGCCAACCCCGCGCAGCTAAATGAAATATTGAAGAAAAAGTTAGAAGGATAATCCAAATGTGCCCCTATCTATACTTTACAGCATTTCCAGTCACGCCATTTGGATTGACTCAATTTTCGGCGCCCTCTACCTCCCGTTCACTTGGAAAATCAAAAAAGGGGCGCAATCAGTCTTGGGGGAAATATGCAGAGTATTGATAAATTAGAGTTTGATGTCATGAATGTTTTACAGGACGCGCTCCCAGCTAAAACACTTGCCCCCACTGTGATTGATGATCGCAGACAAGATGAGCGTTATTCTGTAAACTGGAGAATCACCATCATGGTTGATGGTCAATCACATGAGGGTAGATTAAAAGATGTTTCCCTGCATGGTGCTGCAATTCTGATCCATAGAAGCATTAATCCCAACATCATCTTCACATTAAATATTCATCTCCCGCCATTACAACCTGGGTTAAAAAAAGTTATCACTATTCGCTGCGTGACATGCAATACAGTTCATGACTCTCGTGATCAATGCTTTCGGATAGGCGTTAGTTTTAAGCAATTTAAATTACCCTCTGACCTAGTTTCCCTAGAGGAGCGCATGAAGATGCAAAGTATTTTTACTGAAAACGACAAATAAATTACAAGTGATTCTCCACGTCCGCTCTTAGTTGCTGATAAGTTACTAAGAGTTAAATTTATAGCAGATTATAAGTTGCGTAGCTTCTGCGGTGCTTTAGCAAACAGCCTGTCATACAAGCAGTTTGGCAAACGTTTAAGTAGCCAACCCACCATAGCCATTTGCCATGGTACGACGGCAAATGACTTACCGCTTCTGATGATCCGTGCCATACGTCTAGCAGCCTCATTTACTTCTAAAATAAACGGCATTGGATAGATGTTTACATCAGTCAACGGTGTTTTAATATAGCCAGGACAAATTGTGAGCACCTTGATGCCGCTGTCATGCAATTCCACACGCAGGCTTTCTAAATAAGAAATCGCTGCGGCCTTAGAGGCAGAATAAGCTTCTGATCCCGGCAGTCCCCGGAAGCCTGCCACACTGGCGATACCAACCAAACTACCGTGCTGCGCTGTGCGCATCGGCGCAATAAAAGGCTGGAAAGTTTTAGCCATTCCCAATACGTTGATATCCATTACTTGCTGGAAAACATCAATATCTTCTGCATATTCAGTAAGTGTGCCGCAACTGACTCCCGCATTAGCAATCACGATATCTGGCACACCAACGCACGTCATGAAATCATGTCCGGCATCGCGAATTGCTGACGCATCTCTCACATCAAGTGCGTAACAAAAAACTTGCTCGGGAAACTCTGCTGCTAGGGATTGCAGTAATTCGCCACGCCTAGCAAGCGCGGCAATGAATGCACCGCGTTCAAGATAATGGCGCGCGAGGGCTAAACCAATGCCACTCGACGCACCACTTATTACTACTTTTTTCAATGCTTGCCGTGTTCCTTGCGAGCGATTGCGATCACATCATTCAATACTTTAATCGTAACCTCAGGGGTTAAGCCGGTAATGACATATTTACCGTCCACAATCAGTGTGGGCGTACCGCGAATACCGTATTCTCGCACCATTTGCTTAGCGCGGGAGACCTTGCTATTAATAGCAAAGGAATTGTATTCCGCAGAAAATTTAGCACGATCGACACCGTGTTTTGCCAAGAAATCCAATACATCAGCCTCTTGAGTCAGCACCACATTATCCAAATTCCACGCATCGAATAACACTTCATGCAAACGATGCTGTAGCCCCATAGATTGCAAAGCATAGAAAGTACGCGCCATCGCTTCCCAGGAATCACGGAAGATAGTCGGCACTAATTGCAAGTCGACATCTTTGGGCATTTTCTTTTCCCATGTAGTGAGAGGCTCATCTAGGTGATAACAATGCGAGCAGCCGTAAAAGAAAAACTCCAGCACTTCAATTTTTGCACCACTATGCGTGGGCTGAGGAGGGCTCAGCTCTTTGTAATCCCGTCCTAGTTGCGCCCCAGCAAAAACCTGCGTGGATAACAGCAAAAGTATCACTGCAAAAAGTTGCCTGAAAAGTTTCATGTCATCTCCTTGATAAAGGGCGTGGCAAGCCATCCCTGATAATAAAAATCACTTGGTTTACTAATAATTACTGAACTTTGATCGGTGTGGCATTGACCACTCCGTTTTTCTTCAACAAAGCAATTACCTTGTCCAAATCTTTGTCACCTTTTATCGGACCTAAGCGCACACGGTGATATCTTCCCTTACCAGGAATATCCGCCGACTGCAATTCCGCCATCATACCCAGGAAAGCAAGCTTCACTTTCAGCTTTTCGGCATCACTTTCGTTTGGAAAAGAGCCCACTTGCAAGTAGTACGTTTCGTTTATCGCATGCACTGGCGCTGTTCGCGGAGCAATGGGTTTATTCACGTTTGTATGCGCGCCAGAATCAGGCTTGTCAGTCAGCACTTTGTAAAATTCGAAATGCTGCTTCACCTCATTCACCGCCGAGGCAGGTACAAAAGCGGCCAATGAACTTGAGACCGCCTCAGCCAATGGTGGCAAAGGCTCTGCCTTCGCTACCGGCCTAGGATCGTGATGCTCTTTGTCCTCAAAGGAAGCGGGGTTCTTTTTTAAGATATACCAAGCCACGCCGCCAGCGCCCAATATTCCCATCAACATACCTAACACGATACCGGCAAACAATGAACCGCCCTTGCTCGAACCGCTACCTTTAACACTCTTACTCATCTTCTATCCTTAGTCATTTACATTTTCCTAGGTGCAGAGACACCCAGCAATGCCAATCCGTTCCGTAAAACTTGTGCCACAGAGGCAATCAAAGCCAAACGTGCCAGCTTTAGCTTTTCATCTTCAACTAAAAAGCGCGAGGCATTATAGTAGCTGTGAAAATCAGCGGCCAATTCTTTGAGATAGAAAGCGATGAGATGTGGCGCGAGATCTTCTGCCGCCATCTCAATCACTTGCGGATAATCAATCAGTCGTTGCAAAACAGCGATTTCATATTCGCTATCCAGCACGCTAACATCAGCAGCCAGCAAGGCCGGCCTCTCGCCTCTCCATTGCGCCAACACCGTACTAATCCGAGCGTGTGCGTACTGAATGTAATATACGGGGTTGTCGTTGCTCTGTGACTTAGCGAGATCTATGTCAAACACCAGTTGCGAATCAGGGTGCCGCGCAGCAAGAAAATAACGCGTCGCATCACAACCCACTTCATCAATCAAATCACGCAGGGTAACGTAACTCCCGGCACGTTTGGATATCTTCACCTCTTCGCCGTTCTTTAACACCGTCACCATCTGATGCAGCACATAGTCCGGCCAAGCTTGAGGAATACCCTCATCTAATGCCTGTAATCCAGCACGTACACGAGTAATCGTGCTGTGATGATCGGAACCTTGTTCATTGATAACGCGCACAAAGCCGCGCCGCCATTTGTCCAAGTGGTAAGCCACATCCGGCACAAAATAGGTATAGCCACCATCACTCTTACGCATGACACGGTCTTTATCATCACCGAAATCGGTAGTACGCAACCACAATGCATCATCCTGCTCATACGTGTGACCGCTAGAGATCAGCTTTTTCACGGCCTCGTCTACTTTACCCTCGGTATACAGGGAGGATTCAAGCGAAAACACGTCAAACTCAACTTGAAAAGCACGTAAATCCAAATCCTGCTCACGACGCAGATAGGCCACGGCAAAATGCCGAATGGCCTCAGCATCATTCACATCACCTTTGCCAGTCGTTTGCTGATCATCGGCCTCAACTGTTTTCTTTGCCATATAGCTGCGCGCCACATCCATGATGTAATCGCCGCGATAACCAGATTCAGGCCAGCCTGCGTCGTCCGGCGTAACGCCCTTGCAGCGCAACTGCACAGATAAAGTCAGGTTGTCGATCTGCGCACCGGCATCATTATAGTAAAACTCGCGCGTCACATCCCAGCCCGCCGCGTGCAGCACATTGCACAAGCAGTCACCCACCGCCGCACCACGTCCGTGGCCGACATGCAAAGGCCCAGTCGGATTGGCAGAAACAAACTCCACGCCGACTTTACGCCCAGCACCGACAGACACATGACCATAGTCTGCCCCCGCATTCAACACACCACGCACCACATTTTGCTTCGCAAAAGCAGTGATGAACACATTTATAAACCCCGCCCCTGCAATCTCTACTTTAGATACAACTTCGGATTTAGGCAAAGCCGCGATCAATGCACTCGCAATTTCACGCGGTGATTTACGCAGAGGTTTAGCCAGTTGCATCGCTAGGTTACAGGCGTAATCGCCATGCGAAGCCTGCTTGGGGCGCTCGATAAGAACAGTTACAGCAACATGCTCAGGCGCAACCTCGCGCAAAGCTTGTGCAAACAAATCGGACAGATGAGATTTGAAATTTATTACATCAGACATGAAACGGCACCTTTTAAGAGGTGCGGATTATAGCATTTTAGACACTTAAATCAGATCTCCATCCATTCTTTAAGCGACCACTAGCAGTCTATCGGACTTAAATGAAATCGGCTACAAATTCGCCTAGACAGTGCATATTTCGCCGATCTATTGATCAGCAGACCGACTATTGACCTGAAAAATCGTCAAAATCTCTCTTTGCCCAGCCGAATCTTCGCTTCGATTCTTTAAGTCCGACAGACTGCTAGCCGTATTATGACTTGCCGAACTCAGGTTCCTCGTGAAACCCAAAATTCTGGAAAATTTCATTATTGATTAGCTAGTTACACAGTGCAGCCATCGAATTATTTTGGATTACGTCCCCGCCTCCATTTCATCGAAATAAACTGCAACAAGCTACGCATCAACATCTTTTCTTACATCCCGCACTAGCGCGATTACTTCGCTAATGTGGTAGCACATATATCGTTTACCACGTTGATAAAAAAGCATTAATCCTGCGCTAAACGTTCCCTATTCCAATGCAGGTAAGCGTATGGTGTATTGCCCCGACTTATCGTCGCGCACCAACACAACCAATTTGTGCTTTTGAGCATCTTCGATCAACTCTTTGAAAGAACGGTAGCCGTAATAAGATTCAGTAAAACCAGGCTTGCGTCGCTGCATGGTGGACTTCACCATTGATCCCCAAAGTTTTTCATCTGAACCGCGCTCAGAAATCAATCCTTCTAGCGTTTCCACCAAAAAATCCTTAGCTTCCTGCTTCTTATCTTCTTCAACCTTTGCTACGCTGGGCTTGGTGGTTCCAGCTTTCGCCTTGGAGGGGGATTTTTTTGCGGTTTTTTTCGCTTCTTGCTCACGCACGAGGTCATCGTAAAAAATAAACTCGTCGCAATTAGCACTCAACAGCTCAGAGGTTGAATCTTTCACACCAATACCAATCACGTGTTTATTATTCTCGCGCAGCTTAGAAACCAAAGGTGAAAAATCAGAATCACCACTGATGATAACGAAGGTATCAACGTGGGCTTTGGTGTAACAAAGGTCGAGTGCATCAACAACCATACGGATGTCGGCAGAGTTTTTACCTGACTGGCGCACATGTGGAATCTCAATCAATTCAAAAGCCGCCTCATGCATAGTCGCTTTGAATTCCTTGTACCGATCCCAATCGCAATAAGCTTTCTTAACCACAATGCTGCCCTTGAGCAACAGGCGCTCCAACACTTTTTTAATATCGAACGATGCATATTTCGCATCGCGCACGCCCAGTGCCACGTTCTCAAAATCGCAGAACAATGCCATGTTGGATATTTCAGTTTGACTTGCCATATGCGCCTCCTGTAAATTAACTGGGCTGCTAAGCCTTTCTCTGTGTCTCTGTGGTGATGATTTAGGAAAATCTCTCTAGCCCGCAAGCCGCTCCAACAGCTTTGCATGTATCCCACCAAAACCGCCATTACTCATCACCAAAATCTGGTCGCCTGATTTTGCCACCGCAGCAATAGCATCAATAAGTTCATTCAGTTTATCTTTCACAACGACTTTATCACCTAATGGTGCAAGTGCACCGCGCACATCCCAGTCAAGATTCGCTGCGAAGCAAAAAATCAGATCGGCATCTTTCAGACTAGCGGGCAATGCATCTCGCATTACTCCCAACTTCATGGTGTTGGAACGCGGTTCTAGTACGGCAAGAATACGTGCTTTACCAACCTTGTGGCGCAAACCTGCTACCGTCGTGTCAATTGCCGTAGGGTGATGTGCAAAATCGTCATACACGGTAATGCCATTGATTGTACCGCGCACCTCCATACGCCGTTTCACATTTTTAAACTTTGACAGTGCAGCCAAACCTTGCGCAACAGGCACACCAGCATGACGCGCTGCAGCAAGCGCTGCGAGGCCATTCATACGATTATGTTCACCCATCAATTCCCATTGCAACTTGCCTTGCGCAACACCGTCCAAACTAACTTGGCTGGCCTCATCTATGCTCCAACCATCATCACTACCAAAGTGCTCAACAGGCGTCCAACAGCCTCGCTGGATAACGCGCTGCAGCGCCTCTTCTCGACCATTGCTCACCACCAAACCTTGCCCTGGAACCGTGCGCAACAAGTGATGGAACTGTGTCTCAATAGCGTTCAAATCCGCAAATATATCCGCATGATCGAATTCGAGATTATTCAATATTGCGGTACGCGGATGGTAGTGCACAAACTTGGAGCGTTTATCGAAGAAGGCCGTATCATATTCATCCGCCTCAATGACAAAGAATTTTGACTCGGTAATGCGCGCCGAAATCTCGAAGTTTTGCGGCACACCACCGATAAGAAAACCGGGATTCAATCCCGCATCTTCCAGAATCCAAGCCAGCATAGAACTAGTCGTCGTCTTGCCATGCGTACCTGCTACCCCCAATACCCATTTATCACGCAACAAGGTATCCGCCAGCCATTGCGGGCCTGAGGCATAGGGTAAATTTTGATTTAATATTTCTTCCATAAGCGGATTGCCGCGCGACACTACATTACCTATCACGAACACGTCCGGCTTGAGTTCAAGCTGCTCCACTGAAAATCCTTCGATGAGTTCAATGCCTTGTGCTTCGAGCTGCGTACTCATGGGCGGATAAACATTGGCATCGCACCCCGTGACGCGATAACCCGCTTGCTTGGCAATAGCCGCAATGCCGCCCATAAATGTACCGCAAATGCCGAGGATGTGAATATGCATGGTCTACCCTATCATTCAGACTCACCACAAAGTAAGCAAATACTGAGGAATGTCCAAACATTCAAGCCAACTCATAATGTGGGCTATAAATACTTTCCCTGTATCTATGTAACTCTGTGGCAAAAAGTTTTAACTTCTCAAATCAAATTAGTAAATTGTCGCCCATAAGCTCCCGCGCTTAATTGGGTGGCGCATGGTAATAGGTATTTTTATGCGGTGCCAGCACACTTATAAATATGAAACACGATTTCAACGCATTTTTAAAGTAGAATTAGACTTATTCAGATACTTAACTACATATATTGTCGTGCTTAATTCACGCGTAAAAATTTCGGCTAGTCGCAGATCTCTGTGCTCATTCTCCGCATTGACATTTACTCTGCTATTGTCTGCCTGCGCAACCGCACCTGCGCCAAAAATATCCAGCGTCGCAAGTACCAGCACCGCACCTCCGAGCATACCGAGCAATATAGCTTCTATTATGTCGATAACACGTGCACATCGTTTGGACACTAAATTGAATGTGGAATTTGATTGGTGGAAGTTACTCCAATCATCACAACTCAACACGCTGATCGAGCAAGGATTTGCAGCCTACCCCAGTGTAGAAAGTGTGCAAAGACTGTTGCTGAAAGTACAACAGAGCGATATCGTTCGTTCAGGCTATTTTCATTCAGCCATTAGCGTTAACGATGCTTCAAATGGATTAAACACGCTCTCTTTCCAAAAAACTCGCTCCGTACTGATCTCTGACACTTTTGTCGGCGACAGCTACTATGGCTTCCATGCCCGCCAACTTGCGATTTCCTACTTGCCGGAAGCATTGCACATTAGCTCACTAAGTTTACCCAAAAGTACGAACGAACGCCGACAATTACAAGCTGAAGCGACTTATCGCACTCTGGCTAGCAACTTGATTGCCTGCGTTTTACAAGAATCATCCTTACATGCGCAAATGAGATCCGCAAGAAAAATTATTGCCATTGATCTGAGCTTGCTATCGATTTTACGCAAGCAACACAAAGTAGGCTTGGTTACGCAATCTGCTGTTAGCAAGCAGAAAAATACTGTACATCATTCTCAGCAAGCCCTGCTACTCATCCACAAACAATTTACACAAACACGCGAATTGCTGCATCTACTGCTCGGCATTCCGCCCGAGGATGCTCTCCCAGAAAGCGTCTCCTTGAATACGCTGCACTCATCTCTGACGCTTCCGCTAGAAGTCCCGACTACACTTGTTGCTCAGCGTCCCGACGTGCGGGCCGCGCAATTAGAAATGCAAACCAATAGCGCGAAATATCAGAACACCATGAAAATGGCATTGAAAAACACGGAAGACACTTTGATTGCGATATATAGTGATGCCATAAAATTCAAAGCAGCGACTGCATCGGAACAAGAAAGCTTAGCCGCACTTACTGCCATGCGTCATAAATATGCCGAAAAATCCGCAAGTTACCGAGACTTGCTTGCGGCCCAGCAAAATTTACAGCTTGCCAAGTTACGCCTGATTCAGTGCCGCACAGAAACCTTGGGCAATGCCATTGCGCTTTATCATTCATTAGGTGGGGCATGGTGGAATAAAACGATCAACCTAGAGATAGCCAGCAATCTACAGCAAACCTCCTTGTAATAAACTTTACTACATCAGCGCCACGCTCTTCACCTGCGCAAACACTTGCAGACCAAGTGACAAACTAAGTTGGTCGCATGAACGACGCGTTATACGTGATAGCAACACTTGCTGTTCGCCAATTTTTATACCCAGCATCACTTTATCCAGCCCTTCATCACGTATCTCACTAATTATCCCGCTCAGGATATTGCTGATACTAGAACCGTGAGGCATTTCTGTAGCAACACTCACATCACGTGCCAAGACACGAGCGCGCACTGCACTGCCGAGCGGGCGTTCCACCTTCCCTACCCACAACTCACCTCCAGCAAAATCTATACGCGTCAGCTGATAGACTTCATCCTGCTCAACTAACTGCGCCTCGATTACCGCAGCGGCATCATCTAAATGCGCCGTAGGTAAATCAAGTCGCGCCAGCGTTTCTTGCAATACGCCACTGGCAATAACGCGACCTTGCTGCATCAGCAACAAATGATCCGCCAAACGTGCCACCTCTTCTAAGGAATGGCTCACATACAGCACGGGAATATCTAACTCGCGATGCAAGTGTTCTAAATAGGGCAGGATGTCTTGCTTGCTTTCGGTATCTAGCGCAGACAAGGGTTCGTCCATCAGCAGAATGCGTGGGCTAGTGAGTAGCGCTCGCCCAATAGCGACTCGCTGACGTTCTCCACCAGATAATTTAGTCGGATTTCCACGCTCAATAAGCTGACTCAAGCCTAGCCAATCCACCACCTGCTCAAGTTGCACCTTACGTTCGTCCGACTTGATGCGCTTGTAACCATATTCCAAATTAGCACGCACCGACAGATGAGAAAACAAGCTAGCCTCTTGAAATACATAAGCTAATTGACGCTTATGTGTCGCAATAAAAACCGCCTCATCCTGCCAAACCACGCCATTTACACTCAGCGTCCCAGCGGCTCGTTCCAAACCTGCGATACAGCGCAACAAAGTAGTTTTACCTGAACCAGAAGGACCAAACAGAGCAGTGACCCCTGTTGCGGGAGCATTAAAAGAGGCATCCAATGTGAAGCCATCCATTTGCAAAGTGAAGTGCGCGCAAATATCACTCATCGCGCCACCTTCCACAACTTGCCACCCACTAAATAAAGCGCCAGCAACACGATGAATGAAAACAACACCATACCGCCCGCCAGCCAATGTGCGGCGCTGTACTCTACTGCTTCAACGTGGTTATAAATAGCAACTGAAAGTACGCGAGTTTCGCCAGGAATATTCCCACCTAGCATCAACACCACGCCGAACTCACCTACTGTGTGTGCAAACACCAAAATCATTGCCGTGATAAATCCCGGACGCGCCAATGGCAAAGCCACACTCACAAAGCGATCCCATATATTCGCACGCAGCGTTGCGGCAACCTCCAGAGGACGCTTGCCAATTGATTCAAATGCATTCTGGATAGGCTGCACGGCAAAGGGTAGGGAAAAGATCACCGAGCCAATCACCAATCCATAAAAGGTAAAGGCTAAGCCACCGATATGTAATGCTTGGGTCATTGCACCTACCCAACCGTGCGGCCCCAACAGCAATAACAAATAAAATCCTAACACCGAGGGGGGCAACACCAGCGGCAAGGCAACTAATGCCGATACAACACTCTTGTACCATTTGCTGCTATAAGCCAACCACCATGCCAGCGGCGTAGCAATGAGCAGCAGCAAGATAGTGGTGACACTCGCCAGCTTGAGTGTCAACCAAATAGCTTGCAGATCGGAGGGATCTAGAATTGGCATGGTTTCATAAAGTATTTTTTAGCATTAGCAAGATGGAGTCAACAAAGATAAGTCTATATTAACCCTTAAAACCGCAGTTGCACCGCGAAGAACACAGAGTAAGAAACAGCATCCCCTGCTTTTCTGGCTCATCCGATGGCGGGTCGCCGCTACAACTGTAAGCTGTTGATGTTTTGCTTTTCTCTGTGTCTCTGTGGTGAGGTTTTTAGCTTTAATGCAATATATTCAGCCCGCAGCACTACGGCAGCTCATATCCAAAACTACGCATAATCATCACCGCCTTTTCACTCTTCAGAAAATCTAGTAACGCTTTTGCCGCTAGCGGATCTTTTGCCGCCGTCAACTGCACCGCCGCCTGATTGATGGGCTGATACATTGACGTAGGCACAGGCCACCAAGAGCCTTTTCTTACTTTTCCATCTTTAATGATTTGTGACATGGCAACAAAGCCCAACTCTGCATTGCCAGACGCGGCAAATTGGTAAGTCTGCGCAATACTCTCGCCCGTGACTAACTTAGCTTTCACCTCGTTCCACAGCCCCATTTTTTGTAAACTTTGTTTTGCTGCCAGACCGTAAGGTGCTAACTTGGGATCAGAGTAAGCTAGCTTTTTGAACTCTCCTTTGCCTAGCACCGTCCCCTTGTCATCCACGTATCCGGCTTGCGCACTCCACAATACCAGCTTGCCCAATGCATATACAAAACGCGAACCCTTAACTGCCAGCCCTTCTTCTTCCAACAGCTTAGGCTTTTTTACATCCGCAGAAAGGAAAACATCAAACGGCGCACCTTGCTTGATCTGCGCAGTGAGCTTACCACTAGAGCCGAAGCTAAGCTTTACCTCATCCCCACTTTGCTGCTCAAACAATGCCGAAATCTGGCGCATCGGAATAGTGAAATTTGCAGCCACAGCTACGCGCACTTCAGCCGCACAGGCTGAGCGTAGCACTCCAGTTAGCAATACAAAGCCCAGCATTAGCAAAATCAGATTTTTTCTCTTCGTCATGCCCCACTCCTTGCATTATGCATTGCCTGCCAACTCACTGTGAGTATCGGCCTGACTAGTGAGTAGCAAAAGCAATGCCAACATGGGCAAACCACAACTCAAGACAGGACATGAGCTAAAAACTTGCAAGCCAGTGATAATTCGTGACTACTATACATTGATTTAACTGAATTTTCTTTTTCTCAGGATAGCAATATTGAATTACGGAACGCTACGGCAAATTTTGTCACTTGCAAGCAAAGCTAGTCGGCCTTGTTGCAATCAGAATAATTGAGAGATTCCTTACAACGCTAACTTGCTCACAACATTAGGGCTATTCATAGCCAAAGCCACGCATCACTTTTCTCGCTTTTTCACTCTTTAGAAAAACAAGAAATGCCTTGGCCGCCTTGTTATCTTTTGCGCCAGACAACAACACTGCATTCTGCCGAAGCGGCTTGTGCAGCTTTGTAGGTACAATCCACCATGAACCCGAAGTCACTTTGCCGTTTTGCATCACCTGTGACAGTGAAATAAACGCCAGATCGGCATCCTCAGTCGCTGCCAATTGGTAAGTCTGTATAACGTTCTCACCCTTGGTTAGCTTTTCTTGAATCGAATTCCACATCGTCAGCTTGCCCAACGTATCCTTCGCTGCCACACCGTAGGGTGAAAACCAAGGATTAGCGATTGCCAACGTGCTGTAATTCCGCTTGCGTAGCATTGCACCTTTTGCATCCACAAAATCATGCCGCACACTCCACAGCACCAGTCTGCCCCTAGCGTAGACAA
>Ga0316203_1000979_pt1 | contig 24323 bp, 24 predicted proteins | sample 6monrhotite_MG_FD_204940 | JGI IMG/M metagenome (GOLD analysis project Ga0316203, IMG submission 204940) | Microbial mat bacterial communities from mineral coupon in-situ incubated in ocean water Damariscotta River, Maine, United States -... | ecosystem: Environmental > Aquatic > Marine >... | reverse complement strand
TTTTTAAGAAACACCATGGTAAACTAAAAATAGAGCATGCTTAAATGGCTTTAAATGAGGTTGGTTTTATTCAAAAACTAGGGTTGTGCATCAGCTACTGTTGTTATGTTTAGTGTTATTATTTTTAAAGGTAATAAAAATTCACAAAGCAATTAACTCCCTTGTATCCAATCTTTTCAAGCTAAATATGATTCACATCATAAGAATTCGAAGGGTTTGTTCCGTTCTTACAGCCTATCTATTTAAAATGAATATTTATGGCAATTATTATAACTGACGAATGTATTAATTGTGGTGCTTGCGAACCAGAGTGCCCGAATAACGCAATATATGAAGGAGACAATCCTTGGACAATTGCAGAAGGAACAGAAGTAACAGATACGTATACCTTAAAGGATGGTACAGAAGTAGATCCATACGAAGAGCAAGAAGCTATTTCGGATGAGTTTTTCTATATCGTACCAGATAAATGTACGGAATGTAAAGGTTTTCATGATGAGCCGCAATGCGCTTCTGTATGTCCTGTAGATTGTTGTCCAACCGATCCAGAAAATGAAGAGGACGAAGAGACATTAGAAGCTAGACAAGAAGCACTTCATGGATAGTGACTCCAACATATCGGATTCAAATTTTGGAGTAATAATTCTTGCAGGAGGGTTTTCTTCTAGAATGAATTTCCCTAAAGCTTGGCTTCCATATAATGAGAGTGAGTCATTTTTATCTCATATCGTTAACGAATATGACAAGTTTGGTTGCAACAATATAGTTGTTGTATTGAATAACCAATTTTTTACTGATAGATGTGATGAGCTTTCTGAGTTGAGAGAGAAAGCTACAGTAGTGAAAAACCTTTTTCCAGGCAATGGCAGAACCTTTTCTATACAATTGGCCTTGGAATATGTAAATGATTCTGATTATACTTTTATACATAATGTGGACAACCCATTTGTTGAGTTGGACACTTTAAATCGGTTGTCTAAAGAGAGAAATAGGGAAGGGTTTACATCTCCTAAGTATTTAGAGAAAGGAGGTCATCCAATTTTACTGTCACAAAAAGTAATTGCTAAACTAAGTGATTGTAATCCGCAACGGAATTTGAAAGATTTTCTTTCGCTTGTTCCAAGAATTCAAGTGGAGGTAAAAGACGAAACAGTTTTATACAACATAAATACCCCAGCTGATTATGAGAAGTATTTTCAACATCTTCAATTAGCTTAAGGATGATATGGAATCTTTTTATCATACCATATCAAATGTGGAAAAGGAGAAAGGTGAAGCCGCTTTATGCTTAATAGTTCAATCTACGGGTTCTACTCCAAGAAAGGTTGGCGCAAAAATGATAGTCCTTGAGGACGGAAGTGTTAAAGGTACTATTGGGGGAGGAAATTTAGAAAAACAGGTAATCGAGAATGCCTTGAAGCAAATTAAAATAAATGAGCCGAAATTATTCAAACATGATTTATTACACCAGCACAATATGTGTTGTGGTGGGGCGGTTCAAATATATATAGAACCCATTGTGAAAAAGAAACGCTTATACATATTTGGTGCAGGTCATACAGGTATCGCTTTAGCAAAGCAAGCGGTTCAGGTTGGGTTCGATATTGTAATCATAGATGACAGAAAAGAATACACAGATCAGGTAAATCTTGATGGTGTAGATAAACTCAATATGGAATATGGAAAGTTGTTACCATCGATTCCATTTGATAAAAACACTTTTATCACAATAATGACTTATGAGCATTCTTACGATAGAGACATTTTATCCTATTGCATAAAACAACCACATGCTTATTTAGGGATGATTGGTAGCCAACGAAAAGTTGAATTGACAAAAAAGATGTTTTTTGATTCAAAAATTGCAACAAAAGAAGAGTTGGATAATGTTGATATGCCAATGGGGAAAAATATTAATGCTGAAAGCCCTGAAGAAATAGCTGTAAGCATATTAGCAAAATTAATAGAAGTAAAAAACAAACAATGAGAGTCGCAATAATAACTGGAGCAGCAAATGGAATAGGTAAATCTATTGCTAAGCGTTTTGTAAATGAGCATTATCAAACTGTTTTAGTGGACTTAGATTCCAAAAATGGAGAGGAACTTGCTAACGAATTGGGAAATAATGCAAGTTTTATTTCTTGTGATATAAGTAATCATGCGGCAGTTGAAGAATTATTTGAGGAGGTTCTGAAAAAATACGGATCAGTAGATGTGGTCGTTAACAATGCCGGTATAATCAGAGATAATGTTATTTGGAAAATGCCTGTTGAAGATTTTGATAAAGTTGTTGATGTTAACCTAAAAGGAACTTGGTTAATGTGCAAAGTAGCAGGAACTTTAATGCGTGAACAAAAAAGCGGTAGGATTGTAAATATAGCATCACGAGCTTGGTTAGGCAACAGAGGTCAATCTAATTATTCGGCATCAAAAGCTGGAGTTGTTGGTTTGACACGCGTATTGGCGTTGGAGCTGGGTAAATATGGCGTTCTAGTAAATGCAATTGCTCCAGGTTTAATTGATACCCCACTTACGCAGAAGTTACCAGAGAATGTTCAGGAGAAACTGATTGAAGCCCAACCAACAAAATCCATGGGAAGACCTGAGGATATAGCACATGCAGTGTCTTTTTTATGCGATGCTGAAACGCAATTTATTACAGGTCAAACAATTTATGTAGATGGAGGAAAAAGCATAGGAGCAGGAATTTAATTTATTGAAAAATGGAAATAATTAATCTTACAGTCAACGGTAAAGAATATCAGGTAATAGTTGAACCACATGACACCCTTTCTAAAGTGTTACGTGACAAAATACATTTGACAGGAACTAAAATAGGTTGTGAACAAGCTAGTTGTGGAGCATGTACTGTTTTCGTAGATGGAAAAGCAGTTCAGAGTTGTATTACGCCAGCTTTAAGAGTTGCTGGATCAGTAATTACGACAATAGAAGGGGTAGCTGATCAAAATAAGTTACACAAACTACAAGAGAAATTTGTAGAAAAAGGAGCTGTTCAATGTGGGTATTGTACTCCTGGAATGATAATGACATCTCTAGATTTTTTAGAAGAGAATCCAACACCAACCACTGATGAAATAAAAGAGGCGCTTTCTGGAAATTTATGTCGTTGTACAGGATATAAGAAAATAATAGATGCGGTTGAATCTTATGTTGAAGAAGAAAATAATTTACATCCACCCATTGGTTACCTACCACATGAAAAGAAAGATAAATTTGGAATGGTAGGTACGGGACAGCCCTATATTGAAGCAAATAAAAAGGTACAAGGCTCAGCAGATTATGCAGATGATATTAAAACCAAAAATGCCTTACATTGCAAGTTTTTAAGAAGTACACATGCACATGCTAAAATAATTTCTATTGATACCAGTGCTGCAGAAGAATTAAAAGGTGTTCGTAAAATTGTAACTGGAAAAGAGCTTCCAGTCAAGTTCGGTGTTTTACCTATTTCTCAGGATGAGACAGCAATGGCCGTAGAGAAAACACGCTACATTGGAGAAATTGTAGCAGCTGTAGCGGCTGATACGGAGGAAATAGCTAACATAGCTTGTGGTCTGATAAAAGTTGAATACGAATCGTTAAGAGCGTTTTTTGACATGGAAGAATCAACGGAAGACGTTGGTGAGGATGAACAGATTCACTCGCATTGTAAGTTCAATAACAATATTCATAAAAAAGCTGAATTGCGTTTTGGCGATCAACAAGAAGGTTTAGCAGAAGCTGATCATCGTGTAAAAGTTGATTTTGATTTTCAAGGAATTAATCATGGTTTTACTGAGCCTCATGCAGCAACAGCTTCTTGGGATGAAAACGGATTGACAATCATTACGGCAACTCAAGTTCCACATTATTTACATCGTTATTTAGCAAAAGTATTAGAGGTTCCGATGAATCGAGTACGTGTTATTAAACCTTATGTCGGTGGTGGTTTTGGTGGTAAATCAGATCCATTTCCACACGAAATTATTATATCGCACATTTCAAGATTGGTTGGCCAACCCGTTCGAACTCGATTCAACCGAGAAGAGGTATTTATGACTAATCATGGTCGTCATCCAACTAAATTAAGTTTAGAATTGGGAGTGAATTCTGATGGGACTTTTAAAGCGTTAGATGCTGATATTATTATTGATGGAGGAGCCTATGGTAGTTTTGGAGTAGTAACATCCTATTACAATGGTGTGTTACTCCAGGCTCCATACAAGATTCATAATTTTGGATTTAGAACGAGAAGGGTTTATACAAACAAACCTCAAAGTGGCGCCATGCGAGGACATGGAGCTGTGAATTCTCGTTATGCTGTAGAAACAATTATTGATCGGCTAGCTGAAGAAATTAAAATGGATCCATGTGAAATGCGTTTGAAAAACTTTTTAGATGGGGATTCACTAACAGTTGGACAATACCGAATTACTTCTAATGGAAGTACGGAGTCATTAAAAGCAGTTATGGATCAATCCGATTGGAAAAATAAATTTGGTAAAATGCCAGAAGGCCATGGTTTTGGTGTTGCCTGTGGATTCTTTATTAGTGGAAGTGCATTGCCAATTCATTGGAATGAGTATCCTCAATCTGTCGTTCATTTAAAAGTAGATATGGATGGACGAGTATTGATTACTTCGGGTGCTAGTGATATAGGGCAGGGTAGTGATACTATGTTAGCGATAATTGTTGCAGAAGTATTAGGATTAAGTATGGATAATATCTTTGTCGTTGCTGCCGATACAACACTTACACCTATAGATCTTGGAAGCTACTCCAGTCGTGTGACGTTTATGGCTGGTAATGCTGCAAAAGAAGCAGCGGAAAAACTTAGGGACACCATATTAGACACTGTTGCAAAAGTTCAAGAAGTTGACAAGGCTGAATTAAATATCCAAAACGAAAGAGTATTTACCAATAATGGAAAAGTTGATTTAACATGGGTGGAAGCTGTGGAAAATGCTACACGAAAAGTGGGTGCATTGAATACTTCTGGAGCCTACAATTCCCCAAAACTAGGCGGTGACTTTAAAGGTGCTGGTGCAGGGTTGAGCCCATCGTATAGTTTTGGTGCAGTAATAACAGAAGTCAAAGTTGATAAAGAGACTGGAAATGTTGAAGTTGTCAATATTTGGGGAGCTCATGATGCTGGAAAGGCAATTAATCCTTTAGCAGTTGAAGGACAGTTGGAAGGTTCTTGGCACATGGGATTGGGTCAAGCAGTTAGCGAACAAATGAAATACTACAAAGGTTTGTTGGTAAATGGAAATCTAATTGATTATAAAATACCAACGACAAAAGATACGCCTCCAATTCATACAACGATTGTTGAGACAATAGACCCAGAAGGACCTTTTGGAGCAAAAGAATGTGGAGAAGGGGCTATACATCCAGTTATTCCTGCTGTCGCTAATGCAATTTACGATGCAGTTGGTGTTCGTGTTACTTCACTACCAATTACATCGGAAGAGGTTTTTAAAGCGATGAAAGAGAAAAAGAAAAATTTAGAAATGATAAGTTAAATTATAATATAACAAGGAAATTGTCAATTCGAGTGATTTTTAGGTAGCGAAGCGAAATAAAATTTTATCGAGAAAAGATAGTTTTCAGAGGTCGTTCTCGACACAGTTTTAATTATTTCGGATTTCATCCTGAAAAATTAAAACCACTCGAACTGACAGGTAAGCATAAATAATAGAAACTATGATAGCTGAAAAAAAATATATTATTCCAACTTCTATTGAAGAAGCTATTGAAGCTGCGAAAGAGAACTTAGGTAAATTTAAGTACTTAGCTGGTGGAACAGATGTAATGGTCAATCGGTATCAAGGAAATGAAAACTCTCCTTGTTTAGTTGATATTACTAAGCTTGGAGAATTGAAAGGTGTTTCAAAACAAGGAAGCTATTTAAGAATTGGAGCCTTAGAGCAATTGGAATCCTTAAAGTTTTATGATGAAATAAAAAATGAGTTTCCAATGCTTATAGAATCTGCATTATCCGTTGGAGCTCCTTTACTAAGGAAAACAGCCACAATTGGAGGCAATATACTCTGTGAAAATAGATGTTTGTATTACAATCAATCTGAATGGTGGAGAGAATCTGTTGGATATTGTTTAAAGTGTGATGGAGATGTTTGCATTGCAACACAAGGTAAGAAAGCTTGTTTTTCTGAATTAGTTTCTGATACAGCTCCTGCATTAATAGCGATGAATGCTGAAATTGAATTAATGGATATTGAAGGAACAACAAGAAAGAAGTTAGAGGATATCTATACTGGAGATGGCGTTATTCCTAAAAATCTTGCTGAAACAGCAATTCTAACAGCGATATTTCTTCCTTTAGACAAAGGGTACAAAACAAGATTTCATAAACTAAGAGAAAGAGAAAGTCTTGAGTTCACTTCTTTAACCAGTGCTGTTGCAGTAGATAAAGAGGGTAATTTGAAAATTGCTATGTCAGGTGTAGATCCTAAGGCAGTGATTGTAGAAGGAAATAGTAACGATGATAAAGCAGGGTTAATAAAGAAAGCTATAAAAGGTTCCCGTGCAATTGATAATGACATGTATTCAAGAAAATATCGTCGGGAAATGATAGGAGTCTATTTGAATAGAAGTTTTGAAGAGTTAGGTATATAAAAGAAGATAAATGGAACACAACCCTATACAAACAATGTTGGATGAACACGAGGTGATTTGTCAAACAGAAGGTATTATTGAGAATATTGATAAACTGTGGGAAACAGATTTAGATAAATACAAAGAAACAGTTACTATTCTAATTACCTTTTTTAGAGAATATGCAGATGGATATCATCATAGGAAAGAGGAAGATGTTCTGTTTCCAGAAATAAACAAACATCCAGATTTTGTATTACAAGAAATAATAGAAGAATTTGAGACGCATCATGAAGATTTCAGAGATTATACAGTAGAGATAGAAAATGCTATTGGAGACAATGATTTCGAAAAATCATACAAGGAATTGAATAACTATTTACAAGATTTATTGGATCATATTGGAGCTGAAAATGATGAATTATTTGTTTTAGCAGAGACACTAATGGATGAGGACGAGCTAGAGACCATCTATTTTAAATTCAAGGATATCGATATGGAATTAGGAGAAGAACGAAAAATAGAGTTAGAACAAAGCATAGAGTCTCTTTAGTTTAATAAATTTGTGCTCTAAAATTGTAAAACATGGATACATCCCAATATTTTTATAGAAACGTGATTTTTTCAAAATCAGGAAGTGAAATCTCGTTAATTGACATCAATAACCCAGAAGCTGAAAAGCAAGTGCTAGAATCTTGGTTTGGAAATATCTTCCAACTAGCTGATGGGCAGCATTCTATTGATGAGTTAATAGGTTTTGTCTCTAAGCAATACCCTAGTGGTCCTCCACCAAATTTGAAAGAAACTATTATTTCTGTAATAGAAAGAATGACTGAATCTAAATTGATAATATTGACAGATGTAGCAATTGAATTACCTTATTATCTATCTGCACCAGTTGAACGCTTAGATTTGGAGAAAGCAAGAATATTGATGGAGCAAGATCAGGCGAATTTGAACTAGTTAATAGTGATAGAAAAAAGACAGCAAATATTTTTGAATAAACCGTTAAGAATTTATTTAATTATTGCTATTTGCTTTACTTTACTTGGGGGAGTCGTTGATACGTTTGAATATTTCACAAATAATCTCAATTTTTTAGTAATCCTAAATAGTGTATTTGTTACGCTGGTTACTGGAAGTTTATTTGTCCTTTACAAGAAGAAAACATGGACTAAGCCTGTAAGTATTGTCTTTTTATACGCTACTATTTTTACCATAATTGTCACCAATGTTTATTTTCTTGAAATAAAATTGGATGATTGGAGGTTTAACTTTCTACGTGATAATTTATTGTTTTTTATCTTTGTAACAGTTGCCAGCCTTATTTCCGGAACGCGACATTTAATTGTTCTTAATGCTCTGTATATTGTTTACATAATAGCATTAATATATCTTTCACGGGATTCATATATTATAGAAAATTCCCCCTTTTACATTATTCTGCTTGGAGGTTTTTCATTTGCCATGTATTGGTTTATGAAGATGCTTAAAAAAGTGTTAGATGATAATATTGATCTAAACCAAAAAGTTATTGAAAATAGTAACCTAATCAGAGCAAAAGAAAATGAACTTTTCTTAGAGAAAAAAGCGCATTTAAATGAGGTTATTGATAAGAAAAATAGAGAACTTTCTTCTCAGGCAATGATGATTGCTAAAGATGGTGAAACTGTTGATAAGATACTAAAATCAGTAAGCGAAATAGGGAAGAAGTTGGATTCAGAAAATAAAAAAGTAATACAAGATTTAATCTCCAAAATTACATTGGAATCACGCTCAGAAAGATGGGAAGAATTTCAATTGCGGTTTGAAAAGGTTTATCAGGGTTTCTTTGTGAAATTGCTTGAGAAATACCCCAAACTTTCTAAAACAGAACAAAAATTGGCCGCATTTATAAAGTTAGGCTTGTCTTCAAAAGAAATAGCCATTCTAACACAAAACACAAAACCTAGTGTAGATGTAGCTCGTTCTAGACTAAGAAAGAAAATGAACGTGGGAAAAAATAATTTCCATTCTTTCTTAAATAATCTATAGCCGATCAGTTAGCGAGTATTTATTTTTAAAATCAAAATGTTAAGTTTTTTCTAAGTCTCTTTTTTAGATATACTGTGCATTAAGGACGTTCTTTGATGAGTTGATATCGCGCTCGAAATCAGCCGAATATTACGCTTTGATGAAATACAAATTTTATGAGTAAAAGAAACCTGTTTTCAACATCAATTTTATTACTACTATTTCTGGTTTATTCTGTAAATGCTAAGGCGACCCATGTTATGGGAAGTGAACTTACTTACAAGCTTATAGCATCAAATACATATGAGGTAACAGTGGCGTTGTATCGAGATTGTAATGGAATAGCCGCTACTAATACAATTGATGTGTCTTGGTCAGGTACATGTGGTAACGGAAATCGTACACTTACCAGAATTTCACAATATGAGGTGTCTTCGTTTTGTCCTACTTATATAACTGCTTGTAATGGAGGGACTGGCTTATATGGAGTTGAAGCCCATATTTATAAAAGTACTGTTACGTTGCCTCCTGGTTGTTCGAATATCACTTTTTCGAATCGGATATGCTGTAGAAATAACGCTCTTACTAATTTATTGGCGCCTGATACGGAGAGAATTTATGTAGAAGCAGTAATGATGAATTCAAATAACTCTTCTCCATCCTTTGTGTACGATCCGATTTTTTTTACTTATACCAATACAGGGGTACCTATGGTTATTCCTAACTTAGCTACTGATGTGGATGGCGATAGTTTGGTTTATTCTTTAGTTAGTGCTTTGGATAACGATGGGGTTATTGTTAACTATGATATTGCTTCAGGCTATTCTGGATTACAGCCCTTTGGAGTTGGAGTTGCCAGTATAAACTCTGCAAATGGTGATTTAACGATACTTAATCCTCCTATAATGATAGGAGTTGTAGCTATTTTAGTCGAAGAGTACCGAGCAGGTGTAAAAATAGGTGAGATTAGAAGAGATTGGCCAATAACTTTTGTTGCTGGAAATAATACTAACCCTGTAATTTCAGGTTTGAATGGAGGTACAAGTTTTACAGATAGTGCTATTTGTGTAAGTAATTATTGTGCTGATATCGTTGTGACAGATGTTGATCTTGGTCAGGTAATTCAAGACGTAACCCTAACTGATACTAGTGGTAATTTTATTTTTGAGACAATTGGAACAAACCCATTAACAATAACAGTTTGTTGGGATTCTCTTAAACCAATTATTGCGGGAACATACGAGCTTAAAATTAAAGCAAAAGACGATAAATGTTCCATGTCAGGAATTTCTAACGAAACTTATCACATCACAATAGAGCCACAATTGGATGCATCTTTTACTTTTTTGGATTCTGTCTATTGTAGTAGTGGCTTTGTAGATCCAGAATTAAATATTACTGGAAATACAGGAGGGGTATTTACAAGTATGCCAGTAGGACTAAGTATTAACCCTGCCAACGGAAGCATAGACTTGTCATTAAGCGGTGATAATGATTACGCTATTACTTATACGCATTCGGGACTTTGTCCAGATACAAATACTGTAGCCTTAACTATTGGTAATGACATAGCTGATCAAATGGTTTCTGCAACGCCATCATTTCATTGTATTAGTGGAGCTTCATCTATCGATATAGATTCATCGGAAATTGACCTAATTTATTATTTACGAGATAATGCAAATGATTCCATTATTGATGGACCAATTTCAGGAACAGGAAGTACGATTTCCTTTAATACGGGTGCAATAACCAATACTACAAGTTACAACATAGTAGCTCTAGCTGGTTCAGGTGGTGTTTTGGATTTTGATGGAGTGGATGATTATGTGTCTTCCACAGCTTTAATTCCTTCAACCGGAGATTTTAGTGTTACATTTTGGGCCAAACAAAATAGCCCACAAACAGGAAATGTTGAGTTTTTCTCACAAGGGACTTCTGGAAATGCATTTTATTTAGGTCATAATAGTGCTGGAATTTTTCGTATAGGAGATACTTGGTTAAATTCAGGAGTATCTTTTCCTACTGATGGTTTATGGCACTATTATGCAGTTGTAAAATCAGCAAGTAATACAGAGTTTTATATAGATGAAGTGCTTGTTGCTAGTTTAGGGGGAGCAATTGCTAATCCTTCTAATACAGACTTTAGATTAGCCAGGCAATATGGAGTGCATGGAGAATACTTAAATGGACAGATAGACAAATTTTCTGTTTGGAACACTGCCTTGAGTTTTTTTGAAATTCAATCCAATAAAAACAATTGCTACACTGATCCACAATCCGGTTTAATTGCTGACTATAATTTTGAAGATGCTGTTGGAACCACATTAACAGATAATTCTGGAAATGCTAACGATGCTACATTGATAAATATGGATGGAACAACTGATTGGGTGAAAGAAATTAACGTTTGCTGGAACTGTAGCTATCAACTTTCTACCATTATTACTGTCCCTTTATATTTTCCAAATTCAGGAACAGATGTAATAACAGCCTGCGATTCTCTGGTTTGGATAGATGGTAACACTTATACAGTAAATAATGCCACAGCTACGCATACTTTAACAAACCTCAACGGATGTGATTCAACTGTAACATTGAATTTAAATATCATCCATGCCACTTCAGGGACAGATATTATTACAGCTTGTGATTCTTTAGTTTGGATAGATGGTAATACGTACACTTCAAGTAATAATGTTGCTACACACACTTTAACTAATGTCTCGGGTTGTGATTCAATTGTGACATTGAATCTTACGATTAACAATAGTAATTCTGGAACAGACACTCAAGTAGCTTGTGATAGTTTCACTTGGATAGATGGAAATACCTACACTATGAGTAATACAACAGCTACACATATTTTAACCAATGTTTTGGGATGTGATTCGGTGGTTACTTTGAATTTAACCATTAATAATAATACTGGAATTGATACTCAAGTAGCTTGTGATTCTTTGGTTTGGATTGATGGAAATACATATACTACCAGCAACAATTCTGCTACTCATATCCTAACAAATATAAACGGATGCGATTCAATTGTAACGTTGAATTTGACTATCATCCAATCCAATTCAGGGATAGATGTTATCACAGCTTGTGATAGCTTCACCTGGATTGACGGAAACACCTATATTTCTAGTAATAACACAGCGATCCATACCTTAACCAATGTGTCAGGATGTGATTCTATAGTTACCTTAGACTTAACAATCGATACGGTTGATGTAACTGTTACAGTAACGGATCCGAGTATTGTTTCCAATGCCACAGGAGCTACTTATCAATGGCTAGATTGTGATAGTGATTTTGTAATTATTTCTGGAGAAACGAATCAAGATTTCACTGCAATAACCAATGGTAGTTATGCTGTTGAGGTTACTCAAAATAATTGTATAGATACATCATCTTGTTATTTAATAAGTACAATCGATGTTCTTGAAAATAGTTTTGGATCAGATTTGATTTTATATCCAAACCCTACATTGGGCCAGGTAGTAGTCGATTTAGGAGGTGCATACCGAACTGTAAATCTAACGGTGACGAATATTGCTGGGCAAGCTACTTTAACTAAAGAGTTTAGAGAAACTAATTTATTACAATTCAAAATAGAGGGACCTGTTGGAATTTATTTTATTGAAATAAAAACAAAGGAAGGTAGGTCAGCTAAATTGAAAATATTGAAACAATAAGCCTATGAAGCTTTTAAAAATAAAATTAATATTTGGATTATTAATTGGTATAACAACAACTTACGCCCAAGAAGTAATCTCTACGCAAGGCATAGCTACAGCAATGGAAAACGATACAATGACTTTAGTAGTTTTATAAAATCTCGTTTTTCAGAAAGAGTCCAGAAAGTTTCATTAGATACTGGTTTTACTTGCCCAAATAGAGATGGTACTAAAGGAGTAGGAGGGTGTACTTATTGTAATAACAACACTTTCAATCCGTATTATTGTAAGCCAAGTAAAAGTATTACTGAGCAATTAAATGAGGGAATTGCATTCTTTTCAAATAAATATAAAACACAAAAATACTTGGCGTACTTTCAAGCGTATACTAACACCTACGCTGATATTGAATTAGTAAAAGAACTATATAACGAAGCGATTTCTCACCCTAATGTAGTGGGCTTAGTAATTGGAACTCGCCCAGATTGTATAAATGAAGAGTTAATTGAATTTCTATCCGACCTTTCTAGAAAATACTTTATTTCTTTAGAATTTGGTGTAGAAAGTACATTAAACAAAACGCTGGAAAAAGTAAACAGATGCCATACGTTTGAAGAAACGGTTGCTGCTTACAATATGTGTAATAATAAAGGACTTCACTTAGGAGCACATATGATAATTGGGTTGCCTGGAGAAACTAGAAAGGAGATTCTAAATCATGCAATTGAGTTAAGTAAGTTACCAATTAATACTTTAAAGTTACACCAACTTCAGATTGTTAAACATACGATGATGGCTATTGAATTTGCTAAATCACCTGAGAGTTTCACTCTATTTCCTTCGGATGAATACATTGAATTGATAACAGAGTTTTTAACGCTACTCCGTCCAGATATAATAATCGAACGCTTCATAAGCGAATCACCTTCTCATTTACTAATAGCTCCAAAATGGAATGGTCTGAAAAATTTTGAAATCGTTGCAAAAATTGACAAAATGCTTATTGAGAAAGATCTGTGGCAAGGGAAGAATTACAACTAACTTTTCACTTCTTCCGTTCCATCAGAATATTTAGCAAACCTCCCTGTTTCTTGAGGACTAACAGGACTGTTGCTATTCCATGGCCAACCTCCAAATTGTGTTCGTTGGTAATCTTCAAATGCTTGCTGAATTTCTTCTCTGGTGTTCATTACAAAAGGACCATGTTGCACTACGGGCTCTCCAATAGGTTTCCCTTGTAGGATTAATATGTGACAATCTTCTGTCCCGCTTGTAAAAAGAATATCTGTATTTGCTTCTATCTCAGCAGAATGGTAATGTTTTACCTCTTGTCCAGATACATTTAAAATACCTCCTTTATAGAAATAAAGTGTTCTATTTATTTCTTCTGAAGCTTTTGGTAAATTCCAAGTTGCTCCGGCTTCCATTTTAATGTTCCAAATAGCGACTTCATTACTTTGGTCATTTGCCCACGAGTTGGGTGGAGGAGTAGGTGCTTTATCATTTTCGATTCTTCCTGCAATAACTTCTACTAATGTTTTCTTGCCATTTGCATCCGTATGTATATGTTTTGGAATCTCTTCTTCCCAAAGCATTTTATAATGTGGTTCTACAAATTTACTAGAGCTTGGTAAGTTTAACCAAATTTGAAAAAGCTCTAAAGGATTGTCACTGTCTTGATTAATACAAGGAAACATTTCAGCATGTTGAACTCCTTTTCCAGCTGTCATCCATTGAACGTCACCATTTCCATACCTCCCGGAAGCACCGAGAGAGTCTGAATGGTCAACTAAACCTGTTCTAACTACGGTAACGGTTTCAAATCCTCTGTGTGGGTGAAATGGGAATCCTGGAACTGTTTGTCCATGATACATTCTCCAGCCATCTTTCACAATAAAGTCTTGTCCAATTTGTCTTCCAGCTAGACTTGCATCTGGACCAAGATTTTTATTTCCATTTGGATAATAATCTTCATGATGTACGCAAAATAGAAATGGGTCTCTTGTAGCCCATTGAAAGCCTAATGGTTGGATGTTTTTCACTTCAGTATTTTTAGTTGGTTTTTTGTTGTCAATTGAAAAACCTGCCGTTGCACCAACAATTGCAACTGTTGTGGCTGCAGTTATTTTTTTTATAAAGCTTCTACGGTCATTTGATTTTTTCATCATTATAAAAGTAGAACTAACTTCTTAGAACAGGAAAATATCTTCAATTTTTAGTTTAAAAACTACCGAAATGTCGTGAGCTATCTAAAAATATTGAAAATTGTATCCGTCCAATACATGTTTTCGATTCTCTCCATGGAATATGCAGTTAATTCATCTGGGTAATTTTTTACCAAATCAATCTGATACATTTTTGAAGGATCTTTAACGTAGTTAACATTGTGTTTGACGTATATGCTGTCATAGCTAATACTAACAACCTTCATCGTTGAATAGAACCCTTCGTCTATCATGTATTCATATACATCTCCAACTATAGGGTTTAAGATATAATCGCTTTCAGATACTTCTTCTATAGCCACAGGTACAGCAGCTTCTTCATAATCATCATATTCTTCAGTCATGTCTTCTAACAAGTAGTCATAGTTATAGTAAGAGCTGTACTCGTACATCGAATAAAATGTTGGGCCAAGACCGATGAATAAAATAATCCCTAAAAAGTTCCATATAGGAATTTGGTGTATTCTTTTTTCCTTTTCAGCTGCCTTTTTTAAAGGAGCAGGCATACGGTTTGATGGAGTTGTTTTAGAGCAACTAGAACATACTGCATTTACGGATTTGCCAACATTACTAATTGGCATAAATACAACATGGAAATAACTAGCTTTTACATCAAAACTTAAAAAGCCTGGTTTGTTACAATTTGGACATTCATGATGCGTTTCGACTTTTATTATTGTTGAATCAGCTGTTCCTATTGCCATTTTATTTCTCCTTAATTTCTTGTAGTAAATCTCTTATTTCTGTCAATAATTCATTCGTAGAATCATTATTAGAAATAGGAGGAGAACCTGAATTAGTAGACATTATAGTCTCTCTTTGTAATAATACTTTCTTTTTAAAATCAGCAGAATCAACAATTCCAACGAGCTTCATGTCAGCTCCTTGTTTTGCTCCACCTCCAGCTGTTTCTATTTGGAGGATTTTTAAACCAAAGTAATTTAAAATTGGGTTTTGAATAAAAGTTAAGTCCTGAATATTTTCAAGTGGAATGGTTTTTTCTACTTTAAAAAGGACACCTTTTTTATACTCTAAATGACCAACCGTTAATTGACATTTTAGGTTTTCGTAATATCTCTTACTTACACTTTGTCCTAACCCTAACAACCATATTAGTAATATAGGAATCCCAATAAAACTGATTAATAGTATTAAAGCGACATAAGCAAAGATGTATTTTTTAATTTTTGGTGTAAATTCTGCTTCTTGTATTACTATCGGATTTTCCATATTGAATTCTAAATCTACGATTTTTCCTATTTAAGTCTTGATCTTTTCGTTCAAAATCATAATTTTTTGCCAAATTTTTCGACTGAGTCCTGTACATAAAACTTCAATATCATTGACTGTGCTAACAACTACAGGGTCAGACAGGCTTTGAGCATATAAAGCTGCTACTTTTGAAACTAATGCAGCCATTTCTGAGGAATAATCCAAGTACCTTTCTAATTCTAATGGAGTGAGAGTTCGTTTTGGAGAATTCTCAGTATTGTTATCTCCTTTGTTAATTAAACTTGGGTCCTTTGTCAATTGGTGCATATCAATTACATGTGCAATAACCCGTAATTCATTCAGTCTTTTTATAGCTCGTTTTCTTTTCGCTCTAGACTCCATAGAACCTAAAAAGAATATAGATGCTCCTAATAAAAGTAAGTCATTAAATACGGCTTCAGATATAGTTGCAATGTTGGAAAGTGTTGTATCGTGAATTTGTAAATCAATATAAGTGATACTGTATGCTAAGCCCCCTAAGCCAATTAAAATTATGAAATAAGAGAAAGCTCTCATTATAATATTTGGTCTAGCTATCCATTCAATATTACCTTTACTTTGTTGTGCTAATTGTAAAAAGTCATTACACACATTTCGTAACCCAGATGTAGGAAAACGGTCATTAATACGTTTTTCCAATACCTTTATAGTTTCTATTACTTTATCTGAATCAAGTTGTGTAATACTTTCCATTGGTTATAAAGTTAGTATAAAATTATTATTCTCATTTTTCTTACTTTTAAAAAATCTTCAAAATCAATTACATGAAACTATTGATAAAATCTATTCTGGGGGTATTTCTATTAAGTACAGTGTCTTGTTCCAATACGGATACCCAAGAAAGCGAAAACATTTCTAAAAAAGTAGCGTCAGATGCTAACATAATTAAAGAAGAAGCTTTAGAAGAAGTAGAATTAGCTAAAGAAACTACGGAGATTGAAGTGGATTTGTTTGAGTTGGAACCAAGTAAAAGCATTCCAGTTTACGATGATTATCAAATTATTGAGAAAACCACTACTGTTTATATTGAAGAGTTTATGGATGAGCCTGAAGATCAAACTTATTCTGTTTTGTTGACTGGTGAAATGATAGATGAACTAACTTTTGATTCAATTGCGTTAGCTGAAATTGATTTAAATGCATTAGAAGTAGAAAATGACTCCCTTTTAAATGTAAAATCTTGTTTTCGATTAAACGGGTATATAGTAATGCAGTGTTTAACTAAAAGGAATGAGTATAATAATTCTGATTGGATATTTATTTATAACCATAACAAGATTGTTTGGAGTACTGTTGCTCGCCACTATGATAGTTGCGAAGATAGTTTTGCAGATATTGTAGGTGTTGTTTCTGATGTTAATCAATCATTCTTAATGATAGCGGGTATAATGAATAGCATAACCTTTGTGAAAATGGAAGATGGCTTTCAAGAGCAATATGTTGTTAATAGTCAATACGACCCAAACCTGGACTATGGAATGTAGCTGAATTATTAGCGGCTACATGTTAATACCTATTTTCATTTTATGATTTGAATCATGATTGTGTCCAATTAAGCAAAGTAGTTTTGTGATAAATTTCAATTTATGGCTGATGCAACTTTCAAACCGATCCGTTTTGTCTCTACAGATGACAAAGGGTTTGGGAAAACTGTAAAGAAAAGAGTTAACGAGTATTTTAAATCGAATAACATTGATCGAACGGGTGATTATAGAATTTGGATTAAAGTAATGGTAATGCCCTTACTTCTTTTAGTGCCGTTCGGTTTTATTCTAGCCAATGCATTTGCAGATAGTTTGCTAATCTATTATGGATTATGGCTAATGATGGGAATAGGCTTGTGTGGATGTGGAGCTGGGATTATGCACGATGCATGTCACGGTGCTTTATCGAAGAACAAAAATGTGAATGAATTTATTGGTGAATTAGTATGGAGTTTAGCTGGTGGTTCAGCACTCAATTGGAAAATTCAACACAACGTCTTGCATCACCAATATACAAATATTGATGGTTATGACGAGGATATTGACCCTTCTGGAATAATGCGATTTTCACCGCACCAGCCTTTAAAGGCAGTCCACAGATTTCAAGCAATTTATGCTTGGCTTTTTTATGGGTTAATGACTTTTTCATGGGCTACCTATAGAGGGTTTATGCAGTTGTATCGCTATGATAAAATGGGCTTGGTACAAGCACAAGGTAAAAGTTATAAGCCTGAATTAATAAAAATGATTATAATGAAAGTTCTTTATTATGCCGTTTTTATTGGTTTGCCATTATTATTGTTAGATGTAGCTTGGTGGCATATTTTATTAGGGTGGTTTAGTATGCACTATATCGCTGGATTATTTTTAGGTTGTATTTTTCAACCTGCTCATGTGGTGCCTTCTTCAGATTTTCCATTAGCTGATTCTGAAAATAAAATTCAAAGTGATTGGTCAAAAATGCAATTATTAACCACAGCGGATTTTGCGCCAAATAATGCAATGTTATCATGGTATATAGGAGGATTGAATTTTCAGATAGAGCATCATTTGTTTCTTAATATGTGCCATGTACATCATAAAAAAGTTGCTAAAATTGTTAAGGAAACAGCAGTAGAATTCGGTTTGCCTTATTATTCTAAAAAAACATATTTAGGAGCATTAGCTAGTCATGCAAAGATGTTACATAGTTTAAGGAAATAGCACAAATAGATTTTTCAGATATAATTGTTTTAATTAAAATTAAGTAACTTTCTTTTTCATTAGACACTGTTGTCTTAATATTTAGAGAGTTATTTTATGAGTTCTACGCAAGTCTTATTGAATTTTACGCAGAAAATTGAGGACAAAAATATTGTCTCCAATGATGTTGCGATTAAACTTAGGAAGTTTATTCACAAGTTAGAAAGTACCTCTAGTTGGGAACTATTCTTAATAATTAGTGGAATAATGGGGGCATTATTTGCCTCTGCCGGTATTTTTGCAATTATATCCCATAATTGGGACGATTTTTCTAAACATGTTCGTGGAGGGTTAAGTTTAGTTCCAGTTCTTACAGGAATATTTTTCTATTATTTAGCAGTGTTTAAGCACCAAAAATCAAAGGCTTGGGTGGAGGCAAGCTCCATGTTCTTAATGCTCATGATTGGTGCTTCAATGTCTCTTATAAGTCAAACCTATCAGATGGATGGGGATTTTAATAAGTTTATAAAAGTGTGGGCTTTTCTAACATTACCAATGTTTTATCTAGGTAGGTCCTCAGGTATTGCATTGATTTATCTCGGTCTAATTTTATTCTTAGCAGTTGATTTTAGTATTGGTTGGTGGGGAATTCCCAATTTCGGACACAATGAAAATTTATATTGGTTTTGGTTTTTCCTAATTGGATTTTTGCCCCATTATTACATGGCGCTAAACAAGAAAAGTAAACGACAAAGTATTAGAGTAATATACTTATCATACTGTTTATATATTGCTTTAATGATTGGAATTGGTTTTACAATAAAAAGTAATTTCTTACTATGGTATACTTTGGCTAATTTGATTTTCTACCTATTAGGGAAAAAATACATGGGGAATAATTCATCTATTTTCGGACGTCCTTTTCAGTTATTTTGCCAGTTGTCATTTAGTTGGATGTTGTTAGTATTATCAAATAAAGATGCTGTTCGTATGGTTTTAAATGAAGATTCATTTTTGAAGCATTCTATTTGGAGTACAACCGAAAAAATTAATTTCTTTTCTTTAATGACGTTAATGGTAGGGGTGTATTTCGTCTTTTTTAAATTCAAAAAAGCTTTTGAAAATGCGAGTTACCTTGTTGTTTTTGTTCCTGTATTATTAATGATTTCTTATTTGATGGTTTATTATGTAGAGTCTGGATGGGTGTTATCTACAATAATGAATTTATATATTCTGTTTATGGGGTTTGCGGCAATGATTACAGGAAGTGGAAAAGGGAATGTTCCTCAAATGGCTTATGGGTTAATATTTATTTCGATGCTATTATGGGTAAGGTATTTTGATACAGATTGGAACTTTATAGTTAAAGGAATAGTTTTCCTCTTTGTAGGAGGTCTATTTTTCTTTATTAATCTTTTGGTTAAAGGGAAAGTGGATGAAATTGAAAATAATAAAAGCGTTGAAGATGAAGACTAAAAAATTAATTTTCCTGTTGTATGCAGTAATCATACTGCTTGTTCCAATCTATTTAGTTGTTAAGTCTGAACGTATTTTAACCGATGGAACACTTTATAAATTTAAACCACAGGCCTATGATCCATTTGACCCTTTTCGAGGTAAGTTTTTGCGTGTAAATTATGATACAGATGGAATTACAGCTGATGATGATATTAAAGAAGGGGATCGAGTTTATGTTTCAATTGCTATTGATGGAGAGGGATATGCCTTTTTTGATAAAGCGTATAAAAGTCCTCCAAAAGAAGGTGATTATTTACAAACGACCGTTACATATGTTTACTATAACGATTATGAATATATAGAGGCAGAAGGGGCAAGTTCTTTGGAAATGGGTATTGAAATTCCTGACCACATGAATAAGTATTTCATTAATGAAGACAAAGCCTTGGATGCTGAAAACGTCTTTAGATGGAAAAGAGAAAATATTTATATAGGTGTTCGAATTTTAGACGGTGAAGCTAGAATACAAGATATTTATGTGGAAGGTACTCCTTTACTAATTTTTATGGAAGAGAATGATGTGAATTATGAAGAAATGATGATGGAAGATATGTTGGAAGGAATGTGTGAAGGTGGTTGTGAGGGAGGAGAAACTTGCGAATCTGGATGTGAAGGAGCGGAGGCTTGTGAGGAAGGCGATGTTTGTGAGTCAGGGTGTGAAGTGGGAGATTATGAAACTTACGAAGAAATAGATGTTGCGCCACCTCCAGTTGAAGAAATAATTGAATACGAGGATGAAAAGAATGAAGAGGAGGAGTATCATTAATAATTAATGAGTTTGAGTAAGCTAAGTTATGTCACGTTAAAATCAGGAGCATTTGAAGTGTGCCCTGAAGGATATTTGCTGGTTAGAATGTCTGATTATGCTGTTGTGGATTTAGAAGAAGCCAAGGAACGAGAAAAGGTTTTTCTAACGCTATGTAAGGATAACCCTATGCCATTTGTTGTTATTACAAAATCAAAATTAATTGAGTACACAGATGAGGCAAGAGAGTATATGGCGAACAATTCCCGGATGGATGAAATAAGATTAGCCGAGGCTTTTGTGTCAACAAATATTGGTGTTCAATTATTTATTGAAAACTACCTTAAGAAAAATCCAAATAAATGCCCAAGCAAAATTTTCAAGGATAAGGAGGAGGCTATAGAATGGGTAAAGCAATTTATAAAGTAGAGGTGACTTGTACGTTTACACATTGTTGGCAGGAGTTTATTTTGTAATTACATAAGAGACTCCAACTCCAAAAGATAGGACAGAGTCAAAGTCAGAAATATCTTCAAGTCCATTATCCCATTGTGGTCTTCTTGCTATGCCCACTTCAGGTCGAATTATTATTTGTTCTTCCATGAGACGGAAGCCAATATTGGTACTTACTCCCGGATAAATTCCAATTCCTGTAAGTCCAAGCATAACGTGCACTTTTGGAATAATGGACCAATCAATAAACTTGCTTTTTAGTGGAGTGAAAATTAATTTTGGGGTGGTGGCAATAAAAAGGGTTTCTACATCAAATAAATCCCCAGGCAAATCAGAATAGATTTGAAAAGGAAAACTAAATGCAACTTTATCTTTTATTAGAGAATGCTTTAAATCCAATTCAAGAAAATGTCTGTTACTAAATTTGATATCATCTGGATCGATGTAAGAATATCTTATTTTAAAATCAAAATCATCTGTTTTTCCATAACCAAAAGACGCACTATAGATATGCGAATTAATTTCTCCTGTGACCCATGTGTATTCTTCATTTGAAAGATTTTGAGAGTAAGCTGCTTTTACTTCGATGTTTCCTTTTTCTAGTGTACTTGCATTCTCATAATTCAAATTTACTGGAACCATGCAGCTTTGAGAAACTACACAAAGCAATAGAAAGTATAAAATTAATTTCATATCTATTTGTTTTAATTGAAAGATTCAAAAGTAGAAAGAACAAGTAATTAGATAAAAACAATTATTTGAAAAAACGTAGTTTTAAAAATCGTAATTACAAGGTGTTTAAGTCTATTTAACTGCAATGTACGAGTTTACAAACATACTTTTAAAGTAATTAATTTAGATATTTCCTGTTATTCCTGCCAACGTTTCATCTAAAGTAAGCAGAAACGGTTTGGTAGGCAAGGGCTGTTTGCTTTAGCTTCATTGTTGGGCACTGTTAAAATTTTCTTCCAAATGAAATGCCAAGCCAAGGTTCAATTGATTTTACAGATATTGCCTCCATTCGTGGTGTAAGAAGAAACCTAAAGAAATTATTTCTTTTCGTAACAATTGTAGAGCCTAAGGAAATATGCAAAGGTTTTTTGTTTTTTACATAGTCACCAATAGAGAAAGTGTATCCTATTCCAAATAGAAACTCCCTTTTTTTGCCCAATTCAGCATTTATACCAAGAGGGATAGTATGAGGAAGAAAGTACTTACTATAATCTTCATCTTTGTTATATGAAATAGGGAGTAGTGTAGTTCCTATTCTTGCACTTAATGCTAAGTTTTTACCTAAAGCTAATACTCGTTCATAGTTGAATGAATAATAGTAGCCGTAACCAAATATTTCCAGATATAATAAATTTCTTTTTACTTTTTTTGAGGAGTCAGAATGCACTTTGTGCGGGAACTTTGTAGAAGAGATTGGTTTATTTATACCCAAGTTTAAACCAATTGAATTTCTATTTGTCCGTGAATTAAATAATGTGCTCGTATAATCAATTGATAAAGACAAATTAAAGTTATTAATCCTTGCCGATAGGCCTATGTTAGCAGTGCCGAAAATGTGAAATCCAACCATTCTAGCTTTCAATAAATCCCAACTATGCCCTTGATTATTACCTAGTGAATAGAATACGGAAGAGTCAAGTAAAGTAGATTTTCTTATATCATCGCGATTTTGATAGTAAGAAGTAGAAAACAACAAACCAAAACCAAACAATGGTTTAATACGCTTTTTGGAAAGTGAGTATTCAAATAATATAGGTATTGAGATTAACTTTTGATGGTAAAATGAAACACTTTCGTAAGTGTCAGTGTTAATCATGTATTGTGAACCAAGGTAATACGGTCGGTTTTTATAAAATGGATTTGAATAAAACTTATAGGTACTAAAGTCAAATCCAGTTGAGAACTTCAAGGAATTTGAAACTTTTCTACCAACAGTAAACCTAACATTCGACCCATAATAACTGTTTCCTTTGTAGCCGTAATATTTATTGGCTTTGTTTGCATTGGTAATTGTTGGGCTTAATTTAATTGAAAAGTCAAACTTTGAAGCCGTGTCGGATTGCCCAAAAGAATTAAGAAACGTTATTAAAACAAAAAATATTATAACTGTTTTTTTCATCTTCAATTATTTCAAATGGCGTTTAAGTAAAACAGAATAGCCACTAATAAAAGTACTAAAATTCAACCAGATATTAGTGCCGCTACATAGGTGGTAGTTACCCCAGCATAAGTAATAGTGCCCAACGTTGCAGCTAAAGTAAGCAGAAACGGGGAGTTTACCCTGAGCGCAGTCGAAGGGGTAGGCAAGGCTGTTTGCTTTAGCTTGTGTTGGGCTTTCGTTTTTTTTTATTGATTAATCCAATTTTCAATTTCTTCCTTCTTTTTAGAGTTTAAGTCATTCCAAAGAATCAAATCTAAATTATTGTGATTATAGTGTAGAGAAAACTTTTTATATCCTTTACTTGAATATTCTTTTATAATTAATTCTTTCAGGATTATATTTTCTGTTTTTCTTTGCTTAAGTACTTTTCCTCCTATTGTAGAATGTTGAAATATACTTTTAGTGTCTCTATTTATTGATAAGCTAGAGTAGCTAAGTATGGCGTAAACAAGAACCCATCCCGATAGTGCAAGTAAAAAGAATCCACCGAAAAATATAGCTACAAATGGTAAAATCAAAAACCACAGCAAAATGGTAAAACATAGAATTAATACCAGCCGAAGAAGAATTTTATTAAGAGTGATACTTCTGTCTAATTCAATAGTTGTATTATTTATATTCATTTTCATTTTTAATGAAGCCCAACGTGAGTCTGTGTAATAACTCCGTTTTATTTCATGAAAATAAGTAAGATTTTGGGAAATAATTGGGATAGGTTACTTTTTTCCTAAAAAAGTACTTAAAGATGGATGATTTGGTTAAAAACTGGATAAAAAAGTCACAAAAGAGTTGAAAATAAGCTTTGAACTTTCTCATTAATGTTTTAAAGTCAAAAATAGACAGAAGTCTCCTAAGGTTGTAAGTTGTAAATGCCAAATAAACTTCCCCCATGACTTTTTCTTTTCCTTTTGTGAGAACATAATCAAAATGCCATTGACGTTTTAAAGTGCCAAATTGGTG
>Ga0316203_1000974_pt1 | contig 24461 bp, 23 predicted proteins | sample 6monrhotite_MG_FD_204940 | JGI IMG/M metagenome (GOLD analysis project Ga0316203, IMG submission 204940) | Microbial mat bacterial communities from mineral coupon in-situ incubated in ocean water Damariscotta River, Maine, United States -... | ecosystem: Environmental > Aquatic > Marine >... | reverse complement strand
CATTTGATTGCGTGTCTTGTGCCTTAGAAGACGTCCCCAACACAAAGATCGAGCCAACAACCAACACACTTACGCTTTTTAGAAGCCTTACCATTTTCAATGCTCTGCGCAATTAAAGGTTAAATTATACTATAAGGGTTCCATTGAATCCGTAAATCTAAAAAGATACGCATGCACTTTTGGGCAAGTCTGATTTAGAAAAAAGGGATACAATACGAGAAAAAAGGGGACACAATACAAATTAAATCAACTTATTCATATCTACCTCATGGTTAAGTTTTGTGGCCCTTTAATTCGTATTGTATCCTCGAATTTAGAGTTGGCGCGCGCATACTGGATAGAACGGTGATGAAAAGACGACCCTTCGTTAAATTACAACGTTTGCTGTGCCTTGGACTGATAACCGGGGTTGGTGCATTTATCATCAGCCCGTCCGCACTTTTGGCTGCGGATGGCCAACTAAGTGATAAAGCGCTTACGAAAAAAGAATGCAGCGCGTGTCATTATTATTATTCTGCTCATTTTCTACCGGCCTATTCGTGGAAAGCCATTATCGGCTCTCTAACGGATCATTTTGGCGAAGACGCCAGTCTTGATGAAGTTTCCACCAAACGCATTCTATCGCATTTGGCGGGAGACCGAGCGACGGACACGCCAAGACACGTCACAAAAATTCCAATTCACGTCACAGATACGGATTGGTGGAACCGGGCTCATGGAGCACGTTTTATAGACGCCGCAACCCGAGATCATATAAAGCTATCAAATTGTAAAAATTGTCACGGCTTGTGGAAATTATCGCCGGTGGGGAATGTGAATGAACGCTGACCGTTACGTATACGGCCCTCCCGTCTTAAGCCCGTCCCGCCTGCCCACTATAGGAAGCTTGAGTGGTGGCGCGGTTCAGCGAGGTTTCAATGTCTTGGGGCGAGATGCGACGACACTTTACGGCTTCAAGAAGTTCAATTTCAACCGCTTGGCTTTTGTCCAAATGCAACGACACAGCATGACGAACGAAAGCCTTGGTGGCGTTATCAACGGCGATGCTGGCGAGCGCGTTGGACAGCAATTCGCGGCGCACCATGGTGGGGAATTTCAAGACTTCGATGGTCACCATCTTTTTCACCTGATGGGGGATCATCGGTGTGGCGTAAATGCGGTCTAAACAGAAACTATAAATGCCAAAATCCAAACGTCCGGCCACGGTGGACGTGAAATCAACAAAATCGTCAATAAAGGTGCCGGGCGAGACTTTTTGTTCGATCATCAAGCGCACGGTAGCAAGGAATTCGCGGTAACGTTTGCGGGCCGGATTTAAGTCATCGCCCAGCATGGCTTCCAGTTCACGAATTCTGGATTCCCGAAAGCCCGATTGCAAAATCTGCGCAGCCCCTTCCCGCACGCGGGGGCTCAGGGTTTGTTTTTCAATCAGCTCGAACAGTTCTTCAAACGCTTCGCGGCGCACATCGTCTAGGCTGGCGGCGCGTTGGGCCAAAGGCATAATGGCGGCGCGCCCGACCAGTTCATCGCGAGAAAACATCGCGGCAAAGGCTTGTGCCTCTTTGGGAATACGGACTTTGGTCGAATGAAAATCGTCGGAAATCAAAAAACGTCCATTGCCTTGAAAGGTCAAATAACGGCCTAATTTGGTACAGCTAACAAAGTGGTCTGCAAGGCTGGTGCCTTTAAGCGCGCCAATGGATTGGATGGTTTTGGTCGGTTCTGGGGGGCGAAAGCCGCCGGGCTGAAAACTCATGTTATTCTCCTTTTTCGCTTTTCGCCCCAGATATTTAGCTATTTTTTTGGTGTCGCTCGCGGATCGATTCCCTAGGCGTCACATTTAGATTTTAGCAGACACGTTTTAAGAAATCCTTCAACGGCCCGTTCGACTTTGGCTTTGAACGGTGGAATTTTCAAGACATCGTCAATGCGCCGCGCCAAAAAGTCCCAGGTCTCTTGATGGTTTTCGCTATGATCGTCCAGCCAATACAGCACGGTGGCCGCATAAACGCCGCCCAAAAGCATGCGTTTGGTATAATAATTAAAATCCGCCGAACGGTCCCCAGCCAAATGCCAGATATGATCAACCGTGGTGTGGGTAATTTTCGCCATCAAAAGCGCGTGCGTGGGCAGCATCAAAACACCAAGGCCACGCCGGACGGCTTCCTTATGCGGGGCTAAAAACTCTAACCTCGCGCGGACACCAAAAATCACCCGGTCCCGAACTCGCATGGTGTCTATATCAGCCGCTTCCATGGCCGACATCATGGCCCGATCTGAAATTGTCGCAAAATGGGCGATGGCATCAACCGCGCCACCCGGAAACATACGCTTAGCCGTATTCGCGTCAAAGCCCGCATCCACAGCCCCTTGGGCCAAAGACTCGTCGCCCCATCCGTCAAAAGCAACGTGGGGCGAGGCGGCCAAAACGATGGCATCTTTTTTATCTTCGCGGCTGGGTTTTGGGCTCATAAAAGTCTCGCTCACTCGTCGTCTAAATTGGGGTCTAAATTGGGTCTGCGCATCAATTCGTCGCTAAAGCCAAAGGTTTGCATATCTTCGATCCGCCCAGGATACAAACGTCCATCCAAATGGTCACATTCATGTTGGACCACCCGGGCATGAAAGCCATGGGCTTCTCGCTCAAATCGGTTTCCCTCTAGATCATACGCCCAATAGCGAATGTGCGTAAAGCGTGGGACTTCACCCATCATAGCTGGGATCGACAAACAGCCTTCCCAACCTGTGTCTTTTTCTTGTGACAGCGGTTCAATTTCAGGATTGATCAGCACCGTCAAAGGCACCCCTGCCTCCTCGCCGCCTTCCCGTTCATCACGTCCTTCATCAACATAAAACACCACGATGCGTTTAGAAACATGGACCTGTGGCGCCGCCAAGCCCGTGCCATTGGCATCCTCCATGGTCTCAATCATATCCGCCACTAACTGGGCCACTTCTGGGGCCGTTGGGTCTTCTATGGGTTCAGCGACCTGTGACAGCACCGGATTCCCCATGCGCGCGATTTTTAGAAGGGCCATGTGTTGATCTTCATATGTCTGTCTTTCCGTATCATTCCAACCGAAACCCGACTTTCGGGTTAAGGCAAGGCCAAGGGCCGCCACGCGACTGCGCGTAAGCCAAGTGAGCCAAAGGCGACCGCCCGGCATCTGAGGGGCAAGGGAAGGCAATACCTTCCCTTAAACAATTCCTTGTGATACAACACGCCTTCGTTCTTTCCTAATGTGGGACGGAATTCGCTGAGAGGCAAGTCTTCTTGGTATAAACTCTAACTTGAAAGGATGTGATTAACGTGCAAGTTGTCGTCAGAGATAACAACGTTGATCAGGCGCTTAAAGTGTTGAAGAAAAAGATGCAGCGGGAAGGTATTTTCCGCGAGCTGAAAATTCGCAAACACTTCGAAAAGCCCTCTGAGAAACGCGCACGCGAAAAGGCCGAGGCCGTTTCGCGCGCTCGTAAGATGGAGCGCAAGCGCCTGGAACGCGAAGGTTTCTAGAAACCTTTAAATTCACACGCCATCGGAATTTCGATTCCCAAAAACCCTGCTCCAGCAATGGCGCAGGGTTTTTTAGTGGGAAGAGCGCCGCACCCGCTTCCACAGGCGTCCGTCAATGGCAGCAAGCCCCGCACCAATGAGCGCCATTCCCAAGATGTGATCCATCGCCAAAACCTCATCAAGAACCATAACACCCAAGCCAATGGCACTGACGGGGACCAACAACGTCACCAACAAAATATTGGTCGCCCCCGCCGTTTGTAAAATCCGAAAATAAATAATATACGCCAGCGCCGTCGACAGTACGGCAAGACCAATCAGCGCCCCAAAGGTCCCTATGCTTGGCATGGCTAATGTCCACGGTTGGTCGACGATCATCATAATCGGCATCAACACCACGCTCGAGGCAATCACCTGCCCCGTCGCCGCAGCCATAGGCGCAATCTTAAGCGTGCGAAAACGCCGCCCGTAAACCCCGGCAAAGGCATACGACAAAGCCGCCCCAAGGCACGCCAGCTGTGCCACAACGTTGGTGCTCATCGCCGACACAAGGTCGCTGCCCATCATAACCCCAACGCCGATAAGACCTAAAACAACGCCCAGAACCCGACCAGGGGTCATCTTTTCATCAAGCGTAAAACCATGCGCCACCATCACCGTAAACAGCGGTGTCGTGGCATTTAAGATGGATGCCACACCGGACGCAATATGACTTTGCCCCCAAACGATCAGGGAAAATGGCAAAACGTTATTTAACAACCCCATGACAAAAAAGGCCGTCCACGTTTTTCGGTCCATAGGCATCTTGTGACCCATGATTTTCATCACAAAAATCAAAACCAAGGCCGCCAGCATCACCCGGCTGACCACCACGGTAAAGGTGGGAAGTTCCTTTACCGCCACGCCATTAAAAAAGAACGATCCCCCCCACAAAAGCGAAAGGGCAACCAGCAAACCCCATTCAAAAGGGGTCATGGTGGTGTTTATATCGGTCTTCATGGGCAAGGATAGGGCCAAATGCGTTGGGTAGTGGCGGGAACAAACGAGCCATCCGGCTTCATATAGGGCACCGCAACCTCTTTTTGATCCTCGGGTAATGCCAATAGAGATGGAGAATCGTAAGGTTGTGTAAGGCGGTAAAACGCGTTGGGGTCCATGAAATAGCTATCGATCGGCGTTACCACCTTGCCATCATGAGACCATTCAGGTTGGCGGCTATAGAGGACAGCAAAGTGCAAAGCATCGCGGCGAACGCGTTTACCTCTGGGTCCAGTATTGCTGGTTTTGCCAATTTCAGCGCCCATTTTGACCTCCGCACCCAAGGCCAACGGGCTCATTTCACGCAAGTGGGTGTATTGGGAATAGGTCCAAAAGCTAAGGCCTGTTTGGTCTGGGGTGTGGCGCAACATGATTTCGATGCCTTTTTTATTACCATCGTTCATAAACGTGCCGACCACCGTGCCGTCCGAAATCGCGCGGATCGGCGTGCCCCGAGGCTGGGGAATGTCGATGCCCTTATGCAGCGCCGCTTTGCCGCGTTTATAGCTGTAATCAATCGCCCACTGTTCACTGTCAATTTCGGGACAGTTGGCATCATCGATAAAGGCGGGCTGTAGGCCCGTTTCAATGACCCCACGGGCCTGTTGGACCACGACATTTTTAGTCCCGCCCCCGCCTTTGTATTTGCCCACCATCCTGCGGATATCACTATCAATTTGATCCGATGCAACGAACCCATCAAGGTTTGCGCACTCACGGCAGTCTTCGGCCAGCGCCGCTGCGGCCCCAACCACGATCAAACCAGCCACCACGGACACCCGCACATAATCCATTCTTTAATCCCGCCAAATTGAACCTGCTTTAGTATTTCACTTCACCAGCCCAATTGCAAAACCGATGTGTTTGAGGAACGTCGTCTCAATCACGCTGCAAGACATATAAGGCGGTGAGGATGAAAGCAAATCCGGGGTACGTTGAGAGGGGAGGAGAAACGTCACCCAGCGCCATGGCCATAAAGATAACCAAGATTGGGTTGAGGTAGATATAAGAAATCATCTTAGTCGGGCCGATGACGGTGGCGCACCACTGGATGGCGAAAAACGTAATCAATGTAGAGAAGATCGCCAGATAAACGATTCCGACATAGACCTCCGTCGGAACAGCCGTCCATTGGACGCTGGAAAACCTTGGTGCTGCCAACACCAAAAGCCAGACCGCGCCAGTCACCAAAGTCCAAAACGTCATTTGTGCCATCGGCTCGCCTCGGTGCAGACGTTTGACCAACGGCCCATAGAAGCTCATCGCGATCGTCGCCGCAAAGAAAATTGCATCCCCCATGCCTAACCTCAACGTCAACAAAGACTCCAATTCACCGCGAAAAATCACCCATATCGCACCGCACATGCCGATGGGGAGCGCGATGCGCGAAGCTGTACCAAGCCTTTCCTTCATCACGACGGTAGAGATCAACGCCGTGATAAGGGGAGTCATCGAATATATTGTCGCGGTGTTAAGGACCGACGTGTAGCGCAGGGCCGTAAACATGCCCCAAAAAAATGCCACAAGGCACCCACTTAACAGCGCGTACCGCAAGACGTCTCGAAAGCTTGGAACGCGCAACCCATATCGCCAGGCGACGATGGGGGCGAACAGAACCGCCGCCAGGGTGAAACGTAAGAAAGTCAGCACCAATGTATCAAGACTGTTGGTGATGGCGGCCCCCACGGGGAAGGACGTCGCAACGAGAACAGTTGTCATCAGCATCAAGACATGGGCACGCGCAATACGCGGGTCTGAGTTCAGGCTCTTGAGTTGCGTGCTCACTGTGGAAAGCCCCCCGCAAATGCGATTTTATTCAGGGGTAATCGATCGCTCGGTATTTCGCGTTTGCGTAATTCTTCGGGCAAACGTGCCGGGTCGGCTTTCTTGCCAATGGCGATGATGATTTGGATACAGAAATTGTCTGGTACATTGAGGGCTTCGCGGGCGCGCGCCAAATCGATTCCGGCCATAGCGTGCGCCTGATATCCAAGCGACGTTGCCTGCAAGGCCAAATGCGCCCAAGCCGCACCGGCATCCAGACTATGACTGCGCAAAGGGGCTTGGTGGTCACTAGGCGTGATTGTGTTGGATAGAACCGCGACCAGAGCCGAAGCCTGGTTGGCCCAACTGCGATTAAAGGCATCCAGTGTATCGAGGTAACACGACCAATACACATCTTCGCGACGTGAATAGAGGAACCGCCATGGCTGAATATTGAACGCCGATGGGGCCCATCGCGCGGCTTCAAGCATACACATCAAGTCTGCTGCGGGCATATCGATTGGGTCGAATGACCTTGGCGACCAGCGTTCTAAGAAGATCGGTTGGATCGGGTGATCTGCTTTGCGTGTGGTCGTCATTTGATTTTCCTTCACAACCCCGAAGTGGTGATCTATCTTTCTATATGATTTGACGTCAACTAATTTGATATAAAGTAATCCCATATCAAATTATTATCAAGTGGAACTTACTCATGAGGCAAGACCAGCTGTCGAAACAACGAAAAACCGCGTCTCTTCGAAACTCGATGGAGTCTATTTTAGAACAGTGGTCTCGCGAACGACCTGATTTGAATTTGTCGGCGATGGCCGTGATCGGCGAGCTGTTGCAAACGAGTGAAATGTTGCGGCGCGGCATCCAAGACCTATGGGCTGAAGCTGGCCTGGATTTCCCCGCCCTAGACGTGATTTTAACCTTGCGTCGACAGGGCAAAGACCAAGCTTTGTCACCCTCAACCTTGGCCAAAGAGATGATGTTATCAACTTCGGCCATGACAAACCGACTTGATCGATTAGAAAAGCGCGGGATAGTGCGTCGTGTTGATGACCCTAATGACCGTCGCGCCATACAGGTGCTTTTAACTTCAAAAGGATTCCAGTTGGCCGAAGACATGATGGGATCACACGTTGCTAAACAACAAGAAATGCTTCACGGGCTCAGCGAAGACGAACGCGTACAGTTGCGCGCGCTCCTGTTAAAAATCATGCCCGAAGATAAGCCCACACCTTAAGTCGAGCCCCAACAAAGAATCCGCCCCAAAAATGGGGCGGATTTTAAGGAAACTGAAAATACAAAGGCACCCTTCTATAAATGAAAAGGCCGTTAAGAGCAGGATAAATTTGTTTGGATTTTAATGGGGGTTGCAAGCCAAGGGGCCGAAATATGGCCGAAAACATCACCAATTGATTGTTCTGCACCCAGGCGGAAACTAGCCATCTGGCCTGTTGCCAAAATCAGGCTTCGCTCATAACGCACACCTGTGTGGGGATGAAGGGCCACCAGGGTGGCTTTTTCAGCCCACCGTTGGCCCTGATTTTGAAACGTCACGGTGGTCCGTCCACGATCACAAAGGGCGTTAATATGGACCTCTGGCATGATGATTTTAAGCTGGGCGACCTGAACAGAACCGACCTCATCATTGGCGCGGGCGGATGCCGACGTGATGATCGACAATATAAGGGTGAAAATGAAGAGGCAGATGTAAACAAATATCGTACCCGTAATGATCGTTTTATCTGAAATATTTTTCAAGGTGCTAACTCCCACATGCAAAAGGAAAACCAATGTTTCTATGCACTCATTATGAGCGGCGGGTGTTCGACTATTGTGTCCTTCATGTTGGAGTTGTGTTAGGATTATGGGTAGGCCACCTCAGCAGGGAGACATTCACGTTTTGCCCCAAGACATATTGATCGTCGATGATGACGCGGACCTCTGTTCCTTGCTTGCCTGTCTGTTGGAAGTAGAAGGTTACAAGCCAGCGACAGCCGAATGTGGCCTTGAAATGCATAGCCTGCTTAAGAAAATCCAACCCATCTTGATCGTTTTGGATTTAAACCTTCCCGATGAAAGCGGTTTGGTCTTGGCGCGACAATTGCGGGCGCGCGCCGACGTGCCGATCATCGTGTTGACGGCCAGCCAAGACCGGGGGGATTTGATGGCGGCACTGGAACTTGGCGTTGATGATTTCATCACCAAACCATTTGATCCTAAAGAGCTGATTTTACGCATTCGTAACGTCTTGGCCCGTGGCGCCAAACGTTTTGGGCACACCAAACGCCAACCTGAACGCATTTCCTTTGACGGCTGGACCTTAGACTTTGAAGCCTGCGCCCTGCTCGACCAAAATGCTGACGAGGTTCCCCTCACCCCTGGCGAATACAACTTGCTTACGGCCCTGGTGCGCGCGCCCAACCGGGCACTTTCCAGAGATACGTTATTGGATGCCATTTGCAAAGACAACGAGCCCCCGCTGCCGCGCATGATCGACGTCTATATCAGCCAACTGAGAAAAAAAATCGAAGCCGATCCGAAAGTTCCTAAATTGATCGTTACGGCCAAGGGCAAAGGCTACCGCTTTGCGGGCTTGGCAAAGCAGGTCTAAGGCCAGCAGTACGATATTCTAGACTAACCGATGGCGCGTTGTTTCATCTGCGCGGCGACTTCTGTTTTGTAGATTTTATAACGGTCATAGATGCCGTCAATTCGAGCCGCCGTGCCATCGCCGAACATGAAGTCCAGTTTAAGCTGCTGTTCATCATTCCACAGCGACTTAAACAAATCTGAGAACAGGGCGGTAAACAGCAATTGAAAGTGTTGGTCTTCGAATAAAAAACCCGAACCGCGCTCGGTCACGTTGTTCAAAATCGACATAAAATTTCGTTTGGCCCAATCAAAATCTTCAAATTTGAGCAGAATACGGATCAAAATATTATAGGCAAACCGTTTATGGCGGTCATTTTTACCGATCATGATCCAAATTTCACCGTCATCATCGGTGTTGAAATTGCTCAGCAAATCTTGGGCTTCTACATTTAGTTCTTCGTACAGAACGCCCCCCAAAAGCTTCATCAGGTAGTTATCAAACCCCTTGACGACATCTCTGGGAAACACAGGGTTTACGGGATCTGTAAACAAGTGAGAAAAACGCCCCGCAATCAGGCGCAACAAAAAGAACGAACGGTTGCCCGTTTCCTCATCATTTTCCGCACTTGACGCGCCAGACGTTGCCAACCCCGGAATCAGCGTCGTGACATCAACTTCTGAACGAATGCGCTCGGAAACCTCGCTCCCGTAATTCAACATATTGGTGCGGATAACGACTTCGATCTCACGCACCAATTCTTTGATGTCTTCGTCCAATTTCGGTGTTTTTTTATCGCGAGTTAGAAGGCTATTGTTGAGCATCAATTCAATGACCGAGCGGATAATGGCCTTGGTCGCAGCCGTGGAACGATGTGCCACCTGAACCGGGCCGCCGACTGCCTTTTGATCGCTCTGTTCGCTCATGATCGTTAAATTCTCTATATTCCTTGCCGTGCTGACGTTTTGCACCGATCAAAGAATCGCCCCCGACAATATCACACGACAATTTATACCATAGCATCCCTAATACTTTATTACTTATCCAGTGCTTCTAGTTCGTCAATAAAGCCTTTGACGACATTCAAGCCTTGGTTCCAGAAATTGGCATCCGAAGCATCTAACGCAAACGGTGCCAAAAGGTCTTTGTGACGTTTGGTTCCGCCCGCCGCCAACATAGACATGTACTTGTCTTGAAAACCAACATGGCCACCTGCAAACACGCCATACAGAGAATTCACCAAACAATCGCCAAAGGCATAGGCATACACATAAAAGGGCGTGTGTACGAAGTGGGGGATATAAGCCCAATAGTTTTTATACGCGTCATCAAAACGAATGGCTGGCCCTAAGCTTTCGCTTTGCACATTGATCCAAATTTCACCCAAGCGCTCGGAAGACAACTCTCCGTTTTTGCGTTCGTCATGCACGCGGCGTTCAAATTCATGGAAAGCCACTTGGCGCACCACGGTGTTAAGCATGTCTTCGACCTTACCTGCGATCAAAATTTTGCGCCGCTTTAAGTCCGTTTCACCTTCGACCATTTTCTGAAAGGTCAGCATTTCACCAAATACCGATGCCGTTTCTGCTGTGGTGAGCGGTGTATCGGCCATCAAGGTGCCTTGATCGGCGGCCATCACTTGATGCACGCCGTGACCCAATTCATGCGCCAAAGTCATCACGTCACGCGCTTTTCCGTGGAAATTCAACAAAATGTAAGGGTGGGCGCTGGGCACCACGGGATGAGAAAAAGCCCCCGAATCCTTACCTTCACGTGGCCGGGCATCGATCCAATTCTCATCAAAAAAGCGTCTGGCAATGGTGGCCATTTGTGGCGAAAAGGCCTCGTAAGCCTCTAACACCAACGTTTTGGCTTCATCCCAACTGTATAGTTTTGATGCATCATCAGGCAGCGGCGCGTTACGGTCCCAATAATCCAACACATCAACGCCAAACCATTTGGCTTTCAGATTGTAATAGCGGTGCGACAGGTCGGTAAACGAGGTTCGCACGCTGTTGACCAAGGCATCAACCACCTCGTCTTCGACTTGATTGGCAAGATTTCGATCCGATACGGGGCGTTCAAAGTGACGCCAGCGATCTTCAATTTCTTTGTCTTTGGTCAGGGTGTTGGTGATCAAGGACAACAGCCGGATGTTATCGCCCAAGGTCTTGCCAAACGCCTGAGACGCGGCCTTGCGTTTGGGGCCGGATTTATCTGACAATAGATTCATCACTTGGGACTGGGTCATGTTTTCGCCGACACCTTCGACGTCAAAGCGCATGTCGGAAAACGTTTCTTCAAACAAACGGACCCAAGCCGCGCGCCCGGTGACGGATTTGTCATGGAGCATCTTTTCCAGCTCATCGGAAAGCTGGTGGGGGCGATACTGGCGCACTTCGTGTAACCACGGACGATACCGCCCCGCCGTTTCGGAGGCTAGTTTTTGTTCCAAAACGCCGTCTTCGATACGGTTGATTTCCAGGCCAAAAAACAGCGTATCAGACGAGATATCGGTGACCTGTTCTTGTAAAGTTTGATAGAACCGTCCAACGTCCCCATCGCTGGTATGGGTGGCAAACAGCAACTGCCCATAGCTCATAATGCGGTGAAGAATTTCGCTGATGCCTTCGTATTCGACAATGACGGCTCCAAAAGCATCCCCATCCAAACCGCTCAACTGGCCCGCATAGGCCACCGAAAACGCTTTGGCGCGCGTGGCGGCCTGTTCAAGGTCAGCTTGCAGGGATTCGGACTTGGGGCCATCATATAAATGGCTAAGATCCCAATCGGGTAAGTTTTGTTCGTCAAACGCGGGCATACACTTTTCTCCAAAATTTAATCAGCGCCATGGAAATTTCGCCTCACGCCGAGGGACTTTGCTGCATAATATCCAAAGATAGCTTATAAGCCTCATGAAAGTTTTTTGTGAACTTAATGTTTGCTTTGTGTTCGGTTACTTTCATTTGTGACAAGGTTTTGACCACCCCTTTCCCCACGCCACTCATAATGACCCACACGTTTGCCGCATTGGTTTTGTCAACAAACGACGCCAACGCAGTACACCCTGTGGCGTCAATAAACGGCACATCTCTCATTTGTAAAATGATTACTTTTGGCGTCTCTCCGGTCCGCCCTAAAGCCTCGATCAAACGTTCGGTGGCACCAAAGAAAAACGGGCCATTTAATTGAAAACTGAACACGCCCTCCGGCAAGGGCATGTTTTTTGACGACTTGATATTTCGCGTAAGTTCATCTTCGTCTTGTTGAATAATTTGACCGTGGGTCTGAATTTTTACGGCATTGGCCATGCGATGCATAAACAACACCGCCGACAACACGACCCCGACTTCTATGGCCAAGTTCAAATCGACCAAGACCGTCAACAAAAACGTGGACACCAGAACCAGGCGGTCGCCCATCGGAGCACGAAACAGGTGAATGAATTTATCAATCTCACTCATGTTCCACGCCACAACAATCAAAATAGCACTCAAACACGCCAACGGAATATAGAATGCCAAGGGCGCCAAAAACAAAATAAACAATAACAAACTCACAGCATGAACAATCCCAGATATCGGCGATTTTGCTCCAGATCTGATGTTGGTCGCCGTACGTGCGATAGCCCCCGTTGCGGGCATGCCAGCGAAGAGAGCCGACGCCGTGTTGGCAACCCCTTGGGCAATCAATTCACAGTTTGAACGATGCTTTGTTCCGGTCATTCCATCGGCAACCACAGCAGATAACAAGGATTCAACACCTGCAAGAAAAGCAATTGTCAAAGCACTTGGAAACACCTTGGTAATTTGTTGCCAAGATAAATCTGGCAAGGTTGGAGCCGGAAATGAGGACGGAATACCGCCAAATTTCGTGCCAATCGTATCTATAGGCAACCCCGCCGCCCAAACCACAAGGGTTACCGATATGATCGCCATCAGAAAGGCTGGATATTTGGGGGTATATTTTCGACACCCATAAATAATCAATAAACTGGCTATGGAGACTACGACAACCAACGGGTTTAGGTGGCTAAGGCCCTCCAGAAGCACCGTTATTTTCTCGATAAAATCAGCAGGCATACCCGTGATATTCAAACCCAAAAAGTCATTGATCTGGCTCACCAAAATCAACACCGCAATGCCTGAGGTAAAGCCGGTCACCACCGGGTGAGGGATATATTTAATGAACGTACCCAATTGGAAAATACCCGCAAGGATCAGGATTATCCCCGCCAGCGCCGTCGCGGTCACCAGTCCATCATACCCAAAATTGTGAATGACGTTGAACACCACAACGACAAAGGCTCCCGTTGGGCCACCAATCTGAAATCGGCTACCCCCCAGTAACGAAATCAAAAAACCTGCCACAACGGCGGTGATTAAGCCTTTTTCAGGGCTGGCACCAGATGCAATCGCCAAGGCCATCGCCAACGGCAAGGCAACAATCGCCACGGTGAGGCCGGAAACCACATCATCTTTAAATTTACCAAGACTGTAGCCTGAACGTAGAACCGTATATGATTTTGGCACATATAAATGCCACTGGATCAATTTCTTTGGCATCACGATCTCTTTACTTTAATTGTATAATTAAGGTGGCATTACAATAAGTTACTTTGCAACAAGTAATTTATTTAATGTCATTTATACTATCATAAGGCACTTGCAAACTCGGGTATTCGTTTCAAAAAAGAAACAGGTTATGATGGGGGCCTATGTTTCCCGTTTGCATTTAAAAAAGTATAGGCACCTCATGAAAGCTCAGAACTGCCCCAATTTAGTCTCCTTATTTTTCGATCAGGTCGAAGCCCGGGGCGAGCATTCTTTTTTGTGGGCCAAGAAAAATGGCAAGTTTCGTCCCCTAACGTGGCGCGAAACGGCGGCGCAGGTTGTTGAGCTGGCGCGCGGCCTTAAGGCTTTGGGGATTAAGGATGGGGATCGCATCGTCATCGTATCGGAAAACCGCCCCGAATGGCTGATCGCCGATTTGGCGATTATGGCGGCGGGCGGCATCTCGGTCCCCGCCTACATCACCAACACGGTCGAAGATCACCGCCATATCGTTGATAATTCAGGGGCCGTGGGGATGATTGTTTCCACGCCAAAACTGGCGGAAAACGCCCTTCAAGCCGCCCACTTAAACGATGCTCTGCGTTTTGCCATCCATATTGAGCCTTTGGTTTTGCAACAAAGCCTGAATGTCGAGATTATAAGCTGGCACCAGGCTTTGTCTTTGGCTGATGACATACACGTCAACATTCAAGAAGACGCCCATCGCTTTGCCCGCACGGATACGGCTTGCATTATCTACACGTCGGGGACCGGTGGCGTGCCAAAAGGCGTGATGCTCAGCCATGGTGCCATTTTGCATAACCTGGTGGGGGCGACCAACGTATTGTCGGCATTGGGCCTCAAAGACGAAGTGTTTTTATCGTTCTTGCCGCTTTCGCACAGCTATGAGCACACCGCCGGGCAGTTTTTCCCCCTGTCCATCGGCGCGCAAATTTATTACGCCGAAGGGGCCGACAAGCTTTTATCGAACATGGCGGAATGCAAACCCACCATCATGATGGCGGTGCCGCGCTTGTATGAAATGATGCACGATCGAATTTTACGAGGGGTCGAAAAAAACGGAGGCACGGCCGAATCTCTGTTTCACAAGACCGTGCAATTGGGCAGCCGCGCCCATAACGATCCAGGCTCGTTGTCGGTGCTGGACAAAATGCAAAATTTTGCCCTCGATCGATTGGTTCGCAGCAAAGTCCGTGAACGCTTTGGCGGGCGACTAAAAGCCTTTGTGTCCGGGGGCGCGCCGCTCACCCCAGACATCGGCCTATTTTTCACCGCCCTGGGCGTGTGTATTTTACAAGGTTATGGTCAGACCGAATCCGGTCCGGTCGTGTCGGTCAATATGCCTGACAGCATCAAACTGCACGCGGTGGGCCCGATTTTCCCCAACACCGAAGTCAAAATTGCCGCAGACGGTGAAATCCTCATCAAAGGCGAATTGGTGATGAACGGCTATTGGCGCGACGAGGCGGCGACCAATGCCACCCTCATTGACGGCTGGTTACACACAGGCGACATCGGCCTTATTGACGAAGACGGTCATTTGCAAATCACCGATCGCAAGAAAGACATCATCGTCAATTCCGGTGGCGATAACGTCGCCCCTCAACGTATCGAAGGGATGTTGACGTTGGAACCACAAATCTCTCAAGCCATGGTTTACGGCGACAGGCGGGCGCATTTGGTGGCGTTGATTGTGCCCGGTGACGAGTGGCTAACCGACTGGGCCACCCAAAACGGAAAACCTGAGGACTTAGCAAACTTGTCTGACGATGCCGACCTCCATGCCGCCTTGGCCGAAACCGTAAGCCGGGTGAATGGGCATTTGTCCAACATTGAAAAAGTTCGCAAATTCATCATCGCCCGTGAACCGTTCAACGTTGACAACGGTCAACTGACCCCCACCTTGAAGATCCGTCGGCACAAGATTGAGGACGTATATGGTGAGGCCTTAAACGCGCTTTACGGCTGATTTTTGTCGCGCTGCATTTTCATGGGTCCCCGGACCGATGCCCGCTATCGCGATCCCAGCCACGATCATGCTCAAGGATATAGCGCCCTCAAATGTGAGTATTTCGTCTAAAAAGAGATAGCCCCACAACACCCCCATGACCGGAATCATGTAATTGTTTAATGATAAAAACGTTGCGCCACGTGACGCAATCACAACAATTAATAAAAGCGTAGCCAACGCCGTTGGAAACACGCCTAAATATACGAAAACACCAACGGACTCGGCTGTATAGGAAACCGTCCACGGCTGTTCAAACAAGAACGCTGCCGGAATCAAGGTCATGGACGACGCGATCAACACGCCGGCCCCATGTTCAAGCGGTTTTGCTTTGGGCAATTTGCGAAACAAAATGGCGGCTATGGCATAACAGACGGCAGCGGAAGCCACCGCCAATTGTCTTAGAACTTCATCGCCGAGGGTTAAAAACTGGCTGGGTCCGATCAAGACGACAACGCCGCTAAAGCCACACAAAACACCAATCAGGCGACGCGCATTCAAAATTTCATCGGAAAAAATGCGCCCCAACACAAGCGTCACCAGCGGCATCGCGGCAATCAAAATGGCGGCGAGACCAGAAGCAATTTTCTGCTCGCCCCAATTGATCAAAACAAACGGAATGGCGTTGCCAAACAAGCCGATCAGAAAAAAGGTCACCCAGACCCGGCGTTCCGTGGGCAGACTATGGCCCTTAATCTTTAGCCAGCCATACAAAATAAAAGCGCCAACAACAACGCGCAACATTGCCAAGGTGGTGGGCGGCATGGTTTCGACGCCCACCTTAATCACGGTGAACGATGAGCTCCATATCAGGGCCAGCAAGGCAAGCAGGCCTATATCACGCAATAAGGTGTTGGGCACATGACGCTCCTGCGTTGACGATCAGAAGGACGAAGACACCAATCAGCTCGCATTTTTCGGGGGTATGGTCACACCAACTTTTGCAATGTGCATGATGTTTGTACCACCGGCAATGCCAAACGGAATGCCAGCGACGATGACAATATCATCGCCGTCACGGGCAAATTCTTCGCGCTCGGCAATGCGCACGGATTTACCCATCATTTCGCTAAAGCTCGACACATCACTTGTGCGAAACGAATGGACACCCCATGCCAAAACCAGACGTCTAGCCACATCCAAGTTTGGCGTCAGACCCAAAATGGGTACACTTGGGCGTTCACGGGCAATGCGCAACGTGGTCGAACCGGTCGATGAGAACGATACAATCGCCTGGGCGCTGATCGTTTCCGCACTTTGGCGGGCCGCCGCTGAAATAGCATCCGCTGCCGTCGCTTCGGGTAACGAACGCGCCGTTTCGGTAAACTTGACATACAAGCTATCGCGTTCAACACGGTTGATAATACGGTCCATAATGGTCACAGATTCAATCGGATAGTCACCGACAGCCGTTTCCGCAGACAACATCACGGCATCCGCGCCGTCATAAATAGCCGTCGCAACGTCTGAGGCTTCCGCACGGGTCGGCACCGCCGAAGTGATCATGGATTCCAACATTTGGGTCGCAACAACAACTGGCTTACCCGCAAGACGGCAAGCATTGATGATGCGTTTTTGCAATACAGGCACGTCTTCGGGCGGTAATTCAACGCCCAAATCACCACGTGCAACCATGATTGCATCGGACAATTCAACAATGCCATGCAAATGATCAATCGCCGATGGCTTTTCCAACTTGGCCATAATGGCCGCGCGTCCCTGGACAATATCTCTAATTTCTTCAACGTCTGAAGGACGCTGGACAAACGATAACGCAACCCAATCGACGCCCATTTCTAGGCCAAACGCCAAGTCTTTACGATCCTTGTCGGTCATCGCTGACATTTCAAGAATAGCGCTCGGTACATTTACGCCCTTGTTATTGGACAGCTTGCCACCGACCATCACGATGGTTTCGATAAAGTCTTTGCCGCACTTTTCAACACGCAAGCGAATTTTACCGTCATCCAGCAACAGGTCCATTTCAGGACGTAACGCCGCAAAAATTTCGGGGTGCGGCATCGGAGCAACTGTTTCGTTGCCCAAATCATCGGTTAATTCCAAACGGAACGGCTGACCAGCTTCCAACATAATGGAGCCGTTTTCAAACCGCCCCACGCGAAGCTTCGGTCCTTGAAGATCCATCAGCACACCAATCGGACGGCCAAACTTTTCTTCTAGGCTACGGATCGTGTTACAGCGTTTGCGATGATCTTCGTGTGAGCCATGGGAAAAATTAAGGCGAAAAACATCCGCCCCGGCTTCTACCAGTTCTGCGATGTCATCTTCGGAAGATCGTCCAGGCCCAAGCGTGGCAATAATCTTAGCATTTCTTGTTCTTTTCATCATGGAGCGCAACATAATGCGACTGTGAAAGAAATGCCATCATTATTCTGTTACATCTTTATGAAATTACACCCCAGTATGGGTAAAGGTTAGACAGCCAACTGAGTTGATGTTTGCGATTTTCTGAGGAATCGCGTTATTATTCGGTTCAGATAATTCGTAGGTGATTCAAATGGCCAAGTTAGGCGGCGCTTTTATGGCCTTGTTTTTGGACAAAAAAGCGCGAGAAATTGTTAAAAACAGGCCACAACAGCCGATAACCTCTGCGCCTAATCAGAGTGCACCGACGGCGGCACAGCCCGCGCCCTCACCGCAAGTCATCAATGATCGCCTTGCTGAGGCCGAACAAGAAATGGCCAAGAAAAGATCGCCCGAACGATTACAACTGATCAAAAATGCGATGAAAATACGTAATGAACAGGCCAAACTCCTTGATGAGCTATCAACGGAGCAAAAGAAAAAGTTGCAAGAAATCGCCATGAAAAGCTTTTTAAAATGACGAATCTTTTAGCTTCGCCCTTAATGAACTATCAAAAACCTTGCTTTTTCATGCCTTTTCTCTAAGTTTCTAAGTCAGTTACGTCTACACTAATGTAAATTGCATCTGAGCAATCTTGCGTTGGCGTTATTTTGGTCTTTTTGTCGTGTTCCGACACGCCTTCAAGTGAGACTTTCAGAAACAAGGCTGCAACTCGATATGAATGCATCACCAGAAAATCTTAATTCCGATGCCCTTCACCACGAACTTGAAGGCCTCCTCAAATACATTAATCGCGTCCGCGAAGAAATTGCCACCATTTCCCGGCCTGCCGATGAAGAGCATCATTTTGAATCTATGGCAGACCAATTAGATGCGGTCATAAAAGCAACCGATGACGCATCCCACACGATCATGGGCTGTGCAGAAAAAAATGATGAAGCCGTTGATACGTTGCGAAAAACTCTTAAAGACCCAGCCCAAATCAAGATGTTAGACACGATTTCCAACAACAGTATGGACATCATCCAGGCCTGTAGTTTTCAAGATTTGACCAGTCAACGTGTCACCAAGGTCGCACGCTCCATTTCTTATGTTGAGGAACGTGTTCAAGCTTTGGCTTCCGTTTGGGGCAAAGACGAACTTGATAAAGTTGAAATCAAAGGTTCGGAAAAAACCGAGGATGAAAAACTTCTCAATGGTCCAGCCCTTGATGCCAGCGCCTCTATTGATCAAGCCGCGATTGACGCTTTGTTCGATTAATCTTGTGGCAAACCGCAACGTAAGCCCTGCCTTTCGGCAGGGTTTTTGTTTTTCAATTGACGTGCTAATGTCCGCATAAATTCAACACTAACAAACCGAGGATCGCCATGATTCGCTTAATTTCAGCACTTGCCGCCGTTTTCTTAGGAGCCTTTTTCATGACCACACCCGTCAACGCCCAAGATTTGGAAAACACTTTGTATCTGGATCTCAAAGATGGCCGGGTGGTCATTGATTTGCGCCCAGATTTGGCACCAAAGCACGTTGACCGCATCAAGGAACTGGCCCGCAAAGGCTTTTACGACGGCCTCACTTTCCACCGCGTCATCAGTGGCTTCATGGCCCAAGGCGGTGATCCAGAAGGCAGCGGCATGGGCGGTTATACCGATAGTGATGGCAAAGAAATCAACCTTCCTGCTGAATTTTCGCGTGAACCGTTTGTGCGGGGCGTTTTGGGTATGGCCCGGGGCCGCGACATCAACAGTGCCAGCTCACAATTTTACATTATGCTTGCTGATGCCCCACACCTCAACAACCAGTACACGGTTTGGGGTGTTGTCCGCGAAGGCATGGAGTTTGTCGATAATATCAAAAAAGGCGAAGGTCGCTTCAAGGGTGATCCCGATAAAATTATCCGTATGCAAGTTGCCGCCGACGCTCAATAACAAATCGGCGCTCACCATAGCGCCCTAACCGAAGGACGATCCTCGTGTATCACATTGCCATACTTGTTACCTGTGCCTTGGCCCTCATTCTCATTGCGTTATTTTTGATGATGAAAGGCCCAACAAAATCAAATGTGGTTTTGTACCAAGGTCCCGGCGAATCCAATCTTGACTTGACCAGCCCCGAAAACACTCTGTTTCTAGATTTAAAGGATGGGCGCGTAGAGATTCAAATGCGCCCCGACCTAGCCCCAATGCACGTCGCCCGGATCAAAGAATTGGTGCGCCAGGGTTTTTATGATGGCTTGGCGTTCCACCGCGTGATTGAAAATTTCATGGTTCAAGGCGGCGACCCCGTGGGCAATGGCTCGGGTGGATCAGGCCTTCATATCGGGGCCGAATTTTCAGCTGAAAAATTTGATCGCGGCATCCTTGGCATGGCTCGCAGCCAAGACGAAGACAGTGCAGATTCACAATTTTACATCATGCTCGGCAAGGCCTCTTGGCTCGACAACAAATACACCGTGTGGGGCAACGTTACCCAAGGTATGGAATTCGTTGACGCGATCAAAAAAGGCGACAAGCATGACAATGGAACCGTTGATGGTGAGCCGGATACAATCGTCCGTATGCAAATCGCCGCTGACGTTACTCAATAATCAGCTAAACCTGCAGGGCTGAACCTACCTTTAGCCTTGCAGGGCGGCTTTTATGGCGTCAAGTGCGGCTTGTGCTTTGTCCCCATCGGGGCCACCGGCCTGGGCCATGTCGGGACGTCCACCGCCGCCTTTGCCGCCCACCGCTTCGCTACCAACCCGCACAAAATCGACGGCATTCAGCGTGTCTGTCAAATCCTTGGTCACGCCAACCACTAAGGATACCTTGCCCTCACTCACCGAAACCAAGGCGACCACGCCGGATTTGATTTGTGTTTTGATGTCATCGGCCAAGCTTTTCAAGTCTTTGGCTGGAATGTCTTCTAATAATTTCGCTGCAAACGTGATGCCGCCAACATCGATACTCTCAGTGCCGCCTCCCGATCCACCGCCAGAAGCTAATTTTTTGCGCAAGTCTTGGATTTCGCGTTCCATTTTCTTGCGCTCATCTATCAACTGTTGAACCCGAACGGGCACATCTGCGGGGCTGGATTTCAAGGCTGCGGCTGCCGTTTGCAGGGCCAGTTCTTGGGCTTCCAAGTAAGACACGGCGGCGGCCCCGGTCAGCGCTTCGATGCGCCGCACGCCGGACGCTACGGCGCCTTCGGAAACAATTTTCAACAGGCCAATATCGCCGGTTCTGGACACATGGGTGCCGCCACACAGTTCCACGGAAAAGTCTTTGTCTTCGCCATTGCTCATTTCTGTTCCCATCGCGACAACGCGAACTTCATCGCCATATTTTTCGCCAAACAAAGCCATGGCCCCGGCTTCAACGGCGTCTTCGGGGGTCATCAGGCGAGTTGTGACTTCGATGTTGGCGCGCACTTGGCCGTTGACCATCAATTCTACGTCCGCCAATTCTTCAGCGGTGACCGCAATCGGCTGGGAAATGTCAAACCGCAGTCGTTCATGGGATACCATCGACCCCTTCTGGGTCACATGTTCGCCAAGTTCACGGCGCAGCGCCGCGTGCAACAGGTGAGTAGCGGAGTGGTTGGCCCGGATTTGTGCGCGGTGGCCAGGATTGACGCTCAACGTCACCTCATCACCGGGGCGCACTTGACCTTCGATAACTTTGCCCACATGCACATGGACCGCACCCAACTTTTTAAGCGTATCGGTGATTTCCACCACCAAGCCCGGTGCCGTGATGCGCCCAATGTCGCCCATTTGCCCGCCGGATTCGCCGTAAAAAGGCGATTGGTTTGTCACCAGTTGGACCATGTCACCTTGACAGGCGGCGTCTACGCGTTCGCCGTTCATAACAATGGCGGTGATTTGCCCTTCGGCTTGTTCGGTTTTGTAACCCAAAAAATCTGTGGCCCCGATTTGGTCTTTTATGTCGAACCACAATTCATCCGTGGCCGCCGACCCAGACCCGGACCAGCTGGCACGGGCCGCCATTTTTTGACGTTCCATGGCGGCCGCAAAAGCATCCTCATCAACCTTCATGTTTTTCGGTTTCAAGGCGTCTTGGGTCAAATCCAATGGAAAGCCGTAGGTATCATACAATTTAAAGGCAGTTTCGCCGTTTAATACGCCACCATCTTCAAGGTCAATGGTCGCTTCGTCCAACAGCTTTAATCCGCGATCAAGTGTTTTGATGAACCGTTTTTCTTCCAATTTCAAGGTTTCGGTGATCAAGGCCGCCGCCCGGTTTAATTCAGGAAAGGCCCCGGACATTTTGGCCTGTAGGGCTGGAAATAATTTGTAAAGAGTCGGTTCCGTGGCCCCGATTAAATGCGCATGGCGCATGGCGCGGCGCATGATGCGGCGCAGCACATAACCCCGGCCTTCATTGGACGGCAACACACCATCGGCGATTAAAAACGATGTCGCGCGCAAATGGTCTGCTATGACGCGGTGCGAAATGCGGTGATCGCCATCGGGATCGGAATTCGTGGCGCTGGCCGAGGCTTCGATCAAGGACCGCATCAAATCAATGTTGTAATTGTCGTGGGTGCCTTGCAGGACGGCGGTGATCCGTTCCAAGCCCATACCGGTATCAATGCTGGGTTTGGGCAGATCGCGCCGGGTGCCGTCTTCTTGTTGTTCATATTGCATGAACACCAAATTCCAGATTTCAACAAAGCGGTCGCCGTCTTCATCGGCGGAGCCCGGAGGCCCCCCAAAAATGTGGTCGCCGTGGTCATAGAAAATTTCTGAGCACGGTCCGCACGGCCCTGTGTCGCCCATGGACCAGAAATTATCGCTGGTTGGAATGCGGATAATGCGGCTCTCTGGCACGCCGACTTTTTTCCAAATGTTATAAGCTTCGTCGTCGGTGTGATAAACGGTGACCGTCAAGCGGTCTTTATCCAAGCCATATTCTTTGGTGATCAGGTTCCACGCCATATCAATGGCATCGTCTTTGAAATAATCGCCAAAGGAAAAATTGCCCAGCATTTCAAAAAAGGTGTGGTGACGTGCCGTGTGACCGACATTTTCAAGATCGTTGTGTTTGCCGCCCGCACGCACGCATTTTTGTGACGACGTGGCGCGGGTATAATTGCGTTGATCCAAACCTGTAAAGACGTTTTTGAACGGCACCATACCTGCATTGACGAACATCAAAGTTGGATCGTTGTGCGGAACCAGGGGGCTAGAGCTTACGACTTCGTGCCCCTTGTGGGCAAAAAAATCAAGGAAGGTCTTGCGAATATCATTGGCGGTCTGCATGGGCGTCACTGCTTCTGTTGTTGGGCCAAGTTCTGTTATTGTAACCAGCTAATTGTTTAGCATATCAGCTTCTAAAATCGTAAGAATTTCGTTTTACAGGCTGATCGCCACCGTGTCCACAAAAGCCAGTGCCAAACCACCGATTCTCGGCCAAAAACCAAAACGCACGGTTCCTGTGATCAAGGAACCGTGCGTATTGTTGAACTGGCTGTTATTTGGGCTGTGATGTCCATCCAAGCGGATCACCCCGCAAGACGGCCCGCACAGTCGGGTTAATCTAGATCAGTCTCGGCCCCGTCTTTATCGACCGCACTGGGTGCCGCAGCCGCGTCGGCTGTGGTCTCACCTTCAATCAGGCCCGCGTCGATGCGGATTTGGGTTTCGATTTCTTCGGCAATTTCAGGATTATCACGCATGAACTGCTTGGCGTTTTCTCGCCCTTGACCGACCCGAATTGAATTGTAAGAGAACCACGAGCCTGATTTTTCAATCAATCCGGCCTTGGTGCCCAAATCAATCAGTTCGCCCATTTTTGAGACGCCTTCGCCATACATGATGTCAAATTCGACCATTTTGAAGGGGGGGGCCATTTTGTTTTTGACCACTTTGACGCGGGTTTGGTTGCCAACAATTTCTTCCCGGTCCTTGATCGCGCCGATGCGGCGAATTTCAATGCGCACGGAACTGTAAAACTTTAACGCGTTGCCGCCCGTGGTGGTTTCAGGGTTGCCAAACATGACGCCAATTTTCATGCGGATTTGGTTGATGAAAATCACCAACGTATTGGACTTAGCCACTGACCCGGTCAATTTACGTAGCGCTTGGCTCATGAGACGCGCTTGCAAACCCACGTGATGATCGCCCATTTCGCCTTCAAGTTCGGCCCGTGGCACCAGCGCCGCCACCGAATCCACAATCAACACATCGACCGCACCCGAACGCACCAAGGTGTCGGTAATTTCCAAAGCTTGCTCACCACCGTCTGGTTGGGAAATCAAAAGCTCATCAACGTTGACGCCAAGCTTGGCCGCATAAATGGGGTCCAGAGCATGTTCGGCATCAACAAAGGCGCAGGTGCCGCCGTTCTTTTGCGCCTCGGCAACCACATGCAGCGCCAAGGTGGTTTTGCCAGAACTTTCCGGCCCGTAAACTTCAACCACCCGACCGCGTGGCAAGCCACCAATGCCCAGACCAATATCCAAGCCCAACGACCCCGTAGAGACCACATCCGCCTCAACCGTTTCGCGTTGGCCCAACTTCATCACCGAGCCTTTGCCAAAAGCCCGCTCAATCTGAGACAACGCCGCCTCTAAGGCCTTTGATTTATCCACGGTATTTTTCTCCACAAGACGTAAAGCTGACTGCGACATGA
>Ga0316203_1000972_pt1 | contig 24506 bp, 27 predicted proteins | sample 6monrhotite_MG_FD_204940 | JGI IMG/M metagenome (GOLD analysis project Ga0316203, IMG submission 204940) | Microbial mat bacterial communities from mineral coupon in-situ incubated in ocean water Damariscotta River, Maine, United States -... | ecosystem: Environmental > Aquatic > Marine >... | reverse complement strand
ATCCTGGCCCGCTCCCGCCTACACGTTCTGCCCGACACCGGAAACGAGGTGGTCGCCGACACCGTCACAGCCCTCAGCGCCTAAACCGAAGGATCAACCGTTACACCACCTCCAGGGACTTGACCCAAGCCCGTCATCGCCGACGAGAACCTCCCCGCAGCACCGGACAAGATCTGCACTCAAGGTTCAGTGAAGTTCGAGGCCAGTATCGGCCAGAAGTACCGCCAGAAGTACTCCTACCTGTCCCCCGAATGGGACGAGACGATGAAGGTCGGCCGCAACACGGTCGAGAGCCTGAACGAAGACTTCAAAGCGAAGTCCGGCACCATCGTCGACCCGCGAATGCGCCGCATGCGCGGACTCACGGCGCTGTACTTCATGACCACCATCGCGCTCGCCCACTTCAACATCCAACGCATTGCCATCTTCCTCAAGGCCCATGAAGCGAAAGAGAACGCACTGCGTCGCGGACCGAAGCTCACGCGCAAGAAGAAGATCGTGCGCGCCCGCGACCGGCACCGCAAAAGCGGCTACTTTCGCGCCGACAGCTACCGCATGAACGATGTCGACGTCTCCTACGAGCCACCACCACCGATGCGAACCTGATGCGCTAACGCGCACGACACCTGACATCGAGTACCAGCAGCACCGAAGGCTCCGCCATGCCCGAAACCGGGCCGGCGGAGCCTTTCGTCGTTAACGAGCCCACCGTCGAGCTCCCCCAGAACGATCGAGAGCCGCCGAAAGCTGCGGGAACGCGAAAACGCCGCCGATTTCTCGGCGGCGTTCGCTTTGGCTCCCAGTTTCGCAAGAATTCTGGACGAGTTTCGCAAGGAGCCCACGAGCGGTGACGGTGGGATTTGAACCCACGGTAGGGGGTTACCCTACACAACTTTTCGAGAGTTGCACCTTCGGCCGCTCGGACACGTCACCGCGGGAGAGTGTAGTACAGGGGCCTGCGCGGGTCGAACTGAGCGCGGGGTGCGGGCGAGCATCCGGTGATGGATACGATTCGTGTCGTGACCGCCTCTCTGCGCACGCCGTGGCTGGAAGCGCGCCGTGCCGACTGGCGGCGCCGCGCGCAGCAGCCCGGCGAGCTGCTGTACGTGGCGCTCGGCGACTCGGCCGCGCAGGGCGTGGGCACGAGCGACCTCGACGCGAGCTACGTGGGCCTGCTCGAGGCGCGGCTGCAGCGCCAGACCGGGCGCAGCGTGCGGGTCGTCAACCTGAGCCGCTACGGTGCGCGCGTGGAAGACGTCATCGACGAGCAGCTGCCTCAGCTCGCCGACCTCTCCCCCGACCTGCTGACCGTCACCGCGGGGGCGAACGACATGCGCCGCTTCGATCGCGGCGAGTTCAGCGTCGACCTCGAGCTGCTGCTGGGCGCACTGCCGCCGCACGCGATCGTCGCCGATCTGCCGTGTTTCCACTTCGGGCCCCGAGAACTGGATGCCGTCATCGCCTCCCGCATGATCGCCGACCGGGTGCGCGCCCACCGACTGGCGCTCGCGCCGCTGCACCGGGTCACCGAGTTCCGGCGGGGGTGGGGCAGCGTTCCCGACTTCTCGTGGGACCAGTTCCACCCGAGTGCGCGGGGCTACCGCGTGTGGGAGTCGGCGTTCGCGGGGCCTGTCACCCGCCGGGCCGCCCACCTGCCCGCCATCGACCCCTCTCGCGATGCGAGAGGATGAACTTGATGAACGGCGACGATACCCCCGAACCCGAACCCAACCCCCGCCGCCGCCGCACACCGTTGGCGCACATGCTGTCGATGGCGAAGGTTGGCGTCATTGGGTTCGGCGGGGGCAGCGCTCTGATTCCCGTCATGGAGCGCGAGCTCGTCCACCCGAAGAAGCTGACGACCCGCGAATTCACGCAAAGCACGGTGATCGCCAACGTCACCCCTGGGGCTCTCCCCGTGAAGATCGCGACTGTCTCGGGAACACAGTTGAGCGGCACAGCGGCGGCGACGGGCGGCGCCATCGCGGTCGCTCTGCCCGGCGCGCTGGCGACCGTGGCACTTCTCGCACTGTTCTCGGCCCTCGGCCCTGGGGCGATCAGCGTCGTCGAGTTCGCCTCCCTCGGCATCTCGGCGTTCATCCTGTACCTCCTCGGGCACTACACCCTCAAGGTGCTCGCCCCCGCGGGTCGCGTGCAGTGGACGGGCGTGGTGATCGCCGTCATCGCCTTCCTGCTCTCGGGCGCGGGGCGGGCCGTCACGCTCATCGCGGATGCGGCCGGCGGCGAGCAGCCCGTGAGCCTGCCTGAACTCTCGGCGCTCGGCCTCGTTCTCGTCTCCCTCGCCGGCATCGCGATCGTCTCGGTCTGGCAACTGCTGCGGGGAGGTCGAGCCGTCGTCGCCGACGTGCAAGAAGGCGAACCGGTGCCCGTCGGCACTCGTCGCACTCTGCGGGCGGCCCTGGCCATGAGCATCCTCACCGCCGTGGGATTCGTGGCCGCCTTCGTCGTCGTGCCCGCACCGTCGACGCTCTCCTTCTTGGGTCTCATCCTCGTCTCGACCGTGTCGTCGTTCGGCGGTGGCGAAGCATACGTGGGGGTCGCTGACGGGTTCTTCGTCGCCACCGGGCTCGTCGATTCGACACTGTTCTACGGTCAGATCGTTCCCGTCGCCAATGCCCTGCCGGGGCCGATCCTCGTCAAGATCGCGGCGGGAGTGGCCTACGGGGTGGGAGCCGCCACCGGGTCGGTGCTCACGGGCGTCGTGTTCGCGATCGCGGCCTTCTTCATCACGGTCGGCAGCTGCTCGGCGATCGCCCTCCTCGTGCTCGCCGGCTACGACCGCGCGCGCAACTCGCTCTTCGTGCGCAACACCTCGGCCTACATTCTGCCGGTGATCTGCGGGCTGCTGGCCGCCACAGCGCTCTCACTGCTGCAGGCCTCGGCGGGCATCGCCGAGGGCGCCGGTGTTCCCGCGATCGCGGCGATCCTCGGCAGCGTGGCGCTCGCCCTCGTCGTGCCCCTCGTGCACAAGCTCGCGCGCGTGCCCGACATCGTGCTCATCGTCGCGTTTGGTGCACTGTCACTCACCGTGCTCAGCCTCGTCTGAGCTGCCGACGTCGGCGCTCGGCCGTACTCTGGTGCCATGGCCCGACCGACCGCGAACTTCGTGTGCACGGAGTGCGGCTGGACGACCCTCAAGTGGGCGGGGCGCTGCGGCGAGTGCCAGCAGTGGGGCACCGTGATCGAGAAGGATGCGCCGACGCGGCACACCGCGCCGGCCCGGGTCGCCGAGGGCCGGGCTGCCCGCCCCATCACCGACATCGCTCCTCGAGATGAGAGCCACACGCCGACCGGCATCGTCGAATTCGACCGGGTGCTCGGCGGCGGCATCGTGCCGGGCGCCGCCATCCTGCTCTCCGGTGAGCCCGGCGTCGGCAAGTCGACGCTGCTGCTCGAGGTCGCCGCGCGCGCGGCGAAGCGCGGCCAGCGGGTGCTCTACGTGAGCGCGGAAGAGTCGGTGGCCCAGGTGCGCTTGCGGGCGGGCCGCACGGGCGCCCTCAACGCTGAACTGTTCCTGGCGGCGGAGACCGACCTGGCCACGATCCTCGGCCAGCTCGACGAGGTACGGCCCGAGCTGCTCATCGTCGACTCGGTGCAGACGGTGGCCTCCTCCCTCGTCGACGGTCTCGCCGGCGGCGTCTCGCAGGTGCGGGAGGTCGCGGCAACACTCATCAGGGTCGCGAAGGATCGCGACCTGCCCGTCGTGCTCGTCGGCCACGTGACGAAGGACGGCACGATCGCGGGCCCGAGGTTGCTCGAGCACCTCGTCGACGTCGTGTGCCAATTCGAGGGCGACCGTCAGACGGCGCTGCGTTTCGTGCGCGCGCTCAAGAACCGGTACGGCCCCACCGACGAGGTGGGCTGCTTCGAGATGACCGGCGACGGCATCGCGGAGGTCGCCGACCCGTCCATCCTGTTCCGCTCAGGGTCGACCACGCCCGTGAGCGGCACGTGCGTCGCGATCGCCATGGAGGGGCGTCGCGCGCTTCCGGTCGAAGTGCAGGCGCTCATCGTTGCGTCCAACGCCCCGCAGCCCCGCCGCGTCGTCAACGGCGTCGACTCCTCACGCGTCGCCATGCTGCTCGCCGTCCTCGAACGCCGTTGCGGCATGCCGCTCAGCGGCTTCGACGTCTACGTATCCACGGTCGGCGGCATCCGCCTCACCGAGCCGGGCGCCGACCTCGCCATCGCCCTCGCCATCGCGAGCGCCCGCCGCGAGAAGGCCCTCGACCCGCACCTCGCCGCCATCGGCGAGATCAGCCTCGCCGGCGAGATCCGCGCCGTCGCCGGATCACCGCAACGCGCAGCCGAAGGCGCACGGCTCGGCTACACGAGCATCGTCGACGCCGGTGCCGTGCACCTGCGTGAGGCCGTGCGGCTCGCGTTCGCGAGCGCCGCCGACGAGCCCGCGGGCATCCCCGAGTTCTGAGTCGCGCGGCTCAGTCCGCTTTCAGCAGTCGACAAACTCAGACGCGCAGCGCGTCGAGCACATCCTGCGGCTCGGCCTGCATCGCGTGCGGGCCAGCAACATCGAACCACACGGCCTCGAGCACGCCGAGGTTCTGCTCCAGGAACTCCCGCAGCGTCGCCGCGTCGTAGGGCAGCACCCGGTGGTCGCTCTCCTGCGGCACCATCGCCACGTAGGTCTCGGGGCTCGAGAACAGCAGCAGCATGTACTTGTCGCTCTCCCCGCGCCGAAAGACGCGCACCTGCGGCGGCCCGTCGACGGGCAGCAGCGGCACGATGACGTGGTCGTTGCGCAGCGCGAAGGCCACGGCCGCGGCATCCTGCTTCTCGAGGGCGGCGGCGAGCTGCTGCTCGGGCGGCAGGCTCGAGGGCGGCAGGGCGGGCTGAGCGGGGCGCTTCTTCTTCGACATCGCTCCCAGCCTACGCAGGCGATGCTGGCGCTGCGATCCGGATGCTCCGCTCTAGTTGAGCAGGAACGGCACGTCGCCCTCGCTCGCGAACTCGCCGACGGTCACGCTCAAGCGGTACGTGGCGCCGCCGGCGGTCACCGGCTCACGGTCGGCGTCGCAGTCGCCGGGGCTCGACCGGGTGCGACTCCACGGGAACGGCGTCGTCGACTTCTCTTCGCCGGGCTCGAGCACGGTCGGGGCCGCGACGCCCGGGTCTTGGCAGTCGGTCGACGCCCAGATGCGGTCGGGCCCGGAGACGATGACGTACTCCTGCACGTCGCTGCCCGCCTCCATCGTGCACGGCGCCGCCCCCGTGTTGAGGAGCGTGAGGGAGAGCAGCGGCTCCTGCTCGGGCCCGTAGCTGTTCGAGTCGGTGACGGGCGTGACGACGACCTGGTCGAGCGTGCACGGGGCGGGGCCCCCACCGGTGCCCTCAGCCTCGGGATCGGTCTCAGCCTCGTCGGTCTCGCTCACCTCGGGGTCGGCGCTCGCACCGGGGTCGGTCGCCGGGTCGCCCGTGCCGGGTCGCACGACGATGAGGATGATGATGACGATGACGGCGAGCAGGCCGAGACCCACGACGAGGCGCCGCCGCCAGTACACCTGCGGCGGCTGCGGGCCCACGGGGTGACGCAGCGTCGACATGCGCTCAGAGTAGGGCCGTCGTGGGCACCGGGCGCGTCGCCACCCGGCGTGTGCGCAGAACTCCCAGCCCGGCCGCGCCGGCGAGGGGCTGCGCGCCGCCTACAGCTCTTTGAGCAGCCGGCTGTTGCCGAGCGTGTTCGGCTTGACGCGCGAGAGGTCGAGAAACTCGGCGACACCCTCGTCGGGTGAGCGCACGAGCTCGCTGTACACCTCGGGGTCGACGAGCAGCTCCTCCCCGATGGAGACGAAGCCGTGGCGGCCGAAGAAGTCGGTCTCGAAGGTGAGGCAGAACAGTCGCCGCAGGCCGAGCTTCCGCGCCTGCTGCTCGAGCCGCTCGTAGATCGCGTGGCCGACACCCGTGCCGCGCCACCGCTCCTGCACGGCGAGGGTGCGCACTTCACCGAGGTCCTCCCACAGCACGTGCAGCGCCCCGCAGCCGATGACGTCGCCGCTGTCGTCGTCGACGGCGACGGAGAATTCCTGCACCGACTCGAAGAAAACGACGAGCTCCTTGCCGAGCAGAATGCGCTCCTGCACGAGCGGCTCGACGAGTGCGTGAATGCCGCGCACGTCGGCGGTGCGCGCCTGCCGCACGCTGAAACCCGGTTTCGTCACGAGCGTCAGCCTAGAGCCGCTTCGTCCATGCGGGATGCTCGTGCCGTGGTCGCTCGCGGCCGACCCGCCGCACAGCCTCAGTCGGTGACGGCGCGCGCCGGCAGCCAGGTGTGCAGCAGGGCCTCCACGGCACGGTCTGCGCTGACCTCGGTGTCGACGGGCAAGCCGAAGCCGCCCCGGCGCTCGAGGTCGAGCATGCCGTGCAGCTGCGCGCGCAGGGCGCGGATGAGGTGCACGCGCTCGGTCTCGTCGAGTGCGGGGGCGAGCACTGACTCGAAGAGCGCGAGTAGCTCAGCACTCGCAGCGACGTCGTCGGCGTCCTCGGGCGATGGGGCTCGCACCGTCAGCAGGTAGCGGCCGGGGTGCTCGCGTGCCCAGCGCCGCAGGGCTCGCGCGATCGCGACGACTCGAGTGCGGGCATCCGCGTCGCCGGAATCGGCGTCCAGCAGAACTGCCGCGAGCTCGCGCTTGGCTCGCACGGCGATGTCGCGCCGCAACGATTCGAGGCTCGCGAGGTGGTTGTAGAGGCTCGGCTGGCGCACGCCGAGCTGCGCGGCGAGGCGCGCGAGGCTCAGAGCGTCGAGCCCTTCGGTGTCGACGAGCGACTCGGCCGCGTCCACCACGCGCGCCGGGGTCAGACCGGCCCTAGGCATCTGTCGCGGTCCGCGCCAGGAAAGCGCTCACGAAGCTCGCCACGGCCGCCGGGTGCTGCGCTTGTGGGTAGTGACCGGCCTTCTCGATCATCGCGACCTCGGTCGCGGGACGCGCGACGGCATCACGGCCGAGGTTCTCGGCGATCCACGCGGCCTCGCGCGCGGGGTCGGAGAAGTCGGGGTCGCTATCACCCATGACGACGAGTGCCGCAGAGGTCACCGATGGCAGTGCGGCCTCGGCGCGCGACTGGGTCGTGCGCGTCGTCGCACGGAACGCGCGTGCCGCTCCCGGGCGCCGCAGCGACTCGCGCACCTCGGCGAGGTGCTCGCTCAGGCCAGGAGGGCGCCCTCCGGCGTACAGCGTCGGCACGTAGGCGAGCCACGCCGCGCTCGACCACGGGGGCAGCATGAGCAGGCGGAACGCCCAGCGCTGCAGCACGGGAACCTCGCCATCGCGCACGAACGGCCCGACGAGCACGAGCGCCGACACGAGTCCAGGGCGTTCAGCGGCGACGAGCACTGCGGAGCCCGCGCTCATCGAGTTGCCCACGAGCACGACGGGGGCGTCTGCGGTCGCGCCGAGGTGCTCGGCGAGGGCGGCGAGGTCGTCGGCGAAGGCGGTGTACACGGTGCGAGTGTCGCCCATCCCAGGGGCGGCGATCACGAGCGGCCCGCTGCCGCGCACGTCGTAGGCGATGCGTCCCTCGGGGCGCTGGAGATACTGGGTCTCGGTCATAAAACTAGACTATCTAGTTTTTGACTAGTGTCAATAGTTTGTCGTGACGGCGGGAACAGCAGAGGGTGCCCAGACGCACAAAGGCCGGGCCCGCCCCGAAGGGCAGACCCGGCCGTGAGCGGGATGCTCGAGCGCTGCTACTCGCCGGCGGGCAGCTCTCCGGCCGACGGCGCGGGGCCCGCGTCGACCGCGGCGAGCTCCTTCTGCGTGGTCGTGAAGGTGAACTCGCCATCGACGAAGTCGACCGCGACGTGGTCGCCGCCGTTGAGCTCTCCGTGCAGGATGCGCTCGCTCAGCGCATCCTCGATCTCGTGCTGCACGGCGCGACGCAGCGGCCTGGCGCCGAGGGTCGGGTCCCAGCCGATCTTGATGAGCTGAGCCTTCGCGGCCTCGCTCACCTCGAGCGTCATGTCCTGATCCATCAGGCGCTCGCGCAGGCGCTTGATGAAGAGCGCCACGACCTGCATGAGCTCTTCCTGGCTCAGCTGCGGGAAGACGATGGTCTCGTCCACGCGGTTGAGGAACTCGGGCTTGAAGTGCTTCTTGAGCTCTTCCACGACCTTCGAGCGCATGGCCGTGTAGGACGCGGCGGAGTCGCCTTCGATCGTGAAGCCGACCGGGCCGCCCGTGATGTCCTTCGTGCCGAGGTTGGTCGTCATGATGATGACCGTGTTCTTGAAGTCGACCACGCGACCCTGACCATCGGTCAGGCGACCCTCTTCGAGCACCTGCAGGAGCGAGTTGAAGATGTCGGGGTGGGCCTTCTCGATCTCGTCGAACAGCACGACGCTGAACGGCTTGCGGCGCACCTTCTCGGTGAGCTGGCCGCCCTCCTCGAAGCCGACGAAGCCGGGAGGGGCTCCGAACAGGCGCGAGACCGTGTGCTTCTCGCCGTACTCCGACATGTCGAGGGAGATGAGCGCACCCTCGTCGTCGAAGAGGAATTCGGCGAGCGCCTTGGCGAGCTCGGTCTTTCCCACACCGGTCGGTCCGGCGAAGATGAACGAGCCGGAGGGCCGCTTCGGGTCCTTGAGGCCGGCGCGCGTGCGGCGGATCGTCTTCGCGAGGACGCTGATGGCCTCCTCCTGGCCGATGACGCGCTCGTGCAAGGCCTTCTCCATGAAAATGAGTCGGCTGGATTCTTCTTCTGTGAGCTTGAAGACGGGGATGCCGGTCGCCTGCGCGAGCACTTCGGCGATGACGCCCTCGTCGACGGTGCCGCCCGCGGCGACCTCGCCGGCGCGCCACTGCTTCTCGAGGCGCAGACGCTCCCCGAGCAGCTTCTTCTCGTCATCTCGAAGAGAGGCGGCCTTCTCGAAGTCCTGGTTCTCGATCGCGAGCTCCTTGTCGGCGCGCACGGAGGCGATCTTCTCGTCGAACTCGCGCAACTCGGGCGGTGCCGAGAGGATCGAGAGGCGCAGGCGGGCGCCGGCCTCGTCGATCAGGTCGATCGCCTTGTCGGGCAGGAAGCGGTCCTGCACGTAGCGGTCGGCGAGATTGACGGCCGAGACGATCGCACCGTCGGTGATCGACACCTTGTGGAAGGCCTCGTACTTGTCGCGCAGCCCCTTCAGGATGTTGATGGAGTGCGGCAGCGAGGGCTCGTTGACCATGACGGGCTGGAAACGGCGCTCGAGCGCGGCATCCTTCTCGAAGTGCTTGCGGTACTCGTCGAGCGTCGTGGCACCGATCGTCTGCAGCTCGCCGCGAGCGAGCAGCGGCTTGAGGATGCTCGCGGCATCTATGGCGCCCTCGGCAGCTCCCGCCCCCACGAGCGTGTGGATCTCGTCGATGAAGACGATGATGTCGCCGCGAGTGCGAATCTCTTTCGTGACCTTCTTGAGGCGCTCTTCGAAGTCGCCGCGGTAGCGGCTGCCGGCGATGAGCGAGCCGAGGTCGAGCGAGTACAGCTGCTTGTCCTTGAGCGTCTCGGGCACTTCGCCCTTGACGATCGCCTGGGCGAGGCCCTCGACGACGGCGGTCTTGCCGACGCCGGGCTCGCCGATGAGGACGGGGTTGTTCTTGGAGCGGCGGGAGAGAATCTGCATGACCCGCTCCGCCTCCTTCTCGCGCCCGATGACGGGGTCGAGCTTGCCCTCGCGCGCGGCGGCAGTGAGGTTGCGGCCGAACTGGTCGAGCACCTGCGAGCCCTTGTCAGGGTTGGGGCTGTCACCGCCGACGGCGACGGCCTCCTTGCCCTGGTAGCCGCTCAGCAGCTGGATGACCTGCTGGCGCACGCGGTTGAGGTCGGCGCCGAGCTTGACGAGCACCTGCGCGGCGACGCCTTCGCCCTCGCGGATGAGGCCGAGCAGGATGTGCTCTGTACCGATGTAGTTGTGGCCGAGCTGGAGCGCCTCGCGCAGCGAGAGCTCGAGCACCTTCTTGGCGCGCGGCGTGAACGGGATGTGCCCGGTCGGCTGCTGCTGCCCCTGGCCGATGATGTCCTGCACCTGCTCGCGCACGGCGTCGAGCGAGATGTTGAGCGACTCGAGCGCCTTCGCGGCGACCCCTTCGCCCTCGTGGATGAGGCCGAGCAGGATGTGCTCTGTGCCGATGTAGTTGTGGTTGAGCATCTTGGCCTCTTCCTGGGCCAGCACCACCACACGACGGGCACGGTCGGTGAACCGTTCGAACATCTCGCACTCTCCTCACGACAGCGGGTCGAATCGCTACCAGTACAACGAGGGTAACCAGCGCACCCTGGGTTAACTGCCCCTGTTCGCCCTAGGCGTGACCCTCTCCACTGCAGGCTCCGCGAGCGTGCGGTCGGGAGCACTCTTGACAAGTCGCTCGCATCACGCCAATACTTAGCCACATGGTTAACTAAGAAGGGAGTCGACGATGGACCTCGGAGCGTTCTCCGTCAGCCTGGCCGTCAAAGACCTGCACGCGTCGCGGGAGTTCTACGAGAAGCTCGGCTTCAGTGCCGTCGGCGGCAATGCCGACGAGGGCTGGCTCATGCTGCGCAATGGCACGACGACCCTCGGGCTGTTCCAGGGCATGTTCGAGAAGAACATCCTGACGTTCAACCCGGGGTGGACCGCGGAGGGCGAGGACGTCGACGGCGACTTCACCGACGTGCGCGCCCTGCAAGCCCGACTCGTCGAGCAGGGCGTCACGCTCATCGAAACCACGTCGACCGACGGGGAGGGGCCCGCCCACTTCACGCTCATCGACCCCGACGGCAACCCCATCCTCGTCGACCAGCACCGCTGATCCCATGAGCCCCGCAACCGGACGCACACACGCCGTCGGAACAGCGGACGCGGTGTTCGCGGCACTCGCCGACCCGACAAGACGCGCAACGCTCGCAACCCTCCGCGCGGGCGAGCGCACGATGAGCGAGCTCAGCGCCGAGCATCCGATCTCTCTTCCGAGCTTCATGAAGCACATGCGCGTGCTCGAAGACGCCGGTCTCGTCATCACGCGCAAAGAGGGCCGGGTGCGGCGGTGCGCGCTCGCCGAGCGGGGGCTCGCCCCCGCCGAAGAGTGGATGCACGAGCACACCGCGCACTGGACGGCGAGTCTTGGCCGCCTCGCCCAGCGACTCGAGGAGACACCATGAGCACGATCCGCATCACGCAGCACGTCAGCGCTCCCCGGGCGGCGGTCTGGCGATCCTGGACCGACCCCGACGAACTCGCCGCCTGGTTCTGGCCGCCCGCGTGGGAGGCGAGCGCCGAGTTCGATGCGCAGCCAGGCGGGCGATGGCGACTCTCCTCCGTCGTTACGGGAATGGCCGTCGGAGGCGACATCGCTGTCGTCGAGCCCGAGACTCGTATTGTCTTCACCTGGCAATGGGATGGCGATGCGGAGGAGACCCTCGTGACCGTGACCCTTCGCGATGCCGACGGCGGCACCGACGTCGAGATCGTGCACGAGCGCTTCGCCGAAGAGGAGACACGGGCGGGTCACGAGCAGGGCTGGCACGATTGCCTCGCCCGCCTCACCGTGCCGTCGACGTAAAGTGGCGGCGTGAGCAACCTCGAGACCGAGCCCGACGAGCTCGTGTGCGACAAACGGCCCTCCGACGCTCGCGAGGACGACGACGCGGGCGTCTTCGAGCTGCTCGAACCCCGAGAGGTGCCGCTCGGCGGCCCGCGCGCCATGACCGTGCGCCGCACCCTGCCGCAGCGGGCCCGCAGCCTCATCGGCGCGTGGTGCTTCGTCGACCACTACGGCCCCGACGACGTGACCGACCGCGAGGCGGGCATGGTCGTGCCGCCCCACCCCCACACCGGCCTGCAGACGGTGAGCTGGCTGTTCGAGGGCGAGATCGAGCACCGCGACTCGAGCGGCGCGCACTCCTACGTGAGGCCGGGCGAGGTGAACCTCATGACCGCGGGCTCGGGCATCCAGCATTCGGAGGTGTCGACGGCCACCACCCGCCGCCTGCACGGCGCCCAGCTGTGGGTCGCCCTGCCCGACGGCGACCGCCACACGGCGCCGTTCTTCGAGCACGCGCCCGCCGAGCCGCGCACGATCGGCGACGCGACCGTGCGGGTGTTCATGGGAGCGCTCGGCGAGGACGCCGCGAGCCCCCTGCGCCTGTTCAGCCCCCTGCTCGGCGCGCAGCTCGACCTGCCGGCCGGCGGCGTCGTCGAGCTACCGGTCGACCCCGAGTTCGAGCACGGCCTGCTCGTCGACGCCGGCCCCGCCACGCTCGACGGCCATGACGTGCCCTTCGCGCACCTCGGCTACCGCGGCCCCGGCCGCACGACCCTGCGCGTCGAGGCGGGTGAGCACCCCGTGCGCGCGCTGCTGCTCGGCGGCGTGCCCCTCGGCGAGCCGATCGTCATGTGGTGGAACTTCATCGGCCGCAGCCACGACGAGATCGAGGCATTCCGCGCGCAGTGGCAGGGCGACGTCATCGACGGCGGCACGGCCACCGGCCGGTTCGGCCGCGTCGAGGGCTACGACGGGGCGCCGCTGCCCGCGCCCGACCTGCCGGGCGTGCGGCTCAAGCCCCGCGAGTAGGTCACCCTCGCGACCCCGCGAGACGGGGGCGGGATGCTCGTCCCCGCGCTACTCGTGCGGGTCGGCGGTGAGCTTCTCGAGTCGAGCGCGCTCCTCGGCCTCGACCTTCGAGTAGGCGCTGCGCTCGGCGCGATCGGCGCGGATGATCGCGCGCATGACGAGCCAGAAGATCAGGCCGAGCACGATCGTCGGCGTGAGCGAGAAGAGCGCGTTGCTCCAGAATTCTTCCGGCATGGCTCCAGGATACGTCGCCTCACCCTTCGAGGCCGCCGCGAGCGCTCGTGCGCTCCGTCGAGCTGCTCGATGAGACGGTTGCTACTCGATGAGCCGGCGGCGTGCGACGTAGAGGAACACGAGCACGAGCATCCCGAGTGCCGCCGTCGCGGCGAATACGACCGGAGCGAGTGTGCTGATGCCCTCGAAGGGCCCACCTGCCTCGACGACGTCCTCTTCGGCGGGGGTCTCCTCGGAGTCGCCCCCCAGGGTCGGCAGCTGCAGATCGCCGAAGTCGTCGATGCCGTTGACGAGGGTCACGTCGCCCACGACGTGCGAGAGGGCGCCGTCGGCGGCGAGCGCGATGACGCAGTAGACGCCGTCGGAGAAGCGCTGGGTCGGCACCGTGAACGAGAACGCCGTCGACGCGGCGACCGTCGTGCTGCGCTCGATCACGAGCGGGCCGCACTCGCCCAGGCGCTGCTCGGCCAGGCCGACGGTGAGGTCGGTGGGCGCGCTCGTCGTGATCGAGCCTTCGATGAGCAGCTCGCCGCTCACGACCTCGCCCGACAGCGGCGAGAGGATGCGCATCGAGTCGGCGGCGAAGCTCGGCGCCGCGGCGGCGAGCGCGATCGTCAGGGCGACGACGGGCACGGCCGGGAGGAGGCGGCGCAGGCGGGTGCTGAGCATGGGGGTTCGCCATTCGGGTTGGGCGAAGCGCGACCGGGCCGGGGCTCGATCGACGTCGTACGGGTATCGGGTGACGTGCGTGTTCGGGTGCGGTTCTCGCAGTCGGCGCGGGTTTCCGGCGGGGTGTGCCGGTCGCAGACTCCTCGAACTGTTGTCGACAGTACGCCTGAGAGTGAGGGCACGTCAGTCCCCAGTGTGGGGGGATAGAAAGGGGCGTCTATCCCCTCCGTGGTGCCGGGTGACGGGAAGGGCGGCTCAGGCCCGGGCGAGCATCCCGAAGATGCCCGAGAGCAGCAGGTACGCGCCGAACGCGCCCACGACGATCCACAGCGCGAGGCGGTTCATCGTGTACGCGGGCTTCTTGTCGCCCGGCAGCGAGAGGTCCTCGTCGTCCTTCTTCATGCGCTCAGACTACGGGAGCGGGCTGAGCGCCCCGTCACGCTGTGCCCACTACTTCACGAGCGGGAAGAGGATCGTCTCGCGGATGCCGAGGCCGGTGAGCGCCATGAGCAGGCGGTCGATGCCCATGCCCATGCCGCCCGATGGCGGCATGCCGTGCTCGAGGGCGGTGAGAAACGCCTCATCGAGCCGCATTGCCTCCAGGTCTCCTCCAGCGGCAAGCTTCGCCTGCTCGACGAAGCGCTCGCGCTGCACAACAGGGTCCACGAGCTCGGAGTACGCGGTGGCCAACTCGAAGCCGCGCACGTAGAGGTCCCACTTCTCGACCATGCCGGGCCGGCTGCGGTGCTCGCGCACGAGCGGGCTCGTGTCGACGGGGAAGTCCATGACGAAGGTCGGCCGCACGAGGTCGCCCTTCACGTGGTGCTCCCACAGCTCTTCGACGTACTTGCCCGGCAGCGGGTGGGTGATCTCGATGTCGACCGCGTCGGCGAGTTGCTTCAGCTCGGCCATGGGCGTCTGCGGCGTGATCTCGCGCCCGACGGCGGCGCTGAGCGAGTCGTACATGCTCAGGCGGTCCCACGCGCCGCCGAGGTCGTACTCGGTGCCGTCGGCCCACGTGACGACGTGCGACCCCGAGACGGCGACGGCCGCGTTCTGGATCATCTCCTGCGTCAGGTCGGCCATCTGGTGGTAGTCGCCGTACGCCTGGTACGCCTCGAGCATCGCGAACTCGGGGCTGTGGGTCGAGTCCGCGCCCTCGTTGCGAAAGTTCCTATTGATCTCGAACACGCGCTCGATGCCGCCGACGACGGCGCGCTTGAGGAACAGCTCGGGCGCGATGCGGAGGAACAGCTCCATGTCGAAGGCGTTCGAGTGGGTGATGAAAGGGCGAGCGGATGCTCCGCCATGCATCGTCTGCAGCATGGGTGTCTCGACCTCGAGGTAGCCGTGCTCGGCGAAGGTCGCCCGCAGGCTCGCGACGGCGGCGGCGCGGGCGCGAACGGTGCGCCGCGCCTGCTCGCGAACGATGAGGTCGAGGTAGCGCTGGCGCACGCGCGTCTCCTCGTTGAGGTCCTTGTGCAGGGTCGGCAGGGGAAGGAGCGCCTTCGCGGCGATCGCCCAACTCGACACCATGATGCTCAGCTCACCGCGGCGGCTCGTGATGACCTCGCCCGTGACGTGCACGTGGTCGCCGAGGTCGACGAACTCCTTCCACCGGTCGAGGCTCGTCTCCCCGACGACGGCGAGGCTCAGCATGACCTGCAGCCGCTCCCCGTCGCCCGACTGCAGGGTGGCGAAGCACAGCTTGCCGGTGTTGCGCGAGAGCACGACGCGACCCGCGAGGGCGACGTGCTCGCCCGTGGCGATGTCGGGGTCGAGCTCGCCATGGCGCGCGCGCACCGCCGCGATCGAATCGGTGATCTCGAGACCGATCGCGTAGGGGTCGAGGCCGGCCGCGAGCATCCTCGCCCGCTTGTCGAGGCGCACCTGCTTCTGCTCGGCGATCTCCTCGGCGATCTCCTCAAGCGTCGGCTCGGCGCTCTCGGCGTCGGCGCTGCTGCTCGCCGGTGCGGGGGTCTCGCTCATCAGGGTGCTCTCCTCGTGTGTGGCCGCTCAAGCCTAACGGCGGCGCGCCCGCCCTCGGCTTCCCCGCGCAGTCGCCGGATGCGCGGGGCGCGCTACCCGAGGGTGAGCAGCTCGGTGTCGATGAGCCGGGTGTCGCCCAGGCGCGCGGCGATGAGCGCGCGGGCTGACCCGTGGTGCTCGTCGGGCACGGGCTCGAAGGTGCTCGGGTCGACGACCGCGAAGTAGTCGAGCTCGACGCCGGTGGCCCCCGAGAGCACGCTCTGCGCGGCGGCGACGACGGCGTCGATGCCGAGGTCGGCGGCCGACTGGGCGGCTTCGAGCGCCCGCGGCAGGGCCCGCGCTGCCTCGCGGTTGCGCTCGTCGAGGAAGACGTTGCGGCTCGAGAGCGCGAGCCCGTCGTCGTCGCGCACGGTCTCGACGACCTCGACGTGGGTGCGAATGTCGAGGTCGCGCACCATGCGCTGCACGAGGAAGACCTGCTGGGCGTCCTTCTGCCCGAACAGCACGTGGTGGGGCTGCGCGATGCCGAGCAGCTTGGCGACGACGGTGAGAACGCCGTCGAAGTGCCCGGGCCGCGACCGGCCTTCGAAGAGCCCGCCGACGGCGCCCGCCGTGACGGTCGTCGCGGATGCTCCGCTCGGGTACATCTCGTCCACGGCGGGGGCGAACACGACGTCGACCCCGTGCCCGGCGAGCGCCGCGCGGTCGTCGTCGAGCGTGCGGGGGTACTGCTCGAAGTCTTCGCTCGGGCCGAACTGCAGCGGGTTGACGAAGATCGACACCACGACGATGTCGGCGAGCTCCCTCGCGCGGTCGACGAGCGCGAGGTGGCCGTCGTGCAGCGAGCCCATGGTGGGCACGAGGGCGACGCCCTGGCCGTCGGCGCGCGCGGCGTCGAGTCGCGCACGCAGCCCCGCGATGCTCGTGACGAGGTCGGGCACGGTCGTCGTGTCAGTCACCGTTCTCCTTGCGCGGGGCCGCCGTCGTATCGTCGAGCCCTGCGAGGTCGATGCTATCGGCGCCCGCACCGCGCAGCGCGTTGTCGACGGCGGAGCGCACGACGGCGCTCAGCACGCGCCCGGGCTCCTCGATGCCGATGGTGCGCAGTGCCTCGATCGACTGCCCGACGATCGCCGTGGAGAACTCGCTCGCCGCGCCGATCGCGTCGGCGTAGGCCTCGCGGTGCTCCTCCGCGACGACGACGGGCTCGGCGCCCATCTCGACGACGAGCGCTTGCGCGATGGGCAGCACGGGCCCGGGAGCGGTGACGGCGCACCACGCCTCCCGCAGGCGGGCGAGATCGAGCGAGGTGCCCGTGAAGGCGAGACCGGGATGCACGGCGAGCGGAATGATGCCCGCAGGCCGCGCGGGGTCGAGCACGCGCACGCCGTAGCGGGCCGAGGTGTGCAGCACGAGCTGGCCCGGCAGCCACGCGTCGACGGCCGCGAGACCGCTCACGAGGTCGGGCAGCTGGTCGTCGGGCACGGCGAGGATGACGAGCTCGCTGCGTTCGACGACCTGCCGCACCTCGAGCACGGGCACGCCCGGCAGCATCGAATCGACCCTGTCGCGGGCATCCTCGGAGTGGGCCGAGATGCCGACGATCGCGTGACCGGCACCGGCGAGGGCGGCGGCGAGGACGGGGCCGACGCGGCCCGCCCCGATAACGCCGATGCCGAGGCGGCCGTCCCTCTGCGTCACGCCTCGGCCCCGGGGGTCCGCTCGAGGGTGGGCTCGACGGGTGCGGCCTCGCCGGGCGCCTCGCCCGAGCCCGAGCCGGAGCGCCAGCGGTGCGTGCGGTCGGACTGCGCGCTGCGGATCGCGGCGCCCGCCACGGTGTCGAAGAGCTCCATCGCCTGCGTCACGTCGAGAGCTCCGAGGCTCGGGGTGATGGGTCCGGCGACAGTGTGCACCTGGATCGCGGCGAGGCGCAGCGAGCGCAGGAGCGGGCCCTGGCGCACCGAGACCGACTGCATGCGCGGGAAGGGCACGATGGTGAGGTCGCGCCAGATCGCGCCGCGGCGCAGCATGACGGCGCCGTCGCTCACCGCGAACCCGTTGCGGGGCTGCGAGAACCAGCGCAGGATGCGCGCGCGCGGCGGCGAGTTCACGAATCCGTCGGGCACTGCTCCGTCGGTCGCCGTGCCGTCAGACGCTGCTCCGTCGGGCGCGGTGACATCCTTGCGGCGGCCGCTCGAGGTGAGGCCGCGCTCGAGCACGGGCATCACGTCGTCGGTCGCGACGTCGGGCAGCAGCAGCCGCAGCACGGTGCGCACGTCGTCGAGGTTGCCGACGGGCAGGATCGTGGTCTGCTGCTGGCCGGCCGCGCCGCTCTGCGAGGAGCGCGAGGCGCGGTTGACGGCGATCTGCCACCAGCCCGACGGCCGCCACAGCAGGGGCTGGCTGACGCGCACCGAGTGGATGCGCCCGGGCGGCAGCGTCTCGTTCGTCGTCGAGAGCAGGCCGAAGCCGACGCGCACGCCGTCGGGCGTCGACGCGATCGAGTAGCGCAGCGAGCGCGTGATGCGCGAGACGAGGTAGCCGCCGAGACCGAGGATCGCGGGCAGGAAGCCGACGAAGAGGAAGAGTTCGCCGCTCACCGCGATGCCGACCGAGAGGCCGAGGATGAGCAGCACGAAGACGATCGTCGTCTCGCTCAGCACCGTCGAGCCGACGAGGCGACCCGGGTTCATGCGCAGCACGGCCTCCGGCTCGGCGAGTGCCGGGTCGAGCTCGGGGGCCAGGAATTCCGAGACGCGCTCGTCGAGCATCCCGCTCAGATCGTGCGCGCCCGCCGTGCCAGCACCGTCTGCCGCACCCGCACCGCCCGATGCCTCGCGGCGCGCGCCGGAGGCGAGGCGCAGGATGTCGGCGCGCAGTGCGTCCGCCGTGCGCGAGTGCAGATACGAGAGCTGCACGTTCGCGTCGTTGCCGGCGACCGACACTTCGAGCTTCGCCGCGCCGAACAGCCGCGGAATGAACGGGCGCCCCACGTTGACGCCCTGAATGCGGTCGAGGCGGCCCTTGCGATTGGTGCGGAACAGGATGCCCGACCGCACCTCCACGACCTCGTCGGTGATGCGGAAGGTGTGCATGCGCCACGACAGCCAGAAGCCGGCGATGAACAGCAGCAGCACGCCGATGAGCGCGAGCAGGGCGACGAGCACGAGCTCCTGCTCGACGATGAAGTCGATCGGGTCGCCCTCGCCGTCGAAGTCGCCGTCGCCGCCGAAGAAGAAGTCGATCGCGCGGTCGCGGAAGTTCGAGATGAGAATGCCGAGCACGACGATGAAGGCGATGCCGCCGCGGAACAGCGGCGTCGCGGGGTGCAGCCGGTGCCACTCGCCGTCGGCGAGGTCGGTGCTCGTGGAGATGCCGTGGGTGGCGGCGGGCGCGGCCTCGGGATCGGTCGCCGGGTCAGGCTGCGAGGCCGGCTCGCCCTGGGGCTCGTCGCGCTGCTCGCTCACAGGCCCGCTCGGCGCGTCTCGGCGACCGCGACGAGGTGGTCGCGCAGCTGCTCGGCCGTCTCGAGCGGCAGGCCGGGGATGAGCACGCCGCTCGAGGCGGCGGCGGTGACGAACTTGAGCTCGGCGAGGCCGAGGGCGCGGGCGACGGGGCCGCGCGTGATGTCGACGAGCTGCATGCGCCCGTAGGGCACCGCGACGAAGCGCTGGAACATGATGCCGCGGCGGAAGAGCAGGTCGTCTTCACGCAGGAGGTACCCGATGGAGCGCACGCGGCGAGGGGTGAAGGCGATGACGAGGAGGAAGAGCACGGCCATGCCGACGCCGAGAATAAACCCGTACTCCCAGCCCACCCAGAAGGGCACGAACGCGGCCGCGGTCATGAGGGCGCCGAAGATCACGTAGCCGACGACGTCGACGACGATGTACTTGGGCGAGACCCGCTGCCACTCGGTCTCGGCGCGCTCGAGGCGCCTGATCGGGGTGTCGGTGCTGTCGGTCTGATCCTGGACACTCACGGGTGCCTCCTCTCGATCCACGGTGCGCTCAGGTCGAAGACGCGGCGGCCTCGTCGAGCTCATCGTCCTGCGGCGGCAGCGAGCAGAGGTGCTCGGCCACGAGTGCGACGACCACGAGGATCACCGCCGCCACGAGCGTAGCCCCCGACGCCAGCGTCGAGCCTAACGGCACGACCGCACGGCTGAGCAGGTAGGCGAGGATGCCCGCGGCGGCCCCCGCAAGGATCGCCGCGGAGAGCGCACTCGCCTTCGCGAGCACGACAACGCGCGTGGCGTAGAACGGGTCGACGCGCTTCTCGCCCCGGGCTGCGGCGCGCACGGGCCACGCGAGCAGGAGGAGCACGGCCGCGATGAGGACGAGTGCGAGCGCGAGGGAGAGCGGAGGCACGACCACGGCAAGGCCTTGTGCCGCGAGCACGGTGTTGAGAAGAAAGCCGAGCACGAGCCCGAGTGCAGCAAGGGCGAGGAGGGGTAGCGGGCGCGTGCGGCTCACGAGCGGCCCTCGGTCTCGGGTGCAGTGGCCGGCTCGACCGTGGACTCGCCGGCGGCGGTCACGCGCGCGAGGAGCTCGGCGACCGCTCCCTGGCCCGGCACAACGGCGTCGGGGCGCACCTCGAGCCAGGGGCGCAGCACGAAGTCGCGCTCGTGGGCGCGGGGGTGGGGCAGCGTGAGCTCGGAGGTCTCGAGGCGGGCGTCACCGTGCACGACGAGGTCGAGGTCGAGCGTGCGGTCGCCCCAGCGCGGCGCGGTCCCCGAGCGATCGCGGCCGTGCGCGCGTTCGACCCGGCGCAGCTTGTGCAGCAGGGCGTGCGGCGCCAGGCGCGTGCGCAGCACGACGACGCCGTTGAGGTAGGGCGGCTTGTCGGGGTTGAGGCCCTCGGGGGTGAGAGCCACCGAGTCGTGCCAGCGAGAGGCGACGACGAGCGCGGTGTCGGGCAGCCCGTCGAGCTCGGCGACGGCGACGTCGAGCGTGGCTGCACGATCGCCGAGGTTCGCGCCGAGAGCGACGACGGCCTCGACCGTCTCCCCGTCCTCCGCACCCTCGCCGTCGCCGCCGACGTCGCGCGCCTCGTCGACCGTCACGGTCGGCTCCGTGTGATCGTGACGGCCACGTCGTCGAACGGCACCCGGATGGGCGCGTGCGGCTTGTGGACGGTCACGACGACCTCGTGCACCGCGGCGTGCTCGAGCACGAGCGCGGCGATGCGCTCGGCGAGCGTCTCGATGAGGTCCACGGGGTCGCGCTCGATCGCGGCGACGATCGCCTCGGCCAGCTCGCCGTAGTGCACGGTGTCGGCGACGTCGTCGCTCGCGGCAGCCCGTGCGAGGTCGAGGGTGAGCGCCACGTCGACGACGAACTCCTGCCCGTCGCGCCGCTCGTCGGCGAGCACACCGTGGTGGCCGCGAGCACGCACCCCCGAAAGCGTGATGGTGTCGCGCGCTGTGCCGGTCATGCCGGCACCTCGCTGCGCGCCGGCTCCGCCGACGACGCTGACGACGACGCCGCCGCCGCCGCGCCCGTACCCCGCCACGCGGCGTGCGTCGCGAGCGCGAGCACGGTCGAGCGGGCGTCGTGCACGCGCACGGCTGCGGCGCCGGCCTCGGCGGCGAGCACGCTCACGACGGCGGTCGGCAGGTCGCGCTCCTCGACGTGGTGGTCGGGCGGCAGCAGCTCGCCGAGGAACCTCTTGCGCGAGGCGCCCACGAGCACGCGGCAGCCGAGGTCGGTGAGCGCGGGTAGCGCGCGCACGAGCGCCCAGGAGTCGTCGTGCCGCTTGGCGAAGCCGAGCCCCGGGTCGAGCCAGAGCCGCTCGGCCGGGATGCCTGCCGCGAGCGCTGCCTCGAGCCGCGATTGCAGCTCGTTGCGCACCTCGGTGACGACGTCGCGGTAGTCGCTCACGGCATCCCAGACGGCGGCCGGGCCGCGCCAGTGCATCGCCACGTAGTCGACGTCGAGCCCCGCGACGGTCTCGAGCATGGCCGGGTCGGCGAGGCCCCCGCTCACGTCGTTGACGATCGCGGCGCCCGCCTCGACGCTCGCCGCGGCCGTGGAGGCGTGCATGGTGTCGATCGAGACGCGCAGGCCGTCGGCGGCGAGCGCCGCGATGACGGGCAGCACGCGGCTCTGCTCGACGGCGGGCGTCACGGGCTGCGACCCGGGGCGCGTCGATTCGCCCCCGACGTCGATCACGTGGGCGCCGTCGGCGGCGAGGATGCGCGCGCGGTCGACGGCGCGCTGCGGGTCGAGATACGCGCCGCCGTCGCTGAAGGAGTCGGGGGTGACATTGAGGATGCCCCACACCTCCGGTGCCGCGGGCGTCGAGTGCGCGCCGCTCGCGTCGTGCGCCGTCGCCGCGCTCATGCCGTGCCCCGCCCGAGGAGCGCCATCACCTCGGCGCGGCGTACGGGGTCGGCGAGGGCGCCGCGGGAGGCGACGGTGACGGTCGTGCTGCCGCTCTGCCGCGTTCCGCGGGCGGTCACGCAGCCGTGCTGGGCGTCGACGACGACGAGCACGCCGTGCGGCGCAAGCGCGCTCTCGAGCGTGGCGGCGACGTCCTCGCCGAGGCGCTCCTGCAGCTGCGGCCGGGAGGCCACCGTCTCGACGACGCGGGCGATGCTGCCGAGGCCGGTCAGGCGCTCGGCGGGGAGGTAGGCGACGTGCGCGACGCCCGTGAAGGGGAGAAGGTGGTGCTCGCACATGGAGCGCAGGGCGATGTCGCGCAGCAGCACGATCTCGCCGCGCTCACCCGGGTCTGACTGCAGTTCGACATCGTCGTGCAGGTGCGGGGCGGGGTCGACACCGACGCCTGCGAAGAACTCGCCGTACGACTCGGCGACGCGCTGCGGCGTGGTCGCGAGGCCCGGGCGCGAGGGGTCTTCTCCGATCGCGACGAGCAGTTCGGCGACCGCGGCCTCGATGCGGCGGGAGTCGATGGGCGGCACGACGGGAGCCTACTCGCGCCGCGGCGACTGCTCGGGGTCGCTCGACACGGGGCCCTCACCCGCCCGAGCCGGGGCGTCGTGCGCCTGCGAGCGGGCCGACCCGGCTCCGGCGCCGACGGGCTCGCTGGCTCCCGTGTCGAGGTCCTCGATCGCGGGCTTGGCGGGCATGGGCACGGGTGGCAGGTCGGGCAGCGGGCGGTCCTCGCTCGAGAGCCACTGGGGGCGCTCGGGCAGCTTGTCCACGTTCTGGAAGATCTCGGCGAGCGCCACGTGGTCGAGGGTCTCCTTCTCGAGCAGCTCGGTCGCGAGCCGGTCGAGAATGTCGCGGTTGTCGTTGAGCACGCGCCAGGCCTCGTCATGAGCCTGCTCGATGAGCGCGCGCACCTCCTGGTCGACCTTCTCGGCGAGCCGCTCCGAGTAGTCGCGCTGGTGGCCCATGTCGCGACCGAGGAAGACCTCGCCGCTCGACTGGCCGAGCTTGATGGCGCCCACGGTCGCGCTCATGCCGTACTCGGTGACCATGCGGCGCGCGATGCTCGTGGCCTTCTCGATGTCGTTGGAGGCGCCCGTCGTGGGGTCGTGGAAGACGATCTCCTCGGCCACTCGGCCGCCCATCGCGTACGTGAGCTGGTCGAGCAGCTCGTTGCGCGTGATCGAGTACCGGTCGTCGAGGGGCAGCACCATCGTGTAGCCGAGGGCACGCCCGCGCGGCAGGATGGTGACCTTCGTCACGGGGTCGGTGTTGCGCATGGCCGCGGCCGCGAGAGCGTGGCCGCCCTCGTGATAGGCGGTGATGAGCTTCTCGTGGTCGCGCATGACGCGCGACCGGCGCTGCGGGCCCGCCATGACGCGGTCGACGGCCTCGTCGAGCGTCACATCCGTGAGCTCCTCGCCTCCCTGGCGCGCCGTGAGCAGAGCGGCCTCATTGAGCACATTGGCGAGGTCGGCGCCCGTGAAGCCCGGCGTCTTGCGCGCGAGCACCTCGAAGTCGACTCCCTCGGCCATGGGCTTGCCCTTGGCGTGCACCTCGAGGATCTTCGCGCGGCCCTTCATGTCGGGCGCATCCACCTGGATCTGGCGGTCGAAGCGGCCGGGGCGCAGCAGCGCGGGGTCGAGGATGTCGGGCCGGTTGGTGGCCGCGATCATGATGACATTCGTGTTGGGGTCGAAGCCGTCCATCTCGACGAGCATCTGGTTGAGCGTCTGCTCGCGCTCGTCGTGGCCGCCGCCCATACCGGCGCCGCGGTGGCGGCCGACGGCGTCGATCTCATCGACGAAGATGATGGCGGGCGAGTTCTCCTTGGCCTGCGTGAAGAGGTCGCGCACGCGGCTCGCGCCGACGCCGACGAACATCTCGACGAAGTCCGAGCCGGAGATCGAGTAGAACGGCACGCCCGCCTCCCCGGCGACGGAGCGCGCGAGCAGGGTCTTGCCGGTGCCGGGAGGGCCGTACAGCAGCACGCCCTTGGGAATGCGCGCCCCGACCGCCTGGAACTTGGTCGGGTCTTGCAGGAAGTCCTTGATCTCGTGCAGCTCCTCGATGGCCTCTTCGGCTCCGGCGACGTCGTCGAAGGTGACCTGGGGGGCCTCCTTGTTGACGAGCTTCGCCTTCGACTTGCCGAACTGCATGACCCGGCCGCCGCCGCCCTGCAGGCGCGTAAGGATGAAGTAGAAGATGACGCCGATGATGAGGAACGGGATGATGAGCCCGAGGATGCTCACGAAGAAGTTCGTCTGCGGCACCTCGTCATCGAACGACTCCAGGTCGGCGGCGTTGAGCGCCGCGATGACCTCGTCGCCGCGGGGCGTCACGTAGTAGAACTGCACCTGCGTGCCGAACTCCTCGGCCTGCTCGGTCTCGGCCTCGAGCACGAGGTCGACGCGCTGCTCGCCGTCGACGATCTTGGCTGAGACGACGGGCCCGCTCTCGAGCAGCTCGAGCCCCTCCTGGGTGCTGATCGGCCGGAAGCCGCCGAGGCCAGCGAGCAGGGTGAAGCCGATCCAGAGCACGATCGCTCCGGCCATGATGTAGAGGAAGGGCCCGCGGAGGAGTTTCTTGAAGTTCATGGTGTGGGCGTGCGCCCGCGCCTTTCTGCCGGTGAGACGTTCCCACAGGCTACCCCGCG
>Ga0316203_1000964_pt1 | contig 24700 bp, 21 predicted proteins | sample 6monrhotite_MG_FD_204940 | JGI IMG/M metagenome (GOLD analysis project Ga0316203, IMG submission 204940) | Microbial mat bacterial communities from mineral coupon in-situ incubated in ocean water Damariscotta River, Maine, United States -... | ecosystem: Environmental > Aquatic > Marine >... | reverse complement strand
TAGCTACATTAACCGATTCTACAACCACCAAAGAATCCATTCAGGCATCGGCTATACAAACCCCGCTAATTTTGAAAGAATGGCTGCATGAAATGTACAACGTGTCCGTTTTATCGGGGGAAGATCATGAGCTCCAGCGATAATGAAAATTCGAAGGCTAGCTATTCTTAATAAACGCTTAATAAACATAGCAATAGTATAGGCTTGAGGCTCTACTGAATTATTTTGAGTGCTTGCGTTTTAGTTTTTAGATGATATATTTATGGCTAGGTGTTTAAGAGGAGACTGGATGAAAAAACACACATATGAAAAGGGTACAGTGTTGGTATTTCTATTGTTGGGATTGATGTTTTCTCCCGTTATATCACCTGGTTCAATGAAATACTCTCAAGCGGTTGCTGCAGAAACTTCAATGGCTAAAATTCAGCTTATTTTAAAAAAGCTACGTGGGTCTATGGGCAGCATGAAAGACTTTGATGAACTAGAAGCCGCAGGTATGCCTAAAAGAGATGTGGATCGTATGCGCCGAGCCATGAATCATAAAGTCGAACAACTAACAAATGAGGCAGTTTCTTCTATTAACTCTTTATAGTTAACAAGGAGTTGTCTTTTATACGCAAAAGACACTATCCCTTGTTGCTATAATAAACCTCTAATAATGCAGCTTGTAATTTAGGGTGTTTTTCAAGCGATTCAATGTCCAAGTGCTTCTTAGCAATGGCTTGTAAAATATCTGTAGTCGCTAGTTGCTTTCTTGCTATGAGGAATCCATCAATATCAAATACATTGTTATGCATATATTGAGCAGCTAAGCCTGTAGCATGAGAGAAGTGAATAGGCTCCATGACCATGACATCATATTCATGGCGATAACGATCAAGTCCGTTCTTGGTAGCAAGTATATCGTATAACGCCTCTAACTCGCATTGATGGTCGCGCAGCCAAATTGCGATATCAACCTCTTCGGAAAAGGTGAACTTTTCACCTTTGAAATAAAATTCTATGCTAGCAGTAACATGACTTTTCATGATGAGGGTATTCCTTTTATTTAAACTAAGTGGCGCAAAGGCTATCATGTTGGCATGACAATTTCCTTTTCTTTTGCACCTTCACCGCATATCCATTTTGGCATTGGAAAACGTGATGCATTAATTGATCTTATTCACAATTATGGCCATAAAGTCTTGCTTGTTACAGGCAATGCCTCGTTTGAAAAATCACCTTTATGTCAAAAATTATGGCATGACTTAGATGCAGTTTTTGATGTGCAACGCGTTGTTGTGTCGGGTGAGCCTTCCCCTACCTGTGTCGATGATGCGGTATCACAATATCATGATTGGTCTGCTGATTGTGTGGTGGCAATTGGTGGCGGCAGTGCTGTTGATGCGGCCAAGGCTATCGCAGGGTTACTGCCCAGTGGTGATTCGGTTATGAAATATTTAGAGGGTGTCGGTGAAGGTAAGGAGTTTACAAGCTCTGCGAAGCCCTTTATTGCTTTGCCAACAACAGCAGGAACAGGTGGCGAAACAAGTAAAAATGCAGTGCTTTCAGTCATTGCTAATGATGGGTTTAAAAAATCATTTCGCCATGAATCGTTGGTGCCAAAGCATATTATACTTGACCCAGAGCTGACAGTTTCATGCCCAGTGGAGGTGACTGCGGCATGCGGTATGGATGCTTTTACCCAGCTTTTGGAATCATATGTGTCCAATAAAGCAAATCCCATGACAGATACTTTGGCATGGAGTGGTTTGATGCATGTTCGAGACTCCTTGTTGCAGGCTGTAGCGCATGCTGATGATCTTGAGGCGCGTTCAGGTATGTTGTATGCCTCATCAATATCTGGTTTAACCTTAGCCAATGCAGGGCTAGGTTCTGTGCATGGCTTGGCATCGCCATTTGGCGCGTTTTTCCCCATTGCGCATGGCATTGTTTGTGGTTCATTACTTTATGATGCAACACGCATCAATATCGACGCTATGTTGGCTCGCGAGCCTGAAAATACAGCCTTGAAAAAATATGCTGATGTTGGGCGTATGATGCTAGATGATGATAGCCTTAATGATCTTGATGCACGGGAGAAGTTGTTACAATTACTCGAAAAGTGGTCAGATATTCTTAAAATGCCAAAATTATCAATTTATGGTGTTAAAAAAAGCGATACTTCACGGCTTATTACCAATATAAGTGGCGGAAGCATGTCAACGAACCCTATTGTGTTGAGCCGTGCAGAGTTAACGCAATTAATTGAGGCGGTATTATAGCTATGGCTGTTTATGTAGTAGGGGATATTCAAGGTTGTTATAATCCATTGAGACGCTTATTGGATAAAGTGGAGTTTAACCCAAAACATGATGTGTTGTGGTGTGCGGGAGACTTGGTAAATCGGGGTCCTGATTCATTAAAAACATTACGTTTTTTGAAGGGGTTAGGTGATAGCTGTGTGTGTATTTTGGGGAATCATGATTTGCATTTATTGGAGCGGGCGTGTGGTGGGCGCGACTATAGCCGCGATACCTTTGATGAAATATTGGCAGCCAAAGATCTGGATGAATTACTGGACTGGTTAAGGCACAAACCCTTGATACATACGGATAAGGAACTGGGCTGGTGCATGTTGCATGCAGGGCTGCATCCCCAGTGGACAATGAAAAAGACACGGAAGCGTGCGCGAGCAGTCGAGGCTGTATTACGTGGCAATGACTGGCAGACGTTTTGCAAGCATCTGCACCATGCAGAATTTCCTGAGCGTGAGCCCAAAGGCTCGGATTTAAAGGCTTTGATTTTTACAACTGCCGTGCTGACAAGGACACGCTATTGTACTTCAGATGGCGCATTTAATTGGGATGTACGCACAGGCGAAGTTGAAAATGAATGTGAAAAACCTTGGTTCTCACATAAGGATCTAGCATGGCGCAAGAAATACCGTGTTGTTTATGGTCATTGGGCTGCCAAAGGCTTGGTTTTGGATCAACCACATGTGCTAGGTTTGGATTCAGGATGTGTATGGGGTGGTGGATTAAGCTTAGCGCGTTTGGATGTTGATAAGCCTGTGGTAGTGACGGTGAAGGATTAGTAGTTGTTTATAGTTGAATAAGTGGACATGCATACAACTAACGCTCAGCTTACTTGGTATATGCAGGGTGAGATGGGTTGTTTTGGAGGACTGAATGAGGCTAGGCATCCCCCGAGAAATAAAAAATGGTGAAAACCGAGTCGCCTTAACGCCAAAAGGCGCTGCCCTGCTGGTTGATCAAGGGCATACTGTTTTGATAGAAAAATCTGCAGGTGTTGCAAGTGGGTTTTCTGATGCATTATATCGTGATGCTGGCGCTGTATTGGTTCATCAAAGAGATGCTTGGTCAGCGGAGTGGGTCATTAAGGTTAAAGAGCCTTTACCTGAAGAGTATGTCTTCTTTCGCCCAAACTTGGGAATTTTTACTTTCTTACATTTAGCTGCAGCACCTGATCTAGCGAAAGCTTTATTGAAAAACCAAGTATGTGCGATTGCTTATGAAACTATTGCATTGGAAGATGGAAGCTTACCTTTGCTTGCTCCGATGAGCCAAATTGCAGGGCGTGTCTCTATGTTAATGGCTGCTGAATATCTGCGCAGTAATGTGATCAAATCATGTTCTGAAGCAGCCCAAAAGGGCATTCTTTTGGGAGGTGTTGGCGGTGTAAATGTGGGGCATGTTACAATTTTAGGAGCAGGAAATGTTGGTGTGCAGGCAGCAGATGTTGCCGTGGCATTGGGAGCATCAGTTAGTTTGTTTGACTGTCAGAAAAGTCGTTTGGAAGCATGTGAAAAACGCTGGCCTGGAAAAAATATTTCAACGTCATTGCTTGATGAAAAGGGGTTACTCAAGGATTTGTCGCGCAGTGATGTGGTGGTTGGCGCAGCCTTGATTGCAGGTGAATATACGCCACAATTGCTAACGCGTGATCATATTTCGTTGATGGAAAGAGGCAGTGTGTTTATGGATGTTGCTATTGATCAGGGTGGAGTCTCCGAAACAAGCCAAGTGACTAGCTATGACAACCCTGTTTATCTGTGTAATGGGGTGTGGCACTGCTGTTTGCCGAATTTTCCAGCAAGTGTGCCTCGTACGAGTAGCATGGCATTAGAGCATGCTAGTTTAACATATATAAGTATATTGGCTAACAATGAATTTGAAGAAATTATGAATAAAAACAGACCATTAAGAGCTGGTCTTAATGTATTAGATGGAAATATCACGCATGCAGGTGTTGCATCTGCATTAGCTCTGCCATTGGCTTGCCCTTTTTAAAAAAATGCTTTAGATGTTTAACTTGCAAGGCATATTTATATGAGTGCTTTTATGCTGAGTCGCTTCGGGTTATGCTTCGCGATTAGACGGGTGAGCATCAGGTTGTTCTGACTTACCCGTTTTCTATGTGTTTAAGCATGTGAACACACAGAAAATCCAGTTTCGGGAGTTGCCACCTCCATGCCACGTTGTACTGATATTCAATCAATTATGATTTTAGGGGCTGGGCCGATTGTCATTGGCCAAGCTTGTGAGTTTGATTATTCTGGAGTTCAGGCTTGCAAAGCCCTGAAAGAAGAAGGTTTTCGCGTTATTTTAGTGAACTCCAATCCTGCAACCATTATGACTGACCCTGAATTTGCTGATGCAACTTATATTGAGCCTGTGACTTGGGAAGTGGTCGCAAAAATCATTGAAAAAGAACGTCCTGATGCGATTTTACCAACGATGGGTGGACAAACAGCATTGAACTGTGCCCTTTCTTTGAATAAACATGGGGTGCTTGAGAAGTTTGGCGTGAGGCTGATTGGTGCACAACCAGAAGCGATTGATAAAGCTGAAGATAGGTTGCTATTCAAAAAATGCATGGATCGCATTGGCCTTGAAATGGCACGGGGTGGATTTGCTCACTCGATGCAAGAAGCCCGTGATTTGGCAGATGACATTGGTTATCCGATTATTATTCGCCCATCCTTTACCCTAGGTGGGTCGGGTGGTGGCATTGCTTATAACCCTGAAGAATTTGAATATATTGCAAACTCTGGCTTGGAAGCTTCGCCAACTGATGAAATTCTTGTAGAAGAATCCATTATTGGTTGGAAAGAGTATGAAATGGAAGTAATGCGTGATCATGCTGATAACTGCGTGATTATTTGCTCCATTGAGAATTTCGATGCTATGGGCGTACATACAGGTGACTCAATTACCGTCGCTCCAGCACAAACGCTAACTGATAAAGAATACCAGCGTATGCGCGATGCATCGATTGCAATTTTACGAGAAATTGGTGTGGAGACAGGCGGTTCTAACGTTCAGTTTGCGGTGAACCCCAAAGATGGTCGTTTGATTGTTATTGAGATGAACCCTCGTGTATCGCGATCTTCAGCTTTGGCATCCAAAGCGACAGGTTTTCCGATTGCAAAAATTGCTGCAAAATTAGCAGTTGGCTACACTCTTGATGAAATAAAAAATGACATCACGGGTGAAACCTTTGCTGCATTTGAACCAAGTATTGATTATGTCGTCAGCAAACTCCCTCGTTTTGCCTTTGAAAAATTCCAAGGTGCAGATGTTCGCTTAACCACACAGATGAAGTCTGTGGGTGAAGTTATGGCGATTGGTCGTACGTTTACTGAAAGTTTGGGTAAGGCGATGCGTGGGCTAGAAGTTGACTCGTGTGGTTTTGACAAATCTGTGCCTTCTGATGTGGATGAAACTATTTTCTTGCAAGAGAAATTGGCTGTGCCAGGCGCAGATCGTTTGTGGTGGACTGGCGAAGCTTTACGAGCAGGCTGGTCTGAAGAAAAAGTCTTTGATGTGACCAAAATTGATCCATGGTTTGTGCATGAGCTGGCTGTAGTTATTGAATTGGAACAATCATTATCAGGGCGTAAAATTAGTGATTTATCCAGAGCTGATTGGAGAAAAGCCAAGCGTGAAGGGCTGTCTGATCAACGTTTGGCGATGCTGTTGAATAGTGATGAGCAAACGGTTGCTTCTACCCGCTCTGAGTTAGGTGTTAAACCAGTCTTTAAACGCGTGGATACATGCGCCGCTGAATTTGAAGCCAAAACGCCGTATTTGTATTCAACATATGAAGAAGAGTGTGAAGCTGTTCCTACGAATAAAAAGAAAATCATAGTGCTTGGTGGTGGTCCGAATCGTATTGGACAAGGCATTGAATTTGATTATTGCTGTGTCCATGCCGCTTTTGCATTATCGGAAGATGGTTTTGAAACGATTATGGTGAACTGTAACCCTGAAACCGTTTCAACAGATTATGATACATCAGATCGGTTATATTTTGAGCCACTTACCTTTGAAGATGTGATGGCCATTGTTGATGTTGAGAAACCAACGGGTGTGATTGTGCAGTTTGGTGGGCAGACGCCGTTAAAGCTTGCTGAATCATTGCAGGCTGCAGGTGTGCCGATTATTGGTACCAGCCCTGATATGATTGACCTAGCAGAAGATCGCGAACGTTTTCAAAAATTGTTGCATGATTTGAAACTACTACAACCAGAAAATGGTACTGCTCGCTCTACGGAAGAAGCCATGTCTGTTGCTAGAGAAGTCGGCTACCCTGTTGTTGTTCGCCCGTCTTACGTATTAGGCGGTCGTGCGATGCAAATTGTACATGATGAAAAAGGTTTGTTACGTTATATGAAAGAGGCAGTGCAAGCCTCTCCAGATCACCCTGTATTATTGGATCATTTTTTAAATCAGGCAATTGAATTAGATGTTGATGCTTTGTGTGACGGTGAGCGTGTGGTAATTGGTGGCATCATGGAGCATATTGAAGAGGCGGGTGTACATTCGGGCGACTCATCTTGCTGTTTGCCTCCACATTCGATTTCTGGTGCGATGGTAGAAGAGGTTACGCGCCAAACCAAAGCTTTGGGTATGGCCTTGAATGTATCTGGATTAATGAATATTCAGTTCGCATTGCAAGGTGAAACATTGTATGTCTTGGAAGTAAACCCGCGTGCTTCACGCACGGTTCCATTTGTTTCTAAAGCAACAGGTGTCCCTCTAGCCAAAGTAGCAGCTCGAATTATGTCAGGCCAAACACTGGACGATTTAGGTATCGATGAAGTGAAACAACCTTCGACATTCCGCGCGGTGAAAGAGGCTGTATTTCCATTTGTAAAATTCCGTGGTGTTGACCCTCTGCTAAGCCCAGAAATGAAATCAACAGGTGAGGTGATGGGTATTGCTAAAGGGTTCCCAGCCGCTTTTGCCAAGGCACAACTGGGTGGTGGTTCACCATTGCCAGATACAGGGCGTGCTTTTGTTTCTGTTCGTGAAGCGGATAAAAATCGTGTTGTAGAGCTCTCTGAAATGTTGCTGAATGCGGGCTTTGAAGTGTTGGCTACCGAAGGCACAAGTAACACTTTGGCGGAAGCTGGTATAGCTTGCACTAAAGTTGCTAAAGTGATTGATGGCGTGCGCCCACATATTGTAGATAAACTATTGTCTAATGAAATTAACTTTATTGTTAATACCACAGAAGGCGAGCGCTCAATTACCGATTCAAAATCTATTCGCCAAGCGGCACTGGATCGCGGTATTGTGTATTTTACAACGATGGCAGGCGGACTGGCGGCTGCTCAATCCATGGTGAGTCATGACGATGTTACAACTGTGAAAAGTATTCAAGATTATCATAAAGGTGAGGCATAATTATGCAACGTGTCCCAATGACTAAAGAAGGCGCTGAAAAAATGCGTGAAGAATTGGCTTACATTAGAGGTGTAAAAAAACATCAAATTATTTCTGCCATTGAAGAAGCGCGCGCTCATGGTGATTTGTCTGAAAATGCTGAGTATCATGCTGCAAAAGAAGATCAAGGTATGAATGAAGCTCGTATTAATATGTTGGAAGACAGATTGGCTAGAGCAGAGGTTATTGACCCTTCCAGCATGGATACTGATAGAATTGTATTTGGTGCTAAGGTGAAGTTGATTGATGCGGAAACTGAGAAGTCAGTTGCATACCAGATTGTTGGTGAAGATGAGGCTGATTTATCGCAAGGTAAAATCTCAATTACATCACCCATTGCACGTGCCTTGATTGGTAAGGAAGAAGGTGATGAAGCCCTTGTACGAGCTCCAGGTGGAGAGCGTGAATATGAGATTGTGAGTGTTTCCTACTCATAATGGCTATGAATTCTACTTGTATACGCACAGGAGCGATCAGACTTTGTCTGGCGATGATATTTGGCCTGTTGCTGGTATCAGGTTATGTAGTGACGCCCATACTCTTTGCCAAAGCTGACAGCTCGATGCAAGCAGGTATGTTAGCGGGTCACATTTTTCACATGGTGAATCTTGGTGTGTTATTTTTAGCGGCCGCGGTGGCATCATTTTGGATGCGTTCACATGCTGCGGGTCGGTTGAATTGGGTGTTGTTGTTACTGGTTATTTTATTCATTTCGGTTAATGAATTTGGCATTGCCCCGTTGATTCAATCGCTAAAAGATAGCGCAGGGGCAATTGATGCATTGGCAAAAGATGACCCACTGCGTGTGCAGTTTGGAATGTATCATGGTGTTAGTGCAGTATGCCATTTGCTGGCAACATTGATAGCAGCCTTACTTGTTGCTTTGGGAGGCAAGGTCTGCAAAGCCGAGCCTAAGCATGACTAAAGTCGCCGATTGGCTTAACCAACGCATGGCTGATACACAGCTTATGATGTTGTTGGCTTCATTATTCGGTATTTTTACTTTGGTATGGTTATTGGGCGATGTTTTAGCACCTGTGCTATTTGCGATTGCCTTGGCTTATGTGTTGGATGGTATTGTGCAACTATTGGTGCACTTGCGCGTGCCTCGATTATTGGCTGTTATTTTAGTCTGTCTCGGTGCATTGCTGATTGTGTTATTTACAATGCTTGCTGTATTACCATTATTAACCGAACAAATTATACGCTTGGTACAACATATTCCACAGTATATTATATCGCTACGTACTTTCTTGCACGAGATGCAAACAAATTATGCGGACTGGATAAATCCAGAGTATTTACAACAAGCGACTGCTAGTTTGTCAGCAAAGACTCAAGAATGGGGTGGAGCGATTGTTTCTATGTCACTCTCTTCGATATCAAATATAATTGCTCTTTTAGTATATGCTGTATTGGTACCTGTGTTAGTATTCTTTCTACTGAAAGACAAAGAAAACATCCTTGAATGGGGGAAAAGCTTCCTACCACGTGAACGTTCTTTATTGGGTAGAGTCTGGCGCGAGTTAGACATGCAAATTGGCAACTATATTCGCGGTCGTTTTTGGGAATCATTTATGGTGGGCTTTGTTATGTGGCTTACGTATCTGATGATGGGGCATGAATATGCGTTGTTGTTGGGTGTGCTAACTGGGGTTTCTGTTTGGATTCCTTTTGTAGGTGCTGCAGTTGTGGCTTTGCCAGTGTTGTTGTTGTCCTTTTTCCAGTGGGGAATAACAGACATGACCTTTTATGCTGTACTTGCTTATGCGGTTATTCAATTAATTGATGCGAATGTTGTGATTCCTTGGCTATTTTCCGAGGTTGTAAACTTACATCCGATTGCCATTATCGTAGCCGTACTTTTTTTTGGTAGCTTATGGGGTATTTTAGGTGTTTTTATTGCCATTCCTATGGCTGCGTTGGTGCAGAGCGTGTTAATTATTATTGCTGAACGACCAGGCCCACGACACAAAGTTAGGGACTGTGAATGAAGCTTTTAAAGTCTAACTATGTTCTGGCATGAAAAAGGGAAGGTCATTGACTTTCCTCGATAAAATCAGGAAAAGGATTTGATACTATGACAAGAGTTTTTAATTTTAGTGCAGGTCCAGCAATGCTGCCGACTGCCGTTATCAAGCGCGCACAGCAGGAAATGTTAGACTGGAATGACTCTGGGATGTCTGTCATGGAAATGAGCCATCGTGGCAAAGAGTATATGTCCATTGCGAGCAAAGCAGAGCAAGATCTGCGCGAAGTCATGACTATTCCTGATAACTACAAAGTATTATTCTTACAAGGTGGAGCTTCTGCCCAGTTTGCCATGATTCCATTAAATTTATTGGGCGACAAACAGAGTGCCGATTATATTAATACAGGTATGTGGTCTAAGAAGGCGATTGCTGAGGCTAAACGCTACTGCACAGTAAATATCGTTGCGGATACTTCAGGTAATGGTTTTACAACTGTGCCGACTCAAGCTGAGTTAAAGCTAAACCCTGATGCGGCTTTCGTGCATTACACGCCGAATGAGACCATCGGCGGTGTTGAGTTTGATTATATCCCAGAGACAGGCGATGTACCTTTGATTGCAGATATGTCTTCCACGATTCTTTCGCGTCCGCTTGATGTTTCTAAATTTGCTATGATTTATGCAGGAGCACAAAAAAATATCGGCCCTGCGGGTCTGTGTATTGTGATTATCCGTGAAGATTTATTGGGTAAAGCGGCAGAGCAAACACCTGCCATGTTGAATTACGAAACCCATGCCAGCAATGACTCTATGTACAACACACCACCTACATATAGCTGGTATATGGCGGGCTTGGTCTTTGAATGGATTAAAGAGCAGGGTGGACTTGAAGCTATGGGTAAGGTGAATCAGCGCAAAGCTGAAAAACTCTATGCAGTGATTGATGGAAGTAATTTTTACGGCAGCCCAGTAGCAGTCAACGGTCGTTCTTGGATGAATGTCCCATTTACACTGCCTATTGCTGATCTGGATACGGATTTCCTTAAAGGCGCTTCTGCAAAAGGCTTGATAACCCTGAAAGGCCATCGTTCCGTTGGCGGTATGCGTGCCAGTATCTACAATGCAATGCCGGAAGAGGGTGTCGATGTGTTGGTTGCTTATATGCAGGAGTTTGAAAAGAATCATAGCTAACGAAGCTTATCCAAATCGAGTCTGCTGCATTGATTGAAAAAACATTAGTGGTCAATAAATATACCAGCCTATTTTGCTCATTGATTCTGATAACTGTTTTATTACCTTAAGTTGTAGGGAAAGGTGAAATTCAACAGTGAAGTAGCATTGAGCGGGTATGACTGGGATATACTTAATGAAGGTGTGCAGATGAATTCAATGGCGTACTTTTTTCAATATTGATGACCCAGCGACTCTGCTCAGTCAGCTGGGCTTCATGGATGTCTTGTGGGCGAGAAAATAACTGACAGATCCCATAATAAGGATCAAACAGGCTTATGAAATTTTGGGAACTCAAGTTGTAAGTTTAGCTTTGAAAGTCGTTTGAAGAAGCAAGTTATGCCACTTTTTGAATCGCAAGGATCCTGCTTACAACAAAGATAGAAATACATTTGAAAAGTTGGCTAAAGCTTATTATTAAGCCATAAATCAAAGGTGGTGAAAGCTTTTGATGCGCGAAGGTGTTGAGTCGATAGTGCTGAATCTGGGTTGTATTTTAGCGACAATAAAACGTATCCTGCGGGTTGAAAAGGATATCTGCTTATAGAAGGTGAATGATGTTCAGATCACTGGAGAGTGAAAATGTCAGGAGGTAAAGGATGAAATACTATGCTCATACATTTCTTTTGAGTGCTTTTTTTTTCAGTGCAGGACTTTCTTTTGCACAGGCGAATCAAACCTCAAGTATCGGTGCCAGTGATGACTGTACTGATATTTCAATTGATTTTGAAGCCTCCTCCAATTTAACCAAACAGGAACAGGCCGAGCGAATGGATAAAGCCTTTCTAGAATCACTCAATAAATATGAGCGCTGTCAGAGTGCTGCAAATGAAGGTGCTGCCAGTAAGTCTGCTGCTTCTGGCGGTAACGGTGGGGGCACTAATAAAGGCGAAAACAAAGGACAAGATAAAGGAAACGGTAGTAATAATGACCTTACAAGTGGAGGGAGAATTACAAGTAGTCCTAGTACAAGCATGATGGGAACCAACAAAAAACCTATTATAGAGCAAGCAACGGGAACAAATTCAGATAATAGTCAACAAGGACTGAATAAAAAATCGGGTCAGCAACAAACTAAAAGTGAAAACGTTTTAAATAATGGTAAAATTCCGGGCGATATTCCTCCCGTGGATAATGATAGTGTACTTGAAGAGCAGATACGTCTGGCTGCGATCAATGAAAAAGATCCAGTTATTCAGGAAAAGTTATGGAATGAATATCGCCGTTACAAAGGCCTTCCGGCTGTTCATACTTCAAAGGAAAAATAATATGAAAGGAATGCATACCATTAAAAAAACAACTGTAGTGTTACTTGTCTGCTCTTTTTTCTTAACCGGCTGCTCAACAACCAGTGGCGGCGGCTCTAAAGCGATCAGCGTTGGTCCTGCAACATCCTCCTCGTATGATAAAGCAACGCCTGAACAAGTAAAAAGCACAAAAGATAAAAGTGCAAAAAAAGAGCCAAAAATAGCGCCTCAAAAGACAAAGCTGGATATTATTGTGCCTGCTTTTGACCCTAACCTACCGGAAGATCCTGCCGATTATGAAAAAGAGGGTATCTGGCCTGAACTTCGCCGTGCGGAAGCTGTTCGTTTTGCCTATAAGATGAAACTGGCTCTAGAAAAAACAGGTGCTTTTGGGGCTGTGCGTGTGATGCCAGATCAAAATGCAACTGGTGATCTGTATGTGATGGGAAAAATCAACACATCAAACGGTGAAGAAGTGGATATTGACCTGAATGTCTACGATATTAGTGGTAAAAAATGGTTTAACGAATCATTTACACACAAAGTGAAAGCTGATTTTTATAGCAATATAAGAAATAAGGATAAAGAAGCCTACGCTCCAGTTTTTAAAGAAGCCGCGGAAAGGCTAGTTGAAAAGCTTCATTACAAGAATGACAAAAAACTTATGCAGTTACAGACGCTGACTGATTTGCGTTTTGCTACTAATTTTTCTGAGGATAATTTTTCAAAATACATGAAGGTAAAAAATGGCAAGGCCTCTTTAATTGCTTACCCCGCAGAAGATGACCGCATGTTTCAACGTGTAAAATCAATCCGAATTCGAGATCAATTGTTTGTTGATAGAATGCAGCCACATTATGAGCAATTCAGCCAGCAAATGGAAACAAGTTATAAAATGTGGCAAAAACAGAGTTTTGCTGAGGTGCAGGCCGCAAATAAAGCCAGCGGTGAAGCTATGAGTAAAGCTGCAGCAGGTGTTGGCCTGATCGCTCTTGGCATCTTATCGGCGATTTCAGGGGCAAGGTCAAATAATGTAGGGAACTATACCGCAGGTGCAACTGGAGCTGTTGTTGCTGGACAGGTAGGTGTTGGGTTACTTAGTGAAAGCTCGAAAATAAGAAAAGAGGCACAAGTTCATCAGGATGCATTAAATGAACTTGGTAAATCTGTTGATGCGGAAATGGCACCGCAGGTGGTTCAGTTTGAAGAGACATCAAAAAGTCTGACAGGTAGTGCCAAAGAACAGTTTGCTCAGTGGAGGGCTTTTCTCAAACGCATGTATGAGCAGGAAGCGACGCCTGATGTTCAGCTTTGAGACCTTACAAAAGGATGTAACGATTCATTTTACTCACCTTTTTTCTTGTCTGGGCGAGAAATGCAGGCAGGCTGAACTGTTACAACATGGTAAGGTAAAACTCTGTTGTTAGAAGAAAAATTAAAACAGGCCAATAACGCAAGAGAAAAAAGATGGAAGAAAGTACTTCTCTTTCTTGTTGCTGTCCTGTCTCTAGGCGGAATCCTAGCAGTATTTTTTCTGGCCGTTGATCATGCACCAGACATTCCCCCATCGACTCAGGTGGTAGAAAAAGTAATGCCGCCAGTGTTAAAAAAACAACCTGAAACAACAGCGCAGCTTTCAGAATTTCGTCAAGAGTTTATAGGCCGCTTGCAACGCTATGAAGAAGGTCTCGAAGTCGCTATCTCTGATGCAAACTTGGAAAGCTGGAACGCTGGAAAAAAACAGGCGCTAGCATCGCTAAAAGAATCAGCGATCGAGGCTTTTTCCGCAGCCGACTATGCCTCTGCCCTGACTAAGATAGTGCAATTGGAAAGCGAAGCAAAAGAAACTCTGACAGAGAGGGATACTTTGTTTGCTGAAGCGATGGCAGCAGCACTGAAAGCATTGGCTGCCGATGATGTTACAAAAGTAGAGCTTTATGTCACAAAAGCTTTGTTGATAAAACCTGATGATCAGCAAGCACAAACAGTTGCCAGAAAGCTCAATGTTTTGCCCGAGCTCCTTGATGTGCTTAAAAAGGTGAATGTGGCTCGCATTGAAAACAACAATCAAAAAGAGTACAGCTTGCTTATCAAAGCCATCAAGCTGTCGCCAGACCGCCAAGGGTTACAGCAAAGACGGGATGTTTTATGGCAAAGCATTAAAGAAAAGCGATTCAGGGGGCTTATTTCCCATGCTTTACTCGCAGTTGAAAAACAAGATTTCAATACTGCCCGTAGCGATTATAAAAAAGCAAAAGTGCTATACCCAGGCAGGCTAGAACTTCGCAAATTAAATAAAATAATCACACAAACATCCCGTGCCCTGCAACTCAAAGAGCTGAAGATGCAGGCTAAAAAAGCAATGGCAAACGATGATTGGTTTAAGGCAGAATCACTTTATGCCAAAGCCATTCAGGATAACCCTTTGGATAACGAGCTTCGTGATGGCCTGCAATTAGCAGGCAAAGTCGCTAGCTTGCAAACAGATATCCGTAAATACCTTGAACAGCCAGAACGTCTCTCTTCTGAAAATATCTTTGCTGAAGCTCAAAACACGCTCATTCAGGCCAATGTGTTTTCAAGAAATAGCCCGACGCTGGCTCAGCAGGCGGTTCAATTAAAGAACCTGTTAAACAAAGTGAGTATAAAGATTCCCGTATTGGTTAAATCCGATAATGAAACCTATATTCTGGTGAAGGGCGTGGGAAAAGTTGGTAAAACATTGAGCCGAACCATTGAGCTTAAAGCTGGGGATTATATTTTTGAGGGAAGCCGCCCAGGCTATCAATCTAAATGGGTTCGAGTTCATCTTTCGATTGATGCACCATCTTTTGAAGTGGAGGTTATCTGCGATGAGCGCATCTGAATCAGAGCCGGAAAAACAGAATACAAAACATGTAGAGCGCATGGCTGAAGAGTTACTGCGGGCAAAATCAAAACAACGACAGCTCTACCTTTGGTTTAGCTTAGCTTTGGGTACAACAGCGCTGTTTATCCTTGCCATGATTGTTTTCTCCAAAGCCACCATGATTCAGGTTGAACCTAAAGAGGCTCGTGACCATGCCGTGATTGAGCTGGCAGATGGATGGGGCATGATGCTTGGTAATGCTGTTTACAGTCTGAGCGAAGAGCCTGCTATCAAGGTATCGGCAATAGGTTTTAAAACCCGCTATAAAACCATTCGCAGCAACGAAATGGGGAGTATGCTTAGTGTTGAACTGGCCGCACTTCCCGCACAGCTAAGTATTGAAACACATCCATCAACAAAAAGGACACAATGGTTTATCGATGGCCGCTTAGTGATGCTTGGCTTAAAATTCAAGCATGAGGTTACTGCTGGTGAGCACCTGCTTGAAATTGATAACCCTTATTATCAGAGAGAAAAGCTTCAGCTCATCCTACAGCGTGGCGAGGCCTTCAATCTTGATGTAGGCCTGAAGGATATTCTTGGCCGCCTTGATATTTCAACACGGCCGGCTGGTGCAGATATTTATCTCAACAATGAGAAGGTGGGTGTTTCACCGTTATCGTTACCCAAAAATGGTGGCCGCTATCAGCTAGAGATCAGGCACAAAGATTATCAGGAAATTACTGAAAGCATTGAGATCACTCATAGTGAAAAAACGATTCAACGCGATTACAGGCTGGCTGTAAAACAGGCTTCCCTGCACATTGATGTATCGCCTGAAGGTGGGGAACTGTTACTGGATGGAAAAGCGATCACTCCGAACGTTACATTAGGCGTGGAGGCACGCCTTAAGCATAGCTTAAGTTACACTATGCCCGGTTATATAAGGCAATATAAGCAGCTATCACTGAAACCTAAGGAGAAGCAAAAACTCTCCTTTCATTTAAAACCCGAGTTGGGGAAGATAAGTATTATCTCCAGCCCCCGTGCGCGCGTGAAGATTGATGGTAATGATGTTGGGGAAACCCCCTTTAAAACCTCGTTACAAACGACTTCGCACCATATTGAGATCTATAAACAGGGTTACCGCTCATACCAGAGGAAGGTTACCCCCAGCGCTCATTCGGCTAAAACAATAAAGGTTCAGTTACTCACAATCTTTGCAGCAAAAGTTGCAGAAGCGCCTCAAAAGATGAAAAATTCAGCTGGTATTGAGTTGAAACTTTTTCAACCCAACGAAACTTTTAGCATGGGTGCTGCCCGTTCTGAAATTGGTCAGCGTGCTAATGAGTTCTTAAGAACAGTTCAGTTGAACCTGCCCTTTTATATTTCCACGCATGAAATTACGCGGGCGCAGTACAATCGCTTTAAAGCAACCTCAGGTCCGCTCAATGAACCTGTCACATCCATTAGCTGGATTGAAGCTGCACAGTACTGCAACTGGCTGAGTATACATGAAAATATAACGCCATTTTACAATATCCAACATGGCCAACTGCAGGGATTCAACCCCACAGGCGATGGTTATCGGTTACCCAGCGAGGCGGAATGGGAGTGGTTAGCCAGAAAGGCTGCAAAAAACAAAGCAACCCGCTTTACATGGGGTGATAGCACAACCATCCCTGAAAAATCCGGCAACATTGCCGATGAAAAAGCGAAAGGCTCGGTACCCCGTTATATAGCCAACTATTCCGATGGCTATGCTGGTATTGCAGCTGTCGGGAGCTATCCTGCCGAGCCAATGGGGTTGTATGATATGTCCGGGAATGTTAGCGAGTGGGTACACGATGTTTATCTGTTAATACCACCGGGAAAAGATAGGCTAGAAATCAACCCCATGGGCGCGAAGCGGGGCGATACACATACAGTTAAAGGCTCTAACTGGCGCTCAGGCAGTATTACAGAACTTCGAGCATCCTATCGTGAAGGTGAAAAAATAGGCCGTGATGATATTGGTTTTAGGGTCGTAAGGTATCTGTATGGAGGAGACAATGCTCAATAATAAACATAAAAAGAGGCCTGCTATGGTGGTTATGATTATCCTTACTGTTCTTGCGCTCAGTGCGGCTGTTTTTGCAGCCCCAGCGGCCATGCGTTCCATTCAGCTGAACTCTTCAGCCAGTTTTCCGGTGGACATCTAATGTCTGACATGATTAAAAGTCTTATTGCTCTTGTCTCCAGCACCATCACCGTACACCTTATATATATCAGCTATATCCGGCCGCAAGCGGAATTAGTCATGCAACATGCCAAAGAAGTAGGTCAATCGGCACCACGTGATCTGTTTGTTATCCTGAAAGATTATGAGCAAGAGCTGTGCATGATCCTGATGTTATGGGCTGGGTTTCTGATTATCAGTAAATGTCTAGAGGTGCTGAAAAATCGCTACTTGTTCAGCGTCGACCTTCTGGAAGATGGCAGCGATGATAAATCAGATTTGAAAGTCGTTTTATCCAATCTTGAGGCTTTGCCAGCTGAAACCAACCAAACGCCGCTGGTTGTGGCGCTTATGGCAAGTTTGCGGCGTTATCTGATTACCGGTGATGTACAAAATACATCCGATGCCGTTGAATCGAGTATCGAAGCTTTGGCAGTTCGTCAGGAGGCTAGTAACTCCATGATCCGCTTCCTAATCTGGGCTATTCCATCCATTGGGTTTATTGGCACGGTACGTGGTATTGGTGGCGCATTGGCACAGGCCGATCAGGCTCTGGCGGGCGATATCAGTGCGATGACCAATAGTTTGGGGTTGGCTTTTAACTCAACGCTTGTGGCTTTGATGATTAGTATTTTATTGATGTTTCTGTTGCACCAGCTGCTGCGTTTACAGGATGAACTTGTTGTGGATACACAATCCTACTGCGAAAAATTCCTTTTAAAACGCATTTCTGAGAAGTAGGCCTAAACTGAAACGGCGGCGCAGCACTGAAGGCTTTAATATTGCCTTTCTGGACATCATGGCTTCAGGTCTGGGTGCGATTATCCTTGTTCTTATTATCGTAAAACAGGATATTGATAAAAATTCGCCTGAAGTTGACTTGCTTCAGGCTGACCTTGCACGCGTTCAGGCACAAGATGCGAGAGTGAAAGAGTCTTTTGCTAATTTCAATGCAGCTGCTCTGAATGAGATCTCTCAAACAGCCAGAACTCAGGCTCAAGTTGCAGCTTTAAAAAACGATATATCACGTAAACAGGAAGCTCTGAAACAACAACAAACTGCTGTGGCGTCTATCAAAAGTAGTATTGAAAAAACACCAACTGCGAAACCGGATGATGCACTGAAAAGTAATCAGGGTGGTGAGGAAAATTACATCATGGGTCTGAAAGTTGAAGGTAGGAAAATTATTTTCCTCATCGATAGCAGCGCATCCATGACCGATGAAAAGCTCATTGACATTATTCGCCGCAAAAATAGCAGTGCAAGTGAAAAAAAGAGAGGCCCCAAATGGCAACGAAGCAAGCGTATTGCTCGCTGGTTGCTTGCCCGTACACCAAAATCCAGTCAGGTCGCAGTTCTTGCATATAGCAATAAAACCACAAATCTTGGTGGGTCAGGCTGGTTTGATAGTCGCGATGTTAGCAGTATCAATAAAGTGATTGCTGATCTTGATCAACTTGTACCAAGTGGGGCAACCAATCTGCAACTCGGCCTGCAGGCTGCCCGTAAGCTGCAACCAACAAATCTTTATCTGCTTACTGATGGTCTGCCAACAGCAGGTCAGTCCAGCTATGCTGGTTTAAACCCTTTTTCTTCATGTGGTGGTCTGCTGGGAAGATCCAATACCATTTCAGGCCCGTGCCGCGTTAAACTTTTTCAACAAACGCTTGCTGAAAGCGCTTTAGCTAAAGGCGTTAAAGTTGATGTTATTCTACTTCCCATTGAGGGTGATCCTCAGGCCGCTCCTTGGTATTGGCGTTGGACTTCGGCAACTGGTGGTTTGCTAATTACTCCGGCTGAGAGTTGGCCATGAAACGCCGTTCACGGGGAAGTATAGAGATATTCACGCTCTCTTTTCTGGATATTATATCCTCTGCATTTGCTGCGGTTGTGCTTCTGGTTCTTCTATCTAAACCCATGTCAGATTCTGGTTCAATCAATACTGCAGAGACAGAAGAGTTGTTAAGAGCGGTTATGGCAGCGCAGGGAAGTGTTAGCAAAGCCACGCAAGAGCTGAATGAGAAGCGTAATGAGTTAGCACGTTTAAAACAAATCAACGCACAAATTCAATCCTCAGAACTAAAAAACAAACAAAGTCTTACTAATGCAAACAAAGAGCTGGAACGCTTGCAGAGTGAGCTGACAGGCTTGTCTATTGTTCACACTTCCATTCAGAATGCCGCAATCCGTGCCCGTTCATCCATAAAAAGGGATGTGGAGGTGGGAGGCATTCCTGTAGATAGTGATTATATCATCTTTATTGTCGATACATCTGGAAGTATGCAGAGCATCTGGCCCAGAGTTTCAAAAGAGGTGATCAATGTGCTGAAAATTCACCCAAGAGTGAAAGGTTTTCAAATCATGAATGACAATGGTATTCACCTAATTTCATCTTATTCAGGTCAATGGATCAATGATACACCGCAGCGTAGGCAAAGTGTTATGAATGTTTTTGATGTGTGGAAGAGTGCTTCAAATAGCAGCCCAGTTGAAGGCATTGAAGTTGCACTTAAGCGTTATGCAAAAGCAAATATATCGTTATCTATTTATATTTTTGGCGATGATTATAGCGGCTCATCTTATGATGATGTGATTCAAACTATTGATGAGATGAACAGCAATAAAAGCACGGGGAAACGGTTGGCGAAAATTCATGCTGTTGGCTTTATATCCAACTATACCACCAATCGTTTTTCAATTCTGATGCGAGAAGTCACCAAACGCAACGGCGGAACTTTTCTGGCATTACCGCAATAGTGCTAAGGTGTAAGAGTTGACAGTGTTGGTTACAGAATTTCAAGAATAATGAGGTTCTGTGGTTATGAATATGCACAAAGAAACTTGGCATAGAAAAGAATAAGTCATCTATCCGCGCAAAAGTAAAGATCCTTTTTATTGGGTTAAATGCTTCTTTTCTTACAGCAAGTGAGCTTGGGTTAGAGAAAAACAATAGCAGGTACTATGTGCTTTGAGCCTGTGAATCCATTTCTGTAAATTTGACTCTCAATGAAAAAGGGAGATGAAGAAAAGGCGCCGCGTCTTGAACCTTGAAATTACCAGGCATGTAGACATTCATTATTCTCTGGAGGGCAGAGTTATTAAGGGGTGGAGGGAAAAATGATTCAATATTCAAAACTGGCCCCCTTTTGTTGAAGTAAGCTGGTGCTATCGCTACTCACAAAGCGTTCAGAGCAGGGAAAGTCTCGTGGCGATTGGATGAGGTAAGCCTATCAGGAGCGTGGTTACATGATGCAAGTGATTGCAGATTATGTGGGGCTGCATTAATTTACGGTGAGTAGGTTGATAAAAGGGAGTGAAAATGCGCGAAACAAGACTTGCCCCCTCTCTTTGGGTCTCGTAAATTTTAAGTATGAATGTATTTTTAGTTTCAATTATTTTGTTTTTTTTGGCTGGATGCTCTTCGAAGCCATACGTTGTTAAGCAATCTTCTGAGTACGAACGTAGTGAGAAGAGTGAGGTATATGTTGTGAGTCATGGGTGGCATACAGGGTTTATAATTCCAGCTGCAAAGATATACCCTAGTATTCCAGAGTTAAAGGCTCGCTTTGGTAAAGTTCGTTATATTGAGTTTGGGTGGGGAGATAAAGGTTTTTATCAAGCAAAGGAAATTACATCAGGGTTAACTCTTAGGGCTATATTTTGGCCAACCGAGTCGGTAATCCATGCAGTAGCTATACCATCAGACGTATATGCTTATTTCCCCAATAGTGAGATAGAAAATATTGTCCTAAATTCTAGCGAGCTGGGATCATTAGTAAATTTTATATCTGCCAGCTTCTACAAAGATGAAAAAGGGAAAGTTCTAGAGCTAAAAAATGGCATCTATGGCAATAGCCAGTTTTATAAGGGTGTTGGTGACTACTATTTAATGAATACGTGCAATAAATGGACAGCTAAAGGGTTAAAAAGTGCAGGTATGAACATATCCACTACTTTTAAACTTACTGCTGGTAGTATTATGAATTACCTAGGGTATGAGAGTGTTCAGCCCTAACAAAAGCATAGAGAGTGACTTTCGCCTCTTCGCTCCAGCTCTTCATGCAAGTCGTTACGCCGTTATTTGCAGAGACAAGGGTGGCAGGTCTTGTTTCGCTTATTCTATAGTGAGGAATTACGACTATGCAGAGTTTAACTAATATGGATAAAGTGTAAGAATCCCTAGCCTTGTTTACAGTTTATTATCATAAAAGTAGCTATATAATTTTTCATATGGTGTTTTACCATCCAGACCTTTATGTGGCTTAACGGTGTTGTAGAAATTGATAAACCCCAACAGGCTCACGCTTTTCTGCTTTCTGTCTTTAAGGTGATGCTTGCTCTGTCACATGTCCAACAGCGTCCGAATGCCCCGTTCTACTTTGCCATTGATTTGTGGGCGTTTCACACGGATAAACTTTTAACCTATGCCTTGTTCACACATAAAGTTACAAATGCATGGCTATCAATGCCTTTGCATTCTGTTCCATTATCTGAGTAGGCACATTCTACAGTGTAAGGGTATTGCTCCAGCACTTGTTGCAAAAATTCATTTGCTGTGTTTTATCAGGTAATATACCCACGTATAATTCTCTGGAAAAGTCATCAATACCAACAAACATATACTCTCTGGGTATGGTATTATCTTCGCCTTTAAGTAGCGCTAAACGTTTGCTGTCAAAGTGCATCATTTCACTGGGCTAAGACTTGTTGTAACGCCTAGATTCAGCTTTTATCTTGCGTTCAAGTGCCCTCAATCTTCGCCAATCGTTTGATACCGAATTTGATGCTTTTGAAGCGGTTGTTATCACTACTGCGTGGAGAAAACTCTTGCTTCCTTGCTCTAGCCAATACTTTGTAAATCGTTGGACGAGATACATAATACTGCTCTGACAATCGAGAGACCTTCCATTGCCTTGTCTGCCAAAGGCTCCATATTTCTTCTCTATCAAACGGCGTAAGTCGTAATCTTTTGTGCATATTCATAATCACAGAACTTCAGTATTCTTGAAATTCTGTAAACAACGCTCTCAATTCTTACAATTAAAACCTCCTTATTTTAGCCTTTGGACGTATAAATTAGGGGAGTAGGGTTACCTTAGAATTTGCTTGAGGCAGTGTTTACCTTTGCGGACGTTAAAAGCCTAGAATTGGCGCGCAGTTAATTTTTATTGCTATTAATTTAGTGTGAATTTTAAAGTGTTTTGTATGGTGTTTTTTGTTTATTTCTAATGGTGTTTTACGGGTGATAATATTCTGTCTGATAGGGTGTTATTTTGTAGCAGCCTGTGTATGCTTCGCTACCCACTAAGTTTGCCTTTGTCTGGGTGGCAGATTGAAAATTATTGGTACTTTTGATGGTGTTTTTTTATTTTTTTAAAAAGATAAATTAAGATTATATGGCTCCACTCAAGACCATGTTTTTTTGAGCATGTTATATACGGAGATAAAATGGACGAAATACTGAATCCTGCAGCACCAGTTCTGATTGAAGATGAGATGGAGCGCTCCTATCTAGATTATGCCATGAGTGTAATCATTGGACGTGCTTTACCTGATGCGCGTGATGGTTTGAAGCCTGTTCATCGTCGTATTTTATATGCTATGCAGGATTTGGGTTGTACCCATGATAAACCTTACAAGAAGTCAGCTCGTGTAGTCGGTGATGTGATTGGTAAATATCATCCGCACGGCGATACAGCCGTATATGATGCCCTAGTACGCATGGCACAGCCATGGAGCATGCGCCATGTTTTGGTAGATGGGCAAGGTAATTTCGGTTCTGTGGACGGAGACTCACCTGCAGCGATGCGTTATACCGAATCGCGCATGAGTAAACTATCAGCAGAGTTGTTGGCTGACCTTGATAAAGATACCGTTGATTTTGGGCCTAACTATGATGACTCTATGTCTGAGCCAAAAGTATTGCCTGCGAAGTTTCCTTGTTTATTGGTGAATGGTTCACAAGGTATTGCTGTGGGTATGGCGACCAATATTCCACCACATAATTTGGGTGAAAGCATCAATGCGACCATTGCATTGATTGATAACCCTGATGCAGATGATGATGAGCTAATGCAAGTTATGCCTGGTCCTGATTTTCCAACAGGTGCATTTATTTATGGGCGTAAAGGCATGCGTGATGCCTTTATTTCGGGTCGTGGTTCGGTGACCATGCGAGCTAAAGCTGCGGTTGAAGTAAACTCTCGTACCAAACGTGCATCTTTGATTATTTCTGAGCTGCCATATCAAGTAAATAAAGCAAAATTAATTGAAAATATTGCGCATTTGGTGCGTGATAAGAAGTTGGAAGGTATTTCTGATTTGCGCGATGAGTCGGATCGCGATGGTATGCGAATTTTTATTGAATTAAAGCGCAATGAAATTCCTGAAGTTATTTTGAATAATCTATATAAACAGACCCAGCTGCAGTGTAATTTCAGCTGCAATATGTTGTCGTTGGTGGATGGCCAGCCAAAACTGTGTGGTGTGCGCGAACTATTATTACACTTTATTGATCATCGTCGTCAGGTTGTGACTCGCCGTTGTTTGTTTGACTTGAATAAAGCTGAAGCGCGGGCTCATATTTTGGAAGGTTTATTAATTGCACTGGATAATATTGATGCAGTTATTAAGTTGATTCGTGGAAGTCAGACGGGTGCGGAAGCCAAAGAAGGCCTGATGGACACTTTTGCTCTTTCGGATAAGCAGGCGCAAGCTATTTTAGATATGCGTTTGCAACGCTTGACGGGTCTTGAATATGATAAGATTAAGGCTGAGTTTGAAGAAATTCAGGCATTGATTGCACACTTAAAAGCTATTTTAGCGGATGAAAAATTATTGATGGCTGTGATTCGTGAAGAACTAGAAGAAGTTCGCGATAAATATGCCGACCCACGCCGCGCAGAAATCATGGATGAAACAGCTGAATTATCAGTTGAAGATTTGATTACTGAAGAAGATATGATTGTGACCATTTCCAATGAAGGTTACATCAAGCGCAATGCAACTACGTTGTATCGCGCACAACGCCGTGGTGGTAAAGGCAAAACAGCGATGACCACCAAAGAGGAAGATTTTGTCACGCAATTGATGGTCGCATCAACGCATGATTATTTACTATTTTTCTCTGATAAAGGACGCGTATTCCGTAAAAAAGTGTATGAAGTACCACAAGCAGGGCGCGCAACACGTGGTAAAGCCTTGATTAATTTATTGCCAGTTGAAAAAGATGAAAAAATTTCGGCAACATTAGCGATTCGTGAGTTTGATGATGAGCATTGTGTGGTGATGGCTACGAAGAATGGCGTAATCAAGAAAACCAAGCTATCTGAATATCAAAATATTCGTGCCAACGGCATTATTGCCATTAAACTAGATGAAGATGATGGTTTGATTGGTGTAGTGAAGTCCAATGGTGAGCAGGATGTTATGTTGGCATCTAGCGGTGGTAAG